>Ga0105048_10010639_pt1 | contig 14567 bp, 10 predicted proteins | sample MAT05_FD_78382 | JGI IMG/M metagenome (GOLD analysis project Ga0105048, IMG submission 78382) | Freshwater microbial communities from Lake Fryxell liftoff mats and glacier meltwater in Antarctica - MAT-05 | ecosystem: Environmental > Aquatic > Freshwater > Ice > Liftoff microbial mat | place...
AGCTGAGCACTGGTGGCGCCGGCCGCCGCTGGCAGCACTCGCACCACCACACGGCTCCCAATCGGCAGCAGCGGAGCCAGCGGAATCAAGTGATGACGAAGGCGCCGCTGAACGCGATTACGAATGACGGCATTGCCCACGCTTCGGGGCACGACGAAACCGACCAGGCAGGCCTGATCGGAGGGGGATCCGGGAAGCGGCTCGCAGCCGTGCAGGACGAGATACCGCCCCGCTGCGCGTCGACCGCTCTTGACGGCGACGGCGAAGTCGCTCCGCCGACGCATCCGATGAGCGGGCGGGAGCACTGCAGCCTCGATCAGGCCGAGAGCTTTTCGCGGCCCTTGCGGCGACGTCCGGCGATGATCGAACGGCCCGCACGGGTGCGCATGCGCAGCCGGAAGCCGTGGGTCTTGGCGCGACGCCGATTGTTCGGCTGGAACGTGCGCTTGCTCACTGAGGCTCCCAGGGAAGTGCGTGCCCGATTACTCAGGCACCGGAACGAACACGATGGACGAACACGATGGAGGTGCGGAGTGATGGTCGAAACGGTGTGCGATTCTCGAACCGCCCTCGGACGCCAACGACGCCGGCTCGCGGGGAGCAGGTCGCAGGCACACGACGATGGCCGAAGAATTCAGTGGGCTCACGGTACGTGGCGCCCCCCAGGGGGTCAAACCCGGGTCCGCCCAGGGCCCAATTGGAGCGCGGGCCACTCCCCCGACCAACTACCGGACGAGGCAACCACCTAGTGTCGGCGACGAACCGCTGGCCGCTGGAACGACACGCCGATGGCTCGCGCGAACCGTGCGAGAGATCATGTGGAAAACCTTGTAGCCGAGGTTCGTCCACCGGTAGGTTCGGAGTTTCCGGCCTTCCCCCACCTCCTGGTGCCGCCGGTTCCTGCACTCTCCCGTCACACCGTTCACAGCCTGTGGATAACTATGTGGATAACGGGCGGAGAATCGACCGGTTCGTCCGGTTTCCGCACCATCAACGGAGGATCCACCGTGGCTGAGTCGATCGACGAGACACTCGATCTGGACACCCTCTGGAAGCAGGTGCTCGGTGACCTGGCCGAGACCGATCTGCCGCGCCACCAGCACGCCTTCCTCGATCTCACTCAGGCGATCGCGGTCGTCGGCGACACGGTGCTACTCGCCGCACCCAACGACCTGACCAAAGAGGTGCTTGAGACCCGCCTGCGCGACACGGTCGTCGGAGCCTTGTCGAACGCCCTGGGCCGCGACGTGCGCCTAGCTGTCACTGTCGAAGACGAACCGGCCGAGCGCCGTTCCTCCACCGCCGACGAGACGACCGCTGCCGAGAAGCCGCCGGCCACGAGTGGGCCCGGCACCGTGATCGACCTCGAAGCATCTCGCCGCGATTCCGGCGGTCGGACGAAGACCATCGACCTGCCCGCGCACCGCGGCGTCGATACCAGTCGGTTGAACCCGAAGTACACCTTCGACACCTTCGTGATCGGATCCTCGAACCGCTTCGCGCACGCCGCGGCCATCGCCGTCGCTGAGGTGCCCGCGCAGGCCTACAACCCGCTCTTCATCTATGGCGAATCCGGCCTGGGCAAGACCCACCTGCTGCACGCCATCGGCCACTACACGCGCAATCTCAACCCCAAGACGCGGGTGCGCTACGTGAGCTCCGAGGAGTTCACCAACGACTTCATCAACAGCATCCGCGACGACAAGGCGCAGGCCTTCCAGAAGCGGTACCGCGACATCGACGTCCTCCTGGTTGACGACGTGCAGTTCCTCCAGGGCAAGGTGCAGACGCAGGAAGAGTTCTTCCACACGTTCAACACCTTGCATAACGCGAACAAGCAGATCGTCATCACCAGCGATCTGCCCCCCAAGCAGTTGCAGCAGTTCGAGGAGCGCATGCGATCGCGCTTTGAGTGGGGCCTGATGACCGACGTCCAGCCCCCCGACCTCGAGACCCGCATCGCGATCCTGCGCAAGAAGGCCGTGCAGGAGAAGTTGACGGCGCCGCCAGAGGTTCTGGAGTTCATCGCCTCGAAGATCGCGACGAACATCCGCGAGCTCGAAGGTGCACTCATCCGGGTGACGGCATTCGCCAATCTGAACCGTCAGCCGGTCGATATGGCCTTGGCCGAGATCGTGTTGAAGGACCTCATCCCCGACGGTTCGGGCCCCGAGATCACCTCAGCCACGATCATGGCGCAGACCGCCCAGTACTTCGGACTCTCGATCGAGGACCTCTGCGGCTCGTCCCGCTCGCGGGTGCTGGTCACGGCGCGCCAGATCGCGATGTACCTGTGCCGTGAGCTCACCGACCTGTCACTGCCCAAGATCGGCCAGCAGTTCGGGGGTCGCGACCACACCACGGTCATGCACGCCGACCGCAAGATTCGCACCCTCATGGCCGAGCGGCGCAGCGTCTTCAACCAGGTCACCGAGCTGACGAACCGCATCAAGTCGCAGAGCCTTCAGGCCTGAGCCGGCCGATCGCTACTGTCACATGATTCCCATCAACCCCGTGCACACCCTGGGGACAAGGCTGTGGATCTGTGGACAGACCTGGGTATCAGCAGGGGACGCCTTGTGGATAACAGGGGAGGGCCGGCGGTCGTCCACCGCGGCCGCCCGTCGTCCACACCCTCATCCCCAACCCCACGATCACCGCGCCACGCCTTCTGACCTGCGGTTACGCGCGTTGTCCACATCATCCACCGCCCCTATGACGAGGACGAAAGATATTCTTCATCCCCTGTTCAATCCCCCAACATCCACAGGCCCCACGATGTGGGGAGATGCTCACACCCCGACATGCGCCGTTGCTGCTGCTCCTGTGGGCGGTGTCCGGCATGATCGCCGTCGACCCCGCCTTCGCGGTGACGGGTCGGCTCCGCCATGGAGCCCACGAACGGTGAGCCGTTCACGAGAGTTCTGCAGTTCAGGCCCGATGCCCGGGTCGCTGAGAGGAGTCCGGTGAAGTTCCGCGTCGATCGCGACACGTTGGCCGAAGCAGTGGCGTGGGCCGCCCGCAGCCTGCCTGCCCGGCCGCCGGCACCCGTGCTGGCCGGTCTGCTGATCGAGGCCGACGGCACCACGTTGACGTTGTCGGGATTCGACCTCGAGGTCTCGGCCCGTGTCGTGGTCGAGGCCGACGTTGAAGAGCCTGGCAAGGCGTTGGTGTCCGGTCGGCTCCTGGCCGACATCGCTCGATCGCTCCCGCAGCTTCCGGTCACGGTGGCAAGTGAAGGCGCTCGGGTGGCCGTGGCCTGCGGCAGTTCGCGATTCACACTGTTGACGCTTCCGGTCGAGGACTACCCGGCGCTACCAGCGATGCCCACGATCTCGGGTGTGATCGATGGCACCGCGTTCGCCGCCGCTGTGCAGCAGGTGGCCATTGCTGCTGGCCGTGACGACACACTCCCGGCACTCACCGGCATCCGCGTCGAGATCGAGGGTGATGTGCTCACGCTCGCCGCAACCGACCGCTATCGCCTGGCCGTTCGCGAGATTGCGTGGAAGCCCGAGCAGTCTTCGGTGTCGGCCACCGCGTTGGTGCCGGCCCGCACGTTGAACGACACTGCGAAGTCGCTGGGTTCGGCCGCGCAGGTGCAGGTGGCCTTCGCCTCCAAGGACGGCGCCGTCGAATCGTTGGTCGGTTTTGAGGGCGATGGTCGCAGCACCACCACGCGACTGATCGATGGCGAGTTCCCCAAGTACCGCTCGTTGCTGCCCGACGACTCCGCCACCACAGCGCGCATCGAGACCGCATCGTTAATCGATGCGGTCAAGCGTGTGGCCCTCGTCGCCGAACGCAACACCCCGGTGCGGATGGCGTTCACCGCTGATGGGCTCACACTCGAAGCTGGCACCGGTGACGAAGCGCAAGCTAGTGAAGCGGTGGAAGCGCAGGTGATCGGTGACGACATCATCATCGCCTTCAACCCGCAGTACCTGCTCGACGGTTTGGGCGCAGTGGATGGCAGTTTCGTCACCATGGCTTTCACAGCCTCCGGCAAGCCAGCAGTGTTGACCGGCGCGGCTGATGCGACGAGTGAGTCGGACCAGACCTATCGCTACTTGTTGATGCCCGTCCGACTGGCCGGATGATCCGGCGCCCTCGCGCCGCTTTCGTCCTCACCGGCTGACCCACGGTGTACGTCGAACGCCTCGAACTCATCGACTACCGCTCCTACGAGCACGCGGTTCTCGAGCTGGGTCCAGGCGTCACGGTGTTCGTCGGATCCAACGGTCAGGGCAAGACCAATCTCGTGGAAGCCCTTGGCTATATCGCCACCCTGAGCAGTCATCGTGTGGCCACCGATGCGCCGCTGGTGCGCGAAGGCGCTGAACGCTCGTTCGTTCGGTGCACGGTGATGGGTGATGGTCGATCCGCCACGGCCGAACTAGAGATCACCGCGAGCGGGTCCAACCGCGCGCGATTGAACGGTGCGCCAAGCTCACGACCACGCGACCTGCTGGGGCTGGTGCGCACGGTGCTGTTCGCGCCGGAAGATCTTTCGTTGGTCAAGGGCGATCCGGGCGAGCGACGGCGCTTCCTCGATGAGCTGCTGACGATTCGATCCCCGCGCATGGCCGCGGTTCGTGGTGATCTCGACCGTGTGCTCAAGCAACGCAACGCTCTGCTTAAGCAGATGCGTTCCCCACGCGGTGGGGGTGAGAACGCGGAGTCGACGTTGCAGGTGTGGGACGACCAACTCATCGACGTCGGCAGCCTGCTTCTGCAAGCTCGGTGGACGTTGGTCGACGAACTTCGCCCGGCCGTCGAGCGCGCTTATGTCGATCTGGCTCCCGATTCTGGCAGCACTGCTCTGCAGTATCGAAGTTCAATCGGACTCGACGACGCAGCGGCGGATTCGGCACCGGATCTGGAAGCCATCCGTGTCTGCTTCGCCGAAGCGTTGACTCAGATGCGTCGCGCCGAACTCGAACGAGGGTTGACCCTCGTCGGTCCGCATCGCGACGACCTGTTCCTCGGTCTTCGCGAGCTTCCGGCCAAGGGCTACGCAAGCCACGGTGAATCCTGGTCGATTGCGCTGTCCTTGCGTCTGGCCTCCTACGAATTGATGCGTCACGATCTACGCGCTGGAGGTGATCCGATCCTGATCCTGGACGATGTGTTCGCCGAACTCGATGTGAACCGGCGTGCACGATTGGCGCAAGCCGTCGTCTCGGCCGAACAGGTGCTCATCACCGCGGCGGTAGCGCAGGATGTTCCCGACGTGCTGGCCGGTGAGCGGTTCACCGTGGTGCGCGGGCAGGTGAGCAGGTCCACGTGAGTGATATCGATGATGTGAGTGGCGCGGACGACGCGATCAAGACTGGCAGTTCGGGGCCGGCCGACGCAGAAGCGAGCGGCCCTGATGCGGCGCGCTCGGCGTTGGCGAAGGCGCGAGCGCAGGCGCGCGTCCGCCCGACCGGAAGTGGCGGCTCCCGAACCGGAGGTTGGTCGCAGCGCCGGCGCACGGGCGGTCCTGCTGATGAACGGCGCTCAGGCCCGGGGCCAGACGATCGAGATCCTCAGACGCTTGGGTCGGTGGTGAATCGGGTCGCGGCCGATCACCACTGGGTCGATCCGCTCTCGATCGGCACCGTGATTGCGCGCTGGGCGGTGGTGGTGGGCGATCAGGTGGCCGAACACACCACCCCGGAATCGCTGCGCGAGGGAGAGCTGGTGGTGCAGGCCGATTCAACAGTGTGGGCCACCGAGATGAAACTTCTGGCGGCGACGGTCCTGCGGCGACTGGACGAGGAACTCGGTCGCGATGTGGTGCGCAAGGTGACGGTTCTGGGGCCCTCGGGGCCCTCGTGGAAGAAGGGCCGGCGCAGCGTGCCGGGGCGCGGCCCCCGCGACACCTACGGCTGAGCCTTGCCGTCGATGTGTGACGCCTCATGGGCCAGCCGGCTTCCCGATCCATTCCGCCCACAGGAGTTATCCACAGGGATGCGTGGGGGGACACGCGATCTGGGGGTCAATGGCTCACAATGGCGTTCAGGGGCCTCAGATCGCGAACCACGGTTCCGAATCAGGTAGGATCGGCGTAGTTCCGGGCCGTTCCCGGGCGTATCCGGACCTCGGTTCGGGCCCGACGGACGGCCCCTCGCATGGTCTGGGTGGAACGCCACCTCCCTCATCCATCAGCTCGACAAGCAGCTCGAGAAGGACGTACGCCGCGGCGCCTCCGCGGAGTGGTCCGCAACGCACCTGTGCCGGGAGGCAGTACGCCGTGTCCTATGACGCCAGCGCGATCCAAGTCCTTGAAGGACTCGATGCGGTGCGCAAGCGCCCCGGCATGTACATCGGATCCACCGGTGAGCGCGGCCTGCACCACCTGGTTTACGAGGTCGTCGACAACGCCGTCGACGAAGCCCTCGCCGGCCACTGCGACCTGATCGAGGTGACACTGCTGGCCGACACCGGGGTGCGCGTGATCGACAACGGTCGTGGCATCCCGGTCGACATCGTCGCCAGTGAGGGGCGTCCCGCTGTCGAGGTCGTGCTCACCGTTCTGCACGCCGGCGGAAAGTTCGGCGGAAGCGGGTACGCGGTTTCCGGCGGACTGCACGGCGTGGGTGTGTCGGTCGTCAACGCGCTTTCTTCCACCCTCGATGTCGAGGTGCGTCGTGAAGGTGCGCGCTACACGCAGTCCTACGTCCACGGTGTTCCTCAAGCCGAGCTGCTGAAGAACGAGGCAACCGATCTCACCGGCACCCAGGTCACGTTCTGGGCCGACGACGACATCTTCGAGACCACCGACTATGACTACGAGACCCTCGCCCGCCGCTTCCAAGAGATGGCGTTCCTCAACAAGGGGCTCACGTTGCAGCTGCGCGATGAGCGGCCGAGTCACTTCGGTGACGACGGCGAACCGCGCTCCACCACATGGAAGTACGACGGCGGACTTGTCGACTTCGTCAAGCACCTCAACGCCACCAAGGGTGCGGCGCACCCCTCGATCCTGAGCTATGAGACCGAAGACACCGAGCGACGCATGAGCGTCGAGGTAGCGATGCAGTGGAACGGCGGCTTCAACGAGTCTGTCTACACCTTCGCCAACACCATTAACACCCACGAGGGCGGCACTCACGAAGAGGGTTTCCGCGCGGCGCTCACCACGTTGGTCAACAAGTTCGGCCGTGATTGGAACCTGCTCAAGGAGAAAGACACCAACCTCACCGGCGATGACGTGCGCGAAGGCTTGACGGCCATCGTCAGCATCAAGATGAGTGAGCCGCAGTTCGAAGGCCAGACCAAGACCAAACTGGGCAACACAGAGGCGAAGTCGTTCGTCCAAAAGGTGACGAACGACCGGCTCGGAGCATGGTTCGAGCAGAACCCCAGCGAAGGCCGCGACATCGTGCGCAAGGCCGTCGCCGCATCAAGTGCTCGGATGGCAGCACGCAAGGCCCGCGACCTCGCACGCGGACGCAAGGGACTGCTCGAGTCCGGCGGTCTGCCCGGCAAGCTCAGCGACTGCCAATCGACCAACCCCGAGGAGTGCGAGCTCTACATCGTCGAGGGCGACAGCGCCGGCGGCTCGGCCAAGGGTGGTCGCGACTCGCGTTTCCAGGCGATCCTGCCGATTCGCGGCAAGATCCTCAACGTTGAAAAGTCGCGCATCGATCGCGTGCTGCAGAACAACGAGGTGCAAGCGCTCATCACCGCGCTCGGCACCGGCATCCATGACGATTTTGACATGGCGAAACTGCGCTACAACAAGATCATCCTGATGGCCGACGCCGACGTCGACGGTCAGCACATCCGCACGCTGCTGCTGACTCTGCTGTTCCGCTTCATGCGGCCGCTCGTCGACTTCGGCCACGTCTACCTGGCGCAGCCGCCGCTGTACAAGATCAAGTGGTCGGGCCGTGGCGACATTCAGTACGCATACAGCGACCGGGAGCGCGATGCGTTCATCGCCGAGGGCGTAGCCAAGGGCAAGAAGCTCCCGAAGGAAGACGGCATCCAGCGCTTCAAGGGTCTGGGCGAGATGCCGGCCAAGGAGTTGTGGGACACCACGATGGATCCTGAAGAGCGAATCCTCATGCAGATCACGCTCGACGACGCCGCTCAGGCCGACGAGCTCTTCAGCGTGCTCATGGGCGAGGACGTCGAGGCCCGCCGATCCTTCATCCAGCGCAATGCCAAGGACGTGAGATTCCTGGACATCTGACGCGCTGCTGCCACCGGTAGCGCGCCGCCTGTCCGAATCGCACGAACCGAGAGGAACCACCGTGGCTGACACCCCCACCGTTGAAGGCACCGAGTTGCCTGAACCGATCGCCGAGCGCATCGAGCCGATCGACATCCAGGTCGAAATGGCTCGTTCCTACCTCGACTACGCGATGAGCGTCATCGTGGGTCGTGCGCTGCCCGACGTTCGTGATGGCCTCAAGCCCGTGCACCGTCGCGTGCTCTACGCGATGTTCGATGGTGGCTACCGCCCCGACCGCGGATACTCCAAGTGCTCGCGCGTGGTCGGCGACGTCATGGGCCAGTACCACCCGCACGGCGACAGCGCGATCTACGACGCGTTGGTCCGTCTGGCCCAGTCCTGGTCGCTGCGCTACCCGCTCGTCGATGGCAACGGCAACTTCGGTTCGCCGGGCAACGACCCCGCTGCCGCCATGCGATACACCGAGTGCCGCCTCGCCCCGTTGGCCATGGAGGCCATGCGAGACATCGACGAAGACACCGTCGACTTCTCACCGAACTACGACGGCCGCGCCCAGGAGCCCAACGTCCTGCCGAGCCGCTTCCCCAACCTTCTGGTCAACGGCAGCGCTGGCATCGCGGTCGGTATGGCCACGAACATCCCGCCGCACAATCTGCGCGAAGTCGCCAGCGGTGTGCAGTGGTCGCTTGAGCACCCGGACGCGACCAGCGACGAGCTCCTCGAGGCGATGATCGAACGCGTCAAGGGACCCGACTTCCCCACGCGCGGCATCATCGTCGGGCGCTCAGGAATCGACGCGGCCTACCGAACGGGCCGCGGCTCGATCACGATGCGCGCCGTCGTCGAGGTCGAAGAGATCAACAACCGCACCTGCTTGGTCGTCAGCGAACTGCCGTACCAGGTGAACCCGGACAACCTTGCCCTGAAGATCGCCGACCTGGTGAAGGACGGCCGCGTCGCCGGCATCGCCGACGTTCGCGACGAGGGCAACGAGCGCCTGGGACAGCGACTGGTGATCGTGCTGAAGCGCGACGCCGTCGCCAAGGTGGTGCTCAACAACCTCTACAAGCACACCCAGCTGCAGGACACCTTCGGCGCCAACATGCTGGCGCTCGTCGACGGTGTTCCCCGCACGCTTCGGCTCGATGAGTTCGTCACTCACTTCGTGGCGCACCAGATCGAAGTCATCGTTCGGCGCACCAAGTTCCGCCTGCGCAAGAAGGAGGAGCGCGCCCACATCCTGCGCGGCTACCTCAAGGCCCTAGACGCACTCGACGAGGTCATCGCCTTGATCCGTCGCAGCGACACCGTCGAGGTGGCCCGCAACGGACTAATCGAGATGCTCGACATCGATGAGATCCAAGCCACCGCGATCCTCGACATGCAGCTGCGCCGGTTGGCCGCGCTGGAGCGTCAAAAGATCATTGACGAAGCGTCCGAGATCGAGCGCGAGATCGCCGAGCTCAACGCGATCCTGGCCAGCCCCGAGCGTCAGCGCCAGATCGTCAGCGAGGAGCTGGCCGAAGTCGTCGAGCGCTACGGCGATGAACGCCGCACACGCTTCGTCGCGGCCGAGGGCGAGATGCGGGCCGAAGACCTGATCGCCGAGGAAGACGTCGTCGTGACCATCACGCGCGGCGGGTATGCCAAGCGCACGAAGGTCGATCTCTACCGCTCGCAGCGTCGAGGCGGCAAGGGTGTGCGTGGCGCCGCGCTCAAGCAGGACGACATCGTCGAGCACTTCTTCACCACCACGACGCACCACTGGTTGCTGTTCTTCACCAACCGTGGCCGCGTCTACCGGGCCAAGGCCTATGAGCTTCCCGAGTCGGGTCGCGATGCGCGCGGCCAGCACGTGGCGAACCTGCTGGAGTTCCAGCCCGATGAATCCATCGCGCAGGTGCTCGACCTGCGCGACTACGAGCAGTCGCCCTACCTCGTACTGGCAACGGCCGGCGGTCAGGTCAAGAAGACCCGGCTCGTGGAGTTTGATTCGAACCGCTCGCGCGGACTCATCGCCATCAACCTGCGCGATGACGACGAGGTGATCGGTGCCGAGCTCGTCTCGCCCACCGATGATCTGTTGCTCGTCTCGCGCAAGGGCATGTCGGTGCGCTTCACCGCCACCGATGAGCAGCTGCGTCCGATGGGTCGGGCGACGGCCGGAGTCAGCGGCATGAAGTTCCGTGCCGGCGATGCCCTGCTGTCGATGTCGGTGGTGCGCGAAGGTGCGTATGTGTTCACCGTCACCGATGGTGGGTTCGCCAAGCGCACACCGGTGGATCAGTACCGGCTCCAGAACCGCTCGGGCTTGGGCATCAAGGCGATGAAGCTCGTCGATGAACGCGGCGCTTTGGCGGGTGCCCTCGTGGTGGATGAGAGCGACGAAGTGCTGGCGGTGACGTCGAACGGTGGTGTGATCCGCAGCCGGGTCGACGAGGTGAACCCGACGGGTCGCGACACCATGGGCGTCCGCTACATGAACCTGGCCGATGGCGATCAGGTGCTGGGTATCGCGCGCAACGCCGAGGGTGATGAGGTCGAGGAGGACGACGACCTCGAGGGCGACGCTGCTGCCGAGGCTGTTGCGCAGACCGACGTTGCAGGCGAACCGTCCGAGTGAGGATCGACTCAGTGAGGATCGATCATCGGCGCGGCGATCGTGTCGCGCAGGCGATGGGGCGTATGGCGAGGGCAGGATCGACAGCGTGACCACGTTGCCGCCTGCCGATGTTCCTGGGGGAGCCCGGCGCGCTCGGCTGCAGGTGACTCGCGTCGATCCGTGGTCGACGGCCAAGGTGGCCTTCGTGCTGTCAGTAGGTTTGGCCGTGGCGATCATCGTCGCGGTCGCTCTGCTGTGGCTCCTCTTCAGCGTTGCCGGTGTGTTCGACTCGGTCGGACGGGTGCTCGAAGAGACGGTCGGCAGCACGCTGGCGCCTGGTGAACTGTTCGGCTTCGGCCGCGTGATCGGCCTGGCCTTCGTCATCTCCGTGGTTCAGGTCGTCCTCACCACGGCATTCGCCACACTGCTCGCCTCGCTCTACAACCTGGCCGCGTACTTCGTGGGCGGTCTGCAGGTGGTGCTCACCGAGGACTGAGCCGTCGTGGGCGGGGGTCAGCATCCCCTGATCACCGCGGCCGCTCGGGTGGGATAGATTCTGGCCGGATTCGGGCCTATAGCTCAGACGGTTAGAGCGCTTCCCTGATAAGGAAGAGGTCGGAGGTTCAAGTCCTCCTAGGCCCACCACGACGCACGATCGGCTTCTCCCACGAAAGGGGGCACGCGATGCGCAAGCTTCTCGTGCTGATCGGACTGGCGGGCCTTTCGGCCTGGATCTACAAGCAGGTCAGCGACTCCAAGGCCTATGACGCGATGTGGACTGACGCCACGGCCTTCCCGGAGGCCCCGACCTCCGAGCCAGACCTGCGCTAGCACCCCCGCCGCGTCAGCCGGCGGTGTAGCCCATCTGGGTCGACAGTTCGGCGGCCGCACCCACCACGGCGGCGACGAGATCGGTGTCGGTGATGCGCAGCCTGCTGGTGGGACCGATGACCGCAAGCACCGAGACGGGATAGCCGTCATAGTCGAACACCGGTGCCGCCACGGCGCAGGCCCCGACCAATCGCTCTTCTCGACTGCTCGTCCAACCCCGATCGCGTGCGATCTGAAGTTCGTCGATCAATTGGGCGGCGTCGGTGATGGTGCGCGAGGTGGCAGCGGCTAGACCTTGGGGTTGCAGCACAGCTCGCTCCAAGTAGTCCTGGGTCTCGCCATTCGGGAGGAACGCCAGGAACGCCTTTCCGGCCGCCCCGACGTGCAGCGGGAACGCTCGGCCGAGCCCGAGGTCAAGGCGCAGCTCGCGATCCGGAACCGACTGGGCCCGGTAGAGCACCGTGCCGTGTCGGCGAATCGCTAGCGCGGCCGTCTCGTTCGTGGTGCGCATCAGCTCGGCTACGGCCTGCGAGGCCATCGACTGCATGTCGTTGCGGGCGGCGTACCCCTGGCTCAACGATACGGCGGCCTGTCCGAGCGAGTACTTCCGCGAGCTGGGGTCGTAGGTGATGAGGTGCCGGCGGCCCAAGGTTTGCAGCACCCGGTGGACGCCCGACTTGGGCATGTGGAGCTCGTGGGCGATCTCGGTGACGCCAAGGGCCGGCTGTAGTGAGCGGCCGAAGAGCAGGAGCACATCGATCGCGCGGTCGACCGAACCGATCGAGGGCGCCAGGGGCGTCGGCTCGTTCGTGGGCAGTTCGGGGTCCGCAGTCATGGAACTGTTCTACCAGACGGAACAAACTGCGTTTGACAGTCGCTTGAACCGACCATAGTTTCGACTGAACGGAACAATGGGCACCTGCTCGTGGGCCAGCCCGTAGGTGAGTGGTCGTTGGCGGCCGCAGATCAGGAGACCCGATGAGCCTGGCCCCGTCCACCGATTCCACCCTCTCAGCGGCGCAGGAATACCGCTCGCTGGATGGCACGGGTAACAACCTGGCCGATCCGGCCCTGGGGTCTGCCCCCGGCCTGATGAAGCGCGGCCGCGAAGGCTCCTCCTATGCCGACGGGATGCGTCGGCCGCACGACCGCGGTAACGAGCGCTCCCTGAGCCGTCGCTTCTTCGGGCTGGGCGAGGTGCTGCGCGATCGCGAGCGCCCCGACGTCAACATGATCTCGGTGCTGTTCGGCCAGTTCCTGAACCACGACCTCGAGGACAACTACTTCTTCGGTCACTGGATCGACAACAACAAGAGTTTCGTCACGCCCGATTCCCCGTATCAGTTCGTGTGGGTGCTCGATCCCGACGATCCGATCGCGACGTTCCGCGGGCAGAACCGGTTGGTTGACGGCACGCCGTGCGGCATTCCGTTCAAGCCGAGCACCGGTGGCTTCGTCGATGGCGTCTTCCACCCCGGCACGCTGGCCAGCGGCTACCTCGACCTGACGCAGGTGTACGGGCCCGAGGCTGAGACCCACCACGTGCTCCGCGAATACGCAGGCGGCCGGCTCCGGGGCGAGCATTACCAGGGCCTGGCGACCTACCGCACCGAGTACGGCCCGGTGAAAGTGGAGTTCGACGTCGAGAATCTTCCGGCCAGCCGCGCCACGACCGACCTCAAGGTCGACAGCTCCTTCAGCCGGCTCCCTCCAGGCGAAGTGGTGACGGCCGGGGATCCGCGCGCCTCGGAAAACATTGGTCTGACCCTGATGCAGATCTTGTTCTTCCGCGAGCACAACCTTCGGGCCGGCGTGCTGGCCCAGGCGCATCCGGAATGGGACGACGAGATGCTGTTCCAAGAAGCACGCCGGCGCACGATCGCGTTGTGGCAGCACCTGCTGTTCGACGAGTGGGCGCCGACGGTCTTCGGACCCGACATGGCTGAGCAGCTCGGCCCCTACACCGGCTACGACGCCGACGTCGATCCCACGACCAGCGTCGTGTTCGCCACGTTGGGGCTTCGTTACGGGCACTCGGCGTTGCATCCGTATGCGCCGCGCAACACCGACGGTTCCTACTCGGCCTATGTGGGCAACCCGGCGATGCCGGAGGACCGCTCGTTGCCCAACGTCGGTCAGGTGAACAACGCGGTCTCACCGATGGGCCACGTCGGCCTGGCCGGTGGAACCCTCGAGCATGTGCTGCGCGGAATGCTGGCCACGCGTGCGCAGAGCGTCGGCCTGGTCTACAACGAAGCCATTCACGACATCGCTTTTGTCAGTGGTGGCACCGACCTCATGACGCTCGACCTCGCTCGCGGCCGCGACAACGGGCTTCCGCCGTACCACGTGATTCGCACGGTCTACGGCGGCTTCGGCGATGAGGGCGCGTGGGATTCCGAAGCGCAGGCCGACACGATCAGCGAGAAGGACAAACGTGCGCTTATCGATGCGGGCAAGAAGCTTGAGCGCCGCACGCCGATCGAGACGTTCCTGCGTTTCACTGCCCGCGATCCTGCGAACCCGAGCGCCGACGAGCTGGCTATTGCAGAAGAGGTGCGCGCGGTCTACCGCCGCGCCGACTCGATCGACCCGATGATCGGCGTGCTTGCTGAGCCGCACGTCGAGGGTTCGGCCGTCGGTCGCACGATGCACAACATCCTGGCCGACGAGTTGCGTCGCACCCGCGCCGGCGATCGATTCTGGTACGAGAACGATCAGTTCAGCGCTGCGGAGATTGCGCAGATCAAGTCGACGACGATGCGTGAGTTGATGCTGCGTCATTACGACCTCGCCGACGTGATCGGCGACGAGGCATTCCGACCGGTGACGATGTGGGATGGAGCGGCGTGAGCACCACGAACGAACTGAGCGCATTGGCCGAGGTTGTTGCCTACGAGACCACGGTGGTCAGCGGTGACCCGGCGGTGGTGTGGGCACCGACGA
>Ga0105048_10010640_pt1 | contig 14566 bp, 15 predicted proteins | sample MAT05_FD_78382 | JGI IMG/M metagenome (GOLD analysis project Ga0105048, IMG submission 78382) | Freshwater microbial communities from Lake Fryxell liftoff mats and glacier meltwater in Antarctica - MAT-05 | ecosystem: Environmental > Aquatic > Freshwater > Ice > Liftoff microbial mat | place...
AAATCGACCTGATAAAAATCAGTGCGCAGGTACTTGGCAAAGCACATGCTGAAGTAGCCAAGCTTGTCCGGCCCGGCATAACAACGAAGGAACTCGATACAGTTGCCGAGACGTTTATCAAAGATAATGGTGGGTATCCATCATTTCTGGGGTACAACAACTTTCCGGCTTCCCTTTGCATATCAGTCAATGATGTGGTAGTACACGGGATTCCAGGTCGGTATGAGCTTCGGGACGGAGATATACTTTCGGTTGATTGCGGGGTGAAGCTGAATGGGTACCATAGCGACAGTGCTTACACCTATCCAGTTGGAGAGATCAGCCCGGCTATTCGTCGTTTACTGACAAGGACCAAGGAGTCGGTTTACGTGGGCGTTAAGCAAGCAATAGATGGAAACCGGGTTGGTGATATTGGCTTTGCAATTCAGCAGTACAACGAGAAAGCAGGCTACTCGATAGTTCGCGAACTGGTTGGACATGGCGTAGGGCAGAACCTGCACGAAGCCCCTGAAGTACCTAACTTCGGTAAACGTAGTCAGGGCGTCAGATTGCGTGAAGGTATGGTTATCGCTATTGAGCCAATGATCAACTTTGGTAAGAAGGGGGTAACACAGGATAAGGATGGATGGACAATCCGAACCGCCGACCGCAAACCATCGGCTCATTTTGAACACACCGTAGTAGTACGGCGTGGAAAAGCGGAGATACTGACCACCTTTCAGTATATAGAAGCCGTTACCGAAAACACCAGCCTTATGGTTGACTCACAGGAATTGATGGCCGCATAAAGCAAACATGGCAAAGCAGAATTCAATTGAACAGGACGGTATTATTCTCGAAGCATTGTCAAACGCAATGTTCCGGGTCGAACTATCCAACAAACATGAGCTAATTGCGCACATCTCGGGTAAGATGCGGATGAACTACATCAAAATCCTGCCCGGAGATCGTGTGAAACTGGAAATGTCGCCTTACGATTTGAGTAAGGCCAGGATTGTGTATAGGTACAAGTAAGTTAAGATATTCGGTTTGCGAATGGCGGTTTCCTTTAGGGCGACATTCGTCAGACTGAACATTTTAACTCGTAAATCGTAAATCAGCAATGAAAGTAAAAGCATCGATCAAAAAACGCAGTGAAGACTGTATCGTGATCCGGCGGAAAGGGAAGCTGTACGTGATCAACAAGAAAAATCCCCGTTACAAACAAAGACAAGGATAAGCATGGCACGTATTGCAGGCGTTGATATTCCGGATAAGAAGCGTGGCGAGATTGCGCTGACGTACATCTATGGCATTGGCCGTAGCCGGGCAAAGAAGATCTTGACCGATGCTGGCATCAGTGTCGATAAGAAGGCCAATGAATGGTCTGACGATGAAGCGAACGCGGTACGGACCGCCATTTCGGGTGAATATAAGGTAGAGGGTCAACTGCGCTCGGAAGTTCAGTTGAGCATCAAACGCCTGATGGATATCGGTTGCTACCGGGGTCTGCGTCACCGGAAAGGGCTACCCGTTCGTGGTCAGCATACGAAGAACAACTCCCGTACGCGGAAAGGCAAGCGGAAGACAGTTGCCAATAAGAAGAAAGTAACCAAGTAAAAAACTGGTCGCTCATGGTCATGGCTGGTCGTTTGACGTCGCATATTAAGCGGCACGTAACGATACCGATGACACACTGACGATTACCTCACAACATGGCACAGGCAAAACGTAAAGATAAAGCAAAAAAGCGGGTAGTGGTCGTTGAACCCGTTGGTCAGGTACACATCCGGGCTACGTTCAACAACATCATTATCTCGATCACCAACATGAACGGTCAGGTAATTTCCTGGGCATCGGCTGGTAAGATGGGCTTCCGTGGCTCGAAGAAAAACACGCCTTATGCTGCTCAGACCGCAGCTTCGAACTGCGCTGCCGTAGCCCACGACTTGGGTATGCGGAAAGCCGAAGTATTCGTAAAAGGTCCGGGTTCGGGTCGTGAATCAGCGATTCGTACCATCCAGAATTCGGGTATCGAAGTCACTACGATTCGTGACATTACCCCCCTACCCCACAACGGCTGCCGTCCTCCCAAGCGTCGTCGGGTTTAATTTCTTTTATTGTTCAACTTCCCGCGTTCAACGTCCTTAGTAAACCGACCTTGGACATGGAACGTTAAACAATTAAAAGAATGAATAAGGGCAGGTGACATTCAGTTGTGTCTGCCCAATGTTTCACTTTATTCATTCAACACAGAATGGCACGTTACACAGGCCCAAAGGCCAGAATCTCGCGCAAGTTTGGTGAGCCGATTTTCGGACCGAGCAAAGCGTTACAGAAAAAAAATTACGGACCGGGTATGCACGGTCGGGGTCGTAAGCGGAAACAGTCCGAATACGCACTTCAATTGATTGAAAAGCAAAAGGTAAAATATACCTACGGCATTCTGGAGCGTCAGTTCCGGGGCCTGTTCCACCGGGCGCAGGTTCGGCAGGGCATCACGGGGGAGAACCTGCTTCAGCTTTGCGAAGCTCGCTTAGACAACACGGTGTTCCGCCTGGGTATTGCTCCCTCGCGTAATGCAGCCCGTCAGTTAGTATCGCACAAGCACATCATTGTTGATGGCGAAGTGGTAAATATCCCTTCTTATTCGCTGAAGCCCGGCCAATTGATCGGCGTTCGCGAAAAATCGAAATCGCTGGAAAATATTACCGCAAGCCTATCGGCACGGAATACGCGCCGGTTTAACTGGGTTGAGTGGGACGGTCAGGAAATGGTTGGTAAGTTTCTAAGTTATCCTGAGCGCGATCAGATTCCAGAAAATTTCAACGAGCAAGCCATCGTCGAATTGTATTCGAAGTAATGGTCAGGCACAACGTCATTTATTGGCGTTGTGCTGCCTGTATATATAGTTTGGTTGTTCGCTTGTTCGTCTGTTTGTAATTCGATCAGTAATTCAACACACAAACAAGCAAACACCCAAACAGCATTAGTAGAGTCTTCACGCAAGGCAGAGAACTGCTGTAAACAATACAAATCGTATGTCCATTTTAGCGTTCCAAATGCCCGACAAGGTCGTCGTGGAGAAAGCCGACGACTTTCACGGTGTATTTGAATTCAAACCCCTCGAAAAAGGATACGGTGTAACAATCGGTAACGCGCTTCGGCGTATTCTGTTGTCGTCGCTGGAAGGTTACGCCATTACGAGCGTAAAATTTCCCGGTGTGTTGCACGAGTTCTCTTCTATTGAGGGCGTGGTTGAAGACGTGACGGAGATCATCCTGAACCTGAAAATGGTTCGGTTCAAGAAGATCAACGACATGGTCGACAACAAGATCACGGTCAATATCAAAAAGCAATCGGTTTTGAAAGCCGGTGATATATCCAAGTTTTCTCCGTCGTTTGAAGTGCTGAATCCCGATCTGGAGATTTGCCACATCGACGATACGAAAGACCTGGAAATGGAGATTTTTGTGGAGAAAGGCCGGGGCTACGTCCCGTCTGACGAGCCACGGGTGAACGAACTGCCGTTTGGCCATATTCCAATGGATGCCATCTTTACGCCCATCAAGAACGTAAAGTACAGCGTTGAGAACACCCGCGTTGAACAGAAAACCGACTATGAGCGGTTGCTGCTCGACATAGAAACGGATGGTTCCATTCATCCAGAAGAAGCCCTCAAAGGTTCAGCTCATATCCTGATTCAGCACTTTATGTTGTTTTCGGATCAGACGATGAGCTTTGAGACGGCCAAACCGGAAGAGGAAAGCGTAGTTGATGAGGAAGTACTGCACATGCGTAAACTTCTCAAGACTAATCTGGCTGATCTCGACTTGTCGGTTCGGGCGTACAACTGCCTGAAATCGGCGGACGTTCGGACATTGGGAGATCTGGTGCGGCTCGAGATTTCGGATATGATGAAGTTCCGCAACTTCGGTAAGAAATCATTGACAGAACTCGAGCAATTGGTGGCAGAAAAGAATCTGACGTTCGGTATGGACGTAGTGAAGTACCGCCTGGACGAAGAATAGAAAATTGTTTTGGCTTCTGTGTTCAAGATTTTGCAACGTAGAAGCTGAGACCCCACCGGCGGGCCGGTTGAACCAAACAAGAAATAATGAGACACGGTAATAAAGTAAATCACCTCGGACGCACACACTCGCACCGCGAAGCGATGTTGCAGAACATGGCCTCGTCGCTGATTATGTACAAGCGCATTGAGACGACGCTCGCCAAAGCGAAGGAACTCCGCAAGTTTGTAGAGCCAATTCTGACGCGGGCTAAAGAAGACAACAACCAGAATCGTAAAGTGGTGTTTAAGTCACTCACGAACAAGGAAACGATCATTGAATTGTTTGGTAATGTTGCCGACAAAATTGCAGATCGTCCTGGTGGCTATACCCGCATCATCAAGCTGGGCAACCGGGCTGGCGACAACGCTGAAACCTGCCTGATTGAACTGGTTGACTTCAACGAAACGTTACTGACGGCTGCCGCTGAGAAAGCTGCGGCTACTACAAAGACGCGCCGAAGCCGCCGTGGTAGTGGTGCGAAAACAGCCACCGCCGATGCAGCTCCTGCAACAGTTGCTGTCGCCAACACTGAAGAAGTGGAAACGCCTGTTATTGAAGCAACCGCGACTGAGGCCCCAACAACCGAAGCTACTGCTCCGGTGAAGGGTGGCGACGACCTAACGGTTGTGGAAGGCGTTGGCCCCAAGATTGCAGAACTGCTCAATGCCGCTGGTATTACGACCTTCGCTCAATTGGCCGACGCCGACAACGCTACGGTTCAGCAGGTATTGACCGATGCTGGCCCTGCTTTTAACACACACGATACTACGACGTGGAACGAGCAGGCTGCTTTGGCCCGCGATGGCAAGATGGATGAACTCAAAGAGCTTCAGGACCGTTTAAATGGCGGAAAAGAAGAATAGTCTTGCTACACAATACGATCATATTGGAAGAGGGTTAACCGTGATGGGTTAGCCCTTTTTTTTAGTCTCAAACGCCAAAACGCGCACAATGAAACACACGCAACAACCCGAAGCTTTGTTGGTCTTGCAGGATGGAACCGCTTACCGGGGCTTGGCCCTCGGGAAAATTGGTACAGTAGGGGGCGAAATCTGCTTCAACACGGGCATGACCGGCTATCAGGAAATCTATACCGATCCCTCCTACTACGGCCAGATCGTTATCAATACCACCTCGCACATCGGCAATTATGGTGTGCTGAACGATGCCGAACAGGAATCGAACGGAGTTAAGATTCGCGGCATGGTCTGCAACTTTTTTTCTAACACCCACTCGCGCTATACCGCCGATGGCTCGCTTCAGGATTATTTTGAGCGGGGTGGCATCGTTGGTATTCACGGGGTCGATACGCGCCAGCTGGTACGCTATATCCGCTCAAAAGGCGTGATGAACTGCATTATCTCGTCCGATATTCTGGACCCGGCGGTACTGCTGGAACGTCTGGCCGATGTGCCGGATATGGATGGGCTGGAGTTATCATCAGAAGTCTGCACACGGGAAACGTATGAGCAGGGTGACCCGGAAGCCCAGCTGCGCGTAGCGGTGCTTGACCTCGGCGTGAAACGAAGCATCCTGACCAATTTCAACGAGCGGGGGGTATTCACCAAAGTATTTCCAGCCAAAACGCCTTACGCTGAACTGGCGGCCTGGAAACCAACCGGCTATTTTCTCGCCAACGGCCCCGGCGACCCTGCCGCTATGCCCTACGCCGTTGAGACAGCAAAGCAGATTCTGGACGAAGAAAAGCCCGTTTTTGGCATCTGTCTTGGCCACCAGATTCTGTCGCTGGCCAGTGGTGTATCGACCTACAAAATGCACAATGGCCACCGGGGCCTGAACCATCCGGTCAAGAATCTGATTACAGGCCGGTCCGAAATCACCTCCCAGAACCACGGCTTTGCCGTCAGTGCCGACGAACTCCGCGACCAGGCTAACGTAGAGCTGACGCACATCAACCTGAACGACAACACGATTGAGGGCATCCGACGGAAAGACAAGCCCGCCTTCTCAGTGCAGTACCACCCCGAATCATCGCCCGGTCCGCATGACTCGCGCTACCTGTTCGACCAGTTCGTGCAGATGATGAACGAGTAAAAAGAAAGAGCCTGGGGAAACGCAGGCTTTTTTATGACTCCTCCCGCCAAAATTCGCGGCTCCATACGCGTCTGAATGGCCATTGGCGGGTTTGTAGAGATGCTGGTAGATAGGCGTGTGCCTGTTTCGGCGTTTGCTGGTAATAGGCGTCGTCGTCGGTTAAGACGAGAGACTGGTATGCATTGTCGGCTTTTACGGTCAGGTCGGCAAAGGGTAATTCGGGTTGCCAGTTGGGGTGTTTTCTGGCTAACTGATTTTTTAGCAAAAGACCGACCGGCGAGTTACTAACAACAGTGGGTGCGGGGCTGAATTTGCCTTCCGATACATTGAAGGCGTATTGCAGGTACGCCTTTAGCAAACGCGGCCCTTCGTTGGCGACCTCATCAACCCGCAACTGGTCGGGCCAAATGCTTGTGACAACATAGACACGCTCCCGCGCTCGCGTTACGGCTACGTTCAGGCGGTTTTCACCCCCCTGTTGGTTCAGGCTTCCGAATTGCATGCCCAGTTTTCCGCGTTCATCGGGTGCGTAGCCTACCGAAAATATAATTACGTCGCGCTCATCGCCCTGCACGTTCTCAATGTTTTTGACCAGCAAGGCAGGGCGATTTTCCGACTGTTCATACGCATCCCGTTCCTCCAGTTTATCGAGAATCAACTGTTGCTGCGGCTGGTTGAACGTAACGATACCAACAGAACGACCTGGCAGTTCGATGGCAATCTGATCGAGAAGCTGTAACACCACATCGGCTTCGATGGGATTCATGTTTTGTTGCCAGACACCGGCAGTCTTCACGTACCGGATGGCCGGACTGTATTGATTGGCATCCGCGAAAAACGGCAGTAGCTGGAGCCGATTCTGATAGAAATGCTGGTTTGAGAATATGATCAAATCGAGCGAGCGGCTGCGGTAGTGTTCGGTCAGCGATACCTGTGGCAGAGACTGGGCCGCCAGTTCGAGCAGCGACTCGGCTTCGAGTTCGGCGGGAATATCCTCGTCCGGTTCGGCTTCATCCAGGCGGGTTCGGTATAGGTCGCTGGGGCGTAGTTGCTGGGTGTCGCCCGTAACCACAACCTGCCTGGCCCGCGCCATAGCCGGAATACCCTGCTCAGCAAAGCACTGCGACGCTTCATCGAAAATCACCAGATCGAACAAATCCTCTCGCAGGGGAAACACCGCCGATACTGTTTCGGGTGATGCCAGCCAGCACGGAACGAGTTTGAACACCTCGTCGGTAAACGCGCTCATTAGTTTCCGCATGGGCCAGATGCTCCGTTTCTTTGTTGTCTGATGCAACAGATCGCGATAGGTCATGATGTTATTCAGCCGGTTGACCGTTAGATTCCGGTAGGTCTGTTCACGCAATTTTATTAGCAGAATTTCGCGGCTGAGGCTCTGTTTTTGCTGGATGCTGTGCTGCAACTGCTGTTCTGTCTGCGCCATGCGTAGCGACGATACCATGCGTAACGACGGGTGTTGCTGCTCAATGTGGTTCAGCCAGGCCAGATACAGGGAATTTCGGAAGGTATCGGCCCACGCGTTGATAGGGGTTATTTCTAACCGGCTTGTAATCAGCAGTTCTGTTTCCGAAAACCCGGCTTTCAGGCGGTCGGCGTCGAGGAGCAGATCAAAATCGCGCCGGAGCGACCGCCGTAGTGCTTCTGGTGCGGTAGTGTCGTTCCAAATCTGTTGGGTTTGCCCGTTGGTCAGGTATCGCTCACTATCGGCCCGCTGCCGTGCCGTCTGCGACAACGTCAGGAGTTCATCAACCGCATTACAGAACTGTTCGGTATGCTGCCAGCAGGAAACGGGTAGCCTTTTCGGTAAGGTCAGCTCAGCCAATTGATTAACCAGATTCCGCACCTGCCAAACAAGCCGCAAACTATCAGGCGTACCGGGTAATGACAAATCCGACAATAGCGGCTCTGCATCGAACCGAAACCCTTCGAGCCGGATACGTTTATCAACCTTCCGGGCCAGCGTTTGCAGATCAGCAGTGGTCATCGATAGGCTGTTTGCCTGCGCCACCGACCGGAGTTCGTCTTTACCGGCATTCGTCAGCAGCCACCAGTTCCACCGCACCCAGGACGGACGGGCGTCGAGAGCATCGGTCAGCAGTTCGCGAAACGACCGTAACTCAGCCGTTGGCAGCGATGATTCAGGGCCGGGCAGGGCAAGGGCTTCCTCCCAGGCGTCGGCCAGTTCGGTCAGGCGGGTTTCGGGCTGGGTCAGCGCGGCATGGGTCGGCGTGTTACGTAGCAACAGCACCAGTGGCCACAGTTGGGGCAAGTCGGGTCGGGTTAGTATGGCGGTTAGTTCGGTGGTTTGCTCCTGCCAGCTTTGCAGGTCGGGAAGTGGGCAGGCATGACCCAGCCGGTCGATCAGTAGCTGGTTGGCCCTGTCGCGTAGTTGCGCCCACTGCACAATGGTCTGGTCGATTCGTGCCTGATCGGCATTTGTAAAATCGGCAAATGATACCCGCTCCTCCCACGCATGGGTCAGGCCCAACCGACTCCGGTAAGCCGCCAGACTACTTAGCCGCCAGATGAAGTTATCCACATTTTCACCATGAAACTGTGGATAAACATCATCGACCGGAATCGTCGGCGCGTCAGGATTGCTGCTCAGGTACAGTTCTTTCGCCGACAGGCCAAACACTGTGGTATCGAACAGGGCGTCTTTAAACGTCTGGAGTTCAGCAACTGCATCGTCAATCTGACGGCATTCCCGGTCAAAATCGCGTTCCAGCAAGACGGTGTTCAGGCCATTATTTTGTTGCCGGTACGCGTCGATCTGGTCAATCTGCGCGGCAATCTGGGCAAACAAGGCCCGCCGGTCGTCCTGAAAGTCGTGAACCAGCGCCAGAAACGAATCCATACCCACCTGACGTAATCGTTCCTGCACAACATCGAGCGCAGCCCGTTTCTGACACACCAGCAGCACCCGCTTTCCGGCAGCGGCAGCATCGGCCATGAGGTTGGCAATCAACTGCGACTTTCCGGTTCCCGGCGGTCCCTGCACCACCAAAGACTGCCCCGCCCTGACCGCCCGCAAAGCCGCTTCCTGCGACGCATCGAGCGGTAAAGGTGTATGAATATTTCTTTCTGGCAGAAAGGAGGAGAGGGAGAAAAAGGACGAGGGGGAAACCACATTATTCCCTTCTTCCCTCTCCTCCCCTTCCTCCCTCTCTATCAGCACGTCGTAATCGGGTACGAGGTACGAACCCGCCTGCGGAAAAATACCAAGTACGGCTTCGGAATAGAGTTTCAGTTCGCCGGTACGTTCGAGTTGCGCCAGACTTTTACCGCTCTGTTTATCGAAATACTGAAGCTGATCGGCAAATAAATCGGGGTTAAAGTTGATTTCGAGCGGGCCATCGCGGAGCCATTCGTATACTGCGTTCGGAACACGAGCGGATCGCGGCCGAAGTCGGCAATATCTTTCTCCAGAATCTCGTTGGGCAGTTTTACCTGATTGAACTGACCGTAGGCGAGCAAAAATGTTGGGTTCAGAAAAGCCGTTTCATCGCCCCGGCGGGTCAGCGTCCAGTATTTGCCGCGCTGCTCAATGCGAACCGGAAAGAACAGCAGTGGCCCATGCACCACAGTCCCGTCAATAAATTTACCCCGCACAAATGGCCAGCCCACGTACAAGTCCTCGGTACCGCGTTCTTCCTCGATAAACCGCACCGTACGATCAATACGCCGGATTTTACGACTCACCTCGTTACTACGCTCAAGCCGGGCATCCAGCACGTCGCAAACGGGAATCGAGACTTTGCGGCTAATCAAATCCGCAATCAAGCCGAATGACGGTTTATTGAGCAGAAAATCGGCTTCGTGCAGGTCCAGAAACTGACTGACGGGCAGACTTACCAGCACCAGCGAGCGGTTGCGGCTGCTCAGGTTGGTCAGCCGTCGGCGAAACTGACGGAGGATGTCAATAGAAAGCATACATCAGCCTCGGTTAAACGAATCGAGACTCCCCCGGACAAACGTCAGCATAGCATACAATGCTTCCGTCGGCACAGCACTGATTTGGCTTTCGATCACGTTGCTTTCCGTCCCATTGTGGAAGTGCTTCGGAAAAGTTGACACGTGCTGCCAGCGGACATGTGGAGCGTTATCGTGCCGGTAAATTGTACCATCAATATGTTGCCGCTCCCAATGGTAGCTGTATTTGGATGGATTTCGGGGAGAAAACCAAACATCCAGAAAACTGCTATCAATCAAAAAAATGCGCATCTCTGCTATATCGACCAGAGCAACTTCACTGATAATGTCGGCAAAATGAGTCAGTACAAATTGTTTGAGAGCGGGAAGATCCTTCATCAATCAGTTGGCGACAGTCTGCATGTCAATCAACTCAGCTAATTTGAACGATAGCGTATCAAACTGCTGATAGTCGCGCCAGGTGCTGGCCTCCTCGATAGTTCCCTGTCTGTATAAATCCTCAAATTGCTCGACAGTATCGACTTTGTATTTTGCTTTCAGCAGGTTCAGTTCAGCCTGAAGTTCGCGCTGCTGGCTTTCGAGATAATGTCGGACTCCCTGCCGCACCAATTCATGCTGGGGCATACCAAGCCGTTGAGCAATAACGTCGATTTGCGGAACCACTTTTGTCATGATATTGGGCTGATAAACTTCAGTAAAGATATAAGAATCGTTACAAGTATGGTTCAGACCGTTTCTTTCTTCTCCGGGATGAGCCACGACGCCAGCACGCTGATGAGCAGAATACCAACGATGATGTAAAGCGAGTAAACAGGTTTGAAGCCGAAGCCTTCGAGCCAGTGTTCGGTCAGCATTTTCAGTCCGATAAACGTCAGCAGAACGGCCAGACCAATTTTCAGGAACCGGAACTGATCCATGATGCTCGACAGGAAGAAGAACATCGACCGCAGCCCCATGATGGCAAACACGTTCGAGAAAAAGACGATGTACGGGTCTTTGGTGATCGAGAAAATGGCCGGGATCGAGTCAACGGCAAAGATCAGATCGGTGAACGCCACCACAATGACAATGATGAACAGGGGCGTTACGAACAGTTTCCGGTCTGACTTTCGGCGGATAAAGAAATTATCGGTTACGTTGCGTTTATAGACGTTCAGGTACTTACTCGTGAACCGTACAACCGGATGTTTGCTGGGTTCAATTTCTTCGTCCTCGCCCTTCTGAAAAAATAACTGCGCTCCGGTATAAACCAGAAACGCGCCGAAAATATAGATAATCCAGTCGAACCGTTCGAGCAGGGCCGCTCCCAGAAATATGAAGACAAACCGCAGCACAATGGCCCCCAGAATACCCCAGACCAGAATTTTCTTATAGTACCGCTCAGCCACGCCAAACGATTTGAAAATCAGGATGAAGACAAAGATGTTGTCTGCCGAAAGCGAATACTCGACCAGATAGCCCGTGATGTATTCGAGAGCCATATTCTTCTGAAACGCGGCCAGACTGGCGGCAAAATCGCCGGATATTAGCTGGACATTGTCGGCGTACTGATTTCGGACTTCTTCCAGCCGGGCCATGTCCGTAATGCCATGCACCAGATACCCATAGTTTCTAAGCAGAAAATAAAAGCCAATGGATAAAGCTACCCAGACAGCACTCCAGGCCGCGGCTTCTTTGAAATGGACGATATGGCTCTTCTTGCGCGAGAACACGCCGAGGTCCAGCGACATAACGAGGAGTACGAAGCCGGCAAACGCGGCAAAAAAGATAATTTCGCTGGTAATCATAGTTCATAGACACAGGCCATTTTAACAACGACCCGGTCCTGTATATTGGTTTTTGAGACAAAACTAAGAGCAATCTGCCTAAACCGCCGGCACAACCGGACAGATTCGGCACAATATTGGCATAGTGCCGTATAGACCTTAGTTTTGACCCATGTTTAACAATAAAAAAGTGGTGGTGGTCATGCCTGCCTACCGGGCCGCCCTCACCCTTGAACGTACTTACCGAGAAATTCCGTTCGATTTGGTCGATGACGTAATTCTGGTTGACGATGCCAGCCCCGACAATACCGCTGAAGTGGCCCGAAAACTCGGCATTCAACACGTCATCCGGCACGACCGCAATAAAGGCTACGGTGGTAATCAGAAAACCTGTTACGCCAAAGCTCTCTCGCTCAATGCCGACATCGTGATTATGCTCCACCCCGATTATCAGTACACCCCCCTACTACTACCCGCCATGATTACGATCATTGGCAACGGGCTGTATCCTGTCGTGTTTGGTTCGCGGATTCTGGGAAAAGGCGCGTTGAAAGGCGGCATGCCGATGTACAAATACATTGCAAACCGATTCCTGACCTTCACCCAGAACCTGCTGATGAATCAGAAACTGTCGGAGTATCACACCGGCTATCGGGCGTTTTCGGGCGAGGTACTGCGGAGCCTCGACTTCACCCACAACTCCGACGATTTCATTTTCGACAACGAAATGATTGCCCAGATTTTTTACAAAGGCTACGAAATTGGCGAAGTGACCTGCCCCACCAAATACTTCGACGAAGCATCGTCCATTAACTTTCAGCGTTCGTCTATCTACGGACTCGGCGTGTTGCGGACGTCGGTCTATTACCTCTTTACGAAGCTTGGGCTAATGCGCTGGAACGTGCTGTCGTAGCGTAATCGGGTTCGGCAGTAACGGCTTCCAGCACCATTGCTTCGAGAGTCAAGCCGGGTCCAAATGCGCAGCTCAGGATATTGGCCGGGCGATTATTTTGCTGCACTTCTTCGGTCAGATCGGGATTTTTGCGGGCGTTCCACACTTCTTTCAGAACAAACAACACCGTAGCCGACGACATATTTCCGTTTTGCCGGAGTACTTCGTAGGCGTAGCGATTGTCGAACGGCGTAATGCCCAACTGTCCCTCAATCACCTCCAGAATCCGGCGTCCACCGGGGTGCAGCGCGTAGTGGCCAATGTCGTCCAGCGTCAGTCCGCACTGGTCCAGTAGCCGTTCCATCAACGCGCCGATTCCCTGCTGAATAAACGTGGGTACCTCAGCCGTCAGCGTCATCTCGAATCCAAAATCGCTCACGTGCCAGGCCATTGCGTGTTTGCCTTCGGGCAGCAGATCGCAGTAGAACGACCGCAGCCGAAACGCCTGTTCGGGCCGGGGTTTTCCCTGTACCAGCACAGCCGCCGAACCGTCGGCAAAGAGCGCGTTGGAGAGCAGGTGGTCCGTTTCTGTTTTCTTCTGGAAGTGAATCGTGCAGAGTTCTATACATACTACCAGCACGTTGGCGTCAGGAGTGGACCGGACAATGGCGTCAGCAGCCTTCAGGCCGTTGAACGCGCCGTAGCAACCCATGAAGTTGATGGCCAGCCGCTGCGTGGTACCGGGCAGCCCAAGGGCTTCGATAATCTCGATATCCGGCCCCGGCGCGTACAAACCCGTGCAACTTACCGTGATAATGTGCGTAATGCTCTGTGGATCAAAATCCGGGTAACTAACGAAACAGTCCTGAATAGCCTGCAACGCCAGTGGTACGGCTTCCTGCCGATAAACGCCCATCCGCTGACTCACCGTTGGGAAGGGTTCCATACCCGGTGAGTTGGTATAAAACGTAAACTCCTCCTTTGGCCGCACGTAATCGGCCAGCACAGAATGCCGCCGGTCAATGCGGGTATGCCGGTACAGAGCCATAAGCCGCCGGGTATCCCGTTCGTCGAGTTGCAACACATCGGCCATGAATTCGGCGGCATTTTGTTGCGTCGAGGAGTAGGCGGGTACGGCCGTGCCAATACTGTTTATGTAGCCGCTGGTAAGGTTTTGCATAGAATGGGATTGCCAGAATTGAATGAAGGTACGTAGTGGGTAACGACTACCTCCTATAACTTTTCGTTCGTCCGAAAGTTCGTTACCCGCCCGCTCATACGAGCAGCCTGCATTACTTATCAGGCCATTTTTCGTAAATTCTACTTACACCTTCTGCAGACAGTTACTATATCCTGATGGGTACCGGGATAATTTTTGAGCGATATGCACAATCGTAACTCGTTCGTTATCAGTTTTTGGCGACTCATAGCATAGCGAATAACAAAAAAATTCGCGCCCTACACTTGACAAACGCCATAAATACCTTAATTTTGCATCCACAATTCGCCAACAGAGGTAAATTGTTCATTGCGAAAGTAGCTCAGCTGGTAGAGCGCGACCTTGCCAAGGTCGAGGTCGCGGGTTCGAACCCCGTCTTTCGCTCCACAAAAAAGCACCGACCGACGGTGCTTTTTTTGTAAATGCCGGGATGGTGGAATTGGTAGACACGCCGGACTTAAAATCCTGTGGGCCACAAGCCCGTGCGGGTTCGACTCCCGCTCCTGGTACAAGAGTCGAAAGGCCTGAACGGATATCCGTTCAGGCTTTTTTATGGCAATTTGACCAGAAGAGACGCTACAAAAACTGCGTGGCGGCTTTAGTACGCATCTATGGCTTACAGGGCCGT
>Ga0105048_10010643_pt1 | contig 14565 bp, 10 predicted proteins | sample MAT05_FD_78382 | JGI IMG/M metagenome (GOLD analysis project Ga0105048, IMG submission 78382) | Freshwater microbial communities from Lake Fryxell liftoff mats and glacier meltwater in Antarctica - MAT-05 | ecosystem: Environmental > Aquatic > Freshwater > Ice > Liftoff microbial mat | place...
CAAGTTGCACTGGAGACGTTTGGGCCGGGCCGCATTCTTTTTGGATCGGATTATCCCTGCAACATGCTGCGCGGACGTTGCGTCGCCATCGCCGACAGTTTTTATTGGCTGCACGATCATGCAGCCTTCGAGAGCCTGCAGCGCGCGGGAAAATCGATGACGGTGATCGGTCTGGAGTCGCTGTTATGTTTGCGCGAAGCGTGTGAGGATTTCGGCGCGACGCCGGCGGACGTGCGGGCGATTTTCCGGGACAATGCGCGTCGCGTTCTGGGGTTTGCTGACGCCTCGGGGACGTCTGATGCATCGGCGCTTTGGGGACACGCGCGGGAGGTGATCACCTGCGGCACCGGGCTGCTTTCCAAGCGGCGCGAACAATTTGATCCACTCGAATGGCCCGCTTATTTTTCCAAATGCAAAGGTTCGCGCGTGTGGGATCTCAACGGAAAATCGTATCTCGACATGGCCGGTGGCGTGGGCGCGATTCTGCTGGGTTACTCCGATTCCGACGTAAACCGCCGGGTTCAACGCCGGATCGGCCTGGGCAGCTATTGCACGCTGGTCAGCCCCGAGGAAATTGAACTCGCCGAGTTGCTGCTTGAACTGAATCCGTGGGCCGGTCAGGTGCGTTACGCACGCGGTGGTGGCGATGCGGTGACCATGGCTGTGCGCATTGCGCGGGCGGCAACGGGAAAAAGCGGCATCCTTTTCTGCGGCTATCACGGGTGGCATGATTGGTATCTGGCGGCAAATCTTGGTTCGGACAGCGCCTTGGACGGCCATCTGTTGCCCGGCTTAAAACCGCTTGGTGTGCCGCGTGAACTTCTCGGGACTTCCCACCCGTTCCGCTACAACAACTGGGAGTCGTTCGAAGCTGCGCGCACGGCCATGGGCGACAACTTTGCAGCCGTCGTGATGGAACCGATGCGTTCCGAATGGCCGCGCGACAATTTCCTGCACAAGGTCCGCGAGACCGCGCATCAATACGGGGCGGTGTTCGTTCTCGATGAAGTCACCAGCGGTTGGCGGTTCGGCTTTCCCGGGGCGCACACGGTGCTTGGGGTCGATCCGGATATCGCCGTGTATGCCAAAGCCATGAGCAACGGATTTCCGTCCGGTGCCATCGTAGGGCGGACCGAGGTGATGAGCGCGGCAAGTTCCAGCTTCATTTCCAGCAGTTTCTGGACAGACGGCATCGGGACGGCGGCCTCGATTGCAACGATCCGGAAATTCCGGAGCCACAAGGTTTTTGAGCACGTCAACGGGGTCGGGGAAAAACTTAAGGCCGGGCTTGAGTCTCTCGCTCAGAGTCATCCGGCGCTGAAACTCATCGTGAGCGGGATGCCGTCATCACCGAACCTGCGATTTGATCTCGGCGAGTTTTCCAACCAGGCGAAGGTGGCGCATATCCGCGCCATGTTGCACCGTGGATTTCTTGTCAGCACCCAGCTTTTCCTTTTCCACAGCCACTCGGAAAGCCATGTGCAAAGTTACCTCGCCGCGCTGGACGAAGTGTTTACGGAGTTGGAAAAGAAAATCGCCGACGGGTCGATTGCAGAAGTGCAAACCGGCGGCCCTGCAAACGTGTTCGCCAGGTTGGTTTGATCCGGGCAATCAGCGGGACACGCACGACTTATTTTTTAAAAGTATGCACGCCGGTCGTTACGAATGCGTCATCAATCAGACCCCATGCGCCGTTGCCGATGGAAAGAAATTGTGTTTCAGGATTCGGATCTGGAATTTTGGCCTTAAAGACCACCCGGTCAAATTCCACGCCGTCGAGCCAGTACACGGTGGTGAATTCAATTTCGTCTTCGCCCACGGAACTGTCGGGTGACACAGAAAAGCCAACGTGGTGCCATTTTCCATCGGAGAAGACGGAGGTGGACACAGTGCTTTTTCCACGGCTGCGTGAGCTTCCGTATTCCAAGCTGGGATACCATGCCGTGCCCGCGCTATCCTTGTCTGTGAGGTTTTCATTGTAGATAATCAGGCGCCAGCCGATCGCATTTTCATCACGGCGGATCAGGGCGTGGAACGATTGTTTGAGATCGTCCATTTTAAACCAGGCACCGCCTGTGAAGGATCGGCCCTTCATTATGAGGCGCGAGGGATCGGGTGCGGAGTTCAATTTATGCTTGAACCCCCATGATACCTGCGGAATTCCCTGAACGTAGATTGCTGTGCCAAACACTCCTTCCGCGTAAGTCGGCGTGACGGATGCGTTCGCAGCCGAAATCTGGCCGTCGAAGCTGTTTCCAGAAAAATCGGTCACCGTTCTGGGCTCCGATTCGCCGATGATTCCATCGTCAAACGCCCAGTAAAAACCATCTGGTTTGATGCTCTCGATTACCGGCTTGTTGAGATCAATGACCTTGCCGGATTCCTCAGCGGCTGGGGCTGCCAAGGTGGCGCCCAAAGCGAGGCAGAATGCGGTGAGTGCTGTTTTATTCATAGTGCGCGTGTGGTGGTAAGTTTGGTGGTTACAGGCTTTCGGGCGGCGAGCAAAGCCGGGAGAGGATCAGGTCGGTCATCATTTGTTGGTCGGCGGCACGGGCTTTTTCCCGGGTCGAAATCATCCATGGCCCGCCTTGGCAGCCTGGGCGAACCCAATTCCAGTTTTCCACGTTGGGCAGCCAGTGAGGAAACGTCGGATTGGTTTCCGTGGGCTGACGGAATCCCCGGGTCTCGCCGGTTTCGTCGAGGACGAGATGGAAAAGTTCGTGGCGCGCATCCCTCCATGTGCCAGGGAAGCGCTCAGGAGCTGTGGCGACGACGAGGTGGATCAATCCCTCCGTATCGCGGCTCATGGAAACTTCCCGTCCGCCCCGTGTGTCGAGGGTGCCGAGGGTGCGGGTGACGTCGATTTCGCACCAGCCCTGCGGATCGCGGCGGAAGAGGATGCCGCCGGGGGCATCGTTGTGCGATGTCCACACCCAGATCCGATCCTGCGCATCAACCACATGGTTGCTGATCCGGAGGCCACCTTCCGGTGCCGCGCAAAAGCCCTCGGTGGTTTCCAGCGTGAGGGGGAGACTGACGGGGGTGCCGTTTTGGTTCCAGGTATCGCCGTCGTCATCCGAGTAGATGTGGGCCGCCAGACGGGCCACAGCTTGAAACGGGTTCATGCCTTCCAAGGAGAAATGATACTGGAAAGTGGCGTGCAATCTTCCGGTCGGTCCCACATTGAGGCTTTGCATGAAGTGCGTGTAGCCGGGTTTCGGGCTGAGTGCGACAGCCACCGGCGCTTCCCACGGGCCATTCGCGCGTTTGCGGCGGTAGATAAGTTTGCGGGGATGCGGACCGCTTTCGCGACTCATCAGATGCAGCGTGTTCCGGGCATCAGCAACGAAACTGGGGTAGGTGTCGAACGGTCCCATCGCCTCAGGAGCACTCCACGAAGCGGCATCCTCGGGATCATCGGACCATCGATGGAGAAACGCGCCGCTGTGTGCGCCAAGGATGGCGTGCAAACGTCCGGTGCCATCGAGCGTGAGGGCCGGGCCGCAATGGTTGTCGATCCCGTCGCCGAGATGGCGGGTCATCAGCAACTCACCGGTTTCCGCATCACAAATGCCAAGTTGATCGCGCTCGGGGCCGCCCGGTTGTTCAGAGCTATCGAGCCAGCCCACGTAAAGGCGGTTGCCGCGCCGCACGATTTTGTTGCTCACGGCATAGGCCGAAGCGCGGTCGGAGCCTGCGGAGGAAAGCAGAATGCGGGGATTCATGGCGGGCGTTAATAGGCGCGTTTTGCGAGCACGGTCTGGGCGGTGTTATCGAGGGATTCTGCTGCGCCAAATTCTTTGACCAAGTGCGTCCACGCATTGCCGAGTGTGAGCGCGTCGGAGGTGAGGTTCACAATGCCGTAGCCCTTTTCCTTCAACTCCTGCGGCGTGCCGGGTGCGGCAACCGCGAATCCGCGTTTGCCGGATTTCAACACAGCAGCCTCGACGCGGTTGCGGGCGGAGATCGTTGCGGGTTCGGGATTGCCGGGGATTTTACCGATCCGATGCGTAAAATCGCCTGGACCGAACAGGAGGAAATCAAAACCCTCCACCGCGGCAATTTCTTCGACCGCTTCGAGACCCTCGGGCGATTCAATCTGAATGATGATGAACTTTTCCGCGTTGCTCTGCGCGAGATAATCGGCCATCGGAACAAAACCAAATCCACCATCGGCACTTCCACCGTCCACGGCGCGGAGCCCGAGGGGTTGGAAACGCAGCATTTCCACGATGGCGGCGGCTTCTTTCGCTGACGTGACGTGCGGCACCATGATACCCGCCGCGTCACACTCGAAGACCTTCACGTAATCGCTGTACGACCCCTTGCTTACGCGAACGATGACATCCACATCATGGGCCTTGGCGGCGCGCACGTAATGTTCGATTTGATTCCACTCGGACGCGCCGTGCTCCTGGCACACCCAGACGGCAGAAAAACCCGCGAGCCCCGCGACTTCGATGATACCCGGGCTGTTTAAATTGATTTTTACGCACGATGAAAGCGCGCCTGCTCTTTGCTCTCTTAATACACGGCTTTTTCTCATAACAAACTTGTCTGCTTATTTTAGAATGGTGAAACCGCCGTCCACAACGAGGTTGTGCCCCGTGACATAATCCGAGGCGGACGATGCAAGAAAAAGCGCTGCGCCTTTGAGATCCCGGCCCAGATTTCCCATGCGACCCGGCATCGTCAGTGCGCTGTACCCGTCGATGAAATCGCGGGGCTGATTTTTCTCAAATCCACCGGGGGAAATGGTATTCACCTGGATGTTTGACGGTGCCAGAAACGCCGCGAGGTCGCGGGTCAATCCCAACACCCCCGCCTTCGCCGCCGCGTAATCCACGGCCTGCTCCGCGACACCGGTCTCATGATACAATTTTCTGCTTCTTCCGACCATCGCCGCGATGGACGAGATATTGATGATTTTTCCGTTGCCCTGTGCGGCCATGATCCGTCCGGCAGCCTGGCAGCAATAAATCACGCCAGTCAGGTTGGCGGCGATCATTTCCTCGATGTCTTCCGGCAAGCGCTCAAAAAAGTTGGTCGCGCCACCTGTGGCTCCACCGCCTGCGTTGTTGACGAGGATATCCAGACGTCCTTTCCACGCGTGTGCCTCCGCGAAGCATCGCGCGACGTCGTCGTGGTTGCGGTGATCCAGCGGCAGAATCAATGTTTCAATCCCGTAGCGCGTGCGAAGATTTTCCGCAGCAGCCTCGGCTTTTTGTGGAGTCCGCGAGGTGAGGACGACGTGTGCTCCCGCGCCCGCCAGTGCGGAGGCAATATCCAATCCCAGTCCATGCCCACCCGCCGTAACCAGCGCCACATTGCTCCGCAAATCAAACAGTTGTTGTGAAGTTTCCTGTCCCATCCTCAACGTCCTGGCACCGCGCCATCACGACGGAGTGAATAGAATACATTTATGATCACAATAAAATCACTATTGGATCTCTTTCTGGTATTGCAACTTTATTATGCGCGTTGGTCGGCGACCGAGCAAAAGTGAACTGGTCCTCAAAGCGGAAATGGAGCCACAGAGCACAGGGAACGCCGGGGGGAAGTGCTGATGATGAGCATCCCCGGCTGAATCTTATCCGGCAAGCGAGCGTCACCCTGACGGGAATGCCCTATTGACCTATCACGGCACTCTGACCTTGGCTTTGATCGTGTCTGCTTTCGTGGTATCGGCGGCGGAGGTGGCAGTCACTTTAAACGCCTTTGTGGCACTGGAAGCTGCGGACGGTGCGGTTTTCACTTCGAGCACGATCCGATGGGAGGAACCGGCGAGGATCTTAGGGGTGGCGAAACTCCCGCTCGTCACGGCGGCGGTAATGACGGGGTTCCGTGAACCGTCGGAGTCCTCAACGAGAATGAGGTATCCGAGGAACGGGGAGGCCCCGCAACCGAAGAGTCCATCGCCCTGGGCTTTTCGAAAATCGAACCCGCTACCAATGGCCTCCTCGCAACGGTTGTTGGCATTGTTGCCGAAGGAGGGGCCGCAGAGGGATTTCAATTCCATGGCTGCGAGCAGTCGGTTTTGAAAGATAATAAGTAGATCCCACAGTTTGGTGGGCCGGAAAAATCCCGGCAGGACGACCATGGTCTTGCCCCGGTGAACTTCGCAGCCCTCAGGACCATACCGATGAACGATATCCACGATCATGTCTCGGAAGGCATCCAGGTTTTTTCCTCCAGTGACCGCTCCCCGGTTGCCCTGATCTCCTCTTCCAGCCGCCTGTTGTTTTTTCACAGCATCACGCCTTCCGCGCCAAAAGAACCGTACCGATTGCGCAAGTCGTTCGTCCAAATTGGTCAACTTGGGAGCCATGGGTGTTACGCGGTGAGAATACTGGGATCGAGCCTGATCCAATCCTGATCGCTCAGGTCGTAGAGCCGCTGAACGAGGGTATCTTTTTCGTCTTGGGATGAGGATTGGGCGACCGCGAGGGTTTCTTTTTGCAGGAATTTGCTCAGGTGTTCGAAGCGGGGAATCCGGATTCGGCGAAGATACTGGGCTTGAAAGCGGAGGAAATTTCCACGCATGCGCGGGCTGTAGGCGGCAATAAACGCGTGGGCGACGCGGCTGCTCAGGATCATTTGGAGAACCTTCAGATCCCAGGTTTCCGATGTCACAAAATAGAGGTTGTGGTGCGGGTAATAGTGGCCGCTCTCCAAAACGACGTGAGCGGAACCTTTGATGTCCGGAATCAGGAGTTTCGGTGTGTTGGTGAGGTTTGCATGAATCCGTTCGATGGTGCGAAACCAGCCCTTGGGATTGCCGCCCGCTACGTTGCGCTTCTGAATGAGTTCGCGATGGCGCTCGATGTAAGCGCGGAATTTTGGGTATTCGTCAGGATCAACCAGGCTGCCGTCTGCCTGAAACGGGTTCAGAACAAAGTTTCCACCCCACTCAACCTGCCCCTTGCGAATATCTTTGGTGGTGATGAGCGGCAGTTTGCGCTCAAGCTCCACATCAAGACTGGCATCTGACCCGATGAAAATGGCGTCGGCTCCGGTGGCGACACCAATCCCAACCTTGCACTTGGCGTCTTCCAACACAGGAAAGGAGGCTTCCAGTTTCCGGACAATTTCCATTCCTCCATTCTCATTGAAAGACCAAGGCTGATCGTTGCGGCAGACCCCTGAGACGAGGCTGACCTGTGGGTGTTTTGCGGAGGTTGTAAGCGCCCTGGCCAGAGGGACAAGAGCGTTTCTGGAAATAGCGGGCCTGAATGCCACACGCGTCGAATCTCCCTTCTCTTTCCGGATGACCGTCACAGCGGGATACGCATCAACTTCGTCGAAAAACGCGGGGCAACCGGTGAAGTCCACGTAAGACTCCAGATGGAACTCCCTCGCGACAATGCTACGGAGCGGGCCGCCGTAGCGGTTTTTCATCCAGCGATCCGCACAGATAAAGCCGAGGCGACCATCTGGCTGCAAAAGCTCCAGCGATTTTTCGATGAAGGCGACATACAGGTCCGCCTGATCGAAAAGCGAACGCCAGCGCGTCCGGTAGGCTTTCAGCAAGTCCTTGGGAAGATTTTCCAAGCGGATATATGGAGGATTGCCGACGATATGAGAAAATGTTTGCTCCAGCGGAAGAAACAGAAAGTCATCGTGATGCAGCCACATCCCGACGACTCCAGAGGCGACACTGCGACTCCAGCCATTGGAGATAAGCAGGGCCTCGATGCGATCCCGGCAAATTTGCAAAGCAGCCCGGTTAACCTCAACCGCCCGAATGCAATCCTTAATACGCTGATCGTTCGGGGCGACTCGGGACAACAACCGCTCGACCGCAGGCAGAAGAAAATCGCCCTCGCCGACGGAAGGCTACAACAAGCAGAACGACTCCAGTGGTTCCGATTCCACCCATCCAACTGCATCGAGGACAAATTCAGCAACTTCCGGACGGGTATGGACAGCCCCCCGTTTCTCGCCCACCGCATCCGAAAAAACGCTCAAGGCATCCAGCTAAAGCCTCGACTTTGGAAAGAGTTCAGTCTGGAGGACGGCGTGCATCTCGGTTGAGGGGATATATAGCCGGAGTGCACAGGCTTTTGGAAATCAAATCTCGAATCTTCAACGCTGTCGTCATCGCTGGCGCACAAAAGGACATGCTCGTAGTTGCCCACCAAGAATCCAAGGGTCTAAAGTCCAGTTCCCGAGACGTGCGCCATAGCAAGCAGGGCGGGCGTTTCCATTTCTGAAACTTATGGCGTGGCACGCAGGGTTGGGTTCTCGTAAACAAAGGGTCCGATCTGGTTTTAGCTTAAAGTCACCAGCATCGGTCCCCAACATTGGGGGATGCGGGTGAGCTTACAGGAGTCGCATCCGGGGCCTCGGCTTCCTTTGCACTGAGCGGACACTCGAGGCCGCTTGTCCTTACAAACTAACGGAAAAGTGAATCCAATCCCATCGCCGTTTTTCGCATCATTTTCGGAATCGACCGCCCTCGCGTCTCGCGGAAAAGACGGTAGCCCCAGCCGAGGATATGGATGGTGAGCAGACGATCGAGCAGCGAACGATAACCCCGTTGACGCCGCACCAGCAACCGGAGCAAACGCGCCAGCGTGCGTTGTTGCAGACGCGATGGCTCGAACGACAACCGAATGCGGTAACGCTGACGCTCCGGACGCGGCCAGCGCAGTTTGTAAGCCGCCTTCGCCTCGCGGATCGCCGGTTCATTTGCGGAATCGGGAGGCAGCAAAAAATAACGCCGCGCCAGCAGCATGATCGCGAAGCTATCCCGCATGAAACGCACATCCTCCACAGGCCAGCCGTTTTCCAACGCGAGCGTTTCCATTCTCGCAAAACCCGCAAACGCCTCCTCCCCCTGCCGCACCGTTTCCTCCGGGTCGGTCACAAAATGGCTCATCAGCTTCCGCACCCCGTCGTTCACAAACAGGCAATCCCAATAGACATGCAGCAACGGCGGAATCCGCACCCGTCTGAAATACAACTTCTGCCGCGCAAACGGCTCCAGATACAAAATCGTCCGCACTGCCGCATCCGCCAGACTCAGGAATTCCCGCATCGCCGCCGCCTGCCCCGTTCCAAACTGCGCCGCGAGCGTTTCCTCCACCGTCTCCCCGCGCATAAATTGTCCCGCAATCGTTGCGGCATTCAGCTCGATCCAGACCGCCGGTGTGCCCGCCGGATTTTCCAGAAACGCCAGTCGCCGGAACGCATGCCAACCCCCCGTCTGGCACCACACGGAAAAACCGACCAGATTCTCCACGCCCGCCAATTCCTGCCGCGTCTTCTCCACCTCCCAGCCCATGAACGACGGATACTCCCCTGCCCCTTCGTGTTCGCGCCGCGCCTGAAACTCCACCAGCAGCGGCAGTTTCAATCGGTAAAACTGCTTGTTCAGCGGCAGGTAACGGAAAAAATCCGACTCCCCATATTTCATCGACACGACCAAGGCCGACGAAGCGATCCCCTCCATCGCCGCGGCCAATCGCGTCCGATGCCACATCAGATCGCCCACCACATACGCCCCCACCGTCCACGTGCGAAAGATCAGCTTCCGCGCACGCGCCTCGAAAATCGGCAGAGTTTTTTTGAGAAGCTGGTTCACCTGACGCGCCGAGCGCAGGAGCAACCGGCTCCGCAGCGGATTCAACACATCATGCCCGTCGCTCTCCCCGATCCGTAGAATCACCCCAGCCACCTCGGGAAAGGACGAGAAAAAATGCCCGATCAAATCGCCAAACCACGTCCCGCATTTTTCCAGATCGTCGCCCAAATGACGATTCACCGCCTCGCTCGTCGACAGAAAATCGGCGGTCACATAAATCGCCAGCCCCTGCGCCTGCAAAATCGCGAACACCTTCCGAAACTCCCCTGCGAAAAACTGAATCCGTCCCCGCAATTCCTCCTCATACCAAACGTGATCCGTCACGTGGTAGAGATCATCCAGCGACACCGCATTGTAACCGAGGGCCGCGACGTGTTTCGCAAACACCGCCATGTCCGCTCGAATCGCCGTCCACTGCGCCTCCGCCTCCGCGCCCTCCGTGGCCAGATGGGAGTAAGGAATCTTCGACCAATTAATCCGCTTTTGATCGACCCCCCGGAAAAACGGCCCGATCGCGTCGATCAACGCCAGCGACCCTGCGGGCAAGATTTTTGGCGGGAGTGGATTCGTGGCCGGGTTCATCGGCGTGCAATGTAGTGGCGTCCCGCTAAACTGCAAAAAAACTCACCGCGATGAACAAAGGCGCATGGCTATCGAGTTCGTTGGAAACCGCGCAGGACGCCGCACGCATCAAGGCCAATGGCAAATAGCGGACAAAGCTCGAATACGGCGCTCAGACCCGCGCCAACTTCCGGATCATCCCGGGTCCGCAGTAGATATAGCCTGTATAAACCTGCACCAACGCCGCGCCCGCATCGAATTTCTCTTTCGCCGATGCTTCATCGAAAATTCCCCCGACGGCAATCACCGGCAGCTTGCCGTGCGTGGTCAAATAACGCACCACCTCGGTGGAACGCGCCGCAACCGGTCGCCCGCTGAGCCCCCCGGTTTCCCTCAAAGCTTCGGGCACACTCGAATGATCGATCGTCGTATTCGTCGCGATGATTCCCGCCAGCCGATGCGTCTCGGTGAGCGCGAGAATTTCATCGATCTGCGAAAACGTGAGGTCCGGCGCAATCTTGAGCAGCAGCGGTTTGCGCCCCGCATTTTTCGCCTGCACAGCCCCGAGCAGCGCATCCAGCGCAGCGCGACCCTGCAACTGCCGCAGCCCCGGCGTGTTCGGCGAACTCACGTTGAGCGCGACATAATCCGCAAACTCCACGAGCCGCCCGAACGAGTGCAGATAATCGTCCACCGCCTCCTCCAACGGCGTGACTTTGGATTTCCCGAGATTCATCCCCACCGGCACACGCGGCCAGCGGCCCGATGCCTTGAGCGCCGCCATGCGCTGCGCCACGGCATCCGCACCGTCGTTGTTGAATCCAAACCGGTTGATGAGCCCCTGTTGCGCTGGAAGGCGGAAGACCCGCGGACGCGGATTCCCCGGCTGCGCCTTGGCCGTGATGGTTCCCGCCTCGATAAATCCAAACCCCAGCGCCGCCCACGCGGGAAGGGCCACCGCGTTTTTGTCAAAACCCGCCGCCAACCCGATGCGATTTGGAAAGCGCACTCCGAACACCTCGCACGGCTTCTCCGGCACGGACCCCGCAGCCATTTTTAAAACCCAAAGCGGCGTGTGCTGGAGCGCCATCATCGCCAGCTCGTGGGCGTGCTCGGGCTCCAATCGAAAAAGCAGCGGGCGCAAAATCTTCTCGTAAAACATAGGTTGAAGCATTTCAGATTCTAGGGATGGCACGATAACAGGAAAGAGCTGCGTCGCCTTCCTGCCTTCCTGCTTTCCTTAGCGATCATCCGCATTTCCCTACTCGGAGCGCAACGCCTTCACCGGGTCCATCCGCGCCGCGCTCCAGGCCGGGATCAACGCCGCCAGCGAACAAATAACGAACGCGCTCACACAAATAATCGCCACGTCGCCGGGCACCACCTCCGCCGGAATCTCGCTAAACTGATACACGTCCGCCGGAAAAATCTGGATATTCAGCGTCGTCGCCAGCCAGTCCTTGAACTCATTGCGCCACCGCACCAGCGCCATGCCCGCGCCCAACCCGGCAAGGTTGCCGATGAACCCGACCACCATGCCCTGCGCCAGAAACACCCACACGATTTGTGAAGTGGTCGCCCCCAGCGCCTTCAGGATTCCGATCTCCCGCGTCTTCTGCACCGTCACGGTGATCAGCGTGTTCATGATGCCAAACGCCGCCACGATGACGATGAACATAAGAATAAAAAACATCACGTTGCGTTCCATCCGGATCGCGCTGAACAACTCCGCATTCATGTCCATCCAAGTCAGTGCCATCGTCGGAGGTTCGATCAGCGAATTCACCTTTTCCTTAACTGCAGGCGCTCCATACGGATCATTCAAACGCACCGTCAACCCGTGGACATCGTCGCCCAGAGTGTAAAGCTCCTGCCCCATGTGGAGCGGCACGAAAAGAAATTCGCTGTCGTACAAATAGCGGCCCGATTCAAAAATTCCCGTTACAGTGAGTTCCGCAGGCAGCACCATTTCCCGCAACTCAGCCAGCGTGGCCTTGTCTCCCCCGTTCTGCTCCACCTTGTTCAATTCATCGAGGATGTCGCCGAGACTTCCCGGCGAATAAACCGTCAGTTTGTCGCCCACATGCACGCCGAGAGACTCCGCAAGCTTGATGCCCAACACGGTGCTTTCGCCATCCAGATTAAACGTCCCGTCCACCATCACTTTGCTCAGATCCGTAACGCGCAGTTCCGCCTCGGGATCCACGCCACGGATTTTCGGCGCAAGCCGGCGTCCCTGAAACTCGACGATCACCGGCCCCTGCACAAACGGAGCGACCGCCACCACGCCCTCCGTTTTTTCCACCTGCTCAGCCAATGGCCGCCAGTCGCGCAGAATCTCTTCGTTGGTGATAAACACATGCGCCTCGAACCCCAGCACCTTGCGCTGCAATTCGCGGTCAAACCCCGTCATCACGGCAATCACGAGGATCAGCACGGTGACCCCCAGCATCACGCCAATCACGGAAATCAGCGTAATGATCGAAAGAAACGTGCGCTTCGGTTTGAGATACCGCGCCGCGAGGAAAAGTGGAAAGGAGCGTTGCAAGCGCACCAAGCTATGCCCCCACCCTTTTGCGGAAAGCAAAAAATAGAAAAGGTGAAGTCGGGCCTTGCGTCGTATGAATTTCCCGCTAATCCCTCTCCTGTCGTATGAGAATTCTCACTTATCTCGCACTCGTCGTTTCCGCCCTTGTTGGCGCCTCCACATCATCCAAGGCCCTCACCGCGCTCGATTACAAGGGAAGCGACGTGGACATCCTCGGGGTCATCGACCAGGAATCGAACGTCCCGGCAAAGCCCGTCGCCAGAGTCTATTTCGCAGCGATGCAAACGAACGGCAAATGGGCGGTGTTCATGCACGACGCCCGCAAAAACGGCGGAGACAACGTCAAGGCAAGCAAGCTCGGCGAGTTTTCACAAAAACCCGATCAGTTCGTGAACGACCGGCGCAAACCCTATTTCCACGTTCCCGGCAAAGGCCTCTACACCGTTGCGAAAGTGAATGGAAAACTCAAAGCCGTAAAAATCTTCAACACCGATCCCGATCCCTCCAAACCGATGTACGGACTTATTTGCTGGGATGAAAGCAAGCTCGCCTTCGCCGCCTACAATTCCGCCACCGGCTACGAACCATGGATCAGCAACGGCAAAAAATCCGGCACCAAGATGCTTAAGGATGTCAACCCCGGTGCCGCGGATTCCTTCGCGGACAGTTTTACCGGACAACACAGCGACGTCGGCGCGTTGGTTCCCGCGAAGTTGTTTTTTAGTGCGTCAAACGGCCCCGTTGCCACGGCAGACGGCTACCAACTCTGGGTCAGCAACGGCAAAACCGACGAAACGTTTTCCATCAACGTCACCCGGCAAGACTCGGATAATAACAACGGTGCTGGTCGCCCCTACTACCTCGCCAACGTCAACGAGACGATTTTCTTCGCCAACTCCGGCAATGACGACGAGGACTCCCTCGAACTGTGGACATCCCAAGGGTCCATCGCCAATACGTTCTCACTGTCCCGCACCGGAACCAACGGCCCCAGCGGCATCTCACCCTACAACATAGTGAATGGTGCCTTGGCTCCTTTAGCCGCCAGCAGTGTCGTTGCCTTCTTCGCAGGATCTGACTCAAGTGGCTCCGAACTTTGGTCCGCCACTTTGGACTTTGTTCCCTCCCGCATCACCAACATCAACGCCGCAAGCAGTAGCAATATCTCCGACATCGTCCCTGGAAACGATAACGGCATGGTATATTTCAAGGCATTCAACGGCACCACCTACGACCTGTATCGCCAATTCCTTGGCGTCACGAGCGTCATTGCCGGATCAACTGGTGCCGACCTTCGTCAAATCACTCCGGCGAGTCAGCAACTCTACTTCGTTGCAAACAACAAACTGCGTCGCGTCGAAAACATCTCCGGCCAGGAAACCAGCTTTGAAATCCTCGACAACATCGACCAACCCATCCCGACACCCGGCGATCTGCACAGCGCCGTCTCCCCTGCCAGCCCGGGCTTATTCAGGCTCTACTTCGTGCAAGGAGACAAGGTGTCTTTCGTCGATAATCCAACAGTTTGGTAACGGGCGTGGAGCCACTAAGACCACTAAGACCACTGAGAGGCAACTACTGATAACAAACGCCATCGGGGCATTCTCGTCCGTGGATAGCGAGCTACCCTGAAAGTCACGCTTTATGTTTAGTGCGTGTCATGCACTTTACCGAACACCAACGGTCAGACACACGGTCGAACATCAACGGTGTTCCATCAACCAGCCCAGCGGTTGCCGAAGCATGAGGCTACCCTGGGAATAAATTCCAAACAGGCACCAACCACAACGTGGTTGAATCAGCTTTCCGTGGAACGAAGGCGGCTCGCTGTAGAGCCAACCGCCACTTCCTCTTCGATCTTCCGCCTAAC
>Ga0105048_10010645_pt1 | contig 14563 bp, 9 predicted proteins | sample MAT05_FD_78382 | JGI IMG/M metagenome (GOLD analysis project Ga0105048, IMG submission 78382) | Freshwater microbial communities from Lake Fryxell liftoff mats and glacier meltwater in Antarctica - MAT-05 | ecosystem: Environmental > Aquatic > Freshwater > Ice > Liftoff microbial mat | place...
AGAGATGAGAATGCGGCTATTAATATTTGTACAGTTGGGGCCTCAACTGCTGGGGTAGGGGATGTTAGACGGTCTTTGACTGCGATCCCTGCTTGATTCTAGAATCCCCACGCCTTCAGACTGGGGAGTATGTCAAATATCATCAATAATAAGGATTAAGAAGGTGCGTTACGCTGCAATAATGAGATTAAGAAGGTGCGTTACGCTGCGCTTTTCTTGAATGCCATAGGCTATAATACACACCCTACTGGAGTTTTGTCTTGCTACTCGATAAAATCTACTGAAATATATTTTTTTAATGCACAATCTTAGCTGAAGCAAGATAAGCTCTTCACCACTTAAATTCATAGAGCCAACCAAGCCAGTCAAGGGCTTCAGCCTCCATGATCCCCAGTTTAAATGCATAACAGCTTACTACTTCCAGAAACCTATTTTATTATTTTAATCAAGTCACACGCAGGTTTTCTATAATTAATTGTCTGAATGGATGTTCATATGTTAGGATAAGCATAAGATAATTAATAAATTATCTAAATCTAACCAAATAGCTTTAAAAGGAGCAAACCTATGACTACCGTTACTCAAATGAAATGTGCTTGCGAATCTTGCCTGTGCGTTGTTTCCCTCTCTAGTGCTCTCATGAAAGATGGCAAACCTTACTGTAGTGGAGCTTGTGCCGATGGTCATCCTGCTGGTCAAGGCTGCGATCATGCTGGTTGTAACTGCAATAAATAGAACCGAGTGCAAAGCTCAAACCTATTGAGTGCAAGGACTGCATCTCTACTGCTCTAAACAAAGTCGGCATTATTTGAGAATCCGAGAAAGACAGAAGTAGAAAATTTACGGTACAGTTTATCCATGCTAGATAATTTAACGGAAAAAGCTATTGACGAGCTAAAAGAACAAGACTTTTGTTGTGAGGCTCCCCATGCAAATTACTCTGAGCAGGATAAACTGTCCCCTCCCCAAATTTTGACCCTAGAGAAGGCTCAAGCTATGTCCGAATTTATGGGGTTCTTGGCGGATACCAATCGCCTCAGAATTTTGTCGATCTTGGCAACTAAAGAAATGTGTGTCGGGGATTTAGCGATCGCCCTAGGGATGAATGAATCGGCAGTATCTCATCAGATGCGGACTCTACGCGCGATCCGACTGGTTAATTTTCGCAAACAAGGCAGGCACGTTTTCTATAGCCTCCAAGACCATCATGTACTAAGTTTTTATCAAGCGATCGCCGAGCATCTAGAAGAAACTACAAAATGAAGGGTAGTCCTAAAAAAGTAATTATTTTTTAATAAGGATTTTCCTCGCAGCGCGGGGGAAATCCTTCCCGGTTTAGCACTATAAAATGAAGAAACTACAAAATAAATGCGATCGTCTTAGACCTATTTCCTGATATCACCTAAAAATCCTGAAACAAGAACTAGGAGGATTATGGATAACTAGAGCAACCTAGAGAAACCCATAACTTCCAATAACCATTGTTCTAATTGGGAGTTGTAGTTTCTATGTACAAAGGTATTAGATATTTAGGGAATAGATTGGTAATTCTATCGGTAATAGGAGTTGTAGTGCATACTCATCAAGGGAACTTTCTCCCCTCGCCAGAAATCGAAGAAAGCAGCACTAGCAGTACAATCAATCTATTACACTTAAATGGGAAGTTATCAGCTACTCAACCTTGGTTCATCGCAGCTAGGGACGATCGCCAAAGGGAATGTCGCTTTCTGGGGATTTGTGATACTTGAATCTGGTGATAGCTAGTTATAGAGATGCCTTAAAAATCCATATTCACACATAACCAAACCTTGAGGTGGCCATGGGAGAGATCAATCTAAGCAAATTCTACAAGGCTTGTAATCCCAGTAAACCCCTTAATGTAAACCTCGGAGAAGATCAGAAATACTATGTAGACCTTTCCGGAGTGCGGGGAGGCAAAATGATCGATGCTCTCAAGCGGACGATCGTCAAAATCTCTCCCGATGAACCAACTTGCCAACTATTTACTGGGCATATTGGTTGTGGCAAATCTACAGAATTACTTCGGCTCAAGGCAGAACTAGAAGCAGAAGGGTTTTGGGTGGTGTACTTTGAGTCTAGCCAGTACCTTGATGTGGCAGATGTAGATATTACTGATATTCTCTTGGCGATCGCTGGGCAGGTCAGCGAAAATCTGGCAGCCATTAAACTAAAGGTGCAACCGGGATTATTTACCAAGCTGTTTCAAGAAGTGGGGCAGTTTTTGCAAAGCCCGATCGAACTCAGTGCAGAAGCAGAGATATCCCTAGGAATCGCCAAAATCCATGCTAAGACCAAGGAATCTCCCCGACTCCGGCGGCGACTGCGAGAATACTTAGAACCTAGAACTAGTAGTATTTTAACTGCTATTAATGAGGAACTCCTCAAGCCTGCTCAGGCAGAATTACAACGGAGAGGGAAGGCGGGTTTGGCAGTAATTGTAGATAACTTAGACCGGGTAACTTATCGGCTCTTACCAACCGGGCGATCGCAGCCAGAGTATTTATTTATCGATCGCGGAGATGAACTCCGGCAGCTTCATTGTCATGTCGTATATACCATTCCCCTAGCTCTGGTATTTTGTAATGATGCTGAGAACCTAAAAAACCGTTTGGGTGGGGGCTTGATTCCCCAAGTTTTACCCATGGTGCAGGTGCGATCGCGGGATGGCAGATTTCATCCCCAAGGGATTAACCTCCTGCGCCATTTATTATTAGCAAGAGCTTTTCCTGATGCCACCGTGGAGGAACGACTAGAATTGATCCCCCAAGTCTTCGATAGCTTGGCAACTCTCGATCGCCTCTGCCAAGTTAGTGGTGGTCACCTCCGAAATTTATTAGGACTACTCTACGATTGCCTGCGCCAAGAAGACTTACCCTTATCTCGTGAATGCTTGGAGATAGCTATTAAGCAACGACGAGATTTTCTGGTTTCTCCTATTGATAACCGGGAATGGGATCTACTATTTCAGGTAGTTCAAGAACAGACTGTGAAAGGCGATGAAGAATATCAAACGCTCTTGAAGAGTATGTTAGTATTCGAGTATCGGGATGGAGAAGGCTGTTGGTATAGCTTAAATCCAGCTCTAGAAGAAACCAAACAATTTCAGTCATGGGCGAGTCGCATTCTCTAGATGGCGGAATGATCATAAATCAAAAATCTCTCAAGAGTTTATCCCGGGCGATCGCTCTTTCTGCGGGAGAATTTTCTCTGATCTTACTCCGATGTAACTATCAGCAACTCCGAGAAAAATATCTAGAGCAAATTCAGGCAGTTAATTTACAAAATTCTTTAGCAATCAATCTAGAAACTAATTTAGAAACTAATCTAGAAATTCTCCCAGAGATTAATCAAACAACTAAGCTTCAGGATATTCAAGCATTGAATCTTCAGGATAATGCAGAAACTATTCCCCTCCCTAATCAGGAAAATATTCAAGATATTGTAGTTGTAAGTTTAGATGTTCAAACTATAAGTCTCTACTCTAGTATCACTGATAGTCTAAATAAAAGAATAGCGGGAACTCAACCAAAAGTTTTAATGGTTGTAGGCTTAGAAAATATAGCTCATCTAGAAGATTTATTGACTTCTGCAAACCAAGTTAGGGATGAATTTAGGAATCATTTTCCTTTTCCTATTGTTCTCTGGGTAAACGATCGCATCCTTACTAAATTTATTCGTTGTGCCCCAGATTTCACCAACTGGGCAGTAACTCCCCTGAGCTTGGAGTTGAGCAATGTGGAATTAGTTGCCTTTCTCGAAGAGAAAATAGCTCCTATTATTTCTCATCAGGAATTCCAACAATATCATATAGCTAAGGATCTGAGTAGAGATACTCAAGAACTCAATTTTGCTCTCCAAGACCTCAAGAAACAAGAATACCAACTCCAGCCAAAACTATTGGCTAAACTAGAATTTGTATTTGGCAGAAATGCCTACGCTCAACAACAACTAGAACAGGCTCTCCAGCACTATCAAAGCTCCTTAGAGTTTTGGCAGAATAATCATAATTTAAGCAAACAAGGATTGCTTCTAGCTCATATCGCTCTATGCTACTGTCGATTAGCAGAAAGACAACAAGCTCAGAAAAGAATACATTGGCAATCTGCTTGGAGAGCCATGGAACAGTCTCTGAATTATTTGAGTCAAACTAACTATTCAGAGTTGATATCTCAGGTTCTCAGTCAACAGGGAGAAATTTTACAATACCTGCAAGAGTGGGATTCTCTACAACACTTGGCAGAAATGGCAAAACCCCTCCATGAAATCTGTGGAAAAAAGATGGAAATGGCGCAGGATTATGGCTTCTTAGCAATGGTAGCGATCGCTCAATCTCGATGGCAAGATAGTATTAAATTATCCACCCAAGCCCTAGAGTATTTAATTAATGAATTTCCGTTAAGTAAAGATCATCCTCTAGTTTTACAGGGTCAATTATTAGGGCAGCTTTATCGATTATTTCTCGTAAAAGCTCATAGTTCTCTGGGGAATACTAGCCAAGCAGAACATAATTTAAATATTGCTAAAAAACGGTTAGATAATGCCCTGAAACTTAGCGATCATCGTGCTGATCCTCAACACTATCTAGATATTCTTAAACAGTTGAGAAAACTATATTTTGATCAAGGTTGCTATCTAGAAGCATTTCATATCAAGCAGCAACAACTATCCGTAGAGCAGCTTTATGGATTCCGGGCTTTTATTGGGGCAAGAAGATTGCAATCTCAGCCCACTCATAATAGGGCTTTCCCGACATTAAGTGATATCCAAACAACTGTAGCCGCAGAAATTCGAGTCTCTAGCCGTTATCAAGATTTGCAGAATTTAATTAACCGGTTAAACCGTGCTGATCATCGCTTAATTGTATTGCATGGAGAATCGGGGGTAGGGAAAAGTTCCTTGATTTGTGCCGGATTAATTCCGGCTTTACAAGAACAAGGAGTGGGCGATCGCTTAGCAGTGACTGTAGTTATTCAGATTTATACTAGTTGGGTCAAAGAATTAGCTAGAGCCTTTGATCTCGATCCTAGCACTGAGCTACCCCAGATATTAAATCACCTCAAAAAGCAGGATGAACAGCATTTTTTGACGGTGATAATTTTCGATCAGTTTGAAGAATTTTTCTTTTATAATACCGACAAAAGCGATCGCAATAATTTCTTTAAGTTTCTGAGAGATTGCTTAAATATTTCTTATATTAAAGTAATAATTTCCTTGCGGGAAGATGGGCTACATTATCTCCTTCATAGTGAACAAACTCTCCTTGAACCTATTAATAATAATATTCTCGATCGCAAGATTCGCTATCCTCTAGGGAATTTCTCTATTGCTGATGCCCAAGCAGTTATTACAACCTTGACGGAACGGGCCGATTTTGCCTTAGAGCCAGATTTAATTCATGAACTAGTTGCGGAGTTGGCAAGTAAAAATCAAGAGATTCGGCCGATCGAACTCCAGCTAGTAGGAACCCAAATTCAATCGGAAAATATTACTACCCTAGAGCAATATCACCAATCTGGACTCAAACAGAGATTAGCCGAGAGATTTCTAGAACAAGTAGTCCAAGATTGTGGGGCAGAAAATGAAGAGGCTGCTTGGCAAGTACTCTACTTCCTCACCGCCGAAAATGATATTCGTCCCCTCAAAACCCGCCTAGAGTTGATAGCAGATTTAGAATCCGTGCAAGTTGATTTGAATCTTATTTTAGAAATCTTAGAAAAGTCGGGCTTAGTATTTCTTTTACCAGAAATTCCCCTACCTAGATATCAATTAGTTCATGATTATTTAGTAAATTTTATTCGGCAAAAAAAAGCAGCTAATACTAAGCTACAAATAGAAGATTATAAACAACAACAAATTAGCAATCAAGAAACTATTGAACGGCTAGAATATGCCCTCCGAGAAAAAGCTCTTATTGCCGAACTAACTACCGCTAAACTTGGACGACAAGATAGCGAAAATAAACTCAATCAAATTCTCCAACAAAGACTGACCGGCGCAAGATTATGGGGCTTGGGATTTTTAACTATGGCAATGTTAGCCGCAGTATTTGCCCTCCAAGCGTCTCTCAAAGAAACAAATACTCAAATTGGGGCGATCGCCTCTTCTTCCGAAAGTTTACTCCTCTCCAATCGTAAATTTGATGCCCTAGTAGAAAGCCTCAAAGCTGGCAAAGTATTAAATAGTTTTTGGGGTAACTTTTGGGGGGGGAGTGTAGATACAAATATTAAGGTAATTACTATTCTCCAACAAGCCTTAGTCCAAATCCGAGAAAGTAACCGCCTTGAAGGACATACCGATTGGGTAATGGGGGTAGTTTTTGCTCCTAATGGTCAAGTTGTCGCTACAGGAAGTAAGGATAAAACCATCAAACTTTGGTCTCCCCAAGGGCAGTTAATCAAGACTCTTACGGGGCATCAAGGCGAAGTGTATAGCGTGAATTTTTCTCCAGATAGTCAGCTATTAGTATCGGGGGGAACCGATCGCGTAGTGAAAATTTGGAATTACGGCAATGATAATTCTCGCAATTCTAGTAATCCTGATCCTCAGAATAATCCGATAGAAGCAATTGGACATCAAGATACTGTCAGTTCTGTAGTCTTTAGCCCCGATGGGCAGCTTATTGCTAGTAGTAGTTGGGATAAAACTGTTAAGCTCTGGAGTCGAGAAGGAAAATTACTTAATACCTTGACTGGGCATAGTAACCGGGTTTTGGGGTTAGATTTTTCTCCCGATGGTAAGTTTCTGGTTTCCGTAGGAGCTGATGGAAAGGTAATTTTTTGGCAAAAAGATCAAAAGGGTAACTTTCAATTACTGCAAGCTTGGCAAGCTCCAGGGCAGGATACTCAGAAAGTCTTAACTAGTGTTAGATTTTCTCCTAATAACCAAAAAATGGCGATCGCAGGTACTGATGGTAAGGTCTCTCTATGGCAAAGAAACCCCACCTTGAGAACTTGGGGTAAACAACCAGTCCAAAGTTGGCAAGCCAGCCCTGACTGGGTTCTGAGTCTAGCTTTTAGCCCAGATAGTCAGGTGTTAGTTACCGGAAGTGCGGATAATACAATCCAGGAATGGGATTTACAGGGCAACTCCCTAGACATCTTCAAGGGGCATGGCAACTTAGTGCGATCGGTGAATTATAGCCCTGATGGAAATATCTTAGCTAGTGGCAGTGGTGATAGCACCGTGAAGTTTTGGCGGAGTAATAGTATTAACCAAAAAATTGTGCAGCCAGAAGCAATTAATAGTGTGAGTTTTAGTCCTGAGGGGGGGGCGATCGCGCCAGAATTGGGTAGCATTATCGCCACGGGCAGTGCCGATCAACTAGTTAGATTATGGAAGAAATCTGGGAATGGCTACACTCTCTTCAAAACCCTAGCTGGCCATACAGAGGAGGTGAATAGCGTAGTTTTTTCTCATGGAGGGCAGTTGCTAGCGACAGGCAGTGACGATCGCACCGTGCGGCTGTGGACTAGTCAGGGAGAGGTGATTCGTACTATTGTTGCCCACAATCAACCCGTAACTAGTCTGGCTTTTTCTAAGGACGATCGCCTGATAGTAAGCGGAAGTCAAGACAAAACTGCCAAGGTCTGGAATACGGAAGGTGCTTTGATTGCTACGTTGGTAGGGCATGAAGACCGAGTGAATACCGTAGCTTTTAGTCAATATGGGCAGCTTATTGCCACGGGCAGCGATGATCAAACCGTAAAACTCTGGACTTTAGATGGCGAACTACTGCGGACTTTTGTGGGTAATAATGCTTCGGTTAACTATCTAGCCTTTTCTGCCGATGGCAAATTTCTGGCAGTGGCGACTAACAAAGGCACAATCAAACTCTGGAACTTAGATGGAAACTTAGTCCAAACTCTACGGGGTCACAATGGATCGGTAAATTGGGTGGGTTTTTCCCCCGATGGTCTGGCGATCGCCTCGGTAAGTGAGGATAAAACTCTCAAGTTTTGGCGACTAGATGGGAATCTGATTACTACTCTGCCCGGTCACAGTGCGGCTATTTTTGAAGCAAGTTTTAGTCAAACTAGCAAACTCCTCGCCACTGCGGGACAAGATGGCAAGATAGTGATCTGGAATTTAGATTTATCTAGCCTAATTAACCAAGGTTGTAGTTGGTTAGGAGATTATCAACGCTATAACTCTAATGCAGAGAAAGATCTTTGCGATCGCTAAAAAATAAAAACTATAGGGAAGTTGGACAAGAATAGCTCCATTCTATCTTCAATACTAAGAGACACAATTTGATTTAACGTAGCTGTAATATCCATAGAAAGCAACCAAAATAGAAAGACATTAGAATTCTGCACTTTAAATATAATTGAATTTTTTCAAACTTCTCCTGACGTATTAGAAAACTGAAGATTTATTGATAATCTGGCCATAATAATTTTTGAGAGTTTGGGTGGCGGCTGCCCAGCCCCATTTTTCAGCTTCCTTACGAGCATTTTGGCGGAGAGTTTCTCTTTGAGCCGGATCGCCCAGGAGTTTTTGGGTCGCTGCGATCGCCCCCTGGTCATCCCTCGGATCGAAGAGATAACCATTAACGCCATCTTGGACAATATCAGGAATCCCCCCCGATCGCGCCGCCACCACAGGGCAACCCGCTGCCATAGCCTCCAAGAGAACTAACCCCAAGGTTTCCGTGCGGGAAGGGAAAATAAACGCATCGGCAGAAGCGTAGGCGGCAGCTAGGGTTTTGCCCGATAGATAACCCACAAAATTAGTCGCAGTCCCCGCAAAATGTTCCTCCAAGAACTGCCGATGGGGGCCATCACCTACTAGGGCAAGACGAGCGTGGGGAATAGATTCCAGCACTGGTTTGATGCGATCGATCTCCTTCTCCGCCCCCAACCTGCCCACATAAAGCAATAGGGGAGCCTCTGGATGGTTTTGAGATAATAGCGATCGCATTTCTGAGTTTGCCAAGCTCGGATCAAAAGTTTCTGTATCCACGCCCCGCTGCCATAGGTCTACTCGTTCGATCCCGTGTTCTGTCAATTCCCGCACCATCGCTGTAGATGTACAAAGGTTGATTTCCGCTTGGTTATGCGCTAACCGCAACAAAGTCCAGAGAGTATCTTCAAACATTCCCCAGCCGTAGTGCTGGAGGTATTGGGGGAGATGGGTATGGTAAGAAGCCAGTAAGGGAATCCCCAATTTTTTACTGTAATAAATGCCGCCCACCCCCACGATCGCCGGATTTGCTACATGAATAATATCTGGTTGAAATTCTAAGAGCTTTTGGCCGATCGCCGGGCGGGGCAGGGCAGCCTTTAGCTCTGGATAAAGCGGGAAAGGAAAGCTAGGCACACCGTATACTTCTGCCCCCTGATATTCCTGCAATCCAGCCTCAGGAGTGACTATTAATACCTGATCTCCCCCTTTTTGGAGATGGGTGACAGTATGTTTTAATCTGGTGACAATGCCATCCACCTTAGGTAAAAAAGTCTCTGTGAATAGAGCGATACGCATATAAAATAAAGTTTTTAATATTTTTTAATATAGTTAATATACTATTTATAGATTTTCCAAGACTAAAGATATTGTCTATAAATTCTAGATAATGGGGGTATCATATCAGGTTTGATCGTAGATTTTGCCTAGGTTTTACGTAAAACCCCGGAGGTTATGAACAGGTAAAGAAACCCTTACTCCCCGCAGGAATATTTCTACATTTATATCTGCATTTGTGATGATTAATGAAGACTGCTATATTCTAGGATTATTATTATTCTGAAGAATCAGACTCTAAATATCTAAATCTATAGCCAAGCGGTAATTATGACCACCTCCTCTCTGAATCAGATCGAAATAGAACTAGCCACACTCCAAAAATCCGCCCTAGCAGCGATCGCCCTCCTCAGCGATTTAGAAGCTCTAGAACAACTCCGGGTAAATTATCTAGGCAAAAAAGGACAATTATCTATAGTTTTGCGGAGTATGGGGCAATTAGGGGTAGAAGAACGCCCCCAGATTGGAGCTTTAGCCAACGAAGTTAAAGAAACTCTCCAAACTGAACTAGAACAAAAGAAAACTCAATTACAAGCCGCTGCGATCCAAGCTCAGTTAGCCGCAGAAACTCTAGATGTGACTATGCCGGGGATTTTTCGTCCCCAAGGAAAGGTGCATCCCCTCACGGGCATGATCGATCGCGCGATCGATATTTTTGTGGGACTTGGTTACACCGTTGCCGATGGTTCAGAAATGGAAACCGACTACTACAATTTTGAGGCTCTAAATACTCCCCCCGACCACCCCGCCCGGGATATGCAAGATACCTTCTACCTGCCCGATGGGAATCTCTTGCGTACCCATACCTCGGCGATCCAAATTCGCTACATGGAAGAAAACGATCCCCCCATTCGGATTATTGCTCCCGGACGCTGCTACCGGAGAGACACGGTGGATGCTACCCATGCGGCAGTGTTTCATCAAATTGAAATCTTAGCCGTAGATGAAGGGCTTACTTTTACTGACTTGAAAGGTACGATCAAAGAATTTCTGCGGGAAATGTTTGGAGAGCTGCCGATCCGGTTTCGGACTAGCTATTTTCCGTTTACCGAGCCTTCTGCCGAGGTAGATGTGCAGTGGCAAGGCAAATGGCTAGAAGTCTTGGGTTGTGGCATGGTAGATCCTAATGTTCTAAAGGCTGTGGGTTATGACCCGGAAATCTATACAGGATTTGCCGCCGGATTTGGGGTAGAAAGATTCGCTATGGTTCTGCACCAAATCGATGATATCCGCCGTTTTTATAATAGCGATCTCCGCTTTTTACAGCAGTTTTAAGGAGGTGTGTATTTAGCTTTGGCTTTAGGATCGCTAGATCCTTTGACAAGGGTGCTAGGTTAACTATCCAAGAAATCCTCCCGGAAACCTAATAGACCTATGGCAACAACTACTCAAGAGCCGAGAACAGCAAAACAACTCCAGCATTTTTTATCTTGGATGCTGATAGCAACTATTTTCACTGTAGGATTTCAACTATTAATAATGTTGTTTTTCGCTTCTGAAGTAGCGGGAATTTTGTTAGTTGGATCGCTTATTCAAGGACTAACATTACTGTGGGCAAGGCGGTTAGCAGGGCGAAATCGTCCCAGCTTGGCAGTAGCAGTGGTAGTTTTCGGTCTGTGGGCTATCTGTCTGCTGGCAGCTTATGTTTGCCCAGAATTATTTCCGGTGTTAGTGGCGCTGATCATCCTATCTTTGGTAGTTGGGTTGCCCTACGTGAGTCAGGGGCAGCTATCGCAATTGATGATAGGAGCGATCGCCATCAGTTTATTAACTTCTCTATTATCTCTCCAGCAAAATACTTGGCAAATTTCTTTCCCTGTATGGTTAATTACCTGCGTAAGATTAATATTTGTCCCCATTACTATTGGTCTGATCGCATTTTTGATCTGGCAGTATAATCAAAATCTTAATCATCTACTCCGGCGAACTGAGAAAAACAATTTAGATTTACAAGCCTCTCAACAATTATTAGAACGAAAAGTAATAGAAACCAATAAAGTAGCTGAAGTTGCTAAGTATCAAGCCCACGAGTTAGAAACTACTATCCAGCAACTTCAAAATACCCAAATTCATCTTGTGCAGAGTGAAAAAATGTCTAGCTTAGGGCAGTTAGTAGCGGGAGTTGCTCACGAGATTAATAACCCTGTTAATTTTATCTATGGCAACCTAGAACATGCTCAAGATTATACCCACGATTTACTGCAACTCCTCCGCCTCTATGAAGAAGCACTACCTGAAGTTCCCCCAGCGATCGCCTACCATAAACAAATTATCGAACTAGATTATCTAATTGAGGATTTACCTAAGTTAATTACTAGCATGAAAGTGGGGGCAGAAAGAATTAGGGAAATTGTCCTATCTCTGAGAAACTTCTCTCGGTTAGATGAAGCAGAAATGAAAGCTGTAGATATTCATTCTGGAATTGAAAGTACCATTATGATTCTTCAGCATCGCCTCAAAGGGAAACCTGATACTCCAGATATTTCTGTAATTAAGGAGTACGGAAATTTGCCGTTGGTAGAATGTTTTCCGGGACAATTAAATCAGGTATTTATGAATCTGATTATTAATGCGATCGATGCCCTAGAAGCAGTTCCTCAACCTAGTGAACCTCTATTTATTTGGATTAGAACTAATGTAGAAGAAAGCCCAGAATCTTTAGAGAAAATCTTGATTAGTATTTCTGATAATGGCATCGGTATTCCTATCCCTGTCCAAGGTAAAATATTCGATCCCTTTTTTACGACCAAACCTATTGGTAAAGGGACAGGGTTGGGGTTAGCGATTTGTCATTCTATTGTAGAAAAACATGGCGGAGATATTAGTTGTAACTCTATTCCCAATCAAGGAACTGAGTTTATTATAGAAATTCCTCAAGGTTCTACAAGATAGTTAAGATTACTGATAGTCATAAAAAAGTAATGATTTTTTAGTAGGACTTACGCGCAGACTCAATAAGTAGGGTAGACAATGCCCACCTTACCCCTACCAATAGCGGAGGTCAGCTTGTTTTGCGTAAGTCCTGTTTAGTAAGGATTTCCCCCGCAGCGTGGGGGAAATCCTTATCGGTTTAGTACTATCAGATTGCTAATCAATAACAAATTCTAGAGATTGACCATGACTACTGCCAAATTTGAGCTTCATGCCCGATCGCAACTCCACCTCTTGATGGTGAACTTTTTGCCAGCCATTGGAGTGGTAGACTAAGGTTCCGTAGCGAGAAAAATCTCGTAATCGATAATTGGTATTGTAGGCTGCATCTTCCCGACAGATAATCTCGGCGTGCTGTTGACTAACCCATCGCTCTTGAATAATTAGGTCATTCTCTGGTCTGCGTCCCACTCGCATCAAGCCACCCCGGATATACCAGACTTGATTAGTTCCCCCCAGATCCCGCAGATAAGCATTTTCAGGAATATTTTCTCCCCAAGCAGAAGTTAGCCCCGGTAGTTCAGTGACTCCCTCAGTAATGGGCTTGATCAGTTCTCCATTAAATTCTGGATGCATGTAGAGAATTGGCAGAGTCCAAGCAGGTTGGTTAAATCCGTAGAGAGTTAAGAGGTGCTGGCGGGCTACAGCTACGGCTTGGTCAATGGGTCTACGGGCGGCTAGAGCTTGGGCAAAGTTTTGGATAAAGCTCAGGGCTTCATGATCGGCGATCGCATCCCGCATCCCCAAGACCGCTGGCACACCATGATGGATTAATACCTCTGCCAAACTACTGCGAGGAATTACCTGATGGCCGATCTGGACTGGAAAAGCCAACCAACAAGCATTGAACACCGCTAGGGTAACTTGGTTGCGGACTAATACTTGAGCTAATTCTGTACCATTAAGGGCGGCATCCCCTCGCAAAAACAGCAGCCCCCCATCAGCGGCGGGAACTCCATGGCCAGCATAGAAGAAAATATTATACTCTCCAGTTTCGATCGCTTTAATCAAATCTCCGGGGGTCGGTTGAGTGAGGGTATCTACTTGGGCGGGGACGGAAGGAATTAGTTTATTAGCAATAGTCTGAGTTGTAGCTCCCTGCCAAATACCACTCAAAGCAGCAGATTCTGCTTCCAGATCCAGAGCTTCTCCTCCCTCGATCGCCCCCAATACTACCAATATTTTCAGCTTCAGATCCAGACGCTGGGGCAGGAGGGGATCCACATCGCTGGTGGTGCGGCTAAAGAGAATCTGTTCTTTTAGGGAAACTGCTTGCTGCCCGGCTTGAGACTGCATAATCTCCCAAGGCAGAGAACTAAAGTTTGGATCCCGAATCTCTAGGCGCAAACGGAGAGCTTTTTGCTGTCCCATAGCAATACCTTGACTCTGGGCAAAGCTATTTTGAATTGTTCCCGCAAACAACCATTGCCACAACTGCACTCCTAAATCCTGCATCAGGCGATTAGTCGTGCTACCAGAACCTAAACTCCCCAACTCTTGCTCTGGGGTTATTTTTTGCGGGAACTCCTCCTTCAATTCTGGATGAACTACAGGAGCTAGAGAGGAACCATTCACCGAGAATATTTCCTGCCAAGCCAGCCAGCTTTGGCTCAATTCGATCGTCCACAGAGAATCATGGTGAACATAGCCCCCCGGATAGGGAGACTTAATCACCCAGGTGGCAAAATTTTCTGTTCCCGCCTTACTAAGACGAGCGATCGCTAAACTCAAACAGGGTATTTCCCCACTAGCCATAGTCCTAATCCTATATCAGTTATCAGTCAGGTTGGTTTTGTTTTTGCTTAGGAGTGCGATCGTCCCGCTCACTCCCCATATAGCACTTTTAGACCTGATAAGCTACAGGTAAGGGGCTTAAGTCCCCGGTTTATCAGCATTGTTCATACCTCATCCGTCTAAAAACGCTATATTTAAGATTCATTCCTCCCCGACAACTGTGCACTGATAACTGCTGACTGTTCACTGATTTTTCGTGCTTCTTGGAGGAGGTATTCAAAAAAAGTCTGGGCAACGATCGATAGGTTCTTCCCCTTGGGATAGATTACATACCATTGATTCTGAATTGGGAATTCCT
>Ga0105048_10010647_pt1 | contig 14561 bp, 10 predicted proteins | sample MAT05_FD_78382 | JGI IMG/M metagenome (GOLD analysis project Ga0105048, IMG submission 78382) | Freshwater microbial communities from Lake Fryxell liftoff mats and glacier meltwater in Antarctica - MAT-05 | ecosystem: Environmental > Aquatic > Freshwater > Ice > Liftoff microbial mat | place...
CTCGCCTTTCTGCACAAGCGAGGCAAGCAGGAGATGCCCATCTACTCCGATTCCCTCACCGCCCTCGCCTGGATTCGAGCGAAGAAATGCCGCACGAAGCATCTCCGCTCCGCCGCTAACGTCCCCGTCTTCGAACTCATTGTCCGAGCCGAAAAATGGCTGGCCAATAACGAGTGGTCGAATCCACTCATCAAATGGCAAACGGGCAACTGGGGAGAAATCCCCGCCGATTACGGAAGAAAAGGCTGACGTCCGGTCAGCCGGTCCGCCCCGCTCAGCCAGCCGGGACAGCCAGGCGGGGCAATTCCCAGCACCCAGCGATGGGAATGGTTTAGAATCGAAGGAGCAGTACATGTCGGGGCGTAGCGCAGCCTGGTAGCGCACCTGCCTTGGGCGCAGGGGGTCGGGCGTTCGAATCGCCCCGCCCCGACCAATAAAATCAGCGGATCGCGGGGTCCTCGGTACCCCCCCTGCTTTCAGGCAGTAGGATCCCCTCCCCCGCTCCACTTTCCATCTCAATTCCCGCTTCCTTGATGTCCACCTCCGTGTGGGGACGGCTCGGACCGTGCTTCATGCAGTCAGCGTCAGAACGACAGGCGCAGAGCCACCTGCAGGAACCGTGCGGGCCGGGCGGCGTTGATCAAACCGAAGTTGGGCGCGTTGAAGACAGCTCGGCCAACGGCGTCCGTGCTGACCGCGAGGTCGACGGCAGGCGCCTGGAGATTGGTCAGGTTCAGTAGATTAAATGCCTCACCGCGAATCTGAAGCCCGATACGTTCGGTGATCTTGAACTTGCGGCTCACGGAGAGGTCGAGGTTGACCTCGCCAGGCTCGCGAATCGTATTGCGACCGAGCGTGCCGATCGACGCAGGAAGCACAAGCTGTGAAACTCCACCGATTCGCGCAACAAGCGGGCCGGTCGGCGCCAGCGGGAATGCCGGGTCGCGTGGGCTCATTAAGTACCGGATCGACGAGCCTTCCGAAACTCGCTCCGGCAGGTAGAGGCTGGTGTTCGAGATCGCGTTCGGCCTCTGCTGGACGGCGCTGGCGTGGAGCGTGGTCTGCGCGATTGTGTCGGGGAGTCCGCTGCGAGCCACAAACGTCGGCGAGAACTGCCAGTTGCGGAGCCAGCCCCAGCGAGTGGAATAGACGGCGGCTGACGTGAAATTGTGGGTGCGGTCGAAGCCGCCAACGGCGCGGTCCAGGCGGCGGAACAGCGTCGGGAACTGGCCGGGGTCGCTGCCGTTGGGCACGCTCGAAAAGCCGCTGCCATCGTCCATTGCTTTCGACCAGGTGTACGTGGTGAGGATGGAGAGCGAGGTGGAGAAGTCGCGCGTCACCTTCGTCTGCAGCCCGTGGTAGATCGACGTTCCGGCGTGGTAGCGGGGCTGGTAGCTGGTGAGCGTCGGGAAGGGGCGGGCCAGCTGGGTCGCGAGGCCCGTGCCCTGGAGTGCCAGCGACTCGGCTGCTCCGAAGGCCGGGAGATTGGCAGGCAGGGCAAGCGGCAGGTTCAGGCCCCGGGAACCAACGTAGCTGGTGTCGAGCACAAGGGCCCAGGGGAGCTGGCGCTGCACTCCAATGTTCCACTGATACACCGACGACAGAGGGTTGATTTCAGAGAACTGCGTGGCCGGGGACAGGGGGTTCTGCGGAGTGGCGGCGCGCTCGGCTGCGAATGGGTCGTCCAGATTCTGCACCGCAATCAGCGGGAACCCCTGGCTGAGCCGGAAGGCCTGCGGAACGGCGACTCCGAGATCGGGGAAGCTCTGGACGATCGTGAATCCGGGGTTGTTCGTTCCGCCCCCGAGATTGGAGAAGATCTGGCCGAAAAAGAGGCCCGATGCGGCTCGGATCACGGTCTTGCGGTTGAGCGACAGGGCGAGCCCGATGCGTGGGGCGAAGTTGAGTCTCGATGCGTCGAGGTTCAGGGAGCGGCTCGCGTTCTTGCCGGCCACAAGCATGCGGCCCGTGGCGTCATCAATGCGCGAATACACGTCGTTCACCACAACCATGGGCGATTCGTACTCGTAGCGCAGGCCGAGGTTGAGCGTCAGCTTCGAGGTGATCTTCCAGTCGTCCTGAAGGAACACTCCGAGGTTCCAGTTGCGGCGTCCCATCAGGGGCTGCGGCAGCTTGTATTCCGCAGTGGCGATGGAGCCAAGCAGGAAGTCGGCGAGCGCGTTCACGGGGTTATTGGCGGCTCCCGTGGCGTTGGTGATCTCGCCGTTGAAGTTGTAGGTTCCGCTCCAGCTGTTGCCCGGGTTGAACACGTTGAACTGGTTCCTCCGAAGCTGCGCGCCCACCTTGATGAGGTGGCCGGACTTCGACCAGTTCAGGGCGCCGGAGTAGTTGAACGTGTTGGTAATCTGGCGGCGGAGTGTGTTGCCGTTCAGGCCCAGCGTTCGATACCCGCTGATGTTGAATGTCGGCGCGGCCAGGCCGATGGTGCGGTCGATGCCGAATGTGGCGCGCGGGTCCAGGCCGAACGCGGGCGGATCGACGCTCTGGTTGTTGCGGTTCAGTCCGGCGCTCAGGTCCAGCAGCAGGTTCGGGCTCAGCACGTGCGTGTAGCCAAGGGCAACCTGCCAGCCGACCTGCGTCTCAGGGCCGCGTTCATTGTTCAGCGGGCCGGGCATGATGGCCGCGGCCGGGCGGCTCTGGTCATACTGCGTGATTCGCACAAAGGTGCGCGACCGGCCTTCCATGGCTGAGTGGTCGTACCGGCCGGTGAAGTTGTTGATGTACTCGCTGACGGACTGTGCGTTGACGTAGTTGTTCAGCATGCGGCCATTGGCGGCGTCCACTGTGCCGGGCGAGTTGGGGAGCGGCACCAGGCCGAGAATTTTAGCGGCCGCGGGGTCGATGCGGTTGCCAGGGATGAGATTGCCGGGGAACGGAGCGCCGGTGGCGGGGTCGCGCACCACGACTCGGGATGCGGCGAAGTTGCCGGAGCGGAAGCCCGCATCCGGGACGGTCGAGATCGGCGCGCCCGGGTTGGCGATGCGCAGGCCTTCGTAATTGAAGAAAAAGAAACTGCGGTTCTGTCCGTTGTAAAGCCTGGGGATAACCACGGGGCCGCCCAGCTTGCCACCGAACTGCTGCAGGCGGTCGCGGGGCCGCTTGACTCCACGCACGTTGTTGAAGAAGCCGTTGGCGTTCATCGCCTCGTTTCGCAGGCTGTGATAAAGCGCTCCGTGGTACTGGCTGGTGCCGGAGTCGACGACGGCGTTCACGAAGCCGCCCGACGTTCGCCCATATTCCGCCGAGTACGCCGACGTCAGAACTTTGACTTCGCGGATGGCTTCCCGCGAGGGCATCATCGTAATGCTCCCCGTGGTGCCGGAGAGGATGGACACACCATCCACAGTGATCTCCGTGTTCAGCGTTCGGCTGCCGTTGATGGAGATCTGCTGCGCGTTCACTCGCGTGCCGTTGCCTCCGGCACTCACTCCGGCAACCAGCATCAGGACGTTCAGCACGTCGTCGCCCCGGCCTCCGTTGGCCAGCGGAAGGCTCTGCATCTGCGCGACGTTGATGATCTCGCTGTTGGACGACGTCTCGGTCTGAAGCTGGCCCAGGGCCGCGCCGGAGACCGTGATCTGTTCAGTGACTACGCCCGGGTCCAGGCGCGCGTTTACCCGCACCCGCTCATCCACCTTCAGGTTGATGTTGCGGATGTCGACCTTCTTGAAACCAGCGGCTTCCACGCTGACGTGATAGACACCAACAGGCAGGGCGGGCGCGGTGTAGCTGCCGTCCCCTGTGGTGGCGCCTTTGAACGCGACCGCTCCGGATTCGGCATTGACGATACTGACGGAGGCACCGGGGACGGCGAGGCCGGTGGAATCGGTGACGCTGCCCAGCAGCACACCTTTGACAGATTGCGCGTAGACGGAGGTCGTGGTTACGGCCAGCATCAGAACGAGGATGGAGATGGACTTCATGGTGCAGACTCCTGAATCTATTTGCGGCGAAGGCGCAGCAGCCAGTCATCACCGCCGGTGGGTGTCTCATACGTCCCCGCCGAGGCTGCGATCGCCGGACGCGTTTCCGATGTCTTCTGCGCGTTGATCCACAGCGCGGTGTACCTGGCCCCAGCGTCGAGTTTGATCTTCACCGTGCCCGGTTTGTCGAGGTAAACAAGGTAATCCCGCCCCTCCTCGGCCAGGCAGTAGCCGTTGTCGACAAGGTCCTGTCGCGGCTTCATGCGCTCAAACGGAAGGGCGTCGAAGAAGTTCCAGATGCCGTGAATCAGGTCGTGCCGTTCCTGCACCTTCTCGCTCATGTTCATGGAGCCGCTGAAGCCGGTCGACGAACTACCCTCCATGTCGGCGTAATTCAGGGCGGCACCGGAGAGCAGCACGACGTACGCGTTCTTGCGCACGTGCGTCAGCGTGTATTTCGGATGGCCGTAGGTATTACCCGGCCACAGCGTCTCCTGCGCATACAGTGGCTTCGACGGGTGATGCAGCGCGAGCAGGCCTTTGCTCAGCACGGCTGGGTCGAGAGTCTTCGGGCCTTGCACCACTCCGTACGAGGTCCAGGCCTGGTCTTTAAACGGGTCCTCGTTGGTCGGGTTGTGGACTGAAAGCAGGTGGCCGAAGGGATCCAGCTTCTGAATCAGCGTGCCCAGCCGGTTGACTTCGTCGAGCGTGAGGTGTGGATTCTTTTGGAAGAGAGGCTCGGGGCCTCCAACCAGAAGTACGTGGTTCCAGTATGGGCCCAGCCGGGCGAGCGTGTACTTGATATAGAGCTCCTGCTGGGCGGGCTCGCGAGGAAAGTCGGACTCTTTACCGAAGAATCCCGCAAACGGATAGACGATAATCCGGCGGCGGTTCAGGTCGTCCAGCATCGACTCCAGGTACTGGAATTCGGCGGCGTTCAGGGGGTACAGGTCGGGGGTGTTCCACTCCTTGCCACGCTTCTCCACGCCGCGGTTCAGGTAGTGGCTGGCGATGCTGATCGTGTTGTATCCCTGCTTCTCGAACCAGTCGAGGAACTGCTTCCGGCTGGCGGCGTCCCAGTTGCGTGCGAAGAAGCGGTCTCCCACGTGGAAGCTGCGGATGAGGGCGCGCTTCCCGTTCCTGTAGCCGAACCAGATCGGGTTGGGCCCGTACTGCGAGATCATGCCGGGCAGGTCAGACTTGACGACGTCGAAGGCGCCCTTAATGCCAGGCTGATTGTCGGTGAAGCGGGCGTCATATTGCCACTTTCCGGTGACGTCGGGCATGAAGCGAATCCGCCAGGTCTGGCCGCCGTCATAGAAACCCAGGAAGTCGATCTTCGTGCCGTTCGGTTTCGTGTAGCTGACTTTAAGCTCGACGTCTTTGTACGGGCTCGCGTACTGCTTGTTGTTAGTGACGGACGCTTCGAAGCGGTCCCACTGTTTAACTTTCGGCGTCTGGGCGGTGGCCGCCGTCGCGATCAGGGTGAGGATGGGGATGAGTTTCGTCATGGCTACTCCACGCAGATTTTTACGTTTCGATAGATGAGGCCGGGAACGGCGTACTGTTGCTGGTAGTTGTCTTTGCCCAGGAAGAACCAGCGGAAACCGTCAAATGGGCCGTTGAACTTTCCGGTTTGAATCAGCTTGCCGTTCAGCCACATGTGGCTCTCACCGCCGGTGGTGTCCCAACTGCCTTTGACGGTGTACCACTCGCCGTCTTTCCAGTTGATCGGTGCGGTTTTGCGTTCGAAGCTCTTGCCTCCTGCCCGGTTGGTGAGGCGAAGCATCATGGTGTTCCCGGTCAGGCGGAGTTGGTAGAAGCTCTGTGTTTTGCGGTCGCCGTCAACTGCGGCTTCTTCGTTCCAGCCGGCGATGAGGCTGTGCTTTTTGGGCTGGCTCATGGGGCCTCGCACCTGGAGTTCCACGGTGCCTTTACGGAAATGGCGGCCCAGGTCGTATTTGATTTGTGTTTGCTCGGTGGTGACTTTCCACCCGTCGGGACTGAACGTTCCCTGGTCCTGCGGGCGGAGGCCTTTCGTCTTGCCTTTGGTGAAGTCTTCCTGTACGGGGCAGGTTTCGGCGGCGGCAGCCACAAGGACTGCCGTGAGGGTGAAGAGCAGCAGGGTCTTCATTGGTTTTCGATCTCCTGTAGGTATGGGCTTAGATGTTCTGCGGCCTGCCTGGCCGCTTCGGCGCTGCCGGGGTACTGACGGCATTCGATGCAGAGGTAGCCGGTGTACTCCAGGGCGTGGAGGACGCGGACAATGTCTCCGAAGGCGAGCGTTCCACGGCCAGGCGCAAGGCGATTGGTATCGCTCAGCTGGACGTACGTGAGGCTGGCGCGGCTGGTGATCAGCGCAGCGTAGATGGACTGCTCTTCCAGCAGGGCATGGTAAACGTCGAACAGGATCTTCGGGTGCGCGGTGTACGTGCCCATCCACGCGATCGCCTCGGATGCGGTGTTCAGCCAGTTGCAGACGGCTCGCGTCTGGGGCTCAATGGCAACGGTGACGCCCCGGGAATTCGCATGCTCGGTGATCGCGGCGAGCGCCTCTGCGGCGTGCTGCTTTTGGTTCGTCGCGGAGATCTGGCCTCGCAGCGTTCCGATGTTGACTTGCGCGTTCCACCCCGCGGCAAGGTCGATGACGGCCTTTGTCTTTTCGATGGCCTGCTGTGCGTTCGGGATATTCAGCGCCAGTTTCTCTTCTTTCGCCAGTTGGCCTGTGCTCAGCGCCGCTATCCGCAGACCGCTGGCTTTCAGGGCGGATTCAACGTGAAGCGTGTCCAGAACGTGGGGGTCTCTCAGCATCAGATCGATGCCGGCGTAGCCCAGTTTGGCCAGTTGGTCGCAGATGGGATGGAGGTCGGCGCCTCGCCACGCGAGCATGTTCGGATCCTGCGTCTCAGGGCTGGCGACGGTGTATGCGAGTTTCATTTCGTTTCTCTCAGGGCGGCGAGTGCCGGAGCGAGGCTGTTCAGCGTGGGCTTGCCTGTGGCCTGCTGGATGGCCTGGGCGTGGTGCGCAATCGACACCTGTGCCAGCACGATAACGTCGACCTTGGGCGCCAGAGCCTCGGCGGCCTGCATGATGCCGGAGTCCACGAAAACGGGGAAGAGCTCGTGGTCAGGGGACCGCAGCAGTGCCGTCGTCGGCTCCAGCGTGGGTGCGAAAGTATAGAGAATTCCGATGCGGCGTCCCGCTGCTTTCGCGGCCTCGGCCATCGGTTCGTCGATCTTGATGACGGGGATTGCGGCCGCTTCCCGGATGCGTTGCATCGAGTCTCTCGGCACTGCGGAACACGTGATCAGAACCGCTTCGGCTTTGTAGGTGGATACTGCCAGGGCAATCAGAGCCAGCAGTTGATGTTCGGCTGCCAGGTAGTCGCTTGCCGCGAACATCCGCAGAAGTCCGTCGTCCAGCAGGTTCGTCAGCTGGAACTCCGGAGCCTCGGCAACAAAGAACTCCCTTACCGGAGCGATCGCCGCGGGGGAGGCGTGGATTACGGCCAGGCTTATCGTCATAATGCCAGCGCCTTTAGTGCGTTTAATCGCAACATCAGGTCGAGTTCCGAAATAGTGAAGCCTCGCTGGCTGAGTTGCGCGCGCATCTCTGCCAGACCGGCGACAGGGTGCGGGTTCTCGGGCTGGCCCAGGTCCGTAGCCAGCATGGTGGTGCCGATGCCGACGGCTCGAATGCTGGCGGCCAGCCCATCCCAGTCGAGCGCAAACAGCGGTCGCACGAAGCAGCGCTCGAACAGGATGTCCGGGCCCGCCAGCTCCTTCTGGAAATCGATGCTGAGGTTCAGGAACGTGATCTCGGGGTGCGTGATGATCACCGTCCTTACGTGATGCTCACGCGCCGTGCGGACCAGCGCGTGGATCTCTCGCGGAGACAGGTGAGCAGTGCCCAGCACGGCGTTGTGCGCCGCAACCAGGCGGCAGATCTCCTGCACGTCGGGCAGTACCTTACCCTGCGCGTCCAGAATGCTGATCCCGGTGCCGGGCCTGCCTCGAAAGGTGCGCTCATGACAGGCGCAGTGCGTCGGCATCCAGACCTCTTTGGCACCCATTCGGAGGGCGATTTCCACCGCGGTCACGTTCAGCGCGCCGACGGCGTCGTTCAGCACGATGCCTCCGAAAACAGGGAAGCCGTCGAGCGCTTCCGATACGGTCGCCGCCAGCGCGACAGTCGAAAACTCGTGGTTCTTCAGCAGCAGCGCGGTCATGCCTGCGTCGCGTGCGGCCCGCGCAAGCTCCAGCGCGGTGGTGCGCCGTTCACGAACATCGGGGGCGCAGTGTACGTGCAGGTCGCACGCGCCATCCAGCATCTCTAGTATTGTGTCCACGGTAAGTCCCCTGTAATGCGCGGTTTCACTGCTTTCGTTTGGAAACACCCGTCCACCTGTTCGCCGCATAAATCCCGGTGTCTTTCGGCGCACGAATTATTCAACGCATCGCTAACTCAGGACACTAGACGCATTGGGTCGCTGTGCACACCGCCTCCGTGAATTCGCGCGTGGTTGCCGTGCCGCCAAGGTCGGGCGTCAGGGCCCGACTGGATTCAAGCAGTTCGCCGATGCCGGCGCGGACCCGGTCGGCGGCCTCGCTCTGGCCGATGTGGTCCAGCAGCAGCGCTCCCGACAGCGCCAGCCCGATCGGGTTGGCGATTCCTTTCCCCGCAATGTCGGGCGCGGCTCCGTGGGCGGCTTCAAACATTGCGGTGTGCTCGCCAATGTTCGCTCCAGGCGCCAGGCCGAGGCTGCCCACAAGCGCGGCCGCCAGGTCGCTGAAGATGTCGCCATACTGATTCGGGCAGACCACAACATCGAAGATGTGCGGCCTCTTCACCGCGAGAAAACAGGCCGCGTCGATGGCCTGCTCTTCGAACTGCAGCCGAGGGTAACCCGCCACCACCTGGCGCACCGATTCCAGGAAGAGACCGTCGGTCAGGTGCAGCACGTTGGCCTTGTGGACGGCCATCACCTTGCGGCGGCCGTAGCGCTCAGCGTAATCGCAGCTGAACTTCGCCACGCGGCGACTGGCAGTGCCCGTGATGATCTTCGTCGCATGCGCGGTGTCTTCATCAATCTGCGTTTCCACTCCGCAGTACATGTCTTCGGTCACCTCGCGCATGATGACAAGGTCCATGTCGGCGTACTTGCCGGAGATGCCTTGCCAGCCACGGACAGGCCGCACATTGACGAAGGATCCAAGCTCGCGGCGGAGCGCGTTGTTGATGCTCGGGTGATGCCGGGTCACGCCGTCCTGGCACACGCTGACGCCACCCGTGCGCCGCCCGGCCAGCAGCGGGGCCTTCAACACCACGCCCAGTTCCAGCAGCCGGCTCACGGAGGACCAGGGCAGGGCCTCGCCGGTAAGCGCCTCGGCGTCGAGGCCGACGGGAACGTCATGCCACTCGATCTCGGCTCCGGCCGCGGTCAAAATCTCGATGGTCGCGTCGGTGATCTCGGGGCCTATACCATCGCCGCGGATCACGGCCACTCTATGTGTCATTGCGTTGCTCCCAGTTAACGACGAGCATCGGGATGGTGCCGGCAATGGCCAGCACGCCGATGCCCCAGAAGGGCACGTCGAAGCCTGAGGTCTTCGAGATAATGCCAATGCCCCATACGAGCAAAGCTCCCATCAGGGAGCCGATACAGCCCATCACGCCCGCTACGGTGCCGACGCGGCCGGGCGCGATGTCCTGATTGAATGCCAGGAAAATGGCTCCCCAACTGGCCCGGCCAAGGTTGAGAAGGAAGACGCATCCGACCGCGACCGACACAGAAGGCGCGAAGGGCACCACGGCGGCGGCCAGCATCAGAACTGCCGACATCGCCATCACCACCTTGCGGGATCGGGCGACGCTCATGCGCTTGTTCCAGTGGCGCACCAGCGCGCCGCCTCCGATGAAGCCGAAGTCGAGGCCAAGGTAGATGAGGAACAGGTACGTGCTCAGCGCGCCTCCCAGCGGGAGACTCCAGCGCTGCGACAGATACGTCGGGATCCAGGCCGAGGCCACGTGGATGATCGGGATGGTGCACGCCGCCCCGGCGACGCACGCCCAGAAGCCCGGGTAGCTGAGGATTTCCGACCATGTGCGCCGCTCGCCGGGCAGGGCTGCAGGCGCAGCTGCCAGGACGTGGGCCGGGGGCCGGAACCACCACATCCAGAGCACGGACCAGATCAGACCGATGGCCCCGAGGATCAGGAAGCCCACTCGCCAGCCCGTCGTCCTCGCCAGCCAGATCATCAGCACAGGCGCGATGACGGCTCCCAGGCTGCCGCCGCTCATCATGATGCCATTCGCAAAGGCGCGGTCAGACGCAGGGAGAATTCGCGCGATGATGCGGGCGGCTCCGGTTTGTCCTGCCGTCTCAAAGGCACCCAGAAAGAGTCTTGTGGTGAACAGGCCGGAGAAGCTCGTCACCAGCCCCGACGCGGCCTGGGCGAAGGACCACAGGGCGACGAAGATGCCGTACGTGTAGCGGATGTTGAAGCGGTCCAGAAACCAGCCGACAAAGATGTGCATCAACGCGTAGGACCAGAAAAACGCGGACAGCAGCAGACCCAGCTGCGCGTTATCCAGCTGGAGTTCGGCTCGCACCGTCGGCGCCACCACGCTCAGCGCCTGACGGTCCAGGTAGCTCAGCATGGTCGCCGTAAGCAGGAACACGCACACCTTCCACGGCCACGTGCCGAGGGCGGGCTTTGTCCCTGCCGCGGGCACCGGCGTGGTCATGGCTTGCTCTTCAGAACCCGCGAGGCGATGTGCTCCAGCACCGCTTTGAAGTAAGCAGGGTCGCGTTGATCAACGGGCATGTCGTCGCGCACCGTGGCGCTCGCGGCGGGCGCGATGTGGCGGAACGGGAAGATCTGCAGTTGCCGCCACGGCATGTAGCCCCAGCTTCCACCTGCATCGAAGACAGCGTCGCAGGCGGCCAGTTCCAGCTTCAGATTGGCCAGCGTCGTATCGCGACCATTGTTATCGCGCCCATTGTTGTCCTCGTTCATGTAAAGGGGGCCGGGGACGGACGGGTCCGCCGAGAGTTCAGCCACACGCTTTGCCTTCGCTTCCGGGCTCAGATGGTTGCCGTGGATCGCCGTGTAGTCGGCGTACTGCTGAACTCCCTCATAGACCCGCATACTGTTGCCGCCCAGGGTGGAGGCGGAGATAGGAAGCGTGTATCCGGCCTTGCGCGCCGGGAAGCGTGAACGGATCAGCTGGATCAGCTTGCCCATCTGAAGGTGGATGTACTTGTCATGATCGTAAGCGGCGCCGTCGCTCTCATTCGCGATCTCGACGATCACGTTGCGGAGCTTGTTGTCGATCAGCCAGTCGGTGGCGTTCGTGGCCGCTTTGTCGATGCTGGCCGTGTCGGGGAACACCTCGTCCTGATAGCCGTAGAAGTAGATCAGGTTCAGAATCATGCCCCGTCGGTCCAGCTCGCGCGCCAGGCGAAGGGTGCGGCTCATCCAGTCGGACTTCAGCGAACCGTCCGGGCGGAATGCGCTGGTGTGCATGCCCTTGCCTGGACCCTGTTTATAGTGGCGGTCGCGCTTCACCACTCCGTTGCTCAGCTGGTACCCGGGGTTCGCTCCCTGCAGCGAGACGTTGATGGCGAGGATGCCGTGCCGCCGGTAAGTGTCCAGCGCGGCGATGACACGAGTGGTGTGTGCCTCAGGGTCGAAGGGGCTTCGGTCAGCCACTCGTCATGCACAACGGCCTGTGCAATGCGAAGGTTCATCAGCCGGCCAACGGCCTCAGGCCTGTACTGCGGACCGGTATACGTCTTCACCCACTTGCCCGCGGACTGCGTGTAGAACGCCCGGGCGTCGTAGCCCTTGCCCAGCATCTTGCCGGTTGCGATCTCGGTCGCCGGCACCGTACAGGCGACCGCAAGCAGCAGCAGTGTCAGGCGTTGCATCAGTACACCAGCTTAAGCGCGAACTGGACGGTGCGGCCGTCAGCGGCTCCCTGGATCACGCCATTATTCGGGTTGTCGATCTGGGCATTGGGGAGGCCGAAATTCGGATGGTTGGCGAGGTTGAACGTCTCGGTACGGAACTGGAGACGAAAACGTTCGCTGAACCGGAAGCTGCGGAACAGCGAGGCGTTGATGGTGGTCTCGCCGGGCCCGTCCAGGATGTTGCGTCCGCTGGTGCCGAAAGTGCCCTGCGCGGGGTTGACGAACGCGTCCACGTTGTACCAGCGCTGACGGGTTCCCACCGTGCCTGCCCAGGGGTCGCCCACCTGCTGCGCGGTCTGGTCCGCGGCGGCGCAATTGCAGACGTCGCCACGTGCGGCAACCGCGAACGGGTACCCGGTACGTTTCGTAAAGATGCCGTTCATCTGCCAGTCGCGAGTGAGCCAGCCCAGCGGGCCTCTGACGCCTTTGCCCGGGAGCTCCCACGTGCCGCTGAGCACGAACCGGCTGCGGATGTCGTAGTCGGACCGGCCTTTGCTCAGGCCCTTGTTGTAGACGTCGCGCGGCTGATCGTCAATCAGCGAGCCAGCGTCAAGCGACTTGCCGTACGTGTACGACGTCAGGAACGAGAAGCCTTTACTCAGGCGGCGTTCAAACCGTACGATCATCGCGTGGTACGTCGAGTTGGCCGCGTTCTCCGTCACTCGGATCGTGCCGAACAGCGGATAGAGTTGACGGCTCAGAACAGTGGTAGGCCGTGAAGGGTCGCGGTCAAGCGTGGCCTGATTGACGTTCAGGCGCTGCACCAGGTTGGTGCCTTTGGATCCGATGTAGCTGACCTCAATGACGGTGTTGCGTATCACCTCATGCTCAATGCCGAAGTTCCACTGTTGGTAATTCGGGTCGGGGTAATCGAACGTCGGGCTGAAGGCGCTGGGGCGCGCAGACAGAGACCCTGTGGCCGGGAAGAGCTCGCCAATACGGAGCACGGCGGGTGAGCTCGAGTTGGCGTTGGGATCGGACCGGACGTCGGTGACTGCGCCGAAAGGCGGGTTGCGAACGAAGGTCCGCAAGTCCTGTAGTTCGACCGTCTCAAAGAAGATGCCGTAGCCGCCGCGGACCACCGTCCGACCGGTGCCGAAGGGCCGTATGGCGAAGCCGACGCGCGGTGCCCAGTTGTTGGTATCGGTGCCGATCAGGCCCCGCGGAGTCGCCGGCCCGTCAATAACACCCCGCCCGGGGACGAACGCTTTCGAGGAGCCCGCGATCAGCAGGCGCCCTCCGGTGACGGTTCCGTCGAAGACCGTAAGCCGGTTCTGGACATCGGTGTAGCGCGTATTCAGGTCGTAGCGGACGCCGGCGTTAAGCGTCAGCCGCTTGCTGACGCGCCAGTCGTCCTGCGCGAAGAAGGCATAGCTGAAGCCGTTGAAGTTGCCGGCCAGCGACGTGTTGGATCCCGTCGCGGTGAGCGGCAGACCCAGAAGCAGGTCGGCAATCGAGACGCCTGTGGTGGAGGCGCGAGCAGGGTCGGCGGTCATTGCGCCGGTGAAACCGAAAGTGCCTCGAACATTCCGCTCGCTGCGGTCGTTGTAGTTCGTCTTGCGCAGGTCGGTGCCGAATTTGACCGAGTGCGATGACCCCGTAAAGCTGAAATGGTTGACCAGCTGGTAGACGTTCGACACCTGTGTGGTTGGGTTTGAGTCGCTGCCAATGCCGCTGAAGCCCGTGGGGTTGATCTGCGGTACTCCCCATCCCACCGGATCGGTAAGCAGATTGCTAAGACCCAGGTTGCGGGCGTAATCGGTCTGGAACGCGCCTTGCTGCAGAATAAGGTAGACAGGCCGGTTGTAGCCGAGCCGAAGTTCGTTCAGCAATTTCGGCGAGAAGACCGTTATCAGATTAAAGGCCATGTTGTGGGTTCGCACTTCTGTCGAGCGGCCGCCCTGAATGATCGGGCTTGGCGCCGCTTCCATGCCGTCGAAGATCGAGTAGCGGAAGAAGAGATTGAACCGGTCATTGAAGCGGTGATCCAGACGCGCCATGCCCTGGTTGTTGTCGCTTACGTCGCTGAGAGTTGTGAAGTAATTGTTGCCAGTGGAGACGTTGGAGCTGGGCAACGGGTAGAGGTCCAGCACGGCCCTCGCAAAGGGCGTGAAGCGCGTTGCGGGGATGCGGTTGCCGGGGAACTGGTCCCGGAGAATACCGGCTCCGGCGGGGTTCGCGCGGGTCGTGGCAGGGTCGTAGATCGCTCGGTTGTTGCGGAAGCCGATGTTGCTGAAGTCGCCGCCTCGCTGATCGGCCGTAGGGACGCTAAGCTGGGCCGTCCGGCCGTTGCGAACTCGCGTAGCTTCGTAGTTCAGGAAGAAAAACGTCCGGTTCTTACCGCTGTAAAGCTTCGGGATGGTGACGGGTCCGCCGAGGGTCGCACCGAACTGGTTGTAGCGAAGCGGAGGCTTCCTGCGGCCGGCAAAGTTGTCAAAGAAATTCGCGGCATCCAGCTTCTCATTACGGAAAAATTCGTAAAGGACGCCGTGGAATTCGTTCGTGCCGGAACGCGTGGTGGCGTTGATCTGTGCGGCGTATCTGCCGAATTCGGCGGCGTAGGCGCTCGTCTGCAGTTTAAATTCCTGGATGGCGTCCACAGAGGGGAAAATCGATGGCGTCAGATAGTGCGGGTCCTGCGC
>Ga0105048_10010648_pt1 | contig 14561 bp, 11 predicted proteins | sample MAT05_FD_78382 | JGI IMG/M metagenome (GOLD analysis project Ga0105048, IMG submission 78382) | Freshwater microbial communities from Lake Fryxell liftoff mats and glacier meltwater in Antarctica - MAT-05 | ecosystem: Environmental > Aquatic > Freshwater > Ice > Liftoff microbial mat | place...
CGCCTGCCCGATGACGATCGGGCCCGAGCCAATGACCAACACCGTTCTGATGTCTTTTCGTAGGGGCAAGCGGACGCCCGTATAGCGGAGGAACCCGTGAATGGGCGAGCCAGTTGGGGTCCCAGACGCCTTGGAGTAGGAACCCTCCTGCAATGAAGCCTTCGCAGCTCGCTGTCGGTCACCCGCCCTTTCGAACCCAGCCCGTGCGTGAGCCAGGCAGCCGGCGGCTCCTGATCGCCACGGGCCTGTTGGTTGCCGCCTCGACAGTGCGGTCGTTGAGAATCGAGCTCGGCGGCCTGTCAATCCCGGCGCACGTCATTCCGATCTTGTTCGCGCTTCCGACGATCGTCATGCCGACCTTTCAGCGGTTTCCCACTCGCCTGCGTGCCGTCTCCGTGCTGTTCCTCGCCATCTTCGGCTTCGCCGTCGTCCGTTACGGCTCTGACTTCGGCGATCTGGTGAAGATGATCACCAGTGCCCTCACCCTCGTGGCCATGGCGTTGATGGTGGGAAAGCGGGAGCACTTCGTTCCAGCGACCGTGGCGTTGGTGGTCAGTCTGCTGATCGCAAACGTGAACGGGCTCCGAGGGGGCTTCGTCGACTTTGTCGGTTACGAGCCCCTAAAGAACATCGGAAACAAGAATGCCTACTCCATCTACGCCCTGCCAATCGTGCTCCTGGCTGGCTACTGCATGCTCCAATTCAAGATGAAGCTCGCGACCCGGTTGCTGTTCGGCGCGTCGATTATCTCAAGTGCTTTCATCCTCTTCTCCGGCGCCAACAGATCAGGTTGGGGCGGGCTAGTTCTGATCGGAGTGCTACTGGCCGCACAAACTCGGCAGTGGAGAGCATTGGCTACGGTCGGAGCGTTGGCTGCAATTTCTTACGGCGCCTTGGTTTGGCTCGGCACCAGCCAGACTTTTGATCACCGCGTTCAACAGACGCGCGACGGTTACTCCTCCGACGATCTCCGAGTCAGCATGTTCGAGACTGCCATGGACATCGGGATCGACAACCCCGTGTTCGGAGTGACGCCTCAAGAACTCAAGTACGAATTGGCCCGACGGATTGGGGGCGACTCGCCGGTTTTGGATACACATAATTTCATCGGATACATCGTTGGGAGTGGTGGCTTTCCGCTCTTAATCGCACTCATCGCCCTTGGCATCGCGTTCTTCCGCCGTCCGATCGGGAAGCTCTCGCGAGATACAATCAACGCCCACGACCTGGTTCGAATGATCGTGGTTCTCTTCGTCTACCGCGGCATCTTCAGTCGCGAAGTATTCTTCGTGGGCCCGTTCCCCATCGCATTCGGCCTGGCGCTCGGCCTGATGCTCGCGTCTCAAGACGAAGCGGCGACACCGCCTCAGTCCCTTCGCGTCTAGCTGATCCGCGCGCGCAGAAACGTGTCCAGTCGACGGGCAATCGCCGTTCGATTGTAGGTCGTCTCGGCTGCCCGGCGGCCCGCCTCGCCCATCTTCGAACAAGTCGTCGGGTCCAAAAGCGCTTCGAAGTTCCGGCGCAGTTGCGCACCATCGCCAGGCGCAGACCAGAGACCACAACCGGCGTCGGCAACCCGTCTCGCAGGTTCTCCGTCGGCGATGAGCAAGATCGGCAATGAGGAAGCCATCGCTTCGTAGATCTTGCTGGGCACCGCGCCAGGGATGCTCATCCCCAGGCTGATGATGGCCGCGTCGGCCGCTGCCAGGAGTGCAGGTATTGCCTCGCGCGGTTGCGCGTCGACCAGCGTGACTCGCTCGATTTTCTCGTTGGCGATTCGTTCGGCGAGGTGGCTTCGAACCGGTCCATCGCCGATGAGCACGAACCTTCCCGGCACGGATTTCGGCAACGAGATCGCCAGGTCGAGAATGGCGTCGAGCCCCTGGGCGAGGCCCAACAAACCGGCAAACACAAAGACAGGACCTGGAGCAGAACCCAATAGGCCATGCGCCGCAGCAGTAGCCCGCAACGGGCCCCACCGTTCGGGGTCCACCCCATTCGTCACCAACTCGGTCGGTGTCTCGGGAGCCTTGCGGTTGACGGCTTCGATGATCTCGGACGACTGTCCTGTCACCCCAGCTGCGTTCCGATACAGCGAGACCTCGAGCTGTTCAGCTAGGAACACCGCCGGCCCCGGCTTGACAACTCCCATTCGAACTGCAGACTCGGGCCAAAGATCGCTGACATTGAAGACGTACTTGCAGTTCCACCGCGCGGCGAGCGCGCGGGCGGCGTAACCGATGAACAACGGTGGCGACTCGACGAAGAGCAGATCGGGCTTCGGCAATAGCGTCGGCCCAAGCGCCGACGCCGAAGCTGCGAAGGAAAAATAACAGCCGAGCCTTCTGACGAAGCCCGTTTGCGAAGGCACCAGAGGAACGCGCGCCACGCGAAGCCGACCAACCATCTCGATGACGGGCTTCCACGGCGCATAGCCCTCGCGAACTCGTCCTTCGGGGTAGTTGGGCAGGGCGGTAAGAACATCCACGTCCCAGCCCAAATCCAACAACCTCTCTCCCAACTCCGAAAGACGCGCCTGAGGTGCTCCCATCTCGGGCGGAAAATACTGAGTCAGGATGTTCAGCCGAGGCATCAGTCCGAGTCCGTGACGTTGCGGCGCGCATACGCCGCCTTGGCGACGCGGGATCCCATTGGCACCAGCGAGAGGCCCGCGAGTGCCCAGAGCTTCCAGTTCCGGGTGGCGTGCCGGGGGTAGGCGGACATCCCGAACAACAGGATCCGCCGCGCCCGTTCGACATCGCCCTTCGCAAGGGTGGCGAGGCCGTGGCGCGCGATGTCGTGCTCGACAAAGGCCCGCTCGACCTCTTCGCGCGACAGCCCAGCCGCGTCGAGCAAGCGGGTATCCACCTCGAAACTGCTCACGTATTCGTCGACGAGGTACTTCAACGCACCCGAGGCCTTCTGCTGCGCCGTTTGGTTCGTCGGATGCCACCTGTACGCAAACAGCGGAGCGTCGACGAAGTAGCAATAGGACGCGACGCCGAGCAGGCGCCAGTGAAACCATTTGTCGGGGTTGATGACTCGGCCGCCACCATACCCTTCGATGCGCTCGTAGAGACGCCTCGGGTAGGCGGTAGAAAGGAAATTGAACGGGTTGCGCACGCTCTTCAGGCTTCGGCGGAGCAGCTCTTTCGCATCGACGCGGAAGACACGGACGCCAGCAGGAACCGGGAGCCCTTTCACCAAATCTGCACTCGTCCAAATTCCTGAGTTCGGTGCGATGGCGCCCGTGCGTTCGCTGCTGGCGTTGATCACATCGACGGAAGACGTCAGGACCGCGTCATGCTCGATGGTGGCGAACAGACGCGCATATGTTTCGAGCGCCGTTGGCCTCATCAGGTCGTCCGAGCTCAGCATATTGATGATCTCGCCTGACGCCATTCTCGCGGCACGGTCGAGGTTCCCCGCGAAACCGACATTGGCCTCGTTGATCCGGACCTTGATTCGTTCGTCCTCGAACCCCCTGACGACCTCGAGAGACCTGTCGGTGCTCGCGTTGTCGGAAACTAAAATTTCGAGGTCAACCTTCTGAGCCAACACGCTGGCGATCGTCTCGGCCAGGTACTTTTCGTAGTTGTAGTTGGGAATGCAGACCGAAAACTTCATGGCAACACCCCAAGCAAAGAAAGGATCGTTGCGCCTGACGAAACCGGCGTCGCGCGGGCCAGACGGTACGCGCTGGCAATCCGATCGGCACAAGCGTCGATCGAATACTCGGAACGTGCACGCTGTCTGCCCGCTTGACCCAGCCGCTGGCGCAACGCCGGGTCCGCAGCGATTCGGGTGAGATGGCGCGCGAGTTGTTCAGCGGAATCGACTTCAGCAAGCAGGCCGGTCTTTTCGTGAATCACCGTTTCGCCCACGCCCCCGCCGGCGACGCCTACCACCGGCAGTCCCGCGGCCATCGCCTCGACCACAGTGCGACCGAAGGACTCGCCATCCGCAGTGTGAACCAACACATCGAGGTCCGACATCACCTGCTTCACCTCGACGAAACCCATCACCTTGACCCCCGCCGCGGAGCAAGCGCTTCTCACTTCGTCGACGTAGGGATCCGTTCCTTCGGCGGGCGCATGGCCATAGAGGCGGTACTCTGGTCCTGGGGCGCGGCGAGCCGCCTCGGCAAACAGAAGATGCTTCTTCCAGCGCGAAGTCAGGTTCGCGACCATCCCCATCACCACGCGTCCTGAAGGACGCCGATCGATGGCTTCGAAGGTCCCGAGCGCAATTCCATTCGGGATGATCTGCAGCCGTTCGGCGGGCAGAACATCCTCCAGTGCGGCCGCAGAGGCATGGGAGTTCGCGACAACCAGCGACGCATGCGACGTGAGGTACGCCCCGAGCGCATGCCCCGAAAGCGGCAACTGAAACGGCTGATCCGGGCCGAGCATCTCGCGCAGATGCCAGACATGGCCGAGGCTCATGAGCCGAGCAGCGCGACCTCCTTCCGGCGTGAGGATCGTGTTGGTGTGAATGAGCTCAGCGTTCCACTGCCTCGCCGCTCGCACGATCTCGAACAGTGCCCCCATTCGAAAGCCGGTTCGTAGCAACTGTCTCGCTTCTAGCGCAGGCCGCTTCCAGGTCTTCGATCGGATCTTTGGGTTCCACCAGTAGAGCGGAGTGAAAACCGCTTCGCCGTCGACAGCGTTAACCAGGGCCTGACGTTCTTCTCGCGTTCCCGCCGAGTCACACACAACGGAAGAACGGATCCCTCGTTCACGCATCTGGGAAATCAGTCCGAGGGTGCTCAGTGCCGCGCCACCCGCCGCCCCGTTCATCACGTGCAGGACTTTTCGGGGAGGGCGACCATCGGCACGGTTAGGCAAGCAGAACCTCGGCGATGCGATCACCCGCGTGACCGTCCCACAAAGGAATCTGGCTGCCCTTCGGGTACGTGCCGGACTCGAGTTCCCTCAGCGCAAGAGCGATCTTCTCAGCCGAGCGCCCGACGAGCCGTGACGTCCCCTGCGAGCAGGTAATCGGCCGTTCGGTGTTCTCGCGCATCGTCAGGCACGGAGCGCTGAGCACGGTGGTCTCTTCCTGCGCGCCGCCCGAGTCGGTGAGCACGACCATCGCGTCGCCCATCAGCCCGATGAAATCGAGGTAGTCCAGCGGAGGCAGCAGCGTCACGCCGTCGGGCAGCGTCAGGCCGAACTCCTTCAACCGGCCCTGCGTGCGCGGGTGCGCGGCGAAGAGCACGGGGACCTTGCGCGCGACCACCGCGAGACACGCGAGGCTCTCGGCAAGGGCGGCCGCACCGTCGACGTTCGCCGGCCGGTGAAGCGTCGCGACGGCATACCGGCCGGGCTCGAAAGAGAACCGCTGCCAGACCTTCGCGGCCTTCGCCTCGTCCCGAAACCGCATCAGCGTGTCGATCATCACATTGCCGACGAGGTGAATCTTGTCGCGCGCGTGTCCCTCGCGAAGAAGATTCTCGAGGCCCGACGGCTCACTGGCGAAGAGACGGTGCGCGATCGCGTCGACCACCTTGCGGTTCCGCTCTTCGGGCATCGTGTCGTCGAAGCTGCGAAGCCCGGCCTCGACGTGAGACACCGGCAGGTCGCACGCATCAGCGGCCAGCGCACCAGCGACCGTCGACGTGACATCGCCGACCACGATCAGCTCGTCCAGCTTCAGGCCCGGAAGAAGCTTCGACATTCGCGACACCATCTCGCCCAGCTGCTCACCGCGCGAGCCGCCCTGGATGCCGAGGTGGTGATCCGGGTTCGGCAGCTCGAGCCGCTTGAAGAACGCGTCCGACAGCGTCGCGTCGTGGTGCTGACCGGTGTGAATCAACGACGGCGTCACGCCGCGCGCCTTCAGCCCGCGAATCACCGCCGCCGCTTTCACGAAGTTCGGCCGCGTGCCGACGACGATGCCCAGCTTCTTCAAGGCGTCGCGCCCCGGTAGTTGGCGTGGAAGTGCGCGAGATCTTCCGGCGTGCCCAGCACCCAGACCTCTTCCGCAACATCGACCCGCACGTCGCGGCCCTTCGCGATCATCCGGTTGTAGACGGGCGCGACATAGAACTCGTTGTTCACCCGTTCGTTCGCCGTGATCATCGCGTCCGCCTCGGCCACGAACTCGGCGCCCGAGGTGAAGTGGTACAGCCCCGTGCTCGCGAGGTTCGAGATCCGCTTCTTCTCGGCCACCTCGACCACCCTGCCCTGCGCGTCGGTGCGCGCGAAGCTCCACTTGTCGCCCGGCGCTTCGAACACACCCAGCACGCCGGCCACCGACTTAGGCAGCGTGGGCAACGTCTTTGCCATCGACGTCCGGCACCACGTGTCGGCGTTGTAGATGATCAACGGTTCGTCGCGGTCGATCTGCTCGCGCGCTTCGAGCACCGTGCACGCCTGCCCCTGGGTCACCTTCGTCAGCGGGAGGATCACAGGATTGAGCGCCGCGTAGCGCTTGCGAATGTCCTCTTCGAGGCCAAAGCCTTCGAGGTGTTCCTTGAGACAGATGAACACCACGCTGCGCGCGAGGGCCAGCGGCAGGCTGTCCATCGCCCACGCGTACATCGGCTTGCCCTTCACCTCGATCATCGGCTTCGGGACGCGATGGCCGACGTCTGCGAAACGGCTGCCCCGCCCTGCCATGGGCATCACGATGTTCATCCAAAGACCTCGTCGAGCAGCTTCAGCGCCGTCGCGTACATCGCGAGCTGCCGCCGGGGCGCGTCGTCATGAAGGGGAAGCATGCTGGCGAAGAGCAGCGCGGTCATCAGCAGCACCTCGCGGCGATCGAACGGAGCGCCCTCTCCGAAGAAGACCGTCTCGAACCGCTGGCGAATCTTCTCGTGGTCGGCGCGCGACCGCAGCTCGAGATCGATGGTGGCGCCGTCGGCCTTCACCGAGAACAGGTCGTTGGTGAGGAAGTCGTACTGGCCATGCACCGAGTGGTACAGCTTCGCGATGTCGTAGCGCGCGTCGCCCGAGATGCCGGTGCGGCCGAAGGAGCCGCGCGGGTCGACCAGCTTGCACACGCGAGATCTGAAGTCGTAGAGGATGTTCGAGAAGCAGAGATCGCCGTGAATGACGCTGCCCTTCGCGTTCGCGCTCATCTTCGCGACTTCCTGCTCGATGCGCGGCCACAGCTGCCCGAGGTTCTTCACCGCGCGGCCGTTCAACCGGATCTCGCCCGGGTGGTTCACCAGCGCCATCAGCTCAGCGGGGCCGGTGAGCCGCTCGAGCCGCGCCTGCGTCTTGCCGACCAGCATGTCTTCCAGCGTCGAGGCCGGCAGCGGGTGGGTGTGCGCCATGAAACGCTCGGCGACGATCGCGCGCAGGTGACGGAAGATCCTTTCCCACACGCCCGGGTCGACGTTCTCGAACACGTACGCCTCGGCCAGCGACGGATAGCCGTAGTACTCGAGCGTGATGAACGGCGATTCCCAGTTGACCGAGAAGTCGACGACGCGCGGAAACAGCACCGCCAACTCAGGAGGCAACAGCCGCAGGTAGTTGATCTCGTCGATGAACTTTTCGACGTTGCGGCTGCGCTTTGTGATCGTCCCCAGAACCGGGTCGATCTTCAGCTCGTTGAAAGATCGCTTCTGCAACAGCGCCTGGTGCGAGGCCGCCTGGCGATCTGCATTGCCGCAGTCGAGCCAGTCGCCCGCGCGTTCGGCCTTGAGGGGCCCGAGCCTTTCGAGAATCGCCTTCATCTCGGTCGGCTTGCCCTTCGCTTCGGCCTCCGCGACTGCCGCCGCCGCGCCCTTCTTCAGCAGCGCCGCATCGGGAAAACAGTAGACGCCAATCAACGCGTTCAATGGCCCTTTGAGCTCGGGCTCTTTGTCGCGCAGCGCGGTCACCGCGCCCGTCGCGTCCGCCTCGGCGACGCACCACCGAAACGACTCTTCGACCGGACCCACCAACACCGTGGGAGTCGCCGCGCCCAACACCGATGGATCTGCGAACTGAAAGTGCGTGTCGCCCAGCACCACCAACGCCCGCGGCGTCTTCACCGTGGCCGCCAGATCCGACACCGTCTGGCCCAGCCCGCCCAGCTTCGACGGAGTGATGAACTCGATCTGGCAGGTGCTGCCAAAGGCGCCGTTGACGAAGTCCTCGATGAAGCCGCCCCGGCGTGCCACCGCGATCGTGAAGCGCGTCAGGCCCAGCGATCGCAGGTAGCTCAACGTCCAGTGAATCACCGGGCGGCCCGCGACCGGGATCAGGGCCGGGTTTTGAATGTTGGACAGGGCGAGGAGGCCCTCAGGCACGCGACCCGCAGCAGGAATCAGAACGGTCGTTTCGGAGGCAGCGTTGAGGGTCATCGAAAGTGCGGCTAAGTACCCGCGCCGGCCTTTTCCCATTCACCCCTGGCCACCGCAAGGCACTCGAATCACATGTGCGGCATCGCAGGACTCTGGAGCTCCAACCCCGACGCTGAAGCCGAGTCACGGGTCAAAGCGATGCTCGCCGCGATGAAGCACCGCGGGCCCGACGGCAGCGGCACCACCGCCTGGCCCGGCGGCTCGGCCGGGATGGTTCGCCTCGCCCTCGTCGACCTGTCCGAGCGCGGCCAGCAGCCGCTGTGGTCCACCGACGGCAAGGTCGGAATCGTCTTCAACGGCGAGATGTACAACCACGCCGAGCATCGCAGCCGTCTCCGCGCGAACGGCTACGCCTTCAAGTCCGACAGCGACACCGAGGTGGTGTTGGCGCTGTACCTGGAACGGGGCCTGCGCTTCGTCGACGAGCTCCGCGGGATGTTCGCGATCGCGATCTTCGACTTCCGCGAAGGCGGCCCGAAGAAGCCGCCGAAGCTCGTGCTCGCCCGCGACCCCTTCGGCATCAAGCCGCTATACCTGCACCGCGACGCGCGCGGCCTCGTCTTCGCGTCTGAGCTTCGCGCGCTGATCCAATCGGGCCGGGTCGCTCCGAGCATCGACCGCGCCGCGCTGGCCGACTACCTCACCTTCGGCTTCGTGCTCCAGCCGCGCACCATGCTCGAAGGCGTCACCCAGCTCGAGCGCGGCACCCTTCGCGTGATTGAAGACGGCAAGCCCGACCAGGAGCACCGCTTCTGGCTGATGCCGCCCGCGTCCGACAGCGGCGATGACTTTCAGACCTCCGCCGCGAAGGTGCGCGCCGCCCTCGAAGAAAGCGTGCGCCTCCACGCGCTCGCCGACGCGCCCGTCGGGGCCTTCTTGAGCGGCGGCGTCGACTCGTCCGCAATCGTCGCGCTGATGGCGAAGCACAACCGCAAGCTGCGCACGTACACCGTGAAGCTGAAGGACCCGGCCTTCGACGAGTCGCGCTACGCCCGCGAGTTCGCCGCGAAGCTCGGCTGCCAACACACCGAGGTCGAGGTCGGCGACGACGACGTCCGCGAGCTCTTCCCCCGCTTCGCCGCGCAGCTCGACCAACCCTCCACCGACGGCTTCAACACCTGGCTCGTCAGCCGCGCCGCCGCTCGAGACGTGAAGGGCGTCGTCTCTGGCCTTGGCGGCGACGAGTGGTTTGCGGGTTATCCGGTGCTGCGACGCATGGCCGCCCTCACTCCCCCGGTTCGGCGCCTCGGCCGCCTCGCCGAACGCTTCGCTTCGCGGGTTCCGCGCCGCTTCGAGGCCACCGTCTCGCGCGCCGCCGCCCGCGCCGGCCCGCTGCAGATGTGGACCGCCGCCCACCGCGTCTTCCAGCCAGGCGACGTCGAAGCGATGACCGGTGCCAACGGCGACGGAGCGACGCGCCTGATGGCGACCTTCGGCCAGCGCCTCACCGACCAGGATCCTGTCGACCTCGGCTGCCAGCTCGACGTCTGGGCGTACATGGGCTGCCAGCTTCTGCGCGACGCCGACACCACCAGCATGGCCAGCTCGCTCGAGCTCCGCGTCCCGATGGTCGACCGCGAAATCGCCGCCTGCGCCCGCGCGATCCCCGCCCGTCACAAGATTGAAGAGGGCGCGATGCCTGCCGCAAAGCGCGTGCTCGTCGAGGCCGTGCGCGATCTTCTTCCCGCCGACATCCACCTGCGCCCCAAGCGGGGGTTCGCGCTGCCTTTTCAGAACTGGCTTGCAGGTCCACTCAAACAGCTCTCGGAGGAAGCGCTGCAATCGTTGTCTCAGCGCACTTCACTGATCGAAGTTCGCAAACCTTCGAACGCCACGCAGCAAGGGGCGTTGATGGTTCTGGAACTGTGGTGGCGGAGCATGCTGTCTGCGAGAAGCAACATATGAGCCCAACCCTCCTCGCGGGCCCAACGCCCCTACTTTCGGCGGTGCCTTTGCGCACCTCACGAACGTGTTAAGCGCCCGCGAAATGCTCTTGTGCGCAGGCAGGCAAATTGGCCAGGACGGCCTGATTGGGGCTCGTCGAGCTTCATGAACCTGGGCTTCGTCAGCGGCCGAATGGTCTCCGTCGAGGACGGCGGAGTTTGGACGGATGCGGGCGAGGGCCGTCTCATCGACGCCCTGAGAAGTCGCGTAGATGAATTGCACGTGGCGATGAGCCTGGCGCCGACGAAGCGCCCCTCCCACGCTCATCGGCTGGCCATCTCCGCAGCAGAGATCACTTTCCTGCCGCACATGCCGTCCACGATCGCGTCCCTTCCTCACGGGGGCAGCTGCCGAAAAGCAATCGCCAGAGTGGAGCGCCTCAGCGACGTCGTCATTGTTCAGCTCCCTTTCGCGCCGCCCTGGGCCCTGGTTCCGCCACTGCGCCCGCGCGTCTACCACGCGTGCGCTGACGTCCCTGCGGTTGTGGCGGCGTCTCAGTATTACCGTGGCCCGCGTCGCATCGCGGCGTTGACGCTCGCGGAGTTCATGCACTCGTGGCAGCGGAATTTGATCCGCGGCCCAACGGCCAGCCTGGTGGCCAACGGGGAGGAGCTGCGGGCACGGTTGGGCGATGACAAAGGGACTGCAGTGGTCTCTTCGGCAATGTTGGCAGCTGAGGTCGACAGCGTCGCTCGCTCGCGCCCGCGCGATAGCGCGTTTCGAATCCTCTACGTTGGCTACCTGCGACCCGAAAAAGGACTCGATGTCCTCGTAGATGCTTACCGTGCGCTGCTTCAGACTCGCCCCGACGCCGAACTGCACATCGTAGGCAGTCGAGGGCTCTCGGAAGCAGGGGCAGAAACGGACCTGCGACGTGCCCTTGAGGATGTGTCCTCGAGAGGCAACGTAGTCATGCACGGGCAAGCCCACTTCGGGCCGGAACTCTTTCAGCACTATGCGGACGCTGATGTGCTCGCGCTTCCTAGTCGTAGCGAGGGCACCCCAAGGGTCTTGGTCGAAGCCCGTGCCTTTCGGTGCCCGGTCGTCGCTTCAAACGTGGGCGGAATTCCAACTTCCGTGACGAACGGTGTCGACGGCTTGTTGGTCCCGCCCAATGACCCCACCGCACTCTGCGAAGCGCTGCTGGGCATTGCGAACGACCAGAAGCTCAGAGACCGCCTTATTGAAGGCGGTCTGCGCCGAGCTCGAGCATCCACGGCGGAAGCGCTTGCCGACGTGTTGAGCTCAGAGGCGATCCAGCTCCTGGAGAAATCGAAATCGTCTTCTCCCCGGCATAAGGCATCACCACTATGAAACTGCGTCTCGTCAGTCTGCTGCGATGCCCCCTTTCCGGCGACAAGCTCACGCTCGCCGCCTGGGAGTCTTTCGAACGTCCGCTGGACGAGGCGACAAGGGCCCGCGCGAAAGAGCTGGGCATCGACCCGGCAGAGCTCGCCACCGAAGTGCAGAGCGGCGTGCTGCTCTCGCCCTCGCGCAAGATCGCCTACCCGATCGTCGACGGCGTGCCGCGCCTGATCACCTTCCGTGCCGGCGTCATCGCGACGTTCGACGAACGTTCTGGCGCGCGGCTGAAGAAAGAGCACCCCGACTATTCGCTGCCGAACTCCGATGCGATGCAGGGCGAGGAAGACGTGCTTCGCACCTTCTCGAGCGAGTGGGTGAACTACGACTGGGACGGCAAGGCCTACTGGAACCTCAGCGCCGATCGCTGGTTCAAGTCGATGGACTACGTGCTGGACCTCAAGCCGCGCGATCTGAAGAACAAGCTCGCGCTGGAAGTCGGCATTGGCATCGGAGGAGTCGCCGACCACGTCAGCCGTTCGCAGGAATGCGAGGTCGTCGGCATGGACCTCGGCTACGCGGTCGACGTCGCCTACCGGCACTTCGGCTCGAACCCCTTCCTTCACATCGTGCAGGCCTCGGCCTTCCGGCTTCCGTACGCGCCCCAGACTTTCGACTTCGTCTACAGCTTCAGCGTGCTGCACCACACGTTCTCGACCCGCACCGCTTTCGATTCGGTCGGAGCGTTGATCAAGCCCAACGGGCGCTTCTTCCTCTGGGTCTACAGCCCCGAGAACGAATCGCGATCGCTGCTGCGCCGCACGCTGATGCAGATCGAAAACGTCGCGCGGCCTGTCATTACGCGCCTGCCCGAGACGGCGCAGGCGGTGGCGCTCGCTCCGACGGTTCCTGTCTACATGGGCTGGCAGGCGCTGCAGGTGCTGCGCGGAAATGCCGACGTTCGCTACGGCGTGCGCGAGGCACTGCATGCGGCGCGCGATCGCCTGACGCCGAAGTTCGCGCACCGCCACACCGAGGACGAGGTCGTCACCTGGTTCCGCGAGCAGCGCTTCGCCGGCATTCGCCGCGGCAGCGAAAGGCCGAAGCCGTCGTGGTTGCCGATCGGCTTCCTCGCCAACACCGCCGTCGACGGAGTGCGCGAGGCTTAGAGATGTGTGGCATCGCCGCGCTCTTCGCGCTCAACGACAGGTTCGACGCCCGCGACATCGTCGGGATGACCAACCTCGTGGCCCACCGCGGGCCCGATGGCGAAGGCTTCGTCGCGCTGGGCGGTAAGGACTTCGGCGAGGTGCCGCTGGCCGACAAGAAGGCGCGCCTCGCGCTCGGGCACCGGCGGCTGTCGATCATCGACCTCACCGACGCCGGGCGTCAGCCGATGCGCCGCGGCAACCTGTGGATCACTTTCAACGGAGAGATCTTCAACTTCGTCGAGGTGCGCGACGAGCTGAAGGCGCTGGGCGCGAAGTTCGAGACGTCCAGTGACACCGAGGTGCTGCTCGCCGCGTGGGAGCAGTGGGGGCCGGCCTGCCTCGACAAGCTCCGCGGCATGTGGGGCTTCGTGCTGGTCGACGTCGCCCAGCGTCGCGCCTGGCTGTGCCGCGATCGCATCGGCATCAAGCCGCTGTACCTGCTGCGCTCGCCGGGTGCGCTGGCGATTGGCTCAGAGATCAAACAGCTCGGCCGCATCGGGCCGCTGGTGCCCGATGACGACGCGGTGGCGATGTACCTGCAGACGGGCTTCGAAGACGCGAACCGATCTTTCTTCGCCGACGTCGAGCCCGTACCCGCGGGCACCTTCCGCACGCTGAGCCTCGACACCGGCGTGTTGTCCGCGCCCGAGCCGTACTGGTTTCCCGAGCGCGTCGTCGCCGACGTCACCGACGCGCAGGAAGCGTCGGCCCGGTTCTCTGAGCTGTTTCGCGATTCGGTGCGCATTCACCTTCGCAGCGACGTGCCTGTCGGCTGCGCGCTGTCCGGCGGCCTCGACTCCAGCGCGATCGCCGCCGTCGTCGCCGAAGAAGGAGCGAACCTCGAGACCTTCAGCGCCCGCTTCCCCGGCTTCGCGCTCGACGAGTCGAAGTACATCAAGCTGGTGGTGGAACACACCGGTGGGAAGCCACACGAGGTTCGCCCGACGGCCGCCGAACTGATGGCGGATCTCGATCGCTTTCTTTGGTGCCAGGACGAGCCGCCGGGGTCGCTGTCTCAGTACGCGGCGTACGCGGTCGCGCGCCTGACGCGGAATGCGGGGGTGCCAGTGACGCTCAATGGTCAAGGCGGCGACGAGATCCTCGGTGGCTACTGGCAGACGACTTTCGCTGCCCTGGCCGCCCAGCGCCGCGAGCCGTTGAAGGTGCTGCGTCAGTTGGTGCCCGCGCTGTTGCCGGGAGGCAATGCCGAGGTGTTCGCGCAGGCGCCGACGATGCTTCGCCGCTACGCCGCGAGGAAGCGGCCGGGTACGCAGGTGCCGCTGCGTCGTGCGCCCACGGGTGATTCCGCGCCGGCGCTGCGGGTGCTGCAGATGAGCGAGCGCGAGCGGCGCGTCTTCGAGCTCCGCGAGCTCACCCTGCCCCGCCTGCTCAAGTGGGACGACCGCAACTTCATGGCCTTCGCCGTCGAGGGCCGGTACCCGTTTCTGGATCACAAGGTGATCGAAGGCTGCCTCGGCTTCAAGAACGAGGCGCTGTTCGTCGCGGGGTGGACGAAGGAGCCGCTGCGCCGCGCGATGCTGGGCCACCTACCCGACGCAATCGTGCGCCGCCGCGGCAAGGTCGGCTTCGAGACGCCCCAGCAGCAGTGGCTCAAAGGCGCTCTGGGAAAAGCCGTCGACCAGATGGCGCAGAACCCATCACCCGCCTTTCGTTGGATTGATCCCCAAGACGCTCAGCGCCTCGCCAGGGCCGCGCGGTCTGGGAACCGCGAGCTCGGCCAGGCCGCCGTTCGCCTGCTGCTCGTCGATCGCTGGCTGCGCACGAAGGGGATCTCGGCGTGA
>Ga0105048_10010649_pt1 | contig 14561 bp, 12 predicted proteins | sample MAT05_FD_78382 | JGI IMG/M metagenome (GOLD analysis project Ga0105048, IMG submission 78382) | Freshwater microbial communities from Lake Fryxell liftoff mats and glacier meltwater in Antarctica - MAT-05 | ecosystem: Environmental > Aquatic > Freshwater > Ice > Liftoff microbial mat | place...
AACCGTGACGGCGGCGTTTGATCACACGGGGCTCCAGTCTTCCCGGTCGATCTCCGACTCGACATTCTGCAATCCGTTTCAGAAGTTCATCGCACTCCTTCCGCAAAGCCTCCTGCGACATCAGGTCACTCGCATGAACGCCCCAGCCGGCGAGAACGAACTGACAGGTACTCGCGGTGGTCACAGGGGACACCGCAGTTTGTTGACAGGTGTCCGACGGTTGGTAAAATTGGCGGCAGTCGCGGGGCGAGGGGCTTGTTGAGGAAAGGGTTTGATTAGGTGCCATCCAGCACCACGCGTCTCCATCGTTCGGGAACACCGGCCCATGACTGACTGTACGTTTCTTCCAGCGGCAGCGGAATGTAGTGGCCATTTGTCAGGAAGAGCGGCATCGCGGTGAGCGTGGTGCCGACCGCGAACGGTTCGATCCACGCCTTGACGGGATGACTCGCGGTATATGACACGAGTGTCAGCGGAAGTCCTTCGACGGCATGGTATTCTCCCGCCATCATGCGTTCCCAAATCAATCCGTGAATCCCGTCAGGATCGTTTCTTCCGCAAGGAAACGGGTCAATGACGACGACATGGATTCCCTGCTGCAGAGCAGCAATCACTTTGTCCGCGAAATCATTCAGAGTTTGCATCGAATGGCGGTTAGCTCGTGAAACAATTTCGATGATTGCCACGACACGGTCGCCCGACGCATGACGAATCACCACGGCTCGCTGCCGCTGCAGATAAAACGCCATATCTTCGACAGCCTCCTGTGACGCCTGAACCTTTGGTGGCGACAATGCCACGGCGACCATGCCGTCACTTTCCGTCGAGAAGGACAACAAGGCATCGTCCGTCCCCTCGGCTTTCAACGTCAGGACATCCGGCCCGAACTCGCCCGCCCGCTGTTCGCCGAGCGCGTAATATGGATTCGGCAACAGGCCAGCGTTAAGAGATTCCTGAATGTGAGTGATCCAGGCATTGTGGAAGGCGTGAAACGTTCCGGCGGAAACGCGTGTCCAGTCGTGCATAGGCATGAAAATCGACCTGCTCAGAGTTCCGAAGATGGCTGAGTCCCAGTATACGCCTTCCGCCAACGAAAGTCGTTCATCCATTGACAATCCGGAAGAACGGATACAGCAACATTCGGTTCCTGGCACTCTTTCAGGACTCCTTTCTTAGGACTGGATCATCATTTCGTTTGCGAGAGAGCTCCAAAAACGGCCGTCGTGAACTCGCCGGGATTAACGTTTTCGGAATTGGACATCACCACCACACCGCTTCGCTGCATTGGGTATATCACCAATCTGGTTTTCGATTTCTCCTGCGACCCATCGTGGGCCAGACGCAATTGTGGCCCGGTGCCATCGACGAAGAATCCCAAACCAAGTGGCGTTGGCTTTCCGTCGCTCGTTGCCTTAACAGTGCTGACTAAACTCCATGTCTCTCTTTGCAGCAACTTTCCGTTGATGATGGCAGCAGCGTAGTCCGAAAGGTCTCCGACAGTGGAAATATAACCACCGCCACCGAGTTTCCAGCTGACATCCGTGTTTGTTGAAGGTCCAGGCGAGCCGTTCTTTAGATTATAGCCGACAGCCCGATTGGGTATTTCGATCCATTGATAATCCGGCTGCAATGAATCAAGTTTCAGCGGCTGAATGATTCGTTCCAAAACCTGATCAGCGAATCGCTTGTTCCCCGCCCGTTCCACGACCGCCGACAGCAGAATGTACGCATGTGTTGAATAGGAGTACTTTTCGCGAGGCTTGAACAGGACGGAACCAGCGTTCGGACGTCGGTGTTCAGGTCAAGTTGCCGCTTCTCAACGAGCTGCATCGCAGCAATGGCCGTGAGCGTTTTTGAAATCGACGCCCATCGAAACATGCTGTTCATCGAGACCGGAATTTGAGCCTCCCTGTCTTCAAAGCCATATCCCTTGAGGTACATGGTTTTTCCGTCGAGGATCACACCGACGGCGACACCCACCGCCTTTTGGCGAACCATTTGCTGAGCAACCGCCTCATCAATGACCTTTTTTTGCCGAACGGACAATTTCGACTGTCCGGAAGCATCATCGGCATGAAAGACCGACAGGACAAGGACACAGAGGAACCATCGACACAACATTTTCGGACTCCGGTACGAGAACACATTCGCCGTGATCATGAATTCAAATTTCGCGTCACTGTGGCTTTTACCGCCGCAAATTGTTTCTGAAAGAATTCCAGCATCTCAGAGGTGACAAGTCAATCTTTGGCATCGGGTGCATAGACGAAGACGTTGTCAATATGGAGTTCGTTCATCTTTTCCGTGAGGTCCCGACCGAAATTCGGATGACGGTTGCCGACGCTCAACTGCTGTCTGTTTTTCGTCCGCCGCCACCCCTTTGATTCGCTTCCTTTGATTCGCTTCAGTTCAAACCCCGTGGGTTCCGCCGGACTGCCGTCCTTGTCCTTCCGAGCCGGACACAACATCCACCACTTCAGAGCCACTTCATCATCTGACCATGTTGCCACGACATCATGCCGACTGCGTAAAACACAGTGAAAATGGTTACTCATCACCGAATAGCCCAGGACTTCAATCCCCATGATCCCCGCCAGGTGCTCCATCCGCTGCCGAATGAGTTCCCGACGATGGCAACCGCCATCTCGCAAGTACGTTCACATCGAGACTAACAGCCGACACGAAAATCGCCGACCGCGATGTGTTGGTGGAAAAGATTGGCGAAGGTGGAATGGGCAAAATCTGGATCGCTTGCCAGACAGAACCCGTCAAACGCAGGGTCGCGCTGAAATTTATGAAGGCCGGAATGGATTCGAAAGCTGTGCTGCTTCGCTTCGAACAGGAACGCCAGGCCCTGGTGATAATGGATCATAGGCACATTGCGAAGGTTTACTATGGAGCTTGTCAATGGGCTGTCGCTGACAAAGTACAGTGATAACAATCGTCTCTCACCGTGAGAGCGGCTGGACCTGTTCGTCCTCATTTATCAGACAATCCAGCATGTGCATCAGAAAGGAATTGCGCTTCGCGATCGGGCAATGCAGGAAAAGGAGGAACGGCGAAGCACACGTTTTTGAGCTCCTTCAACGGCCTCTCGATGGGCACCGCCAATCAGTTCAGCGAGATCACATTCTCATTCCGGTTTGGCCCGAGCCTTTTCTCTTCGAAGCGGATATCCGGAGAAACTTTTCCGAATCGTGATTGGTTTCCGCAGCGGTTCGCGAGTGTCAGGTTTGAGGCGACGCAAATGAGCATGTCGCCCAATTGAACTTCAACTGACGAGCGAGGCAATATCATGCAAACCAGCGTGCAAACAAGCCGGACATTCAACCCCATTCTGGATTTGGTGACAACGTTAGCCGAGATCACCAGAAAAATGATCCGCAGGGTTGACGTCCGAGACAATCTTGATGAGGCGCATGCGCTCCTGGAATCTCTGCCGTTATCGACAGATGAGTTCGGCCTGGCGTGCAATCGTTTGTGGAATGTCGGCCGATTTGTCGTATCGGGCGAGTACGGTGCGGCGAATTGGGAACTTCAAACGTTGCGGATGTGGGTGTTGCGGATTGGAAATGCTCCCGTTGCCAGGCACCAGCGTAATCGCTGGATCCCATAAGGAACGTGTGTTACTATAATCCTGCTCTTAAGTTATGCTGAACGTTAAGTTCCGGTATCGCGGCGTCTCCATGTCGAATCAACAGAATGAGCATTCAGTCACTGATTGGATTGCCGCGCTGAAGTCGGACCATTCGATGGCCGGGCAGCGTCTGTGGGAAAAGTACGTCGAGAAATTGGCGAGATTGGCTCGAAAGAAACTCGGTCGGGTTTCCAGACGAGCAATCGATGAGGACGATGTGGTCGCGGAGGTGTTCGCCGACTTTCTTCAGGGAGTCCGGGAGCGCCGGTTCGAACGCCTGCACGATCGCAATGATCTGTGGCAAGTTCTTGCGATGCTGACTGAACGTAAAGCCATCGGAGTTGTCCGTCGGGAGACAGCAGCCAAACGTGGCCGCAGCCAAACCCGCGGCGAATCGGTATTTGAGGGACCCGGCGACAAGCGTTTCGGGGCAGGTGGCATCGGTCAGGTGCCAGGTCTTGAACCAAATCCTGCATTCGCCGCCGAGGTGGCGGATCTGCTGGGGCATCTGTTGCGCTTACTGGACGACGACATGCTCCGAGCTCTGGCTCGGGATAATCTGGCCGGCTATACACAGGAAGAGATGGCAAAGCGAAACGGCATCGCTCTTCCCACGGTTCAGCGCAAGCTGAAACTGATTCGTGAAAAATGGGATCGAGAGGTCATCCTGTGATCGACGGAGGCGACACTTCGAACCCGGATTGGTCCTATCGGGAACTTGAGCGCATTGATGTCGTGTGCGATGAATTTGAACGGGCCTGGAACGAGCGACTCACCCCTCGCATCGAAGACATCCTGGACAAGAATTCCGATTTGCCGAGGTCGCTGCTTCTTTTTGAACTTGTTCGTCTGGAACGTAACCTGTGCAATAATGGGGAGGAATCGCCGGAGAAAAAGGAATACCTGAATCGATTTCCCCGGGACCAGGCTGCCATCGAACGTGTTTGGCGACAAAGCACTGTGGTGCGGTCAGTGGAATTGCCGCCGACCATGATTCAGTCGAGCCCAACGCTGCCCTCCGAGGCCCAGCCCGAACAAATGGGGCGATACAGAATTCTCTCAAAGTTAGGTGAGGGAGGGTTCGGCGCTGTGTATCTGGCGCACGATCCCGTCCGCGGCCATGATGTCGCGCTGAAGGTTCCACACCGACCCCTGCTGCAAAACCCACAACGGCGGGCCGAGATCATGAAGGAGGCGGCCATCGGGGAAATGCTCGATCATCCCAACCTCGTCAGAACCCTCGGGACAGAGGAACTCGGCGACCAGCTGTTGATTGTTCTGCAGTTCGTCGATGGGCGTAATCTGGCCGAATGGTACAACCAGGACCGCCCAACACCGCAGCAGGTGGCGGAACTGGTCCTTGTAGTCGCGCAAACATTAGCGTACCTGCATGAGCAGGGCTACGTGCATCGTGACCTGAAACCTGCCAACATTCTGATCGATATTAACCAGCATGTTTATGTTGTCGATTTTGGGATGACGCTGCACGAAGACGAACAGCGGAAGCATAAAGGAGAACTTGCCGGAACCCGGGCCTACATGTCTCCCGAACAGGTCAGACGTCAGGCACACCTGGTCGATGGTCAATCCGATCTATGGAGCGTCGGAGTGATCCTGTACCGACTGCTGACAGATCGCCTTCCGTTTGGTGGGGCGCCGCCGCGCCAGAATAGTCATGACTATAGTGAATACATTCGCGACCTGGAAAATGAGATCTCGGATCACGATCCGAGACCGCTGCGTATGATTCGTCCTGCACTCTCGCGAAAGCTTGAAGAGATCTGCCTGCGCTGTCTTGAGAAACGCAAGCGTGATCGCTACCCGACCGGGCACGATCTGGCCGAGGACCTGCGGCTCTACCTGGAGAAAGCTGCGGAGGGTCCTCGTTCCACAATTCCTCAACGGACAATTCGAATTGTTCCTAAGGGCGGTCTTCGTTCCTTTGACGCCTCTGATGCCGAGTTCTTTCTGGAACTGCTCCCGGGACCCCGCACGTCTGGCGGTCTTCCCGCCAGCCTCAACTTCTGGCGGAATCGTCTTTCTGGCACCAGCGGAGCACTGCCGGTCGATGTTGGTGTGATCTACGGACCGTCCGGCTGCGGCAAGTCGTCGCTGGTGAGGGCCGGGTTGTTGCCGATTCTGGGAGATAAGTTTGTTCCGCTGATCATCGAAGCGACATCGGAAGACACCGAGGTCAGATTGCTGAAGGCCCTGCGTCAGGCGGTCCCCGGCCTGCCGGTCGGTGACTCGCTCGTTGATATCTGCCGCCGCGTGGGAGATCGCGGAGCCGGGGGCGGACGCAGGGTTCTGCTCGTCTTCGACCAGTTCGAACAATGGTTGCACGCCCATCCGGATCTCACGCAAAGTCAGTTGCTTGCCGGCTTGCGGAACTGCAACGGCACTCGCCTGCAGGCGTTGTTTTTGGTGCGCGACGATTTCTGGTCGCCCCTTACCCGTTTCATGGAACAGCTCGAAATACCGCTTCAGGAAAACAACAACGCGGCGGCGATCGATCTGTTTGACCCCGACCATGCCCGCAGGATCCTGACTGCTTTTGGCCGGGCGTACGACCGATTGCCAGGCGACAGTGAGTTGACTGCCGCGCAGCAACGTTTTCTCACAAGCGCTATCGACGGACTGGCCGAAGGGGGACGCATCATCTGCGTGCGGCTGGCCCTCTTCGCCGAAATGATGAAGGACCGGCCCTGGACTCCGGAGGAACTCGCGGCCGTGGGCGGAGCCAAAGGCATTGGGGTCGCATTTCTCGAACAGAAATTCGGCCGCAATGCGCCGACCGCATATCGAGCACATTGTCGTTACGTTCCCAAAGTCCTGGATTGCCTCCTGCCTCCCTACGGCTCCGAGCTGAAGGGACAAATGCGGACAATCGCCGATCTGCGCGAAGCCGCTGGCTACTCCGATCCCCGAGCGTTTGAAGACCTGATCCGAATTCTTGATTCAGATCTCAAACTGCTCACGCCGATTGTTCGGGACAACCCCGACGGTCGTCCGCAGCCCGCGATTCAGTCTTCCGGAGACGAATTGCCTTGCTACCAGTTGACCCACGACTATCTCGTTCCGTCCGTCCGGGAATGGCTGACCACTGACCTGGGCCGAACGCGCCCCGGTCGCGCCCTGTTGCGCCTGCGCGAACGATCCGACGACTGGAACCGCCAGCCGGAATCGCGTCGATTGCCGTCGCTGCCGGAATGGATGTCGATCTGGAGATGCGTTCCACGTCGTGCGTGGTCGTCGGCGCAGCAACGCATGATGAAGGCAGCGAACCGCCGCATTTTCACCCGTACAGGAATAGTCGCGATCATTGTGTTTTTGTCACTGGCTGCCGGGCGCGAGATCAATGGCCGATTCCATGCTGAGGCTTTACGTGAGCAGCTGATGAGCGCCACTACCCCCCGGATTTCTGACGTCATACGGGACATGCAGGAATACTGGCGATGGGTTGCACCGGTGCTGACAAAGGAGCAAAGCGTTCCATCCAGCGGGGAGATGTCCGATGAAGATTCGTTCCAGCGTCAGCTCCACATCGCGCTGGCTCTCGGACAACACGATCCGTCGCAGTTTGAAATGGTTATCAGCGAGTTGGAACACGTTGCGCCGGAACATCTGAACTCGGTCGTTGCACTTCTCAAATCACACGCCTCATGGGCGGCTGAACGGTCATGGCAACGGTTCGAAACTGCTCTGGAAGTTGGACGCGGTGATGTCGTGTTGGCCCACGGCGCTTTGCTTGCATTGGTCGATCACGATGGAACTCGGTGGTCGCTTCACGCCGACGCTGTTGCCCGGCTGCTGGCGGGCGTTCGGCCGACACAGGTCGGGGTATGGGGGTCTCTTTACGAGCCAGTTGGGAAGATACTTGCGCCGTCGGCACTCAAACTCTTTCGGGATGGCGACGACCTGTCGGTGGTGGAAAGAACCAATCTCGCTGGTATTCTTGTTTCGTTCGCCAGTGGCGATGCGGCAGAGCTGGTTTCCATTCTGGAGGACGCAGACCCGTCACAAGTTCGCATGATTCTCGATCCCCTGCAGAAAATTCCGGATGTGGCTCGAGCTGAAGTTCGGACCAGATTTCATGCGGCTGCGACCGCGCCAGTTTTCAATGGGGAACCCACGGACGCATTGGTACCGGGCATCCTCGCACAGGAACTGTCGGTCGTTGGCGGATTGATTGCCTTAAACTGGGCATTTGCATCTGCGGTGCCGCTGGATGAGTTTGATTCGCTTTGCGAGAAGCTCTACGGCGATCGCTATCGGCCGTCAAGCGTTCGCCCATATGCGACTCTCGATCGAGCAGTGGTCGCTGCCGTCTGGTTGCGCGATGGTCGGCGGTGGTGCAACAAAAACGGTTTAACGACGGAGGAATTCCTGAAACTCGACGAACTTAAAAAGTCTGAGGGGCTACGAGTCGCTGACTTTGCGTGGTTTTCCCAGAGTGCAGACGGGCCTCCACAACTCTCTGCACTCTGGGTCGAGGACACGACAGAGGTCCGCACGTATTTGGACCGGTCGCTCGAGGAACATAACAAACTGTTCAAGGAATTGACCGATCAGGGGTTTTGGCTCGACCGTTGGCAAATGCGGTCCAATGACACTGGCCAGGCGGTGTATGCGGCTCTCTATCGAAAGCCCTCAGTTGGCGAACCGGATACAGAATCCCTGAGCCAACTCCGCTACGGGAATTCGTTCGGTGACTTCTATCCGGGCCATCTCCAGTCCGAGTGCCGATTCACTCTGCTTGACCCGAGCCGTCCAGATCATGTCGGCGTTCACGAACTGATCGCTGACGTGAGTCAAAAGCTAGAGCTCGAACTAGACGCGAAGAAACGCCTTGACAAGTTGTTCACGCTGATCCGCTATTTGATTATCGTCGGCGAACCTGCGGAGGCTCGCGATCACTTAAGCAGTCTTCTCAAAGACAACCCCTCATACCATGCCAGTGCACAGATATGTGAACGCCAGGCCACCGTCTATGCGGCGCTCGGCGAGACCGATCTCCTCAAGAGTGAAACAGCACGGTATGAATCGCTCGATAAACACAATCCTGCGCTATTGCTGCTGTTGCGCATTCGTGAGGCGTCGGCAGCCGATGTGGCGGATGAGGCGATTCGGCTGCGTGACGAATTCGATCGGGCAGTCGCCGACAAGACATTTCCCGAATCGCCCGAGACGCTGGAGCGGTGCGCTCGGGCACACGCGGTCGTCGTCACAAAGTTCGCTTCCAACGAAGAAGCAATAGGCCGAAAGGCGAAGCAGCTGGCCATTGCTCGACTCCGCGAGTCGCTTACCCATCCGCCAGGCACGACGCCAGCTCATATTCTGATTGCTGATGCCGAGTTTGATGGCCTGCGCAACGAGTCTGAATTCCGACAGATGCTGCTGGAACTGGGGCTGGATCGGCGCTTCACAGCGGCGTGGCACGGCGATCCGGGCTACGAGTCACGACAACTCCTGAATCTGACGCCTGGCGCACAGCTGCAGCAGGCGTTGCAAATGCAGCGGGCAGGTTTCGAGCCTGTTTGTCTGTCGGCCCAATTCGATGGCGCGGGCGACCAGCCAGTAATCGCCGCTGTCTGGCGCCGCCCTGTCGTCCCCCAGAGTGTTAGAACTCGCAATGCTCGACGAATGGCAAATCTGGCGGTGGCACTCGCTAGACTCGGAGAGACCGATCTCGTCGCCGAACTCATGCGAGAGACCCACGGTCGCGAAGCTGCGGCGCTCGCGGTCGAACTAGTCGCCGCTCAACTTGAGCCATTTGTCATCGTGCAAGCCCTTCGTGATGCCAGATCGACGGTTGAGCAACGCGGCTTTCTGCTGGGGCTAGGCGGATATTCGCCATCGCAAATCGCCGTGGCGGACCACCCTTGGCTTGTGGAAAAGTTTTCATCCCTGGCCGTTGCCTCAACCGATCCCGAACTCCTCGCGGCTGCACAATGGTGCGCCACCCGGCTTGGCTTTGCTGTTACAGCGAACGACACCGGACGCACACCCGGTTCGAAATGGTATCGCTCCGAAAATGGGCATACGATGGTGATTATCCGCCCGCCCGACGAATTCCTCATGGGTTCACCTTCCAGCGAACCTGATCGGAACGATCAGGAAACGCAGCACTGGGTGCGGCTGAACCGACCATTTAGAATTGCCGCAACCGAAACCACTGTGGCTCAGTTTGACGAATTCCTTGGCGACCCCAAAGTGAAAAAATTCTATGGCGACAACCCGCCACGATTCACAAAAAAATACGCGCCAAGCAACTTTTGTCCACAAATTTCAGTGACGTGGCTCGACGCAGCACGATACTGCCAATGGCTCAGCGAAAAGGAAAAGTTGCCAGAATCCCAGTGGTGTTACCCCAACATTTGGCTGCAACGCGACGGTAGTCTGAGTCTACCGAGCGATTTCCTGAAGCGAACAGGCTATCGGCTCCCTACAGAGGCTGAGTTTGAACTCGCCACACGTGTCGGCGACGTCGGCATGCGTCCGTTTGGCAACTCCGAGAGCTTGCTGCCCGCCTACGCATGGTATGCGAACGACTCAAGCGGACAGACTCACCCCGTCGCAACACTCAAACCGAATGGATTCGGTCTTTTCGACATGCTGGGCAACGCTAACGAATGGTGCCACGACGAATATGACGGATACCTCGTGCCAATTGCTTCCCACAAATTTGATGAATCCACATCGGAGAGGATCACGAACCCAGTGAAAGCAACAGAACCACGCATCTCGCGCGGCGGTTCTTTCGAACACGCCGCGAAAGATGTGCGATCGGCTCAACGCTTCTCGTCAAACATCGACAACCGGCACTTCATCGGCTTTCGCATTGCGCGAACCGAAGCGGGCGATTGAAGCTCTGCATGCAATGAAAACAGATGACAACAATCCGGTTCGATTTGCCGAATGGCAGGTCTATTATAAATCAGGTGGTATCTCTGGGTTTGTGCCGCCGTTCGGTAGCGCCATTTCTTCGAGCACGTCTTCATCTGGTGCCTCATCACAGGGGCCATCTAGTCTTCCAGTTGCCCGCACAAAGAATCGCAATACGATCGTGTCAGTGTTGCCCTTGCTTTTCGCTTTTCCAATGTAGTACGTCCCTTTGATGAAATAGGGCCAAGTACTTGTCTCGCTTGGCTTCAGGGTGAATGTGACTCGACCGTGTTTATTGCTGCCGCCGTATTCAACGAAGCTGCCTGTTAGAGAAACTGTTTCTTTGTGTTCAAAGTTTGCACCTTGTTTTTCGAAGACGTAGAGTTTCGCCTTGGCACTGTTGGCCTCCGCCTCAGGACCTGGAGTAATCTGTAGACGTAAAGCCCCGCAATCAAGTTTATTAGGCCAATCGTTGTCCGGGTAAATTACCTGCCAATAGTGCTTGTCAGTCTTTCTCATGATGTGAGCTGGCGGCGCTGCCACAGCTTCCTTTAATCCTATGCAAGCGACGCACGCTAAGATCCAGATTCGAACATTCATCAGTGGGCCCTTTCGATTAGTGAATTGCCTCTTGTCGGCGAAACCACAGCGGTCCCGTCTTTTGAGATACTCGCAATCGGTGAGAATAAAACATCACGTTTCTGCAACAAAATTTTCCGATGATCGGTGACCGCATCGCTCAACAGCTCGCAGCGTTCTCCCGCAGATTTCGATCAGATTTGGATGTCCGGTTTCCCGATGAGGCTGGGGATTTGCCTCATATGATCTCGAATCACGTTGCCAGAAATGCGGTTCATCCACAAATGAAGTGCGCGCCTTAGAAATGGCGGACTCTGGGGGGAGTTGAGCCTGCTTGTGGCGTTAAACCCCTGTGATTCGGCCCAACGGGCCTCGGCAAGTCAGCCTGGGGCAACGCCCCATGTTTCCACGGCAGCAACACGTTTTGCCCTGAAAGGGCAACACAGACCAGCATAGTGGAACCCTTTCAGGGTTCGTGTTCAGACGGGATATCAACCTGGGGCGGCGTTCATCCGCATCCGCGGATTCTCTTGCCCCAGGCTGATATGCGCGAGCCTTTCAGGCTCAGTCGCAGCACTCACATCGTCGATCAACGCGCACACATTTCATGCACAAATGTCACGACGCACTTCATTTGTCGTTGAACCGTAAAAACACCACGTATGATTCAAGAGAAGAAATGTCATTCTGGTAACGACGACCTTCGGTTGGGGGCGAAAAATGCTCTCACCAGATCCGCTCCTTCGGAACTTCAATCCCCCAGTCGTCCAGTACGAATTTTGGAACGACTCGAAAGCTTGCACGGCCATCGGCCCATTGAATCATCTCTTTTGTCTTTGCCACTTTTGTGCAGAGTTTGCCTGGATGCGGTGTGATCCCAACACGTCCAAGATCAAGTCGATCTGAATCCCAGCAAGTCTGAATCGTGATGTCAGGATGAGTCCGTTCGTGTGTATGCCCTTCGCAGGCACGATACAGCAGGTTGAATTCGAGGTCTGAAACCTCGAATAACCGGCCACGGAGTTCAGCAGCGAAATCAGCACCACGCAAGCCATGATCAGCATCAGTGCATTCATTGATTCGACGTGAATCATGAAAGACTGCGAACAGCGAAACGACGGTCACATTAGCTTCTGTCAATTTCGACAGACGAAGCCCATTCTCCAGTACACGAGCCCAATGTGAAACACCATGATCGCCGTGAATCGGCAGAGCATAGTCTTTCAGAATCTCATGGATAATCAGTTTCAGGTTCACGGTTTCACTTTGCCGGTCTTGTATGCCAATGCGCCCAGAGAATGAACAGGCCCTGTAATGGAAGCCTCAGAAAGTGAATGACAGGCGATGCCGGAAGAATGTCCTGATGCTGGTAGAGGTACAGATTCGCCGGAAAGACAGCAATCAATAGAGCCACAATTCCCCAGGCAGCCAGTCGTGAAGTCTGAGGAACCAGCAACAGGACGCCAAGTAGCACTTCAGCGACGCCGCTCAATAAAACCAGTTCCTTGGGCAGCGGAAGATATGGCGGCATGATCTTCAGGTAAAATTCCGTGTTCAGGAAGTGCATCGTTCCGGCAACGATCATGAAGATCGCCAGGAGATACTTCGAAGCCGCTTTGATCTGACTCATTTGATTTCTTCAGCCTTCACATACAGTTCTGTCGGTGCCACTTTGAAGTAACGAAACAACGCCGGACAGAGCCAACCTTCCATCGGCGGTTGTTCCATACGATACCAGTTGCCTTCAAACTCAGTGCGAACCCACTCCAGTCTTCGCTGAAATCCGGGGAAGGGTGCCGAGGAAAATTGTAGACGAAAACCCTGCCGAGCATTGGGTATGTGGGCAACAAGATCGTTGATCATTTCAGGAACACCGCTGACGAACGGTTCCTGCACAAGATCCGTTGAAGGATCGTCAAAGACCCATGTGCCTAGGTGCCAGTACGGATTGATCAATTGAATCTGATTTGCCATGGAAATTCGTTCCTGTCAGTTTGCGGCACCAATTCTGGTATTAGTCATTGTAGCCGATGTTTTGACACTATTGTTGCATCGTCGGTTCGATTCACCAACTCGACATGGGTGATTTGGGTGTCGATGTCAAGAGGAGATATTCTGGTGCAGTGCCATTGTGACGACGGAATGGTATGATTCTGCCATATTGCTCTTGACCTGCATCGCCATTCCAATCGACTTGAAAACTTCATGAATACGACAACTTCCGCACCAGAATTGCTCGCTCCAGCTGGAGATTGGGACTGCATTCGTGCGGCGGTGGAAAATGGTGCGGACGCAGTCTACTTCGGCCTGGAAGATGGATTCAACGCCCGCGCCCGAGCCACAAATTTCGATCTGAACAGCATCGCTGACATCATGCGGTTTCTGCATCGACGCGGTGTCAAAGGCTATGTGACGCTGAACACACTCGCGTTTTCGGACGAGCTGTCTCAGTTGCAGACCATTGTGCGACGCCTCGCGCTGGCACCGGTCGATGCCGTGCTCGTTCAGGATCTGGGCGTGGCCAGAATGATTCGTGAGATCACACACGACCTCGCAATTCACGCATCAACACAGATGACACTGACCAGTGCCGAATGTATTGCCGTCGCGGAGCAACTTGGCATTCAGCGAGTCGTGCTCCCGCGTGAGCTATCGATCGAAGAGATTCGGCAGATTCACGGTTCGACAAATGTCGAACTGGAAGCGTTTGTGCATGGAGCACTGTGCGTGGCGTATTCCGGCCAGTGTCTGACCAGCGAATCACTCGGTGGTCGAAGCGCGAATCGTGGGCAGTGTGCTCAGGCGTGTCGATTGCCTTATGAATTGTTATGCGATGGCGAATTGCGCGACTTCGGCGATCAGAAGTATCTGCTCAGTCCACAGGATCTGGCTGCGTTCGCACTGACACCACAATTGATTGAGGCGGGCGTGCGATGTTTCAAGATCGAGGGCCGACTGAAAACGCCTGAATACGTGGCAAACATCACGCGGCACTATCGCGAAGCCATCGACAGCGCCGTGGCGGGACATCCGGTGCAGTTTACGCGCCGTCAGATTCAGCAGATGGAACAGTCATTCTCGCGCGGCTTCTCACCCGGCTGGCTTCAGGGATGCGATCATAAAATGCTCGTTCCGGCAACGAGTTCCGCGAAACGCGGCGTATTGCTTGGTCGCATCGAATCCGTACACTTCGATCGAGTGACCGTGCAACTGGAATATGCAGTGCAGGCGGGCGACGGCGTCGTGTTTGACGGCGATCGAGCCAACGAAGATGAACAGGGCGGTCGCGTGTTTCAGGTGTTTCAGGGACGTACGCCCATAAGTGAATCCGTCGATTCCGGCATGGTTGACCTCACGTTTGATCGCAGCAATATCAATCTCAGCCGTTTGTACGTCGGACAACAGGTGTGGAAGACCGACGATCCAAGACTGACGCAGCAACTCCGTCGAACATTTGAAA
>Ga0105048_10010650_pt1 | contig 14559 bp, 8 predicted proteins | sample MAT05_FD_78382 | JGI IMG/M metagenome (GOLD analysis project Ga0105048, IMG submission 78382) | Freshwater microbial communities from Lake Fryxell liftoff mats and glacier meltwater in Antarctica - MAT-05 | ecosystem: Environmental > Aquatic > Freshwater > Ice > Liftoff microbial mat | place...
CGGTGGGGCGGCGCTGGGATTCGAGTTCGCTAGAAACGACCGAGCCGATGGAAGGAATTTCGGGAGCGAAGGCGACGTTGAGTTGACGGCCGGCTTGGACGTAATATTGGCCGCGCAGATGGACCTCTTCATGGCTGATGAAGGAGCGGACGTGCGCCACCTTGTCCATGACGTTGAACATGCGGGGGAAGAGCGAGTAAGGGATGTAGATGCCGTTGGACGCTTTGCGCACGTCGAAATCTTTTCGGGTGGAAACGTTCTCTTTGAAATCGAAAGAGTCGACGTGGCTGAGCGCTCCGGCGAGTTCGAAGAAAATGACGTTACGAGCGCTGCCGCGGGGCTTGGTTTTGCCGGTGGAGTTGGCCCGGAGAGGCGAGGCGAAGGCGGACGCTCCGAGGATGCCGAGGCCGCCATAGCGGAGAAGTTCGCGGCGGGTGGGGAGGAGGTCTTCGATTTTCATAAGTTGTAGAGGAACTCCACGAGATTCAAGAGGGCCCATTGAAGGTTTTGCGCACCTGCGACGCGGTCCTTGTTGAGGGCGTCGAGGGCCACTTGGCGTTCGGCGGGCAGGGGCAGACGGGAGATGGTCGAGAGGAAGAGTTCGTCGACGACCTTGGCGTTATCAGGATACGTGTCGAGGAGGCGTTGGACGCGGCTGTCTTTGGCGGCCAGCACGCGGTCATTCACTACGGGGGAGCGCATCATGGTGATGGGCTGCAGAGGCGAAGGCGCGGGGGTGCGGGGCGGACCTCCGCGATTGGATTCTCCAAAAGCGGACATGAACGACTTGAGCTCGCCCTTGGCCTGGGGAACCGAGACCTGCATCGCGACGAACTTACCGGGACGGGAGGTGGAGTCGGCGATGGCATCGTGCAATTCCTCCGCCGTGAGCATACGCACATATTTACGGGCGTAGTAGCGGGCGTAGGACTCTTTCCATTCCCCCGGATAGCGGGCGGAAAGCTGGTAGGCGGAGGAGTTGCAGATTAGCTTGAACAGCGTCTGGAGGCTGTGATTGCTTGTCCGGAAGGACGTGGCCAGCTTTTCGAGGAGGGCGGGATGCGAAGGTTGCACGTCCCAACCGGCGGGAAGTTTTTCCGGGTCGAGACGGAGCAGATCGAACTCATCGTAGGGATCGACAATGCCAATGCCCATTAGTTTGGCCCAGAACATATTGACCGTGGCGCGGGCGAACTGGGGATGGCTCGTCAGCATGCGGCCGAGTTCGACGCGCGGCTCAGCCCCGGGGGCGGGAGTCTCATTGGAGAGGACAAACTTGGGCGTGTTCGGCCCCCCGGAGCGGCGAGTCCGGAGCATGCTTTCGGCCTTCGTATTGTAAGGCGCACCGGCATCGTCAACGAGGAAGTGGCCCATCACCCCCGCCGACTTTTCCAGGTGCGGAATGTAGCGCGTGCCGGACAGGAAAGAAGCTTGCTGGAAGAAGTCCGAGCGCTTTTGCGTGGTCAGATACGCATTCACTTTTTCCAGATGGCCGCGGCCATTGTGACAGGAGACGCAAGAGAGGTTAATGCCGAGGAAGACCTTGCCATAGAGGATGGTGAGTTCGTCGTGGGTGTCAAGCTGGTTGATCTTCGTGATGTCGTCGCCGTGGTCGGCCTCACCGGACTTGCCTTCGACGTGTTCGCGGACGATGGGGTTAACGGCCGCGACGACGTAGTTGCTCTTGGCCGAGGCGGCGATCAGCGAGCGGACCCAGTCGTCGTATGGGCGATCGGCGGCGAGGCTCTCTTTCAGGGCGTAGTGAAAAAGGGAATGGCCGCGGCCCATTTTGCCATTGGCGCGGAGGACGTCCATGAAGAAGTAGGCCCATTTATCGACGAACTCCGGGCTGCCGGTGAGCTTGTCGATGAGAAGCGCGCGTTTGTTCGGGGCGGGGTCGGCAAGGAATTCGCGGACTTCGGTCGCGGTTGGAATGCGACCGGTGAGGTCAAGGCGAAGCCGGCGCAGGAATTCGATGTCCGTAGCGAGAGGGGCCGAAGGGACGCCGTCGCGCTCCATGCGACCGAACACCTCTTCATCAATGAAGTTACTGCGAGCAATGGGCTTGGACGGCGCGAGCGGCTTGGGAAGAGAGGCCGTGAGCCGTTCGCTATCGCGACTGACGGTGTTCGCCTTCGGCCGAAAGAGCGGGGCGTGCGCGTCGGACGGCTTCGGCGTATCATCGGCGAAGCAAAGGGTAGACAGCAGAATTAGAGGCAGTATGGAACGTAGCTTCAAGGAGCACCTTCAAGCGAACAATACCAGAAATTAATGTCCGCGTGAAGGGGGTAACCGATACTTCCAATTAGAGCCGTTTCTTGTACTGCTCGTAGAGCTTGGTGTGGCGGTTTTCCAGGCTGACCGGATTGCCCAAAATCCACATCCGCTTGATCTGCGTTTTGGTTTCGAGGGGATCGCCGTCGGTGAGAATGAAGTCGGCGAACTTCCCTTTCTCGATGGAGCCGAGGCGGTCGGCGATGCCCCAAATCTCAGCGGCATGCAACGTCAAAGCCTTCAGCGCTAAGTCGTAGGAAAGCCCATTGGCGACCGCGTTCGCGGCTTGGAACGGAAGGTTCCGCGGTCGTTCAATGTTGTAGCTACCGAAAGCGAATTTAACGCCGGCTTTGGCGAGTTTCGCCGGGATATCGAGGGGTTCATCGATGCTCGCGTCTTCTTCCATCGGCACCTGGTAGAGGTCTGGAAGTACGACCGGAATATTCTTCTTTGCGAGTTCCTCAAGGAACGGATCGACCTCGCGAGCTCCAGCCAAAACGATCTTCACTTTTTCGCGGTCCGCAAAGGCGAGGGCGTCACGAATAGCCCGCTCTTTCTCGGCGACAATCATCAACGGCTTCTTGCCTTCGAGGACCGGGATCATCGCTTCGAGCCGAAGGTCGGGTTTGAAGCCGAGCACTGGGTTGGCCTTGCGCATCTGGTAGGCCCGCGCCTGTTCAAAGAACAGCCGCACCTGCTGCATCTGTTCTTCGTATCGGCGCTTCACTTCGGCGAAGGGACGGCGAGCGGCCCCGAATCCACGGCCTCCGCCCCGGCCTCCGAAACCGGCTTCAATCGATGGGAGGCGCATTTGCATGGCGACAGACTTCTCAACGGCCATCTCTTCCCACGTCCAACCGTCCAAATGAACGACGGACGCTTGGCCACCGATGAACCCACCCGAAGGCACAACCACACTCGACGTGATGCCGCTGGCGCGCGTGACCGCAATGTGTTCGCTGCCGGGGTTGATAGCGATGATCGTCCGCAGTTGCGGGTTGAAGTCGCCCAGTTCGCTGATGTCCTGCGTCTCGCGAACGGAGCCGATTTCGCTTAGGCCGAGGATGCTGGCCGAATCGATCATGCCCGGATAGACGTGCAAGCCTTTCCCTTCAATGATTTTGTAGCCCTTCGGAATGGCGGCCTTGGGGCCCATGTCGGCGATGCGATCGCCGGTGACAACGAGCACAGCGTTCGGCACGTCAGGGGCGCTGACGGGATGGATGGTCACGCCGCGAATCGCGAAGTTCTCGGCTTGCAGCGACGCGGCAAGAATCATGAAAACGAGAAAATTGGGGCTGCGCATTAGCGGGCTCCTTTCTTTTGCGCCGGGGGTGGCGGTGGTTTCAATTTTTCGGCTAAGGCCTTACGGCGGGTCTCGCGTTCGGCCCGGTCGCGGATGTCCTTCTCCCGGTCGAAATACTCTTCGCCATCAACAAACACCTTTTGTACTTTCGCGTACATCGAAAGCGGATGCTTGTCCGTGAAGACGATGTCGGCTTCCTTGCCCACTTCGAGCGAGCCGACCCGATCTTCAATCATCAACTGGCGCGCGGGGTTGATCGTAACCAAGGACAGCGCCTCGTCATCCGTCAACTGCCCGTAGCGTTGCGTTTTGGCGGCATCCTGCAGCAGGTGGCGTTGCTGGGTTACCGGCGCATCCGTATTCAACGAGGTCAATACGCCGGCTTTCATGCAGAGTGCGGCGTTATACGGAATGGCATCGTAGGCCTCGATTTTGTAGCTCCACGAGTCAGCGAAGGTAGAAACGCCCGCCCCGTGTTTGGCGATTTCTTTGGCGACTTTATAAGCTTCCAGGCCGTGCTGCAGCGTCCGGATTTTGAACCCGTACTCCTCGGCCGCGCGGAGCAACATCAGGATCTCGTCGGATCGATAGCAGTGCGCGTGAACCAGGCGTTTGCCTTCGAGCACTTCGACAAGCGGCTCCAGTTTCAGGTCGCGGCGCGGGGGCAGCACGCGCTCGCCCTTGGCCAAACGGGTCTGGTATTCATCGCGCTGGCGCTGGTAAGCGCGGGCATCGTTGAACGCCTCGCGGACGACGTCTTCGACGCCCATGCGGGTCGCCGGATACCGTGCCGTCGCGCTGAAGTTCGTGCCGCCTCCGGCGCGCTTCACGTTTTCGCCCAGCGCAAATTTGATGCCGGGTTTGGCACCCGCCATGATCATCTGCGTGGCAGCCTTACCCCATCGCATCTTCACAACGGTGCATTGGCCGCCGATCGTATTGGCCGATCCGTGAAGCACGTTCGAAGTGGTTACACCGGCGGCTAGACCGCGATAGATCTGAATATCGTCGGGCGCGAGCACATCCTCGATCTTGACCATCGACGAAACTGAAATGGAGCCTTCATTGGTCGCATCCGAGCCGATGTGCGCGTGGCAATCGACGATGCCGGGCATCAGGAATCCGCCGCCGGCATCGACAATCATCGCTCCCGCCGGAGCGAGGACATTCGCACCGATCTCGGCGATTTTGCCGTCGCGAATCAGCAGGGAGCCATCGACCCGGCCCTTAGTGACGGTCAGGATTTTTGCGTTGCGGATCAGGATGGGCTCGCCAGCGCTATAGAGCATTGGCGCGGCGGCGAGAGAGGATAAAAAGTAACGACGATTCATCGGGTGGACTCCGGGGTGGCAGGTGCGACTTCGGGTGCGGGCTCGTACTTGGAACCGTCAATCAGGGTGAACTTCAACTTGGACTTTTCGTCGAACAGGTCGCCGTCCATAATCGTGAGGTTGGCAATCTTGCCCACCTCGATCGATCCGAGACGATTGTCGAGACCAAAGATTTGGGCGGGATAAAGCGTGAGGCCCTTCAACGCCTCTTCCTTCGAAAGGCCGGCGTCGATGGCCTTCTTCACCGCCTTACGGAGATCGGCCGGGCGCTCTACACCGCCCGAATAAAAGGCGAACTTTACGCCCGCTTTGACGAGTTCGGCCGGGCCGGACGGCGCCAGATCGCGGGTCTCGAGGGTACGCAGCGGCTCTTTGATGAACGGGTCCAGATCGCGCTCCCGCTCCGGCCAGCGCAGGTTGACGAGCATCGGCACCTTCGCGGCGGCCAGCAGCGCAGCGCCGCGAAACGCTTCGGTACCCCCATATAGAACCAGCGGTTGCTTCATTTCTTTTCCGAAGCGAAGCATGCGATCGATTTCAGCCAAACGACTGGCCGGTAACAGCAGGCGGGGAGAGGCGATGACGCCGTCGAGCGCCCGGTCATAGGCCGGCCGCGGCAGGCCGACCGGGTTCTGAGCGTACTGGGCTTGGGCGGCCTTGTAGTAGTCAGCGTCAATGTAAATTTGACGAACGTAAGAGAGAATCCCCATCAGAGAACCAGGAAAGCCGCCGCCAAATCCGCGAGCCGGCAAAGTGACCATTTGGCCGACGGGGTCGCCCACAACCATCTGCCCGGCGCGTGCTCCAGCCAGATTATAGGCGCTTCCCTGCCCCGCAAAAACGTTGGTCATGGGAAAGCCGACGGCGGTCGTATACCCGGCGTTGCGGGCGGAAACCAAGGCTGCTGATTTTGGGTCGAGCAGGTCAGCGGCTCGCACCCAACTGGTATTCGAGGGCCGTTCTTCGGGCCCGCCGTCATCGAGCGTCTGGATGCGCTGTTCCAGTTGAGCCGGGGTAGTCGGGGTGGGGCCTGGGGCCGGAGCTTGAGCAGGCCGCCCGCCGACTGCCGCGGTGGGCAATCCCCAGGTGCTCAACGGATCGATCAAGCCGGGATAGACGTTCAGCCCGGTGCCATCAAGCACCCAGGCTTCGGGCGGAATCACCACCTTCTCGCCAACGGCCTCGATCAAGCCATTGCGCACCAGAATCGTGCCTTTGGCTAAAACCGGTCCGCTGGCCGAATGAATCCGGGCGTCTCGGATCGCAATTACCGCGGTGCCAGCCGGCTGGGCCCACACCCCGCTCGCCAGCATCGCCGAGAGAACTAGGTGACGTGTCATGAACCGATTAGGATAGCAGCAGGGGGATAATAAATTCCAAGAATGGGCGATTTAGATCGGCAGCGTGTCAGTGAACTCTTTGTAGCGGCGCTCGATCTGCGGCCGGGTGATCGAGCGCCCTTTCTCGATGTGGAATGCAACGGGGAGTCGGCGTTACGGGACGAGGTGGAGAGCCTGCTTGCCGCAAGCGAAGACGCCGGAGAATTCATGGATCGGCCGGCGGAACTTTTCGCGCTGGCGGAGATCGGCTCCGAGATGCCACCCCTGTTCGATACTCTTCTAGGGACCCGCATCGGGCCGTATGAAATCGTAAGCATAGTCGGCCAGGGCGGCATGGGGACCGTGTATCGGGCGACTCGGGCTGATGAAGGTTACCATAAGGCGGTCGCGATTAAGCTCCTCCATCGCGACCTCGACCACGGCTCCACCCTGCAGCGCTTCCGGGTGGAACGGCAGATTCTCGCCAGCCTCGACCACCCCAACATTACGCGCCTGCTCGATGGAGGCGCGACCGCCGATGGGCGACCGTACTTCGTCCTCGAGTACATCGACGGCCAAACCCTCAGCGCCTATGTCGAGGCTAAAAATCCATCCCTCCGGGACCGGCTAGAACTGTTTCGGCTGATCTGTAGCGCCGTCCAAAGCGCTCACCAAAAGCTCGTCGTGCATCGCGATCTGAAGCCGGCGAACATCCTGGTTACCTCCGAGGGCGTCCCTAAACTCCTCGACTTTGGCATCGCAAAACTCTTGGACGCCGACGCTTCCGGAGAGCAAACGGCTACCGGAATGCAGCTGATGACGCCCGCCTACGCGAGCCCCGAACAAGTCCGCGGCGAACTCATCTCGACTGCCAGCGACATCTATTCGCTCGGGGTGGTCCTGTTCGAACTCCTAACCGGGTCCAAGCCGTTGAAGCTGCCCACCGGCGATCCGTTGGCTGTGGCCCGCATTGTCTGCACTGAGATGCCAACCAAGCCAAGCGCGCTAAACCCTGCCCTGGCCGGGGACTTGGACAATATCATTCTCAAAGCGCTGGCCAAGGAGCCCGAGCGGAGGTTTGTCTCCGCCGCCGAACTGTCCGAAGATATCCGACGCTATCTCGACGGCCGCCCCATCGGAGCCCGGCCCGACACTCTGCGCTATCGCACCGGCAAGTTCGTCCGCCGGCATCCGGGCGGCCTGGCTGCCGTGGCTCTGATCCTTGTTTCAATCGCCGTGGGTATCTTTTCAACCCTGCGGGAAACGCAGCGCGCACAGGCTCGGTTCAACGATGTGCGCGAACTTTCGAACTCCGTGTTGTTCGAAATCCATGACGCCATTCAGGACCTGCCGGGTTCGACGCCGGCCCGGGAGCTGTTGCTCTCCCGAGCGCTCCGCTTTCTCGACAAACTTGCCGCGGAGCCGGGCAACGACATCGCGTTGCAAAAGGAGCTCGCAGCAGGCTACGTCCGCCTCGGCACCGTGCAGGGCTCCACCGGAACCGCCAACCTGGGCATGACCTTGGCAGCGCAAACCAGCTACGAAAAGGCGCTGGCGTTGCGCAAGTCGATTGCCGCGGCGGTTCCGGACGACGTAGGCGCCCAGCGCGATCTGGCCTCCGCCCACGATCTGGTTGGTAGCTCGCTCGAAGAGCAGGGTAAAGGAAAAGAGGGCCAACCACATCTCAACGCCGCATTTCAATTGCGCTTGGCGCTGGTGAATCAATATCCCGCGGATCTCGCCCAAAGCTACTTTTCACGGGGCCTGACCCAGGTTTCCGCCGCGAACTTCGAAGGCGCGCTGCAGGAGTTTAAGCGGGCGCAAACGTTATGGGATCGCGCAGCAGCAACCGATTCGCGCCGGTTTCGACGCGCCACCTCGATCGTCCACAAACGCATCGGCGGGATCCTCGTTCGCCTCAACCGGCTCGATGAGGCCCAGCCAGAGTACGAAACCGCTTTGGCCATCGACAAGAATCGTCTGGCTGAAGCTCCAGCCGACACGGAAATCAAGTTGGATATGAGCTACGCCTTGAGCGATCTCGCACTCATCTGGCTCCGCCGCAATCAGTTCGGCAAGGCGCTCGACTATGCCCAACAAATGCGCGCGATCCGCGAAGAAGTCGTCAAGGCCGATCCGCGCAACGAACGAGCCCGCAGTGCGATGGCGGGTGCCTATTCCAGGGTCGCGAATATTCTCTGGAAAACCGGGGCCAAGGCCGAGTCCGCCGCTGCCTACGAAAAGGCGTTGGCGATCCGGGAGGCGCTGCTGCAGTCGAGTCCCCAAGTGGTGGCCGAACAGGCGCAGGTTGCCGAACTACGCGCCGAATTGGGAGCAGCCTACTTGGCCTTGGGGCAACCCGCCAAAGCGCGCGGCAGCCTGACCAGAGCGATCGAACTCCTCACTCAGGTTCAGGCGGCCTGGCCGCAGCGGGACGAGTATGCCGAGCGATTGGCAACCTGCCAATCCACCTTGGCTAGGTTGCCTTGAACGGTGATGTGAGTTGCTGGAACCATGTCCGCGGCGGCGTCTCTTCCCCGGCAATTCCCAGCGCCTCCGGATCGCGCGGAGGAAAATAGACCGTGCCAAAAAGCCAGTCCCAGAGCGAGAAAACCATCCCAAAATTCTTGTTTATAGGGCTTTTGGCGTGATGCCACAAATGCATCGCGGGAGAGTTGAAAACGTATCGGAACAGACCAAACTTCCACCGCAAATTCGAATGGGTGAAGTGGCCCATCGCGGTTCCCATCACGCCATGCCAGAACATCACATCGCCGGCAAAACCAAACATTCCAGCCGGAACATAGAGCAAAGTTCGATAGACCAACACCTCGGCATAATGAAAGTGCCAATTCACCATCCAGTCCAGAGCCGGGGCCTGATGGTGAATCTTGTGAAGGCGCCAGAGCCAAGACACGCGGTGGAGCAGGTTGTGGATCCCGTATTGGGCAAAATCACAGTACAGAGTCATTACCAGGAACTGGGTCGTCCAACCAAGGCCGGAGGCCCAACCCAAGTGAAGGGACGGAAACTGGTGCGGCAAGACTTGGCTGAGGAGGTAAGGAAAGGCGAACGAATTCATCAAAACGTGGAGCAGGTCAACCCCAATGCCATTCCGCAAAAGCGGCCGCTCCTCCCGCGGCGTCCAACGCTCCAGCAGAGTAAAAAATGCACCGAGGCCGATCAGCCAATAAAAATAGTTCATAAAAAATGAATTGGACATCGGCGCACTGCGTCCGTATACTCAGATGTCTAGGTATCAAGCGATGTCCATCTGGAATAAACTACGGAACAGCCTCTGGGGCCAGCAACACCAGCTTACTGAAATCGAGGAGGAGATGGCATTCCACCTCGAAGCCAAGGTGCGCGATCTGGAGCGAGCCGGACACTCGCCGCAGGCAGCGCGTCGCCAGGCCAACAAGGAGTTTGGCAACCGATTGCGACTGGTTGACGAAACGCAGGATACCGATCGCTGGGCGTTTGTCGACAACCTTTGGCGAGACACTCGACTGGCCGTCCGCAACTTGAGCCGCCGTCCGGGGCTGGTCGTGACGGCGCTGCTGTCGATCGGCCTCGGCCTCGGTGCCAACGCGGCGATCTTCAGTATCGTCGATACCGCCCTGTTTCGTCCGCTGCCGCTGCCCCACGCCGACCGCCTCATCAACTTTCAGGACACACAAAACAACCGTCGCGTTGGCGGTAATGCCGCGCGGCTCTACGACTTTGCAGAGCAAATGCAGACCGTAGAAGCGGTCAGCGGCTTCTATGGCGAAAGTGCGACCCTGACTGGCCGTGGCGAAGCGGAGCGAATTTCCATGGTCCGTTCCTTCGGTCCGATTCTCCAACTCTTGGCGACCAACCCGGCGCTGGGGCGTGGTTTCACCGCCCAGGAAGAACGGGGCGTCGGCGAACGAGTGGCCATGTTGACAAGCGCACAGTGGCGCAAGCGGTTCAATAGCGATCCACAAGCGATCGGCCAAACCCTGCTTCTCAGCACGGTTGCCTACACGATTATCGGCATTCTGCCTGCAGATCTTACGTTTCCCGAGCAGTATGACGTCCTCGCCCCGGCCGACGCGGATCTCCAAAATCGAGCCAATCGGCGCGCTCGCTACCTTGAACGGTTCGCTCGCATGAAGGACGGTGTCTCGCTCGCGAGCGTCAACGCCGAGCTGGCCACCGTCAACGCCGCCTTGGCTGCGAAATACCCCGATTCCGACGCGACTGGCATGCGCACGGTAGCGTTAAACGTCCAGGAAGTGCTCACCCGCGACGCCCGCACCCCACTGCTCCTGCTGCTCGGCACGGCTGGCTTTGTTCTTTTGATTGCCTGCGTAAACGTGTCGAACCTGCTGCTAGCACGCGCGGGGGAACGGCTTCATGAAGCCTCCGTGCGAGCCTCGTTGGGTGCCGGCCTGAGTCGGTTGCTGCAGTTGTATCTAGTCGAAAGCCTCGTCCTGGCGGCCGCGGGCGGAGTGGTCGGATGGTTGGTTGCCGGGGTGCTGTTGCCGATTCTGCAAGAGATCCTCCCGAGCGAACTTCCTCGGCTCGCCGCCGCCCAACTCGATGGCCGGGTCTTCGGCTTTGCCTTGGCGGTCACGCTCCTGTGCGGATTACTTTTCGGCGCTCTTCCTGCCATCCAACTGGCGCGCGCCCGCAGCCTGGTTTCCAGCGCCCGCGCCACCTCCTCGGCCGCGGCCCTCACCACGCGCCGGCTTTTGGTGGCAACCCAGATGGGCTTGTCCATCATCCTGCTCGTCGCGGTTGGCCTGCTCGGGAGAGCGTTGATGGCAGCGCAACAGCGCCCGCTCGGCTTCGTCGCGGAGATGGTCTGGACGGCTAAGGTCGATTTCAGCTGGACCTCCGACGGGGATGCCGTCCATAGCTTTTCCCGCCGGGCGCTGGAACGGCTCGCCACTTTACCGGGTGTGGAAAGCGTCGGCCTGACGGATCGATTGCCCCTGGAAGGCGGTTCGCAGGATAATCTAATAGAAATCGCTGGACGCACGCTCTCTCCCGAGCAAGCTAGCGTCAACGTTGCCTTCCGCTCGGTGAGTTCAGACTATCTGTCGACCCTTCGGGTGCCTCTGCGCGCGGGCCGCTGGTTCCAGGAATCAGCCAGGGAGGCCGTCGTTAACGAGACCTTCGTCCGGACGTTTTTCCCCGAAGGCGACTCGCTCGGCCGCATCGTCGCCGGGCAGCGCGACAAGGTAACCAAGGGCTATATGATCGTCGGAGTCGTTCCGGATGTACGCCGGGAGGTGAGCCCCACTCGCCCCATGCCTGAGATGTTTCTCAGCTACGAGTCGCAGTTCTGGCCGTTGCTCCGCTTCGCTGTTCGGGGGAACACGCAACCCGGCGCCTTGCGGCAAGTCTTCCGCGAAATTGACCCGAATGTCGTAGTCGGCAACGTCTCGCCCCTCAACTCCCTCGTGCGCGAAGCGACCGGCGAGGCCAGAACCCAGCTTGGCATAGTTTTCGCGTTCGCCTTTCTGGCCTTGGGTTTGGCCGCCGTCGGCCTCTACGGAGTGCTTTCGAGCGACGTCGTCCAACGGACCCGCGAGATGGGCATCCGCCTCGCGTTGGGAGCGGCACCCGGCGACTTGGTTAGTCAAGTGGTCAAGGGCGGCGTACGGGTTACCGCTGCCGGACTGGCTCCGGGATTAGCCGTTGCGGTCGGACTGGCGACCTTCGCGAAGGATCACTTGCCCGGGGTAAATCCAATTGATGGAATGGCCTTGGCCGGAGCCAGTGGCGTGTTGCTGCTCGTCGCAGTCATCGCCAGTTACCTGCCTGCCAGGCGGGCCGCTCGCGTCAACCCGCTGCTCGCTCTGCGCCAGGACTAATCGATTTACTCCAAGGCGGCGCGGATCTGATTCATCATCATTCCTCGCCGCCGGTGGCGTTCGCAAAATGCCGACCATTCGGCCGTAAACTGCTCCACCCCGGCAAGCCGCCTCGCTCGCTGCACGCTGCGAATCGCCGATTCCCTGCCCGTTTCACCCGGTTGCGCTACTTGGATGTCAGCCACGCGGAACCAAGCACTCATCGATTCCGCTGGCGCGATTGTTTCCATTTCCGACGCCCACAAAGCCCAACCGTTCTCGGACAATCGGCCGGCTTTCACCACTGCCGCCGCATCTTCAAATCGCCCGTCAGCCAAAAGCAAATCCAATTCCAAATCAGCCGACCGCGCCCGAGCTAAGGTCATCGCCTGCTCTTTCAGCTCTGCAGTTCGCCCCGTGCCGGCTCCGGCCTGCTGCAACATCGAGTAACTATCCCTCGAGGGCTGAATGGTATAGGTGGTCCAAGCCAAAGTCTCCGCCTTCGCCGGGTCCGCGCTCTCCATCAGCGAACTCGCCAACGCCAGGAGGGTTCCGGGTGCCACCCGTTGCGATGTCGCCAACAAAAACCCCGCTTCCAGCGCTTCCTTTGCCGCATCGGCGTCCCCGGCCCTGGCAAAGCTCTCGGCCGCTTCCAGAAAGTCCTCGGCCGATACGGCCAGCCCGCGAAGAATTTTCGCCGTCTCCGCTGCCCGCATGGCCGGAGACTCCAGCGCCCGCGCCCACGCCATCATCTGTCCCTCCACTTGGGACCGAAGCTGCCACGATCTCCGGCCCGCCGGACCCACCGCCGCTCGCCAATCTGGCTCGATCAACTCCCGGTAACGTGCCAGTCCCTCGTCACCGAGCACATCCCGATAGCTGTAGGCCGCCTCGCGAAATAGTCCAGCGGCCCAGCCTTCTCGCGCCACCCTCGCCAATTGCTCCGCTAGCCGCTCACCGCCCGGGCGTAACTCGGTAGCCGCTTCCAGATGCAGCTCCGTCAGCTTGGGAAGCATCTCCCGTACCTTCGCCTGCGGATCGGCGTGGTCGCGCAGAAAAACGTCAAGCGCAAGCAGGACCTCCGGAACAACGTCGAGAACCAGCGCCAATCGACCCGCCTGAAAGTCAGCGGTCAGCGACTTCACCATATTTTCAAAGTTGGTCCGCGCCTCACGCGCCCGCTTCTGCGGATTGCGATTGCGAGACTTCGTCAATGTCAGAATCGCCGCCCGGTAGGTTGCCGCGGCTGATTCAGCATCGCTGTTCCGGGCGGCAAACAAGTCAAGCCGACGTTGCACGTCGGGAAGCTCCTTGGCGAGTGCGGCCACCCAGTCCGCCAACGCCTCCCGCGACACACCCGCCAGGAACTCTCGCTGCTTATCGTTTACGGATTTCGGTCGTGCCATGATTAATCGCTTTTTCCCGGAAGAGGTGCCTGACGTCCGACGCGGGCGGCAGTTGAGCGTAACTGGACTTGTCACCGGCCAACAACCGAAAGAAGTGATCAGCGGCGGCAAGGGGAATAACCTGCTGCTTCTTCCAACTCGACCGATTTAACGGGAAGGGCGTCAGGTAACGTCGCGCCTCCGCCAGATTACCCGCCTCGAGTAAGTTCTCGCCATCGAACGCAGCATAGTAACAGACGACGGCCAAGGCATCCAAACTGAATGCCGAATAACTCAAAGAACGAATTCGCGACTCTTCCCGCGGCGCCGAACCGTCCGCCCGGATCTGCTGCGGCGCCAAGGTGCTGCGGACGAGGGCATAAACCATCCGCCGCATCGGCTCATCCCCGCCATAGCGAGCATCGGATACCACTTGCGCGGACCACCAATTGGCATGATTGTTGCCGCTGTCTTTCTCGGCCAAACCAATCTTACTTGTGGTCAAACAGCGTGTATATTGCCGAAACCAATCCCGCAGTCCCTCGCGCTCGGCCGCGGTGAACTCGTGGCGCGTTTCGAGCAAACGAATTCCCTGCACCGCGTAGATCAAATCCCGCGTGTCAATAATGCCCGCCCCCCTGCCTGTATTGCGCCCCCGCACCGCCTGGCCATACTCCAGGTGTGGGTTCATCCGCGTCGCCGGTCGTAAAAACCACACCCGCACCACTTCCCCGCCCCGCTCCGCATAGCCAGCCTTTGGCCACCGCTCCGCCGCCATCCCCAACGTCAGCACACCCTGACTCATTTTCCCAAACGCTTGCCGATTGGCCTGAAACCGATTTGGGTTCGTTTCGCCGTCTCGCCGGCCGTCTCTCCGAATGTCGGCTGCCGTCGCGTCTTTACGATCCGGCCACCAAGACGGTGCCTCGCTATAGTAATCGTTCACCGGAATCTGTAACGTCGGCCTTCCCGCCGTCACCGTCCAGGGACCATCCAGCAGCGCCATGTCGGCCAACTGCCGTAAGTCGATCTCAGCCCCCAATCGCGCCGCCAAGCTGATCAATAACAGGAGCCTCATCCCAACAGACTCTTCAACGCCACCAGGTCCTTCCGCATCGC
>Ga0105048_10010651_pt1 | contig 14558 bp, 17 predicted proteins | sample MAT05_FD_78382 | JGI IMG/M metagenome (GOLD analysis project Ga0105048, IMG submission 78382) | Freshwater microbial communities from Lake Fryxell liftoff mats and glacier meltwater in Antarctica - MAT-05 | ecosystem: Environmental > Aquatic > Freshwater > Ice > Liftoff microbial mat | place...
CGCCGTCAGCGGGGGTGGTGGTCTCGATCAACACCTTGGTGCTGGGCGGCGGCTCGGCCTTGGCCTTCTTCTTCTTGGCGGTGCCCGCCGCCACCGGCGGGTCTTCGTGTCGGCGGCTGTATTCGGTGAGGCCTATTCCAATGGCGATGAGCACGAGGCCGGCGACCAGAAAGCGCATGACGGCGTGGGTTACCACCATCGCTGGGCCTTCGTGAGTGTTCAGTTTCGGCGCCGACCGGGCATAGTGCGCCGATGCGACGTGCGTTCGGAGGGCTGCTGCTCGGGCTGGTGGGTTGCGCCGCCGGGTTCAGCAACCTCGAGCGGGGCGATTGGCGCCGGGTGCACTCGCAGAAAGCCGCTGATTCGTTCAGGCCCGAAGAGCTCATCACCCGCGAGCGCTTCGACGACGAGGTCGCCGCCGGCGAGCACCGTGACGTCATCGTCACCCCGGAGGCCGTCTTCCCCGTGCTCAACGAGCTACAGGAGCTCACCCTCTCTGTCGGCGAGGTGCGTGAGCTCCGGGTCAGCGAGGCCGAGGGCGAAATCGAGCTGCAGGTCAAAGGCCGCGGAGTCGACTGGTATTGGAACCCCGCCGTCAAGCGCGACGAGTGGGTCGACGGCGAAGGGCTGGTGCACCACCAGTCAGCCCTCTTCGCGGTGGGCCGCTCAGCCGGTAAATCGTCGTTGCGGCTGCTGGTCGGTGGTGAGAATGGTCGGGTCCGAGACCTGTCGGTGACCGTGCATTGAGCTTCGAAGTAGCGGTTCCTCTCCACCAAAGGCAGGATTCACCCGCGGTGGACGGTCAGCCCCAACTCTCAGCCGAAGTCGCGGAAAGCATTCAGCGGTGCGCTGAAGCCCTGAGCGATTTGCCAGCGCTCAAAAACGCGGTGTTCGAGCTGCGCGCCTTCGCTGAGCCACACGCCCAGCTCGCCGCCGCCCTCTTCGACCTCGAACGCGCCCGTCAAGGCGACGCCGAGGCCCGCGGGGCGATGCTCGAGCTGGCTGATCAACTGCTGGTCTTCTGGCGCGCCGGCAATGGCCTCGAGCTGGCCCGCGCCCACCCGGCGCTCGAAGACCTCTGGGAGACGGCCGCCGCGCTGCTCGCCTCGTTCGAGGCCAAGCGCTTCTCCAATGCCCTCAAAGCCTGTTGGGATGCGCGCCGCGAGCCGGTGCTGCTGCAGGTGGCGATTCGCGACCTGCAGCCCGAAGGCAATCGCCGGGTAGAGTTCGCGCGCTGCCTCTACCACCTCGAGCTGGCCCGTCAGTTCGTCGACAGCTCGCGCGTCGAGTTCGCCAAGCGCGCCGGGCTGCTCTCTGACGCTTACCAGTCGCAGGAGGTCGCTGATCTGCTGGTGGGCGACGACGCCGGCCTCCGCGTGCTGTGGGATGAGGTGGCCCCCTATCTCGACGAGTTCTTCGAGATGTTGGAGCAAGACGCCGCTCGCCGCAGCAAGGCCGAGCCGCCCGCTCAGCCCTCCGACACCCTCGACCCCGACGTGATGTTCGAGGCTGAAGAAGATTCCCTCACCGATGAGCGCGAGGTGCCGCCCTTCGGAGCGCTGATGAAGGCGCCTCCGCCGCCCGCGCCCAATGATCTCACCCCGCCCGGCGCGTGGATACCGCCCTTCATCAGCCCCACGCCAAGGCCGGTCGTACCGCCGCCGCCTCCGCGGCCCTCGATACCGCCACCCCGCGACGCCGACGCCGAGCTCGACCTGGTCGACATCGACGAGGCGCCGCCGATTCGCCGCACCTACAACCTCGATGTCTCGCTCGAGGAAGATGACCCCGACGCCCAGACCCTCGCCTTCTGGAAGCACACCGTCAAAGAGCTGAGCTTGCTGCCCGACCCGAGCACGCCCCGGGTCTCGAAGCGGTTGCTCAACGCCGATAGTCGCGCCGAGCGCAAGCAGCTGACCGCCTATCTCGACAGCCTCGACTCATGGCTGCAGGTCGATGACGCCCGTTCGTTTGCGGCGTTGATCAAGCTGATGCTCGCGGGGCAGCTCAAAGAGAAGAGCTTGTTCGGCCAGGCCAACACCCGCAGAAGCGAGGCCTTTGCCGAAGCGTTCAGTCTGCTCGCCGGCAGCCCCCAGTCAGCCGGCCACGCCGCCGTCTGGTTCGTGATGGACGGGCCCGAGACCCTGGGCGCGCTGCACCGCGGCCTCGAAGTGATGATGCGCTACCTCGCGTTCTGCGCGCGCGAGAACAAAGACCCCCTCGATACAGCTGCCCAAAAATCGTTCGTCACCCAGGTCAACCCATGAAACGTGCACTGCCCTTCGTCGTGATAGCGGTCATTGCCGTGGCCATCGTGGGTCTGGTGGTCGTGCTGATCAGAGCTCCCCGTGGGGGGCCGATCGACGTGCCGCTGCTCCACAAGCCGACGCTCAAGCCTGGCTTGCACGTGTACGACCCGTCGGGCGCCGAGGTCGGCTCGGGCGGCCTCACCGTCGCCTCGGGCGAGCCCTTCGACTTGCGCATCACGCTCGAAGGCAACGCGTTCGTCTACCTGTTCGACGAAACCGAAGGTCAGCTCTCGCTGGTGTGGAAGCACGCCGAAGCCGAGGCTTGGGAGAAAGGCGAGTACTCAGCCGAGGCGCCCGCCTTCGAGGGCCTGGGCGCGCACAAGTTGATGGTGGTGGCCTCGCCCAGCGCGCTGGCCAACGTCGAGACCTGGCGGGTGATCTCACCTGATGCGTTGCAGGGCGCTTGCCCACAATGTGAGGCCGCCTCGTACTCGTTCATGGTCTCCGGGGCCATCGACGGCGGGCACTAACTCGCCGAAATTGGCGCGCGCGGTCGAGGCAGCAACTTCTGCTGCGAAGGCGGGTTTACGTGTCTGTGCCGTTCGATGACGACTCACGGTTGATGACGCAGGTGGGCCGCGGGAGTCGAGAGGCCTTCGCGAGCCTGTTCGATCGCCACCAGGCCAGTGTGGTTCGGTTCTGTTACCGCTTCGTTGGAACGCAAGCTCGCGCCGAAGAGTTGGCGCAAGACATCTTCATCAAGCTCTTTCGCAGCGCCAAGTCGTACCACCCGAGCGCCAAGTTCAAGACGTACCTGTTTCGCATCGCCACCAATCACTGTCTCAACGAGGTGCGCCGGGGCGACTACAAGCACGAGCAGCTCGAAGGAGCGACGATGAATGCCGAATCGCCCAGCGTACTCGAGCGCGAGCCAGGTGGAGAGTCGCCTGATCAGGCGCTCGAAGGTCGGGAGCTCGAGCTGGCGGTGGTCAAGGCGATGGGCAGCATGAGCGAGCGAGAACGGGCGGCCTTCACCATGTGCCGCTTCGAAGGCATGGCATACCGCGACATCGCCCAGACGCTGTCGTCGTCGGAGTCGGCGGTGAAGTCATTGATTCACCGCGCGACCGTGCAGGTGATGCAACAGGTCGAGGCACTGCAAGCAGGTCTCACGAATTCAGGAAGGAGCGTCGCATGACCCCCCAGACGCGCGATTGGAGTGAAGAGCTGACCGCGTACATCGACGGTGAGCTCGACCCCGAAACGGCCAAGGCCGTGGAGGAGCAGCTGGCCACCGACGTGAAGCTCAAAGCGCTCGAGCAGCAGCTGCGTCGAACCGTCTCGTTGATGGCCACCGTGCCGGCGCTCGAGCCTTCGAGCTCGCTGCGGCGCTCAGTGCTCTCGAAGGTCGAGGCACCAACCCTGGGTGAGCGCGTTCGCACCTTCTTCACGCCGGGCCGGCTGGTGGGCGGGCTGGCCCTGGCGAGCATGGCGACGCTGGCGGTGGTCGTCGGCGCTCGCGACCCCGGGCCGGTGCTCAGCGAAGAGCAGCTCTTTCTGGCCCAGAACATGGAAGTCGTCGAAGACCTCGACCTGCTCGGCCTGGAGCGCTCCGACGACTTCGACGTGGTGGCCAGCCTGCATGAGCTGAGCGAGGGAGAGACCCCGTGAGACACTTTGCCCTGATGGCCCTGGTGTTGGTGGGGTGGGTGGCTCGAGCCGAGACCCCGGCCGAGCGCTTCAACGCCCTGCCTGAAGATCAGAAAGAGGCGCTGCGCGAGAAGCTGAGAGCCTTCAAGGCGATGGCGCCCGAAGAGCGCGAGCGCATCAAGCAGAACCTCGAGCGCTTCAAGGCGATGGCGCCCGAAGATCGCGATCGGGTTCGCGAGAACCTCAAGAGCTTCATGAAGCTGCCGGCCGATGAGCGCCACGAGCTGCGAGAGCGCTTCAAGGAGTTTCGGAAGTTGGCGCCCGAGCAACGCAACGAGATGCGGCAGCAGATGAAATCGTGGCTCGAGTCGCACCCCGAGGCGCGAGAGCAGATGCGCGAGAACCTGCGCCGATGGCGGCAGATGTCGACCGAGCAACGACAAGAAGCGCGCGAGCGCCTCAAGGAGCGCCGCCGCCAGTGATGACGGTGCTCTTCAGCCTGGTGCTGACCCTCGATGCCGGCACCCCTCCGGCCGGGCCCAGGCTTCGAGGAGAAGACCTCGAAGTGGTCGAGAACCTCGAGCTGCTCGAGAACCTCGAATCATCGGCAGACTTCGAGCTGTTGCAGGAGCTGTCACTCGAGCGGTGAAAAATGTTGTCAGTCGGCGCCGCTTGGGTGCAGATCGCCTCCATGATCGACCACTTCACCATTTCTGTCGCTGACTACGAAGCCAGCAAGAAGTTCTACACCACCGTGCTCGCCCCGCTGGGCTTCAGCCAGCTGATGGAGTTCGGCACCATGGCCGGCTTCGGCGACGCCAAGCCCTACCTCTGGCTCAAGCACGCCGAGACCGTCACCACGCCCCAGCACGTGGCGTTCGAGGCCAAGTCGCGCGCCGCGGTCGACGCCTTTCATGCCGCCGCGCTGGCCAACGGCGCCCAAGACGACGGCGCTCCCGGCATTCGCGCCGACTACAGCCCCAACTATTACGCCGCGTTCGTCATCGACCCGCTCAACGGGCACCACATCGAAGCGGTGACGCACGGCGGGGCCGAGGCGAAGAAGAGCGCCAAGAAGCCGGCGAAGAAGGCCGCCAAAGAGGCCAAAGAAGCCAAGTCCGCGATCAAGAAGGCCGCCAAGAAAGCCGCCAAGAAGGCAGCCAAGGCCGAGAAGAAGTCGAAGAAGAAGTCGAAGCGCTAAGTCGGCAGAGTTGCTGATATCTGAGTGTGGGCAACTGTGGGCGGCCGCGCGCGACAACTGATCATGCGCTCCCCGCTCGCCCGGCCAATGCTCGGCTGGCTGGTACTGCGACGGCTCGTGTGTCGAGTACACCGGCTGCTCCGCGCCCGATGCCGGCCCGCGGCCGCGCGATGGCGGCTAAGTGAGTCACAGCGTTGAAGGCGGTGCCGACGCGCGTCACTCGCACCAGCTGCTGAGTGGTCGGGCTCTGGCCAGCCGGCCACCGGGCGCGAGCTGCTTCAGCAACGCCGGAGGCGCCCGAGGCCCACCTGCCGCCACGGGCCTGATACGTGCTCCACCCAGCCCAACGTGCCGTCACCGCCCGATACCCGAACGGTGAACGCCTCGCGCCCACCACCCGAAAGGCCTCGAGCACGCGGGGGTCACGAATGCCGCGGCCCGCGAGCTGCTTCTCGACCATCTGCTGACGCGCTGAACCCAAGTCACTCATCTGAAAGACCGCCTTTCAGTGAAGCTCGAGCTGCACCATCACCAGGCCTTCTTTAACGTGCACCAACCGTTTTTGCCCGAAGCCGCAGGTATAGGTATCGGGCGCTGACTTGGGAGCCCACTCGGGCCTCTGGGTGAGCAGCGGGCGCAGCCACTCGGGTCGGGCCTCGAGCTGCTCCTGGGTACAGCCGCGCACCCAGAGCTCGGTCTGATCAGGCGTCATCTTCACCACCGCATGCAGGTCGAGGTCGCTCGGCCCTGGCGGGAAGCCGGAGTTGTCGTGAAAGTCGATGTCGAACACCGCGTCGCTCGGCATGGTCGGGCACACCAGGTACCCGCACAGAAACGCGCTGCGCTCGCTCGCGGTCGCCAGGGTTCGGGAATTGGTTGTGGTGCTGCGCGACTTCACCTTCGCGTCGGGGCAGCCGGCCAGCAGCAGCATCAACACCGCCGCCGCCTTCATTTGCGCTTCGAGGCGAGCAGGTTCTTGGTCTGCTCCCACTGGGCCACTTCAGAGACCCGGCGGGCGAACCGCGCTGCCACCAGGTTGCCCAGCTCATGATCTTTCATGGGCTCGACCGCTTCGCGCAGCGCCTGCGCCATCTCCAGGCCGTTGCGGTAGCGGTGCTCCGGCGCCTTGCTCAGCGCGCAGGTCATCACCTTCCATAGCCCGGCGTGCACGTTGGCGGGCTTGGGCAGCGACTCGTTGACGATGGCCTCCATCGTCTTGGTGTCGTCGCGCCGGTCGAAGGCCCGCGAGCCCATCACCGCCTCGTAGAGAATCAGCCCCATCGCGAAGATGTCACTGCGCCGGTCGACCCGCTCGGCGGTGGCCTGCTCTGGCGACATGTAGAGCGGCTTGCCCTTCACGATGCCCGGCAAGGTCACCGTGCGCTGGTCGCGCATCTTGGCCACGCCGAAGTCGAGCACCTTCACCCGGCCATCGAAGCCCACCATGATGTTGTGCGGCGAGAGGTCGCGGTGCACCAGCCCCAGCGGCAGGCCGTCATCACCGCGCAGCTCGTGCGCCGAGTGCAGCCCCTCGAGGGCTTGCGCCACCACCGCCGTGACCAGCGCCGCCGACAGCGGCCCGTGCGGCCAGTAGACGATGTGGTCGAAGTCGATGCCGCGAATCAGCTCCATCGACAAGAAGTAGCTGCCCGCCGCCTGGCCGAAGTCGAAGATGGTGACCAGGTTCGGGTGGTTGAGCCGCATGCCCAGCTTCGCCTCGTCGAGAAACTGGGCCACGATGGCCTCGTCTTCGGCGAGCTTCGGCAGAATGCGTTTGAAGGCCACCAGCCGCGAGACCCCCCCCGGGTTCACCGTGCGCGCGACCATCACCTGCGCCATGCCGCCGGTACCCAGCGGGTTGAGCAGCTCGTACTTGCCGATGCGCGCGTTGGGCTGCAGCTCGCCCGCGTGGCCCAGCTCGGCCAGCCGCTCAAGCACGGTCTGGCCGTCGGTGAGCGCCATGAACGAGAGCACCGTGCTGTCGAACATCTCGGCCACCGCGTTGACCAGCTCGATGACCTGCTCGCCTCCATCGCTGAAGTGCCCGGCGAACACAAAGCCCAGGCAGCCCAGGTGAATGCTGCCCAGGTTCAGGGGCGTGACGAAGACCGTCTTGTCATTGGGGAGCCGGTGCGCGCCTTTGAGCGCCGACCAACCGGTGACGTCGACGTACTCGTTGCCCCACACCCGGGTCAGCACCGCACCCTCCGAGCCGACCACCTGCACGAAGGCGCCGCGGGCGTGAATCATGCGCGCGCACTGAGTCAGAAAAACGTCGGCCGCCGCCGCCAGGCCCAGGTTTCGCTCGATGCAGTCTTCGAGCACCTCGTCGGCCATGCGGTGCACGGCCACCAACCCTCGAAGAAACCGAACCTCTTCTTCGAGAGAGTCGAAGCGCATTACTTCTTGGCGGCCGTGGCCTCGGCGGCCTTGGTCTCAGCGGAGTAGATCGCGTCGGCGATTCGGTAGGCCGACCCCTCGAGCTGCTTGATGCCGTCGCGAATCTTGTTCGGGTCGAGGGTCGTCAACTGCTTCTTCAGGTTCTCGAGGTCGGCGTTGATCTCGTCTTTGTCTTTGTCGCTGAGCAGCGCGGCGTACTCTTCAATCGACTTTTCGGTGGTGTACATCAAGCCGTCGGCGTTGTTCTTGAGGTCGGCGAGCTCCTTCTTCTTCTTGTCGGAGTCGAGGTTGGCGGTCGCCTCACCCACCATCTTCTGAATCTCGGCCTCGGTCAGGCCGGAGTTCGAGACGATGCGTACCTGCTGCACTCGCCCGGTGCCCAGGTCTTTTGCCGACACGTGCACCAGACCGTTGGCGTCGATGTCGAAGGTCACCTCGATTTGAGGCACGCCGCGCGGCGCGGGCGGTATGCCCACCAGCTCGAACCGGCTCAAGGTCTTGTTGTCAGCCGACATCTCGCGCTCGCCCTGCAGAACGTGCACCGACACCAGCGGCTGGTTGTCGGTGGCGGTCGAGAAGGTCTGCGACTTCTTCGAGGGAATAGCGGTGTTCTTGTCGATGATCTTGGTGAACACGCCGCCCGCGGTCTCGACGCCCAGCGAGAGCGGGGTGACGTCGAGCAGCAGCACGTCTTTCACCTCGCCCTTGAGCACGCCGCCCTGAATCGCCGCACCGATGGCCACCACCTCGTCGGGGTTGATGCCCTTGTGCGGCTCTTTGCCGAAGATCTGCTTCACCTTGGCCACGATTGCCGGCATGCGCGTCATGCCGCCGACCAGCAGAATCTGGTCGATCTGGCTCGCCTGCAGCCCGGCGTCTTTGAGCGCGGTCTTGCAAGGCTCGACCGAGCGGTCGACCAAGTCTTTGACCAGGTCTTCGAAGGTCTGCCGGTTCACGGTCTCTTGCAGATGCTTGGGGCCCGAGGCATCGGCGGCGATGAAGGGCAGGTTGATCTCGGTCTCGCTCGCGCTCGAGAGCTCGTGCTTGGCGCGCTCCGCGGCCTCTTTGAGGCGCTGCAGGGCCATGCGGTCTTTGCGCAGGTCGATGCCGCCGTTACCCGCCTTGAACCGCTCGGCCAACCAGTCGATGAGCTTGTTGTCGAAGTCTTCGCCACCCAGGTAGGTGTCGCCGTTGGTCGACTTCACCTCAAAGACGCCCGCGCTCAGCTCGAGAATCGAGACGTCGAAAGTGCCGCCGCCCAGGTCGTAGACCGCGACCTTCTCGGTCTTGGTGGTGTCTTCTTTGTCGAGGCCGTAGGCCAAGGCGGCCGCTGTCGGCTCGTTGATGATGCGCAGCACGTTGAGGCCGGCGATGCGCCCCGCGTCTTTGGTGGCCTGGCGCTGACCGTCGTTGAAGTAGGCGGGCACCGTGACCACAGCTTCGGTCACCGGCTCACCCAGGTAGTCTTCGGCGGTGGCCTTCATCTTCACCAGCACCATCGACGAAATCTCGGGTGGGCTGTGCTGCTTGCCGCGAATGTCGACCCAGGCGTCACCGTTGGGCGAGGCCACCACCTTGTAGGGCACCATGGTGGTCGCGCGCTTGGCCTCGGCCGAGTCGAACTGCCGGCCCATCAGGCGCTTGACTGCGTACACCGTGTTCTCGGGGTTGGTGACCGCTTGCCGCTTGGCGATCTGCCCCACCAGCCGCTCGCCTGAATCGGTGAAGGCCACCATCGAAGGCGTGGTGCGACTGCCCTCGGAGTTGGGGATGACGACCGGCTCCCCGCCCTCCATGACTGCAACGCACGAGTTCGTCGTGCCCAAATCGATGCCAATGACTTTTCCCATAACCCCCTCAACGAACGTCGACGCTCTGGAAGATGAACGACCGGGCTGTTTCGGCTCTAGCTGGAGCTTGCGTCAGCCTCGGGCTTGGCCGGTGCGGCCTCGGTCTCGGGTGCCGACTCGGCGGCGGCTGGCGCAGCAACCGCTTCGGTCACCGGAGCCGACACGGCTTTGGAGACGATGACCAGGGCGGGCCGCACCAGGCGGTCGTTCAAGGTGAAGCCGCGCAGCACCTCGGTGTGCACGTGGTTGGGCGGCAGCTCGTCAGTCTCGGCCGCCGTCATCGCTTCGTGCATCGTCGGGTCGAACGGCTTGCCCTTGGTGGTGAATGACTTGACCTGGTGCTTGCCCAGGGTGTCTTCGAAGAGCTTGCGCATCATCTCGACGCCCTTCTTCAGGCTCTCGAAGTCTGACGGCGCCTTGGCGTGCTCGAGCGCGCGGTCGAAGTTGTCGAAGATGGGCAGAAAGTCGCGCAGCAGCTTCTCGGCGCCGTACTTCTGCACTTCTTCTTTTTCTTTCTGAGCGCGCTTCTTGAAGTTCTCCAGGTCGGCTGCAGCGCGGAGCATCTTCTCGTGCTCGTCTTTGAGCTTGGTCATCAGGTCGCGACCGTGCGCCTGAGAGAGGTCGAGCTCCTTCTTGACCGCCTCCAGCTCGACGGAGCTGCTGGTGGGCAACCCGGTCTGCGTCGGAGCGTCTTGATCATCGAGCCCCGCGTTGGCGTCGACCTCGAGCTCGACGCCCTGGGTCGCGGCCTTGGCCTTCGCCACGCTCTGGAGCGCTTCGTTGATCTGGTCTTCACCGATGTTCGTCTGAAACTTGCCGGTATCGTCGGGGGGCGAATGACTCACGGCCGCGACTCAAGCACGAACATCAGAGAGACCCAACAAAGACAGAAGCGTTGCGGGCCCGCAAAGCCTCTGGTACGCGCGCCTCGCTTTGAGCGGAGACGACGACAAGCTGTCGACTGAGGCAAAAGTGGCCAGGCAAACCGGCCCGGCCTTCAACGCGCTCTCGCAGTTGATCTCCGCCACCATCGCCGGCGCCGCCATTGGCTGGGGCCTCGATCACTTTGGCGTCACCTCCGGTCAGGGCAAGGTGTGGGGCCCGGTGATCGGCGGCGTGGTGGGGTTGGGGGTGTTCATCTACACCGCCTCGAAAATCAAGACGACGCCGGCGCCTCCTCCGGGCGCCGACCCGCCGTCGGCGACATGAACGAGGCCTGGCACGCGGCGCTGATCGGTGCCGCGGGCTCTCTGGGCTGCCTGGTGTTCGAAGTGGGGTTTCTCCTCAGCTTCAGACGTTCGAATAGCAGCCTCGCCACCAAGCTCGTGTTCGGTGTCTTTGTCGTTGCTTTCTGCGCTCGCATGGTGTTCCTACTGGCCGGCCCGAAGATGTCGATTCTGGGTGTGCGCGACGGTCACTCGTTCGGGCTTGGGGTGGTCACTTCGTTTCTGCTGGGCGTCGTCTTCGAAGCGGTTTTGTTGGTGAAACTCAAAAGGTAGTCATGCGCCGATACTCGAAATTGCTCCCGCTTCTCGTGTGCCTGACGGGTTCGCTGGCCAGCGCCGAAGAGCCGGTGCCCGGCGAGCACGCCACCCCGATCGACCCGCTCGCCCACGAAGCCGCTGGCGAGGCCCACGCCCAGACCCCCGGCCAGTTCATCTCGCACCACGTCGCCGACAGCTACGAGTGGGAGTTCGAGTACCCGGGCCTGCTGCGCAAGTTTGGCGTCACCGCCGCCTCGCCGGTCATTCACATTGGTCAGATGTTCTCGTTTCTGAAGTTCGAGCGCGAGCCCGGCGCCTGCGCTCTGGGGTTGCCTGAGGGGTACAAGATGGTGCCGGCCATCGGCAAGGTCGCCAATGGCTGCGTCGACATGCGGCCCTCCAAGGCCCACTTGATGATGTTCTTCGCCGGCATGCTGGTGCTGGTGATCGGCTTCGCCTTCGGCAACCGAAAGAAAGACGCGTTGGTGCCCCAGGGCCGCGGCCAGAACCTCTGGGAGGCGTTCATTCAGTTCATTCGCGACGAGCTCGCGTACAAGAACATCGGCGTCGACAAGGGCGACAAGTACGTGCCCTTTCTGGCCTCGCTCTTCATCTTCATCTTGGCCATGAACTGGCTGGGTCTGGTGCCAGGCTTCTTCAGCGCCACGGGCTCGATTGCGATTACTGCGGGCCTCGCGGTGTGCACCTTCTTCGTCAGCCAGTACGCGGCGATTCGCTCGGCGGGCATCGTCGGGTACCTCGCGCATCTCACGGGCGGCATGATCGACCAGGTGTTGAAGAAGGGTCAGTCGCCGCTGATGCGGGTGATGTTCTTGGTGCTCACGCTGCTGTTCATACCCATCGAGCTGGTAGGGTTGCTGGTGCGCCCGTTCGTGCTCACCATGCGTCTGTTCGCGAACATGTTCGCCGGGCACATGGTGTTGTTCTCGGTGCTGGCCCTGGCCCTGGTCGGCGGCGGGGTCTGGTATGGGTTCTCGTTTCTGATCGGCACGGTCATCTACGTGTTCGAGACCTTCGTCGGCGTACTGCAGGCCTTCGTGTTCTCGCTGCTCTCGGCCATCTACATCGGCCTGGCAGAAGACATGGGTCACCACGGCGAAGACCACTCCGGCACCCAAGACGAGCACGCCAAGGCGGCTCACCACTGATTGTCTACCCAAGCGCTCATTTCGAGCGTGCGGAGGTTGTACCGCGGCATCAACGACTCCCCGCTGAAGTGAGTCACTACGCAGTTCAAAGAAAGTCGAAGAGAACCACCATGGGTCACGAATATCTCGGAGCAGGTCTCGCAATCGGTTTGGCGGCGTTGGGTGCAGGTCTGGGCATCGGCAAGCTCGCCGCTGCGGCGCTCGAGGGTGGCGCACGCCAGCCGTCGGTCGCGGGCGATCTGCGCATCACCGCCATCATCACCGCCGGCCTCATCGAAGGCGCCGTGCTCTTCGCGTTCGTCGTCGCGAACACGCTCGCGGGCAAGTAAGTCGTCAAGTCGTTCACTGGCGGGCACGGGTGACCGTGCCTGTCATTCATTACCTGGAGCACCCATGTTTCTGCCCGCAAACGAAGTGACGCAGTTGGTCTTGGCGAACGCCGGCGAGCCCGCTGAGTTTGGTGTCGGCCTGTTGTTGATGACCATCGTCACCTTTCTGGTGTTGTTCGCCATTCTCTCGAAGTTCGCGATCAAGCCCACGATGGCGGTGTTGAAGAACCGAGAGGGGCAGATCAAAGACGCCATCGACTCCGCGAAACGTGAGCGGGCCGAGGCCGAGAAGATGTTGTCTGAGCAAAAGTCAGCCATCGCCGCCGCCCGCCAGGAGGCCGCTGATCAGGTGCGCAAGACCCAGGGCGACATGGAGCGCTTTCGCGATGAGCTGATGGGCAAGGCGCGCAAGGAAGCCGAAGACCTCAAGACCGACGCCCGCAAGATGATCGAGACCGAGCGGGTCAAAGCGGTCGGCGAGCTCAAGGCCGAAGCGGTCAAGCTCTCAATTCAGATCGCCGAGAAGCTACTCAACGAACGAATGGACGACGCCAAGCACCAGCAACTGGCACAGCAGTTCGTCACTGAGCTTGCGACCAAGAAGACCCCCACGGCCTGACGCTCGGGCTCCTACATTCGAAGTGTCACGTTGCTGGCGGCAGGCCATTGGGCCCGGTGATGCCATTGCCCGGCAAAATGGAGGGGCTGCCCAGAGGCAGGGCCGCGAGGGCCGCGAGGGCCGCGACGGCAGCGCTCAGCGTCAACATGAACATTCGCGCCCATTCGACGAGGCCCCGAGCACGCGTTTAATCTCGGCCGACTTAGAACGTGTGAGTGATGGCCAGAAATCGATTGGGGCGAACCGAGCCGCTTGGTCACCAACACCCGGTCGCGCTCGAGTTCGGCATTCAGAGCTTCAAGCCGTATCGGGTCGATCGCGCGAGCGAGGTCACTGGTTGATGCGGGTTGATCAGGCCTACGCCAAGAAGCTGGCGCTGCAACGGCGCGGCCAGACCGCGGCTCGATGATCACGTGAAAAAAAGGGACAGCCTGTCCCCCCTAATATTTCGCCCAGCTTTTTTGTCTTGCTCGTCGAAGTACCGCTGCTCATCGGCGCCGCGCGAAACGCACTGGCGGGTCACAAAGCGGGCTGCGCGATGATTGGTTCACTCTCGCACCACCGCGGCCGATGGAGATGAGCGCGCCGAAGTACCGGCAACCAAAGGAGAAATGCTCTCAAATGACTCGAGGCCTTGTTGAGCGAGGTGCCGTTTGGGTATGAAGCACGCCCCTCATGACCCTCGGTGTTCTCATGCGTGTCGCCCCAGCCTTCGCAGCGGTCTTGTTGATGATCAGCGCGTGCGGAACTGATCAGGTCACCGGCGAAGCCGACGAGCTCACCGAAACCAGCTCGACCCTGAAATACACGGGCAACCAATCGCAGTACGCCGGTGGTTTCAAACCGAGCAACGCACCCTTCGGCGGCTTCGGCGGCTCGAGATGCAAAGCCACCAAAACCCCCGTCGTGTTCGTGCCCGGCAATGGTGATGACGCCCGCAACTTCGACTTCCCGCCGAACGTTGGTGGCAAGTCGGTCTACGCAACGCTGAAGGCAGCCGGCTATCGAGACTGCGAGCTGTTCGGCGTCAATTGGCTTTCACCCGAAGCGCGCCTCAAGCCGCTCGAGAATTACCACGATGCCGTCAAAGCGAAGATCGTCGCTGACTTCGTTGGTGACGTGCTCGCCTTCACGGGCGCCGCGCAAGTCGACATCATCGGTCACTCCATGGGTGCCACCGTTGCGTTGCAAGGTGCCGAGCTGACCGCGCTCAAATCGAAGATTCGCCGGTTCATCGCCATCTCTGGAGCGCTGCGCGGTTTGGCCGTGTGCCCCTTGGTTGGTTACGCGAACCCGACCTTCCCCGTCTGCGGCAGCCAGAACCTAGTCGACTCGAACACTTACGGCCTCTACCCCGATTCGTTTTGGGTGCGGAACCCTCGCATGGGTGCGGCCGGTTACCGCACGGCGCCGAACGCGTTGCGCAATACCAAGTTTTACACCATCGGTGCCGGCATTCATGACGGCTTCCTCTGCGAGAGCACGGCGTTCACGGCTGATTGCGCCGAAACCGCCTTGTTCAGCAGCCGCTCGAACGTGCTGGCGCAGCTCGACGTGGGCCATGGCTCGACCTCCATCGAACTCGACTACGACCTGACCGACTACAG
>Ga0105048_10010652_pt1 | contig 14558 bp, 10 predicted proteins | sample MAT05_FD_78382 | JGI IMG/M metagenome (GOLD analysis project Ga0105048, IMG submission 78382) | Freshwater microbial communities from Lake Fryxell liftoff mats and glacier meltwater in Antarctica - MAT-05 | ecosystem: Environmental > Aquatic > Freshwater > Ice > Liftoff microbial mat | place...
CAAGCAAGGAGTAGTGGTCATGGTTTTGTAGTCTAAGCAACCACAAAGGTATGGCTAAACGCCCCTTGCCATTTTTATAAGAAAGCCCTGTCTTTTACTTTTATATCAATGTCGTTTAGTTAAGGTTTTATAGTTTTTGTAACTCATTTTTTATGAGATGATTATAAAAGCAAAAAAGGCCCACACAAGACAAAATTTCGCTTAACTAAACGACATTGACTTTTATATCTTTATTCAGCAGCGGTTGGGGGCAGACACAGCAATAAATTCCCCACCTGCACAAAGCCCTGACCGTTCGCCAACATGCAAAAAAGCCCCGCCAAGTTTCCTCAGCGGGGCCATATATCAAATTTCCTAAATCTTACTTCACCTCTTCATACGGCACGTCCGATACATCGCCGTCTGTCGGTTGGCCTTGTCCGTTTCCGGGGTTGGTTGAGCCGTTGGGGTTGCCGCCCATGAAACCGTCCATTGGATTGGCACCGTCTGCGCCTTGTGTGGCGTTGTAGATGTCCTGTGAGGCCGTGTTCCAGGCTTCGGTCAGGGTGTTGAGGGCTGTGTCGATAGCGGCTGCATCGCGGGTGCCGTGGGCGGTGCGCAACTGAGCGAGGGCGTTTTCGATGGCTTCCTTGTTGGGGGCCGTCAACTTGTCGCCGTAGTCTTTCAGTTGTTTCTCCGTCTGGAAAATCATCGAGTCGGCCTGATTGACTTTCTCCACTTTTTCACGCTCCGCTTTATCGGAGGCTTCGTTGGCTTTGGCCTCGTCGCGCATCCGGTTGATTTCGGCATCGGTCAACCCGCTTGAGGCTTCAATACGAATTTTCTGCTCTTTGCCGGTGCCTTTGTCGCGGGCCGTTACATTCAGGATACCGTTGGCATCCACGTCGAAAGTTACCTCGATTTGGGGTACACCGCGTTGGGATGGTGGAATGTCGGACAGGATAAACCGGCCTAACTGACGGTTTTGCTGCGCCATTGGCCGCTCACCCTGCAACACGTTGATCTCTACGCTCGGCTGGTTATCCGATGCCGTTGAGAACGTTTCGGTTTTCTTGCTCGGAATAGTCGTATTGGCTTCCACCATCTTGGTGAACACGCCACCCATTGTTTCGATACCCAGCGAAAGCGGGATCACGTCGAGCAGCAGCACGTCTTTCACCTCACCCGTTAACACACCACCCTGAATGGCAGCACCGATGGCTACGGCTTCATCGGGGTTAACGGCTTTTGATGGCTTGCGGCCAAACAGTTTCTCTACTTCTTCCTGTACTTTCGGAATCCGGGTTGAACCACCCACCAGAATAACCTCTTCGATCTGACTTGCATTCAGTCCAGAGTTTTTCAGGGCACGGCGGCAAGGCTCCAGGCTCCGCTGAATCAGCGAGTCGGCCAACTGCTCGAACTTGGCGCGGCTCAGTGAGCGAACCAAGTGCTTGGGAATACCATCTACCGGCATAATATACGGCAGGTTGATCTCCGTTGAAGCCGAGCTCGACAGTTCGATCTTGGCTTTTTCAGCTGCTTCTTTCAACCGCTGCAACGCCATTGGATCGCGTCGCAGGTCGATGCGCTCGTCCTTCAGGAATTCTTCGGCCAGCCAGTTGATGATTACCTGATCGAAGTCGTCACCACCAAGGTGCGTATCACCATCGGTTGATTTTACTTCGAACACACCATCGCCCAGTTCGAGAATCGAAATATCGAACGTACCACCACCGAGGTCAAACACGGCAATTTTCATGTCCTTATCGGTCTTGTCGAGACCGTAGGCCAACGCTGCCGCTGTTGGTTCGTTGATAATCCGTTTCACATCGAGACCCGCAATCTGACCAGCCTCTTTGGTAGCCTGACGCTCGGCGTCGTTAAAGTAAGCAGGCACCGTAATAACGGCTTCTGTTACTGTTTGACCCAGATAGTCTTCGGCGGTTTGCTTCATCTTTTGCAGAATCAGCGCCGAAAGTTCCTGGGGTGTATATTGCCGGTCGCCAATTTTAACGCGGGGCGTGTCGTTCGGACCGCGCTCTACGTCGTAGGCAACCGTTTTCAGTTCACTTTCTACCTCATTATATCGCCTTCCCATGAAGCGTTTGATGGAGGAAATCGTATGCTTCGGGTTGGTGATCGCCTGACGTTTGGCCGGGTCACCTACTTTGCGCTCGCCATTGCCGTTGTCCATGAACGCCACAACCGACGGAGTGGTCCGACGACCTTCGCTGTTGGGAATCACGACCGGCTCGTTACCTTCCATAACGGCTACGCACGAGTTGGTTGTGCCTAAGTCAATGCCAATAATCTTGCCCATAATCTGGTTTAGTTATATCGTACTCTGTTTAAAAATCCTGACAGATACCTGCCCTATTGCAAGGGATATGCCAGTGCCAAAAGCATTGTTTTTTTGTGACAGATTGACAGCAAAAACAGAGTCAATGGGATAAGTTGGCAGGGTTTGAGCATAACGGGTTCAGGGTTTAGGGCGTTGTGTCAGGCCTTGTTTTCCATACTCATCCTCGCAATTGATTCCTACACCCACTCAACTCCCTTCCTCAATAAACCCAGGGTCCGTTCTTCCTCCGACCCCGGTTCGGGCTGGAAATTATACGCCCAATTGGCTTGTGGGGGCATACTCATCAGGATCGACTCAGTGCGACCGTCGGTTTCCAAACCGAACTTGGTACCCCGATCACACACGAGGTTGAACTCTACGTAGCGGCCCCGCCGGAGCAGTTGCCATTGTTTTTCGCGGTCTCCAAACGGCAGGTCGCGGTTTTGGTGCATAAAATGGGTGTAAATGGGCGCAAACGATTCCCCCACATCCTGCACGAAAGCAAACAGGTCGGCTTTATGCAGATCTGATTCCGGGCGGAGGTTATCGAAAAAGATGCCGCCGATACCGCGCGTTTCCTGCCGGTGACGGATAAAAAAATAGTCGTCGGCCCAGGGTTTGAAACGGGCGTAATAGTCAGGATTGTGTTGGTCGCAAACGGCTTTGAGCTGATTGTGAAACCAGCGGGCATCGTCGTCGATCACGTAATGCGGAGTCAGGTCGATGCCGCCACCAAACCAGTTGTGACCGGTGCTCATCTCGAAATACCGCACGTTCATGTGAATAATCGGCACCATCGGGTTGTGCGGGTGCAGTACAATAGATACCCCCGTTGCAAAAAACGTGGGCGGTGGCCCGGTTTCCCGTCCCGTTAGTCCCAACTGTTTCAGGGTACCTTCGGTTGCTTCGCCATGCACCACGGAAAAGCCCACGCCCCCTTTTTCGATCACGTCCCCGTTGGTCATGGTTCGGGAGCGCCCTCCTCCCCCACCGGGTCGTTCCCAGTGGTCTTCTCCAAACCGAGCTACGCCATCGGCAGCTTCGAGCGACTGGCAAATTCGATCCTGAAGACCCTGAAACCAGTCAGCAATATATTCTTTAGTCATTACGCTATGCTGTCATTTACTACGTGTCATTCGCTTCGCTGTCATTTTGATCCAACGCGGTGCGATCAATAGTCAGGCAAAGATACTTCCCTATCAATCACCAATTACAGGTAACAGCAAAGCCTAATGACTACCAATGACCATTAATGACAGCGAAGCACAATGAGCAATTACCTAATTCACTTTGAGCGTATACCGGGCCGGGCGCGGTTTGTCGATCATCAGGAGCAAGCCCTGTTCGGCGAGTTGGTGAAGCAGTTTGTTGGCCCGGTAATCAGAGATATTGACCAGTTTGGCCATACGGTCGGCAGTAATGTGGTCCTTTTTCCGAAGATACACTAGCAGGGTTTTCACATTGGCCGATTGAAGCAGCGACTTATCGGTCGGTTGCTGCTCTAAAATGAGTCTATTGGTCGGCACCGATTTATCTTTAGCCCGGACATAGATCGTGCGGTTGCCCTGATCGTCAACCGCATAGTGTGGTTTCTCGGTACTTTCGGGAACATCGATCACAATAACAGACTTACGATCTACGATTACTACCTGATAACTAATTGATAGCGAGGGTTCAACCAGAAAATCCGTTGCCTGTTCAATCTTGCGCATCTCCCTGATTTCGGACTCCACGCCCCCAATTTTACCATCGTCGTTCACCCCAATCAGCAACGTTCCTCCGCCGGTATTGGCAAAGGCACAGAGCGTCCGGGCAATGCGTGCCGAGGTGGAAATAGTGCTTTTAAACTCAAGCCGTGAGCCTTCGCCCTGCGCAATGAGATCGGGAAGAGTAGGGATCATACTTATCTAACACTACGCAACGGCAGATGTTCTGTACGGTAAAGTGGTTAGGGTTCCTGCATGTATTGCTTTCTCCCTTATTAGGCAGCTTTACTTTTTTAGCATCTATGCCGGTAACCTTTTACCCGTTAAATTATGAAACTCCTTGCGTTTCTGGTCAGCCTCACGGCTCTTTTATTTATCAATAAGCCATCTGTTCCGCTTTTCAACGGGCGCACGTTTGCGGGTTGGGAAGGCGACACCAACACCGTCTGGCGCATCGAAAAGGGAACATTGGTGGGTGGCTCACTCACCACACAGGTGCCGCACAATTTCTTTCTGCGCACCCGGAAACCGTACGGCAACTTTGCATTGACGCTAAAGATGAAGTTAGAAGGCACCGGCTTTGTCAATGCAGGCATTCAGTTCAGGAGTCAGCGGGCCCAAAACCCCGACTACGAAATGGTTGGCTATCAGGCCGACATGGGCGAAAAATACTGGGGTTGCCTCTACGACGAATCGCGCCGAAACAAAGTACTGATGACCCCTGACTCCACCGTTATGAAGCGAATCGTGAAGGTCAATGACTGGAACCAGTACCAGATCCGGTGCGAGGGTCGGCGTATTCGGCTTTACTTCAACGGCACCCTCACTGTCGATTATACCGAACTCGACGAGAGCATTCCGGTATCGGGTCTGATTGCCCTTCAAATACACGGGGGCGGCAAGGCACAGGTGCAGTATAAAGAACTAATGATTGAGGAATTGTAGAAAAAGCAACTGTATTACCGGTTACTCCTAAACTTTTTATGAATAAGCTGTTCGTTATTGCCATCGTTTATCTGGGCTTTGCTACCAGAACGTTTTCACAAAATCTCAGCAAAGATTGGCTTATCGCTTCCATCTCCGACCGGAGTGTAGTGAACGTACAGAACAATGGAAAAGCCATTGAACTCACCAATGGCCTACTGGCCAGGCGTATCCAACTGTTACCCAATGCGGCTACAACGAGTTTTAAAAACGTAGTAACAAACGAGCAATTCGTCCGCTCGGTTAGGCCCGAAGCACGCCTTACGATTAATGGCAAAACCTATAACATAGGCGGTTTATACGGTCAAAAAGAACAGGCGTATTTATTGGAGGAATGGATTGACCAACTCACCAGCAAGGATCAGGACTTTCGCTACGTGAAGTATGAAATAGGCGAGGTGAAGCCCCATTTTACCTGGAATTGTCAGACCTGGGCGTCCAATAAGAAACTACCCACGGGTAAATCGGTAAACTTGTTTTTCACCGCCAGTAATCCCGACGTAAAAGGCATCGAAGTCATTGTGCATTACGAAATTTATGATGGTATCCCCGTCTTGAGCAAGTGGCTCAGTATTAACAACCAAAGCAGCAGTCCGGTAAAAATCAATCAGGTTGTGCATGAACAAATGGCAATGCCCGAAGAAGAATCCGCGGTGGTGGGCAAGCCTGAAAAGATGAAAAAACCGCAAAAAATATACGTCGAGAACAATTTCGCGTTCAATAATGCCATGCGCTACGAGCTATCGGACCAGGCTACGCATTGGAAAATTGACAGTTCGTATACCTCACAGGTGAACTATAACTACGAAACGCCCTGTGTCATGGAAGTCTACCCCAACCTGGGTGTTGGCATCGACCTGCCACCAACGGCAACTTATACCTCTATCCGCTCGTATGAACTGCTGCTGGATACTTATGACCGGGAACGCAATGGGCTAGCTCGTCGTAAAATGTACCGGACTCTGTTTCCGTGGACAACCCAAAACCCGATTTTCATGCACCTCGTCAGTACCGACCCAGCAACGGTAAAAAATGCCATTGATCAATGCGCGGAAACGGGCTACGAAATGGTGATTTTGAGCTTCGGTAGCGGACTGAATATGGAAGATGTGTCGGAGCCGACTATCAAGAAATTCAAAGCGTTGGCCGATTATGCCCATAACAAAGGCGTGAAACTGGGTGGGTATTCCCTGTTCAGCAGCCGTCGGATCGACGATGAAAACGATGTGATTGACCCTGTAACGGGGTTACCCGACAAAGGAGCTTTTTTTGGGCACGCTCCCTGTTTGGCCAGTCAATGGGGTATTGATTACCTCAAGAAACTAAACACATTCATTACCGAAACGGGCTTTGATTTACTCGAACACGATGGCCCTTACCCCGGTGATGTGTGTGCGTCGACCAAACACCCTGGCCATAAAGGACTGGATGATTCGCAGTGGGTTCAAATGGAGATGCAGAAACAGTTCTATCAAGGGTTAAATGCAAAGGGAGTGTACATCAATGCGCCTGACTGGTATTTTCTGGATGGTTCCCACAAAATTGGCTTAGGGTATCGGGAGGTTAATTTCTCCCTACCCAGAGCACAGCAAAAAATACTGAACCGCCAGAATATTTACGATGGAACCTGGGATAAAACCCCGTCGATGGGTTGGGGATTTGTACCCCTGACCAAATACCAGGGTGGTACTGCCGATGCCATTCTGGAGCCCCTCAGTGAGCACCTCACCGATTACAAACAGTTGATGATTCAATACTACGGAGCAGGGGTGCAAGCCTGTTATCGGGGACCACGCTTATACGATACCGACGCGACGAAAGCCGTGGTGAAAGAAACTATTGACTGGTATAAAAAATACCGCGACATCCTCAACTCCGACATCATCCATCTTCGCCGACCCGATGGACGCGATTGGGATGGCATTCTGCATGTAAATCCCGAGTTGAACGAGAAAAGCTTTGTTCTTCTCTACAATCCCTTGACGAAACCAATCCAGAGACAGGTAAAATTACCCCTCTATTACTCAGGCCTAACCGATAAAGCCAGGGTAAGTATACAGGAAGGCAAGGCACTCACCTACAATTTGGATCGAGATTATTCGATCACCGTCGAGGTTTCGATTCCGGCAGAAGGGTACACCTGGATGATAGTTTATCAATAGCACCAACAGTACATCAGCTCACCAGGCGTTTGAGTTTGACGTTTTCGACCGGGCGAATCACCAGGGGCACCTTCTCGATTTTTACCGAACTACTATCCAAACCAAACCACTGTTGCTCAGTGGTCGTGAAGTTTTTGACGAAAGAGTACACATTCATGATAACCCGCTCAAAGAGGGGCAATTCGTTTTCGAAGGAAAGGAACTTCTCAAGTACGACAAAGCGAAAATCACCAATAACATTAAGCCGGTTCAGCGATTCGTAGCGGCTAGTAATATCTACTTCCTTGTTGCGCACCATGTCCTCAATCACATTCCGGAAAAACAGGTTAATGCGTTGCTCCACCCGAAAACCCAGCCGAAAGGTTACTTTATAGCAATCGTCTTCAGCCAGCGTTTTCACTTTATACTCCATGGTGTACGGATCGTCGGTAGTTTCGACGTGTACGAACCAATAGATATCTGCCCGTTTGGGGCGTTTCTGAAAAATGGAATAAATAACCTTCGACTCTATCTCTGACTGACGGGCGGCATTACTCATAAATACCAGGTGGGTGGCATATTTGGGTATGCTAATGTCGCGGCTCAACTCTTTGATGGCCTGAATATATTGGTCGATTCGAACGTACTCCGCCAACCGAAGCTTGATTTTAAAGGCTTGTAGCCAGACAAACATGATCCCGGCAATGACCAGCGCAATCAGTACGGATACCCAGCCACCGTGGGGAAACTTAATTAAGTTAGCTACCAGAAAGGCCCCTTCAAGCGCCAGATAAACCCCAATAAAAAGTAAAACACCCCAGGGGTTATATCGATGCGAATAAAGGTAATACGACATCAGCAAGGTGGTCATGAGCATAGTCAGGGTAATGGCCAAACCATAGGCCGCTTCCATGTTTTTTGATTCCTGAAAGTAGAGCACCACCCCGACGCACCCCATCCAAAGCAGTAAATTGACGCTGGGAACGTACAATTGCCCCTTTTGTAAGGAAGGGTAACTCAGTTTAACTTTAGGCCAGAAGTTAAGCCGGATGGCTTCACTGATCAGGGTAAATGAACCCGTGATCAGTGCCTGACTGGCAATAACGGTGGCCATTGTAGCAATGCCGATACCGGTGGTCAAAAACCAATCGGGCATGATTTGATAAAAGGGGATACGCTCCCCCAGGGTCTGCCCTTCGATACTCAGCAGCCACGCCCCCTGCCCGAAATAATTGAGCAGCAGGCAGACTTTAACAAAGGCCCAGCTTACCCGGATGTTGCCCCGGCCACAATGGCCCATATCCGAATAAAGAGCTTCGGCTCCGGTGGTACACAGGAACACGGAGCCCAATAACCAAAAACCACCCGGATACTCAGACAATAAGCAGTAAGCATAGTATGGATTCAGTGCCGATAGTATGGAGGGGGCGTTTATCAACTGAGACAGACCTAATGCAGCAAGCATCGAAAACCATACCAGCATGATCGGACCGAAAGCGGTACCGACCACACTGGTGCCAAAGGCCTGCACCAGAAATAGCACTGTCAGAATAATCAGGACAATAGGAACGGTCTGGATATCAGGATAAATAATGGCAAGCCCCTCAATGGCCGACGAAACAGAAATGGGCGGTGTAATAATGCCATCAGCCAGGAGGGCGCTTCCTCCAATTATAGCCGGTAGGGTTAGCCACCGGGCGTGCCGACGGATAAGCGCATACAGCGCGAAGATCCCTCCTTCTCCCCGGTTGTCGGCCCTCAGGATCAGAAATACGTACTTAACGGATGTTTGCAGTGTCAAGGTCCAGAAAATACAGGAAAGGGCTCCCTTAACTAGCTCTGTCGATACAACACGGCTATCAATTATGGCTCGCAGGGTGTAGAGCGGAGAGGTACCAATGTCTCCATAAATAATACCTAATGCTACCAACAGGCCAGCAGCCTTAACCGTATCCAGATGTTTTTTGTCTTCCATTACTATAGCAGAGTCAGCAGGCTAACCAGTATGATTATGAGCTGATAAATGTAACGGCTACATGGCTCGGATGTTCCGGTTTGGTGGGTATTTAATAGTTATTCAACGAATCAATATAATGAGCAGGGCCTTCCCGCGCCACGGCAAATAAAACGCTGCTAACCCCATATATTGGTCATCATGAGCTATCTTAACCAAGCAATGAGCCGTAAAACGGGCCACACACTATAAATTCCACTTATTCTATAGTCATTTAGTATTTTTGGCACGAAAATGGTAGCTTGTTTAACCGAGCATATGACGACTAAAGTAGCCGTAGGCTCTCAAACTCATTTTTTATCATAAACTCTCTTTACCATGGAAGAAACAAGAATTAACCAAACGGCTGAACTGCTCAAAGTAATCGCTCACCCTGCTCGTTTAAAGATCCTGCTGTTGCTGGCCAGCAAGGGGCCACGCAAGGTCTCCAGCATACAGGATCAATTGCAGTTGGAGCAGTCATTGCTCTCCCATCATCTGATTAAACTAAAAGACAAAGGCGTTCTGATTTGCCAGCGCAAAGGCAAAGAAATGCATTATGGAGTGAATGATATGCTCCTGAAAAACTTACCCTATCTGCTCTCAGAGCGGATTTCCAATAGCCACGGCATGGCGTAGGTGTTTCTCAATAAAGACGTTTCTCAATAAAGAGCACATCCCAAGCTCTGACAAAACAGCCCCGTACTGCTTGTACGGGGCTGTTTTGTGTCGTAGCGTATAGCAGTTATGACAATACAACCTACTTAAACAGCAGAAACCGCTTCTATTTCAAAAAAGAGCCTCATCAAATGGTGACGATGTGACACTTTTTCTCTGAAGAGCATTGAGTTTCATTAGCTTCCTCTATATTCATTGAACGTATTACAATCCGTTCCGAAAACATGAAAAAGCAAGTATCCTTTCGCCCGCAAACCCCCGCCCAATGAACCTGACGCTTGTGCTGCAACTGTTTTTTTACGTCGTCGTTACGCTTCTTATAGCTAACCTGATCCGTTGGCTACTCAATCAACCAAACGATGGCTTGTTGATTCTGGCGGCCCTGATAGTCGTGTTGTATGTCTGGATTTCTTTTAAAACAAACTGTTTCACCAAAAACCCCTTTACCAAATGAATCTGTATAAGATTGGCGGAGTCGCCCTTTTCCTGCTGTTTGCCATTATTGTATTCACGAATAGCTGCACGACCGTAGACGCGTCCCACGAAGGCATTAAAGTCAGTAAGATTGGCTCCGACCGGGGCGCATCTGATATTGAGAATGTGACGGGCTGGATATTTTACAACCCACTGACCTCTTTTATTGAGCAGTATCCAACCTTTACCCAAACCAAAGATTTTGACCCGTTTCAGGTCAGCGCCAGAGGGGGAACCTTGTTTCGGATCGACCCAACGCTGAACTATCACCTGGTTAAGGGTCAGGGCGCAAACGTTTACCGGAAATACCGGAAAGAGTTACCCGACATTGAAAATAACATCCTCCGAACCATAGTTTATAATTCATACCGGGATATTGCCAACTCGTTTAGCCCCGATTCATTGGTGAATAACCGGGCCAGCTTTGAGGAACAGGTAGAGGCCCGCCTGCGGAAAGCGTTAGGTGACGACGGATTTGCTTTCGAGAATATCACCTCCAATCTGATGCCGCCCGCTTCGCTCCAGGCGATGATTGACGCCAAAAACACGGCCGTACAAAATGCGCTCCGACTGAACAATCAGATTGCTTCTGAACGGGCTTCGGCCGAAATCGCCGTAACCAAAGCCAACGGTATTGCCCGGGCAAAAGTGATTGAAGCCGAAGCCGAAGCGAGAGCCAATGAACTAAAGCAAAAAACATTGACCCCGATGCTGATACAGCAGCAGTGGATAGCCAAATGGGACGGAAGCCTGCCCACTACGCAGTTAGGCTCGGGCCAGACTATGATTCAGCTACCCATAAAATAACGTCAAGTAGTATCATTGGACGAAAACCGGGAGTCGTGACGAGATAAGGACGTGACTGGGCACCTTAACGACCTGGCAAACAAATAGGCCCTAATTGCATCAAAGTGATCAGATGTAATTAGGGCCTTTTTATAGGCGCAGATAGACAAACGTTTTTCTGGTATAGAAATCGATGAGTTTATGGATAAACTGGGCATGTGACCTGCTCAAAAAAAACTGGGCCATGATAGTTAATGTAAGAGTTGCCGTCTAAAATATTATAAAGCTTGGATATGTTTATAGATGCTTCAAATCACTGCTTATACAACAGGTGTCAGTTTGATGTAGTTGCAATACTTTGTTTGCATCGCTAATCAATAATTATGTCTTTCCTTAAGGTTTCCAAAAGTTTTATTTGCTTCAATACCAATGTCATTCAAGAGTAAGGTCAGTAAAATTATCCTTGCTTTAGATGAATAAGAATAGAGCTGTGGTACAGTCAAAAGATTTTTTGAAGTTGTAGTGTTTTCGCCGTAGTGAGTAAGGTAGTTTCTGTTTTCAACTAATACACTAATGAAATCGCCTTCATTTATAATAAAATTATTATATTCCTGTAGAGCAACAAAACCCTTCAGTACATCAAGCAAGTATCTTATCCTATCTTTAAGGTACGTATTCTTTTCCTGTTGTCGAATGCTTTTAGGATACCTTGCCTTGTGATACACTTCTAATGATCTGACATTTTCAAGGAAGACCTCCTCAGAAAAAGGTGTATTGATAAATAGATGTTTTGAGGCCACCCAAGTAATGTATGTATAATCGTCTGACTTTCTAAGTTCAAACCACTTGATGAGAATATGAGTAAAGTTATTTATATCACGGTAGTGGCACAAATAGCCTTTATGCATGGTATATTCAATGAGATCATTGTCTTGACTGTAGTATATGGGGAACTTCTCATTAGTATCTGCTTTGTCAATAGTGCTGCCCAATACAAAGCAAGGCTGGTAGTAAAGAATTTGTAAAAGTCTACGTAAGTGTTCGCCATATTGACTGAACAGTTCAATATCTATTGGCCCTTTGCTAGATTTAAAAATCGTTCTGACATTTTCTGTTAAAAAGAATCCTGTCTTGTCACTGTTTACCTGCTTAGTGGAGTAGTCAAATAAAATTGATAAGTCTAAGTTTTCATCTATCTGAAAGTTAATGCTTTCACTTCGCTTATAGGTTAATGTTAGAGTATCTGATTCATTATCTATCGAGGTGTTAACTTCATTCAGTTTACGGAGCCATTGATTTAGACCGCTATAATTGACAGACTGAGAATCAAACAAAAGAGAAGTGTCATTGTCACAATAGAGTCCTTCAATCAAAAGAGCAGGAGTAATCGTAATAAAGTTTCCCCCATTGAACGACCATTTGCTAGCTCCTACAAAACTGTCTACTAACGTTAGATTTTTGCTTGACTTGTAATCTAATCCAACTATATACTTGATTTTGTTTACTTTTTGCAAATAGAACGGAACGTCAAAAGAAGCTTGTTTCATTGATACCTCTAAGGCAAACTTGCCACCAGGTGAATAAGTAAAGCTTCCAATGAAATCAAGCTCTCCTAAGCCTTCGACTTCAAAAGACCATTCTCCTAACCAGTTCTTTTCTTCTGTCATGGATATAATTGTCGATAAGTCATCAACAAAAACGGGAAAATGCTAGTAGCATTTTCCCGTTTTATGTAAAACAATGTGCGTAAATCTTTGAACTACTTGATTTACAGTCCTGATTGTGGAGTCGGAGGGATTTGAACCCTCGTCCAGTCAAGGAACCCGTCGTGCTTTCTACATGCTTAGATTCGATTAGATTGTCGGGCAAAAGGCTGGTTCGGATCAGACCGACCAATCGCCGTAGGTACTTGGATCTCGTTGGCTTTTAATACCATTACACCAACCAGCGCTGCGATCGACGCCCCCTTATCCAGCCAGCAGCACGTAGGCCGGGGAGACGATGGTTATGCTAATCCTTCGGATTAAGCAGCCATGGCGTAGTTATACTCGCCAGTTATTGTTTTGACGATTTGTTGGGGCGGGAAATACCGTCAACTCCCGGCATGCTTACACGCGACCTCAGCAAGCTGTCAATTCCGGTCGACCCCAGTAATGACACGGTTTTGGGCGTGTGTATGTGATAACTCAAGAATGCTCCGTACGGTTCCAAGTAATGGCACTAGTTTCTGTACTACGAATAGAAACGGATCCCTACACCATCCGGTCCTGCTGGGGCTGCCCCTCATACCGATGCAACTGAACGGGCGTTTGAGTTTTGCGAAGCTTGATATTCAAAAACTCGACCAGCAGTGAAAAGGCAATGGCAAAATACAGATAGCCTTTGGGTACTGTACCAATGGGGGCATTGAAAATGACGACTTCCGACAAATGGGCGCCCTCCGCAACCAACATAAAGCCGATCATTATCAGGAATGCCAGACCTAGCATCTGAATAGTAGGGTGCTCATTGACAAACTTACCAACCGGACCCGCGAAAAACATCATGATCAGTACTGACACCACTACGGCAATAACCATAATGGTTACGTTCTGGGTCAGGCCAATAGCTGTCAGGATAGAATCGATGGAGAACACAATATTGGTGATAGCGATCTGGGTAACAACGCTACTAATTGTTGCTTTTGCTTTGCCTGCTCCATCGGACGCATCGCCCCCACCTTCCAGCTTATGGTGAATTTCGGAGGTGGCTTTGTACAACAGAAACAGCCCTCCAGCGAACAGAATCAGGCTTTGACCAGTCAGATCGGCCTGAAACCAACCGAAATTAAGGTTAGTAAACGGTTTACTAAGCGAGATAACGAACGAGATGCCCAGCAGCAGCAGCAGCCGGAAGGCCATTGCCAGAATCAATCCGATATTACGGGCTCTTTTCTGATCTTGTGGAGCCAGCTTGTTGGCAGCAATAGAGATAAAAATGATGTTGTCGATACCCAGTACGATTTCTAAGAACGTAAGGGTAAGCAGGCTGACAATGGATTCAGCGGTAAAAAGATTGTCCATCATATATAATGTTGCTTCTTCTAACTACGGAGTCAGTAAGAATGTTAATCAACATAAACCAAATTTCACTCTTTGAATCCGTAGCGCTCTGCCATCTGAACGGCCAACAGAGCATCTATCGTTGATTCGGCACTGGCAGCGACTAATGAATGCCTTGATAGCTACCACTAAATATGGTGTCCGTCTGATCGTCAAAATATGCCCCATAGGTTTTACATTTGTCGCGCTGTCAATGAATCTGGCAGGTATCTTTTCCATCCTTGAGGATTTGACCACGGGCGCAATTTGGACATAGCGTACCCTGCGGCCAACGAACCTGCTGGAGTATATATACGAAGCATTGAGCTACATCTAAGCGCTTGTGTAGTTGGATGAGCATAAGGGCGTTTTACGTGATTTACCCAACCTATA
>Ga0105048_10010653_pt1 | contig 14555 bp, 9 predicted proteins | sample MAT05_FD_78382 | JGI IMG/M metagenome (GOLD analysis project Ga0105048, IMG submission 78382) | Freshwater microbial communities from Lake Fryxell liftoff mats and glacier meltwater in Antarctica - MAT-05 | ecosystem: Environmental > Aquatic > Freshwater > Ice > Liftoff microbial mat | place...
GTGAAACAGCTTATGGTTTGGATAGATACGGTTACAATCTTTTGGAGGGATCACTTTCAGGACCTATTTGGGCTAAGAAAAATGACAAAGGAGAAAGAACTAAATCGATAGTTGGATTTTTCCTTTCAGGTAACTACTCAGACATCGTTGATCCGGGACCTGCTTTTGGGGGAGTTTATCGCATGAACGAAGATGCAAGACAAGAGATTCTTAATAATCCTTTGCGTCTCAATGTAGAGCCAAATGGTAATGTCAATGGAGCACTTTACAATGCTGATTTTCTTACTCAAAACAGTTTTAGTAGAATACCAACACGATTGAATGTTCGTAATCACTCGGCAAATTTAGTTGCGAAAATTGATGTGAATCTCAAAGACAACATGACCTTGACTCTAGGCGGCACAGGTGCATTTAATAGAGGTCGCGACTTTGATTATGCTAATATGATCATGAACTGGGACAATAACCAGCAGTCAACTGCAATTGATTGGAGAGCGTATGCAAAATTCAGCCAACGTTTTAAAAACAGTGAAGAAGAAGGCTCTGCGTCTAATTTGAAGAATGTATTTTATTCCGTAATGGTCGATTATTCTAGAACTTTCCGCAGGAGTCAAGACGATACCCACAAAGACAAATTATTCCGTTATGGACACGTGGGTTATTTTGATTTGGTAAGAGGAAATTCTTATGAAGACAATGGTTCTTACTTCCGTCAGTCAGGTATACAAGATGTAAATATTTATTATACTCCATCCGAATACAATACTGAGTTGTCATCCATCACCAACCAATATTTCAACCTCTTCCAAAATGACCCGTTGTATCAATTCGCAGTGGATCAGATTACTGGTCCTGGGGGAAATGTAATCAGGGATCCTAATCAATTGTTTATTACCGGAGAATCATTTGCCATCAATGGAAATCCATACGCATCTATTACCAATATATTGGGCGGTAATGGACTTATCAACGGTCAACAACCAATTGATACATATAATTTATATAATTACGTTGGATCTCAGAGCAACAATTACAGCGAGTCAACAACAGGACAGTTCCGTGTGTCGGTTGCTGGGTCAGCCGATATCGGTAACCACGCAATCCAACTTGGTTTTGAATACGAGCAGCGTAAGGATGCTGCTTACAGTATTGCTCCCGTTGGATTATGGACTCAAGCAAGACTTTATGCTAATTCGCACACGGCAGAGTTAGATAATCAAGGCATTGGTTACGACTCTACCATCGTAGCTGTAAATAATGGTGCCGAAACCTCATATTATACTTACTTCGATCAATTGGTCGGAGATGGTCAGTTTGAATTTGACTACCGATTGAGACAAGCTCTTGGCCTCAATCCAAATGGAAGTGATTTCATCAACACAGATAATCTAGATCCAAATTTCTTGGATGTAAACATGTTTGGTGCAGAAGATTTGCTCAATCAAGGAAATAGCTTCGTTTCTTATTTTGGTTATGACCACGCGGGTAATAGAGTTAGAGGAAAGAAGCCGACAATCGAGGATTTCTTTTCTAAAACTTACGAATTAGGTGGCAATACATTTTTCTCAAGAAGTGTTGGTGCATTTGAGCCAATCTACTCATCAATTTACTTGATGGATAAATTTGCTTTTGATGATCTTATCTTCAACGTTGGTGTTCGTATCGATCGTTTTGATGCCAACCAACCTGTTCCCATAGATCCATACGTAATCAGCCAGGCCTTCACTGCAGGTGAAGTAAACAGCATTGGTGAAGCATCAGTTTCTCACCCATCAAATATTGGGAGCGACTATGTTGTTTATGTCGATGATGTGAAGAATCCAACAAGCATTAGAGGTTACCGCAATGGTAATGACTGGTATTTAGCCAACGGACAATTGGTTAATGACCCATCTGCTATTTTCTCAAATGGTAGAATAAATCCTTTCTTAAAAGTCGACCCGGATGCCCCATTGACAAGCGGAGCTTTTAAAGATTATGAGCCGCAAGTGAATATCATGCCTCGTGTTGCGTTTTCATTCCCTATTTCGGATGAGGCAACATTTTTTGCTCACTACGATATTCTTACCCAACGGCCTACCACAAGCAATAGGTTTAATCCGATTGATTATTTGTTCATGACAAATAGAAACGTACTTATCGATAATCCTGCTTTGAGGCCTGAGAAAACTGTTGATTATGCGCTTGGTTTCCAGCAAGTACTTTCTAAAACTTCATCACTAAAAATCGAGGCGTTCTATCGGGAATTGCGGGATATGATTCAAGTAAGAAGTTTTGTGGGTGCATATCCAAGCACATACCGTGCATTTGATAACATTGACTTTGGAACAGTAAAAGGATTGACCTTGACCTACGATTTGCGAAGAACAGGCAATATTTGGATGAAAGCCTCATACACATTGCAGTTTGCGGACGGTACTGGTTCTTCTACTCAATCTCAAATTGCTTTGATCAACGCAGGTTTACCGAACCTTCGCACTGTAGCTCCATTTAATTACGATCAGCGTCACAGAATTGTTGTTACAACAGATTATCGTTACGGCCAAGGGGCAGATTACAATGGCCCTGTTTGGTTTGGTAAACAAATTTTCAAGAATACAGGAGCGAATGTAATCGCGAACTTAGGTAGTGGAACGCCTTATACACCGCAGGTATTTGCAACCCCAATCACAGGTGAGTTGTCACCAAGTACCGAAGGATCTATCAATGGCGCGAGATTGCCGTGGCAGTTCACAATGGACTTGAACCTTGACAGAAATTTCAGTCTTCAGTTTGGTGGTAAGGAAGGAGAGCGCAAGAAAACAGCAAACCTAAATGTATATCTATGGGTAACGAACTTACTCAACACAAGAAATATTCTTGGTGTATATCGCTTTACCGGTGTTCCTGATAATGATGGTTATTTAAATGCAGCCCAGTGGCAGCAGATAATTAACACTCAAAACTCACCTGCAGCATTCCGTAATTATTATTCGATGTTTACTGATAATCCTTACAATTTGGCTAGCCCTAGACAAATTCGTTTGGGTGTTCGTTTCGATTTCTAACTACGGCGCTGTAATGATAATTTTAAAAATCAAGAAATAAATCAATGCGACAATGAAAAGAGCAATTGAAAAAATAGTAGTGTTAGCACTCTTGTTGGGTTTGGTGAACAACGCACCTGCCATGCGTTATTTGGGAAGCACCGGAAATAATCCAGGTATGTCAGCGGGAGCTGGGCAAAGACCCTCAGATGGAACAAGAGCTGCATCATGCGCCCAAGCCATTGGACGCGAAGATTTAGAGTACAATAATGTGAGGGCAAAAATAGAAACAGGAGGATCTATGTGGCAAGATCGATCCACCAGCCGGGCTGCTTATGAAGTGCCAAAGGGCGGTGGAGTTTCTTCAATTTATTCCGGTGCATTGTGGCTAGGTGGTCTCTCGCCGGACCAACAATTAAAAGTCGCAGCAGTGACCTTTCGTGCAGATGGAAATGACTTTTGGCCCGGCCCTCTAACCAATGATGGAAGTGCCGAGGTTACCCCTGCAACTTGCAGTGAATATGACAGATTTTATAGTTCACTCCGTCAGGACTCACAAAGTCACCGCCTTTATTGGGACTTGGTTGCATCAGGCGCTACTCAAGCCCAAATTGACGATGCCTTTCCAGCAGGATATTCCATGCCTTCATATTTTAATGATTATCCTGCTCACGGAAATATTGCTGCAGGACAAGATTATTTTCTAGCCCCGTACTACGATTCTCCAAGTGGTCAGTTTGGTGTTTATGATCCTGAAAATGGAGATTATCCTTACTATGATTTCCTTCGCGAAATTGACTGTGCCCAAAGAAAAAGAGAAGACATCGTTCCGTTATTTGGTGACCAAACTTATTACTGGATTTTTAATGATAAGGGAAACATACACACAGAATCGCAAGGTGCGCCAATAGGGATAGAAATAAGAGCTCAGGCTTTTGCTTTCAATACCAATGACGAAGTTAATAATATGACATTCCTCAATTACGTACTTATCAATCAAGGAACTCAGACTTTAACCAATACTTACTTTGGATCATGGGTTGATGCGGATTTAGGAAATAGTACCGATGATTATGTTGGTTGTGACGTGCAAAGAGGTCTAGGTTATTGTTATAACGGAGATGCTGATGATGAGCCTGTGAGTTCATCCTTTGGTTATGGCGCCAACCCGCCGGCTGTGGGAGTTGACTTTTTCGAAGGTCCATATCAGGATGAAGACGGCCAAGCGAATCCACTTACACCAAATATTATCGATGCCCAAGACTCGCTAGGTATTCCATATAAAGGTCTAGGAATTGGTTATGGTGATACCATAGTCGACAATGAGCGTTTTGGAATGAGACGTTTTGTCTACTACAATATTGGAACAAACCCAATCAACGGTGACCCATCGCAACCTCCGCACTATTACAACTACATGAGAGGTATTTGGAAAAATGGTCAGAACATGTTGTATGGTGGTAATGGTGTTAATGGCAATGGAGTAGTAGTTGGACAGGAGACACAATATATGTTTCCAGGAGAAACCGATCCATTCAGCTGGGGAACCAATGGAGTACCACAAGACGATTGGTCTGAAGAAACCTCTGGTAATCCCTCAGGTGACAGACGTTTTATTCAGTCTGCAGGTCCCTTTACTCTTTTACCGGGAGATTATAATAACATTACTGTAGGTGTGGTTTGGGCTAGGGCAACTACTGGCGATCCTTATGATTCAGTAAGACTTTTGAAACGTGCCGATGATAAAGCTCAATCACTTTTCGATAACTGCTTCGAAATTGTATCAGGTCCTGATGCTCCGGATGTAACTGTGCAAGAATTGGGAAACGAAGTTATTCTCATGCTAAGCAATGAGAACAGTATATCGAACAACTTCAATGAGACTTATTTGGAATTTGATCCGTCAATTCCAGAGACTAACAGCGCGGGAGAAGCGCAGAATCAGTCTCAAAGAAGTTACACTTTTGAAGGTTACTTGGTTTATCAATTGGCGAATGATGATGTACAGGCAAATGATCTTCAAGACGTAACCAAAGCGAGAATTATTGCTCAATGTGATATTCAAAATGGAGTAGAAAATATTATCAACTACACTCGAGATCCGGATACAGACCTTATCACACCGCAATTGATGGTTCAGGCAACTGACAATGGATTGCGCAGATCATTTAGAATTACTCAAGATCAATTTGCACTTGGAAGTAATGCTTTGATCAATCATAAGACTTATTACTTCATGGCTATCGCCTATGGATATAATAATTACGAGGATTTTAATGTAGCGAACAACACAGGTCAGAGTATTTCATACTTGTCATCTAGAAAAGGCCCTATTGGCGAAATCCCTGTCATCAAAGCGATTCCTCACGCTATTTCTCCTGAGGCTGGTGGAACCATTGCGCAATCGAATTATGGAGATGGAATTCCTATTACAAGACTAGAGGGTCGAGGGAATGCCTTAAATAATTTGGTTATGACTGCACAAACAGAAGCCGAGATTTTGCAGTCTCCTTTCAATACTGATCAACTTACTTACCTTCCGGGAAGCGGTCCTGTAGAAATTAAAGTTGTTGATCCACTTCGTGTGCCATCTGCAGATTTTGAATTGCGATTAATTGATACTCTTGGAGTTAACGATTCTGATTCCATGTATTGGCAGCTAACAAATTTGGAAACCGAGGATGTTTACACAACATACAGATCCTTCACCGCGGCAAGTGAAGATGTAATTATCGATTATGGTATCAGCATCAATTGGGGTCAATATCAATATATAGATGATGATGGTTTATCACCTCGACATTTTACAGACTTAATCGGCGGGTCTATAGAGTTCAAAGATTCTTCGAGGCCTTGGTTGCGTGGAATTCCAGATGTTGATGGTTTCACAGAACTTAACTGGATTAGATCAGGAACAGTAGAAAGCACCGAGAATACGCCTGAAGAAGAGAGCATTTATGATGACTACAAAGACGGAGTTAGCGGGGATCCATTTACTGACAAAGATGAAATTTACGAGGGTGTGCTCGGAGGTACAGTCGCTCCATTTAGCTTGGTAGCAGCTTCGGTTGTTCTTGCTGACAATTCTTGGGGAAATAGTGCAGCACCGGCAAGCCCTTCTATCAAAGGGGATTTGTCTCCTATTAGTCCTCAGAATATTTCGAGTATCAAAGGTCTTAACAACGTTGATATTGTTCTTACTCCTGACAAGAGCAAATGGACACGCTGTGCGGTTTTAGAGATGCAACCAGATCCGGCTCTCGCTCAAAATGCAATTTCCAATCCGAACATATTACCTGCAAAATTGAAGCTTCGGAGACATTTATCAGTTGACAAAAATGGACTTATTGCCGGTGATCAGGAATATAACAACGAAGAAGGAGATCTTACAGGACCTGTCGGAATGGGTTGGTTCCCTGGATACGCCATTGATATAGGAACAGGCGAACGTTTAAATCTAGCCTTTGGTGAGGATAGTTGGTTGGCAGGTGAAAATGGGCGCGACATGCTTTGGAATCCGACTGCACGTTTATTCTCTGGAAGCACTGGTGAGGCACTCTTTGGTGGACAACATTGGGTTTACGTTTTCAAAAATTTGAAATCAGAGGTGAATGATGATAATTACAATGGAAATTATGACAATGGACAATACATCTATAACCAATTGAGCAACCCCGCTCTCTCCGCCAATAACTGGAGAAGAGTATTTCGCGCATGTACTTGGGTTGGCTCGGCCTTATTGAACAATCAGTACTCTATGCTTGATGTTAAAGACGGTTTGATTCCAAATGAAACTAGAATTAGTCTGCGTGTTGCGAAACCATATGAAAAGTATTCTTACAATGGTTCAAATACATCACAACCGGGTGGCGAGAATGACTGGAGAAATCTATACACCTTCACGACCAAAGGAATCAGCGCAACTACAGGCAACACTCAAGTTTTGGTAGATGTGTTACACAACATCAACATTGTGCCGAATCCTTATTATGCATTCAGCACATATGAGACCAATAAACTTGACAACAGAGTTAAGATTACCAATCTACCTGAGGTTTGTGCAATCAAGATCTATGACATGAATGGAACACTGATTAGAGAGTTTAAAAAGTCAGATCCATTGACGTCATTGGATTGGGATCTTAAGAATCACAGGAATATTCCAATAGCCAGTGGAACGTATATCATACATATTGATATACCAAACGTGGGTGAAAAAATTCTCAAGTGGTTCGGTGTAATGAGACCAATTGACTTGGATAATTTCTAGTGTAATCGACAGAATTCAAACGAAATAATTATTTAGAAGAAACGGCTTATGAAAAGGCTTTTAATAATAACATCACTCGCGACCATGATCGTTTTTGTAGCCAAAGCAGGCAATCCTGATCGGGTTGGTTCTGCTGGTGCTAGTCACTTGCTCGTCAATCCTTGGGCTCGCAGCGCAGGCTTGGCCAATTCCGCAATGGCATCTGTCAATGGGGTCGAGGCTTGCTTTCTAAATGTCGCAGGCTTGGCTTTTACGAAAAAGACGGACTTGGTGTTTTCATCGAGCAATTACCTTGCAGGAACAGGTATCAAAATTAATGCTGTAGGTTTTGGTCAGAAAGTAGGCGAGAGCGGAGCATTTGGTCTCACAGTAGTAAATATGAATTTTGGTGATTTGGCAATTACAAAAACGGATCTACCTGAAGGTGGAATCGGAACTTTCAGCCCTAGTTACACAAACATTGGAATTTCTTATGCAAAGGGCTTCTCTAATAGTATTTACGGCGGTATCACAATGAGAGTTATTTCTGAAGCTATCTATAATGTCCGTGCTCAAGGTGTCGCTTTTGATGCAGGTATTCGATATGTGACAGGCGAAAAGGAAAATGTGCGATTTGGTATTACCCTCCGCAATGTTGGACCTCCTATGCGATACAGAGGTGATGGTCTTTCTACGACAGCGACAGTTTCTACAGGGTCCGCGGGATCCACTACACTTACAATGGATCAGCGTTCTGAGAAATACGAGTTACCTTCATTAGTAAATGTCGGGTTTGCTTACGATTACAATTTTACTGAAACACTCAAATTGACTGGAAATGCACAGTTCACGTCTAACTCATTTTCAAGAGACCAAATGGGACTCGGATTGGATTTGGCATTTAGAGAAAGATTTATTCTTAGAGGTGGTTACATGTGGGATGTAGGCACAACTTCCGAAGGTAACGATGGTAGAACTTCCGTTTTTACAGGCCCTACAGGTGGACTAACAGTGCAGGTTCCCGCTGGTACTAAAGGTTCCATGATAGGTCTCGATTATTCTTACCGCGTAACGAATCCATTCGCAGGGGTGCACAGCTTAGGTGTGCATATTACACTGTAAGTTTTTCACTACATTTGTCTAGGATTTAGGGAAGTAATTCCCAAAGGCCCCGATTCTTATCGGGGTCTTTTTATTCATTTTATAACACAGATATTATCATGGCCACTAATCTAGCATATTACACCGCAGAAGGACTTAAAAGACTCAAAGACGAATTACATAGGTTAAAGACTATTGAGAGGCCAAAAATTTCGCAGCAAATAGCTGAGGCAAGAGATAAAGGTGACTTATCAGAGAATGCAGAATATGATGCTGCTAAAGAGGCACAAGGACTGCTTGAAGCAAGAATTTCGAAAATGGAAGATCTTGTTGGTAATGCTAGACTGATTGATGACACGAATGTGGATCCAAGTAAAGTCTTTATCCTTTCTAAAGTGAAATTAAAAAACCTCAACAACAACGCTATGGTTGAGTACACTATAGTTGCCGAAAATGAAGCAAATCTTGCTGAGAAAAAAATCAGTATTGATTCTCCAATTGGCAAAGGACTGTTGGGCAAGAAAAAAGGTGATGTTGCCGAAGTACTTGTTCCTGCGGGCAAAATCAATTTTGAAATCCTAGAAATTTCACGTTAATGCCAACGCTTTTTTCAAAAATAATAGGGGGTGAAATACCTTGTTACAAGGTGCACGAAAACGAAGATTTTATTGCGTTTCTCGACATTGAGCCGGTTGCAATTGGTCATACGCTGGTAGTACCTAAAGTTGAAGTAGATTATCTCTTCGACTTGGACGAGAAGTATCTGACTTCAATCAATTTATTTGCAAAATCAGTAGCCCAAAAATTACAGAAGATTGTTCCTTGCAAAAGAATTGGAATAGCCGTAATTGGGCTTGAGGTTCCACACGCCCACATGCACCTTGTTCCTCTAAACCAAGTTGGAGACATAAATTTTTCTGGTGGAAGATTAAAGTTGAGTCATGAAGATTTAACTGCGCTAGCTGAGAAGCTCAGAAATGCTTGACAAGTTATGAAATATATCATTTCATGATTCATGTAGGTGTCAATTACCAATTAGAATTTTAGTTTGTTGAATGCCGTAAGAGTGGCTATTACAGAACAATTGAGTGAAAAATATTGGACAATTACAAATAATGAAACGGTATTAAACAGTTAGTTTGACCTTGTATCTTGCTGCCATTTTTAAAATCTGATCATCAGTAATTCCGTGAACATTAGCATTTGTGTGATATTTCTCTGTTGTAACAACGAATATTTTGTAATGGTATTTTTTGGATAATGCCAAATAAGGTGCTACCTCCCAGTCAAAAACAAAAGTATTATCTACAAAAATTTTGCTCTCACTTCGTTGCATAGATGCTTCTGTTTTTGTACAACAATCTTTGTAGGCCAAATGATTCTTTTCAAAATGAAAAGAATACTCACCCGTCAAATCATCAGTAAAATATGCATCGACAGAGTGAACAGGATATTTGCCTCGCTCACTCAGAATTCTTGCCAAAGTGGACTTTCCGGACCCCGGTAATCCGCGTAACAAAATGAGATTGTGGTCATTTGTTTTCGAATTTTGGTTTTGTAACACTCTTTCTACTGTCATTTGGAATAAATCTTTGTAAAACTATATGATTTTTCTGCAGCTTCTTGGTGCCTATGAATTTACATCAATGTTACTTATAAATGGGACAACCCATCTTATGAGTTGTAGTTGTAAAGGTTGTTGGGGTTGATCTTTTGTACAATGCAGAACAACAGAATTGGATTAATACTTAAATCCAAATGATATTAGACTATATTGAATGTGTTGGCGGTAGTATGGATAATTCGTACCACCTCATTGAAAATTCTTACCCATTCAAGTAGTATTTTTGAATCTTATATCAAAAGCATTTATTAATTGGTCCTATGATCTCATTAATAAATTCCTTTGGTAAATGAAGTAGCTACATTCAAATAGTTCAATGAGGCAAAGCCAATATTGGACAATATTGAATGAGTTTCCGGTATTGTACAATCAACATTTCGGTGGGCGAGTTGTATTATCCTGCATTGGTTTCTTTTTGTAAGAGTATGGCGGCACAAATTATATTTCTAATTATTCTCATCGTGGCATCAGTGGTTGCATACAAGCGATTCGTTGTTGTTAAGCGTAATATTTTTCTCGGAAGAAAACTAGAGGTTAAAGGAGAGACATCTCAACGTTGGAAAACGATGTTCCTCATTGCGCTTGGTCAAGGCAAAATGTTTGCTAGACCTTTGGCAGCCGTGATGCATTTATTTATCTACGTTGGATTTGTAATCATCAATATCGAAGTAGTCGAAATTTTAATCGATGGACTTTTCGGTACTCACAGAGTGCTTTCTTTCTTAGGCGGCTTTTACAATTTTTTGATCGCTTCTTTTGAGTGGTTGGCAGCATTGGTATTGTTGGCTTGTGTAGTTTTTCTAGCAAGACGAAATTTTGCAAAAATCCCGCGCTTTTTCGCAAAGGAAATGACAACTTGGCCCAAAACAGATGCTAATCTTATTTTGATCATTGAAATTCTTTTGATGACTGCCTTTTTAGTAATGAATGCAACCGATTTTCTTTTACAGGAGCGAGGTGCAGAGCATTATGAGCTTTCAGGATCGTTCCCGGTTTCATCACACATTGCCGTATTATTTCAAACATTTTCGGACAATTCACTTGTAATGATTGAAAGAGGTTGTTGGTGGTTTCACATTATCGGAATACTCGGTTTTATTGTTTATCTCACCTACTCCAAACACCTCCACATCATTCTCGCATTTCCAAACACATATTATTCAAAATTAGAACCCGCAGGAGAGTTTAGCAATTTGGAATCGGTAACAAATGAAGTTAGACTGATGATAGATCCATCTGCTTCGGTTTCACAATCTGATGGACCTCCTCAAAAATTTGGTGCAAAAGATGTGTTTGATTTAAGTTGGGTCAACCTCATGAATGCATACTCATGCACCGAATGTGGTCGTTGTACTTCTGAGTGTCCGGCAAACCAGACAGGCAAGTTGCTTTCTCCAAGAAAGATCATGATGGACACTAGAGACAGAATGGAGGAGATCGGAAAAAAACTTGATAGGGATAATTCTTTTTTTAAAACAGCTTGTGCACCTTCAGAAGTGTATAATGATGGCAAAAGTTTGTTAAGAGATTATATTTCTGAAGAAGAAATTTGGGCATGTACTTCCTGTAATGCATGCACAGAAGCTTGTCCAATCAATATCGATCCCCTTGAAATAATAATTGATTTGAGAAGATTTCTAATTATGGAAGAAAGTAAATCGCCCGAGAGTATAACAGTCATGTTTAACAATATCGAAAATAACGGTGCACCTTGGGCTATGAGCTCACTTGATAGAGCGAATTGGACAGATGATTAAATAATTACCAACGATATTAATAAGTGAAATCACGTCTAATGAACTGCGTTTTTTCGATGTACAATTCGGATTTAAAAACTAAAATTCCGAATACCTAAATTATAAATTAAAATAACAATGGTTGACTTAATTGAAGCCGAAGAAGACGGAAAGAAAATATCGCCTGTTCTGCCGGAACATGTAAAAAACTTTTTGATTGATATTGACGGCACAGTTGGTGAAGATATTCCTAATGAAGAGCCGGAGAGGATGGAAGATGCTGCTGTTTATCCAGATGCATTGCAGAAATGTAATCAATGGTTTGAAGAAGGTCATGTAATCTATTTTTTTACATCACGAACAGAGGCGCATCGCGATGTAACTGAACGCTGGTTAAAAAAAAGTGGTTTTAAATATCATGGAATCATCTTTGGTAAACCTAGGGGTGGCAACTATCACTGGATAGATAATCACATGGTTAGGGCAACCAGATTCGAAGGAAAGTTTACAGACTTAGTAGAGAAAGAAATGGTTATACAAGTTTTTAAAGAGTGATCAAATAATACCATTACTCAATTCAAATTGGATATTGGAGCCGTGTGAATTTTAGTACGGTAAATCCTAAGAGAGTAACTATTTGTTCCATCGATATGAACCGTAGTTGTCCATTAAACTTACCCAGTGAGTTTAAATTGATTAAATCATAAATAGATATTATGTATATCTAGTAAAAAACGTATTTGAGAAATGAGCGACTTGAAAGTAAGAACCATGGCTGAATGCCTAGCCGCAGGAGAAGTTCCTGAGATATTGTTTTGGGTTGGTTGCGCAGGTAGTTTTGATGATAGGGCAAAAAAAATTACCAAAGCAATTGCTAAAATTCTTAACCATTGCAATGTATCATTCGCAATTCTTGGTCAAGAAGAATCTTGTACAGGTGATCCAGCAAAAAGAGCGGGCAATGAATTTCTATTTCAAATGATGGCGATGCAAAATATTGCTATATTGAATGGATATGAAGTGAAAAAAATTGTAACCGGATGTCCTCATTGTTTTAATACTCTCAAAAATGAATATCCATCTCTTGGAGGAAATTATGAAGTTGTCCATCACACACAACTGATCAATTCTCTAATAAGTGAGGGCAGAATTAAGTTACAAGATAAAGGCGAATTTAAAGGCAAGCGAATCACATTTCACGATCCGTGTTATCTCGGCCGAGGCAACAACGTATATGAGGCACCCCGAGAAGTGCTTCAGAAATTGGATGCAGAACTTGTTGAAATGAAGCGATGTCGTACGAAAGGATTATGTTGTGGTGCAGGTGGTGCGCAAATGTTCAAAGAGGCTGAACCTGGTAATAAAGAAGTAAATATAGAACGAACAGAAGAAGCACTTGCATTAAAACCTTCGATTATTGCGGCAGGTTGTCCATTTTGTAATACCATGTTGACTGACGGCGTAAAACATTTTGAACAAGAGACAAATGTGCAGGTGAAAGATATTGCAGAGTTGATAGCAGAAGCCGCAGATCTCTGATAAATCCACGTGTTTTAATTTGCAGACTTTGAGATGGCTTCGAGAGATTTTCCGAGGTTGAATCTCTTTTTCTAAAGGACAATATGATTAATAAATTACCATATCTTTTACAGAATTACGAAGCATACACTTCAGCAGATAGAGAGGTGTGGATTACATTGTATAATCGTCAAATGAAACATTTGAACGATGTAGCTTGTAGAGAATACTTGGAGGCTCAAAAACATATTGGCTTTGAGGCTGATGTGATACCTCGTTTTGACGAACTAAATGATGTTCTGACGCGTGAGACTGGATTTTCACTTCGAGTTGTTCCCAATATTATGCCCAATGAAATTTTTTTTCCTTGTCTCGCGCAGAAAAAGTTTACAGCAACTTGCTGGCTACGTAAGATGAGTGAATTGGATTATCTTAGTGAACCGGACATGTTTCACGATGTTTTTGGTCACGCACCGCTCCTGAGCCATCCAGTATTCGCAGATTTTTTTCATCGTTTTGGATTGCTCGGACTAAAACACATCGATAACGCAGCAGTTATTGAAAAACTCAGTAGAGTCTACTGGTTTACCGTTGAGTTTGGTCTTATTGAAGAAAATGGTCAAACAAAAATATTTGGCGCAGGACTAATATCATCTTTTGGCGAAAGTCATCACTGCTTAAGCGATAGGGTCGTTCACAAGCCATTCGATATCCATGAAATAATGAGTACGGACTTTAATAATTCTGTGATGCAGGATTTGTATTTTGTTCTTCCATCTTTTGACGCGTTACTCAATTCGCTCGATTCGATTGAGGCAGAATTAAACTGAGAATAGCCACACACAATATTATCTTAATGAAATCGAAGCCTTTGATTGATAAATTTTCAGAAAGCCTGTGTAGAGTTGAGTGATATGCTATGTGCGGTCTACTATCTTTGGCCATATTCGTAGAATATAAAAATCATTACAAATGAAATTATTAGCCAATAAAATTGCCTTGATTACCGGTGCTTCTAGAGGGATAGGAAAAGGCATTGCAGAAAGATTTATAGAACAAGGAGCAACGGTTATTTTTACCTATGCTTCGTCTGATGAAAAAGCGAGAGCATTGGAAACAGAGCTTGCTGCTCGTGGTGGAATTGCAAAAGGCTTTAAAAGTGATGCATCTAATTTTAATGCCGCACATGCACTGATAGATGATGTTATAAAGGAATTTGGCACAATAGATATACTGGTAAATAATGCGGGTATCACACGCGACAATTTGCTGATGCGTATGAGCGAAGAGCAATGGGATGA
>Ga0105048_10010656_pt1 | contig 14554 bp, 16 predicted proteins | sample MAT05_FD_78382 | JGI IMG/M metagenome (GOLD analysis project Ga0105048, IMG submission 78382) | Freshwater microbial communities from Lake Fryxell liftoff mats and glacier meltwater in Antarctica - MAT-05 | ecosystem: Environmental > Aquatic > Freshwater > Ice > Liftoff microbial mat | place...
ATGTCCTTCAGCCGATCGAAGAGTCGGCCGACCGAAAGAGTCGTCGTCACGCGCTCCGCGTCGCCAAGGTCGTGAGTCGTTCGCGTGTGCGTGCCTGATTCTTCTTCGGGATCTGTGCCTGAAGTCGGCTCAGCGCATCCGTCAGCGCAGTCGCGTAGGAGCGCGCGCGCCCCTCGGCCACGAGGTTTCGCTGTTTTGGGGCGTGCAGGACGATTTCGACCCGGCGGGTCGGTCCGTCGCCTTCGAATCGAACCACGGCGTCGACAGCCCGCTGCAGTCTGCGTCCGAACTTGAGGACCGCGCGCTCGGCGCGGCCCTTCAGTGGCTCGGGGATCGTGGCGTTATGCGCGTGAAAAATGATCTCCACCAGCATGCCCTCCTTCGCGCACCCGATTCAACAGATGCGCCTCGGTGTGATCGGCAGCGGACTCCCAGGTGAAAGACTCAGCGAATGCACGTCCGGCCGTCCCGAGTCGGGTGAGCAGTGCTGGATCGGCGATGATTCGATCGTAGGCGGCGGCGAGTTCCCTGACGTCGCCGTGCTTCACGAGGAATCCGGTCCGTCCATCCAGCACTGATTCGCGCAGGCCCGGGGAGTCGGACGCCACCACTGGCGTCCCGCACGCCGCCGCCTCCAGGTTCGTGATCCCCCACCCCTCCTTCGGGGATGTCAGGCTCACGATCCACGCTCGACGGAGCAAGGCAGACTTCTGTGCCTCACTCACGAATCCAAGAAACCGCACGCGCCGGTCGAGGTCAAGCGACCGGGCGAGGGCTTCAAGTCGGGGACGATCATCCCCTGATCCGGCAATCTCGACCTCGGTCCGCCGATCCCGCATCGCGGCGACGGCCTGAAGAATGAGCCCGACGCCCTTGTACCGTCGCAACCGGCCAACGTAAGCGATGATGGGCGTTGGAGATCGCTCGTCGGGCGCCGGTGTGAACGCGGCGCTGTCGATGCCGCAGTAGATCACCCGGGTCCGCTCCACCGGGACGCCGCGCGCCAGCAGATCACTGCGCGTGCTCTCGCTGATCGCCGTGAAATGGCAATGCCGGTAGACGAGCGGGATCGCCCGTTCAGCCGCGACGACAGTGCTAGCCACTGCCCAGCTTGCCTCACGGAACGCCGTCCGGCCGAACAGGTGCGGGACGACCACGTCGACCGGCTCCTTGACCCAAAGCGGCGAGAAGAGCGGCAACTTGTTGATGTCCTCGATCACCAGGTCGAACGGCTGTGCGCGATGCAGCCGGCGGTAGCCCTTCACCACATGCAGCGCAAAGTCCCATCGTCCGCCGACGCGGTGCACCCTGATACCGTCCAGCGTCACTTCCGGGGCGCAGCCCTCCCACCCGCTGCAGAGCAGCGACACATCATGCCCGCGCCGTGCGAGACGCCCGTAGATCTCGTGCAGGTGCGCCTCGGCACCGCCGGCCTGCGGGTTCTCGCGATCCAGCCAGTTGATGACGAGCAGTCGCACGGCTCAGAGCTTGTCGAGACGCCGTGCCAGCGCGTCCAGCACGCCGTTGACGAACCTGGCACTCTGCTCCGAGCCGAATCGCTCGGCCAGTCGCACCGCCTCCTGCAGCACGACACGGGCCGGCGTCTCCATCTGGCGCAGTTCGGCTGCGGCGATGCGCAGCACGCCTCGCTCGATGGCGCCGAGTCGATCCATGCGCCAGTTCACCGTGATGGCCTCCAGATCAGCGTCGATGGCGGAGAGATCCTTCTCGACGGCCGCCACGATGATCCCGGCGAACAGGCGTTCGTCACGCGGGATGCCGATATCGTCCCAGATGGTGCGGGCCACCGTCGTGAGCGGAGCGAGACGACCACGCACATCCCACGCGTACACCGCCTGCAGTGCGCGCGAGCGCGCGCGCGTCTCAAGCCTCGGCTTCGCCATCGTGCTCCTCCTCGACGGAGTCCAGGCGCGCCAGCAGGTCGGCCATCTCGAGCGCCGCGAGCGCGGCATCACGACCCTTGTTGCCGTGTGCACCGCCAGCGCGAGCCTCGGCCTGTGCCATGTCGTCCGTCGTGAGCAGTCCGAAGCCGATGGGCACCTCGAAGTCGGTGCCAAGCTGCATGATCGCGCGCGACACCTCGCCCGCGACATACTCGAAGTGTGGTGTCCCACCGCGCACCACGGCGCCGACCACGACGCAGCAGTCGTAGCGTCCCGTGCCGAGCAGCGCACGAGTTGCGGTGGGCAGCTCCCACGCGCCAGGGACGACGACCACATCGATGTCATTGAAGTCGACACCGCATTCCACCAGCGTTGCCACGGCACCTTCGCCGAGCGCCTGCGTGACGGTCTCGTTGAAGCGACTGACGACCACGGCGACACGTCGGCCCGTCCCGTCAGGTGATCCGATGAACTCAGGCATTGGGTGTCGCAGTGAATGGCAGGTGGCCCATCTTGGACCGTTTCACCTTCAGGTACTGTGAGTTCTCGACGTTGAGCGGCGCCTCGAGACTCACCTTGCCCGCGACGCGAAGCCCATAGCCTTCGAGTCCGACGATCTTCTTGGGATTGTTCGTGATGACGCGGATCGACTTGATGCCCAGGTCGAGCAGGATCTGTGCACCCACGCCGTAATTGCGCAGGTCGGGACCGAACCCCAGACGTTCGTTGGCCTCGACCGTGTCGGCGCCGGCATCCTGCAGCTCGTAGGCGCGCAGCTTGTTCAGCAGACCAATGCCGCGCCCTTCCTGATCCAGGTAGACGATCACGCCACGCTTCTCGTGCGCGATCATCTCCATCGTGGTCTCGAGCTGCCAGCCGCAGTCGCAGCGGAGCGAGTGGAACGTGTCACCCGTCAGGCACTTGGAATGCATGCGGACCAGCACATCCTCGCCATCGGAGATGTTGCCGTAGACCAGCGCGACGTGCTCTGCGGTATCGAGATCGTTGCGGAAGCCGACGATGCGGAACTCGCCGAACTCCGTGGGCAGACGCGCCTCCGCCACGCGGTGCACGAGGCGTTCCGTCTGCAGACGGTGCGCGACGAGCTGTGCAACGGTGATGAACGTCAATCCGTTCTTCGTCGCGAACGCATCGAGCTGATCGCGCTTGGACGTGGTCCCGTCGTCGTTCAGGATCTCGCAGATCACGCCGGCGGGTGTGAGACCGGCCATGCGCGCGAGATCCACCGCAGCTTCCGTGTGCCCCACGCGCTTCAACACGCCGCCTTCGCGGGCGCGCAGCGGGTGAATGTGCCCGGGACGACGCAGGTCAGAGGGCTGCGTGCGCGGATCGACCGCAACACGAATGGTCTGCGCACGATCCTTCGCGCTGATGCCGGTCGTGACGCCGAAGCGCTCGTCGGCATCGATGCTGATCGTGAAGGCGGTGCGGAATGCGTCGGTATTCTCACTGCCCTGCGGCCCGAGCTCCAGTGCCTGCACGCGTTCCGGCGTCAAGGCGAGACAGATCATGCCCTTCGCCTGCAACATGAAGTTGATGATCTCTGGCGTGATCATCTCGGCCGCACAGATCAGGTCTCCCTCGTTCTCGCGATCCTCGTCATCCGCGACGACGATGACCTTGCCCTGACGCAGATCCTCGATGGCTTGTGCAATGGTGCCGAATGGCATGGTGACGCTATTTCCCCATGCTGCGGAACATCCCGAGGGCTGTGCCGAGCGTCTGCGGTGACAGCGCTGCGCCGGATGACGGCAGCGCGTTGAGGTACGGTGCGAGCAGGTGCTGGACGAACTTGCCGATGACGTCGCATTCGAGATGCACCTCGTCGCCGCGCATGCGATCCGCGAGCGTGGTATGGCGCCAGGTGTACTCGATGATCGAGAGGCCGAGGACGCCCGGTTCGGGCAGGTCGTTGACCGTGAGGCTGACGCCGTCGACGCAGATGGAGCCCTGCGGCACCAGCAGTGCCGCGACCTCAGCCGGTACGCGCACCAGGATGATCCAGGCGTCGTCCTGCTTCCGCATCGACTTGATCTTGCCGACGCCATCGACGTGGCCCTGCACCAGATGACCGCCGAGGCGATCAGTGGGTCGCATGGCGCGTTCGAGATTCACGCGGCGTCCCTGCGTCCACGCCGCAATCGCGGTGCGCTGCAGCGTCGTGACCACGCCCGCCACGGTGAACCAGCGCGAGCCGTGCTCGCGCACCGTCAGGCACACGCCATCGAGCGCGATGCTTTCGCCGTCGAGAAGATCGTCGTACCGGCACTGCACGCGAAACTCGCGGCCGGCGTCGGTGTGGCTGACCTCCTCGATGACGCCAATGTCGTCAACGAGTCCGGTGAACACTGGAGGATAGGTCGTAGATGGCCATGAGGTCGTCTCCCAGACGACGATGCGACACCAGACGGTGACGCGCGGCGTGTTCGACGGGGACGGGAGCGCCGGCCTGCAGCGGGCGCAGCGCGTCGGCGCCCAATCGGACCGGAGCCGTAAAGATAACCAGCCGGTCCACCAACCCGGCGTCGAGCAGTGCATCCGCGAGCGCCGCGCCGCCCTCGCAGTAGACCGACGTGATGCCCATCGCGCGCAGCGCGCGGAGTTGCGCGTCGAGCCCACCGGCCACCAGTACCTGAACGCCCGAGGCCTCGAAAGCGGTCCGGCGGTGCGGCTCCAGTCGCTCGGCGACCAGGACGACAGGCGTGTCCCGCGCCGTCTGCACGAGCTGCGAGTCCAGCGGCAGGCGTCCGGTGCGATCGAAGACGATGCGCGCCGGCGGCGCGAACGCGCGCGGCACGCTGCGCGCCGTGAGCTGCGGGTCGTCGGCGATGACGGTGCCGACACCCACGGCCACGGCGTCGTGATCCGCGCGCTGGCGGTGCACCTCACGGCGCGCGGCCGGGCCCGTCAGCCAGGCAGGCACGCGTCGCGCATCGGTGATCGCGCCGTCCAGCGTCCGGGCGAGCTTGAGCGTCACCAAGGGACGATCGCTGGTGAACTGGTGATGAAACGCGGGATTCTGGTCGACAGCGGCGCGGGCATCGAGGCCACCGAGCACCTCGACGCCGGCCGCGCGCAGCCGCTCGGCACCGCCACGCATCGCGGGATTCGGATCGCTGGCCGCGAAGACCACGCGGCGCACGCCGGCCTCGATGAGCGCTTCCACACAGGGCGGCGTGCGCCCGAATGCTGCGCATGGCTCGAGCGTCGCATAGACCGTCGAACCATGCGCGAGCGGACCTGCGGCGACCAACGCCTGCACCTCGGCGTGCGCGCCGCCGGCCGGCTGCGTGAACCCCTCGCCGACCACCTGCCCATCCTGCACGACGACGGCGCCGACCATCGGGTTCGGCGCCGTCGTCCCACGGCCGCGCAGCGCCACGGCGAGCGCGCGGCGCATGAAGCGGGCGTCAGTCGTGCGTACGCTCACCGCGGCACGGTCTGCATGCGATCAGAAGCCCAGTCGCAGGCCGACGGACCCGAAGAGTCGCTGCGCGTTCAACTTGCCGTCGGTGAACGAGTTGTACGTCGCGATGCTGTCACCGCCGAAGGTGGTGCCGGCTTCTGCGGCAAGACGGAGCTTCAGGATGTTCAACGCGACGGAGCCATAGGCCGCGTTGCGCATGATCTCCTGCGTGAGCACGAACGCACCCGTGACGGGCGCGCCGATCGGCGGCGTGACACGTGCGCGCAACTGCGAGAATGCGCGATACCGATCCTGTCCGACGCCGCCACCCATCTCGAGGAACCCGAGCTTCTTGGAGATGCCGACTCGCAGCGCGTCATTGCGGATGCTCAGGTCTCCGAGCGTCAGGCTGTCATTGGTCGTGGCGCCGGGCGCCGTCGACGGCAGTCCGGTCGAGAACGTCGCCGTGGGCAGCGAGCGACGGAAATAGCTCACGGCAACGGCCGGCATGAGGAGACGATCGGCCAGCAGCCCGATTCGCGCGCCGTACCCGAGCTTGAGCGAGCCGTTGGAGGCACGGACACTGAAGTCCTCGATCGTGCGAGTCGGGATGTACGCCACGTTCGCCAGCAGGTCGATGGAGAACAGACGCTGCACGCCCGCGAAAAACCCCGGAAACACGCCGATGGCGATGTCGAGCACCGGGGCTGGCAATGGAGTGCGCGTGGTCGGGATGGTGCTGCGTGCGATGCCGTCGCGGGCGAGACGCACGCTGCCGAGTTCCGGGATACGCCCGTCGACGGCGTTGACGCGAAGGCCGACGGAGAACCCACGGACCGCATTCGACGACCCGAGCACCGGGCTGCCGCCGGCCAGCGCGCCCTGGATCTGCGGCGCGAGCATCGTGAAGATGTCCGTGCCCTTCTGGCAGGCGTCTCGCAGCACGACCGGTTGTGACGCACACTGCGCAGACTGCGCGACGAGCGGCTGTGCGCAGGCGTGTGCGAGCGTGCAGGCGACGATGACACTCAGCCAACGAACCAGCATGATCACGCGCCGTGTGAGAGGAGCTGTACCACCCCGGACCCCGGGCGAATTGCCCCGATGATCCACGACGGAGTGTCGGCGGAGACTGCGGCGGCCTGCACATCGGCGACATCGTCCGGTGCGCAGGCGATGACCATGCCCACACCCATGTTGAACGTGCGGAACATCTCGCGCGCGCCGACCTTCGCGGTCGCCTGGAGTTGCACGTACACGTTGGGTACGGACCACGACGTGAGCTCGATCGCCGCGTCCAGGTTCGGCGGCAACATGCGATTCACGTTGCCCGGCAAGCCACCACCCGTGATGTGCGCCATGCCATGCACGCGCCCAAGCATGGATCGCAGCGCCGGCAGGTAGGTGAGATGCGGACGCAGCAGCACCTCAGCGACCGTCGCGCCATTCTCACCCGGAAACGGATCGTGCAGGCCCAGTTGCATCACCTCGCCGACGATCTTCCGCGCCAGTGAGTAGCCGTTCGTGTGAAGCCCCGCGCTCGCAAGCGCGACGAGCACGTCGCCATCACGCACGCGCGCTGCACCGAGCACACCGTCTTCCTCGACGATCCCGGTGATGAAGCCGGCGAGATCGTAGTCGGGCGGCGTGTAGAGTCCCGGCATTTCTGCCGTCTCGCCACCGAGCAGCGCGCAGGCGTTCTCGCGACAGCCGCGTGCGACGCCGGCCACGACCCCTTCCACGACGGCCGGATCGAGCTGGCCGAACGCGACGTAGTCCAGGAAATAGAGCGGCACGGCACCCATGACGAGGATGTCGTTGACGCAGTGATTCACCAGGTCACGACCGACGGAATCGTGTACACCGGCGTCGATCGCCACCTTCAGCTTCGTGCCGACGCCGTCGGCGCTCGACACGAGCACGGGCGCACGGAAACCCGATGGCACGCGAAACATGCCACCGAATCCGCCGAAGCTGCCACGCGCACCGGCGGTGAGCGTGGACTCCACATGTGCCTTGATGCGTCCCTTGGCGTCGTCTGCCTTGTCGAGGTCGACGCCGGCGCTGCGGTAGTCGAGCGGGGTCGTCACGCCGGGAGCGGCGCCTCGAACGCCACGAGGCGGTGGAACTCGCGCACGCGCGACTCGATCTCGGGACGCGTGAGCTCGATGGTGCGCTCATTGGAGAACTTCTCGACCGCGAAGGAACCCATCGCGGAGCCGTAGACCACCGCGCGGCGCATGTTCTCCTCGCTCAGGTCGCCCGTGGCAGCCAGCCAGCCGATGAAGCCGCCGGCAAAGGAATCGCCTGCGCCGGTCGGATCGAACACGGACTCGAGCGGATAGCCCGGCGCGAAGAACACCGAGGTGCCGGTGAACAGGAATGCGCCATGCTCACCCTTCTTGATCACGACGTGCTTCGGGCCACGCGCCATGATCCAGCGCGCGGCGCGCACGAGGTTCGACTCCTCGGTGAGCTGGCGTGCCTCGGCATCGTTGATCGTGATCAGATCGACGTGATTCAGCAGCTCGAGCAGATCCGGCCGACGGCTCTCGATCCAGAAGTTCATCGTGTCGCACGCGATCAGGCGCGGGCTCGTGACCTGCTTCAGCACATCCAGCTGCAGGCGCGGATCGATGTTGCCGAGGAACACGAACGGCGAACTCGCCAGCGCTGCGGGAATCTTCGGCCGGAAGTGCGAGAAGACACCGAGGCGCGTCTCGAGCGTCTCGGCGGAATTGAGGTCGTGACGGTAGCGTGCACGCCACCGGAAGCTCTCGCCCTCGGCCACTTCGACGCCGCTCATGTCGATGCCCTTGGCCTTCATCGGCTCGAGCTTCTCCATCGGGTAATCCGTCCCGATCACGCCGACCATGTGGACGGGCGCGAAGTGACAGGCCGCCGAGGCGAACATGTTGGCGGATCCGCCAAGCACTTCCTCGGCCTTGCCGAAGGGCGTTTCGACGGAATCGAGGGCGACGGAACCAACGACGAGAACGGACATGGGAGAATTTGCTCGGAAGGAAGTTGTGCGTGTGAGCGCTACATCCGCTCGGGAGCCGACAGCCCCAGTACAGTCAGCGCATTGCGAAGCACCACACGCGTGGCGCTGGCGAGCACGAGTCGCGCCTGCATGATCGCAGGCGGCTCGTTCAGCACGTGATGCTTGTGATACCAGGTATGCACCAGCGCGGCGGTCTTCTCGAGCCAGTTCGCCAGCCGATGCGGCTCGAGCGCACTCGCCGCGCCGGACAGTGTGGCCGGGAAATCCGCGAGCGCCTTGATCAGGTCTCGCTCTTCCGGCTCAGACAGCACGGAGAGATCGACGCCGGCGCCGGTGATCGACGCACGATCGATCTCGCCCACGCGGAAAATGCCGCACAGCCGCGCGTGCGCCATCTGGATGTAGTAGATCGGGTTCTCTTCCGACTGCGAGCGTGCGAGGTCGACATCGAAGATCAGCTGCGAATCACCCTTCCGCATCACGAAAAAATATCGGACCGCATCGCGACCAACCTCCTCGACGAGGTCGCGCACGGTGACGTAACTGCCAGCGCGCTTGGAGATCTTCACTTCCTCGCCGGCACGCAGCACGGTGACCATCTGGTGCAGCACATATTCGGGATAGCCCGGCGGAATGCCGATGCCGAGCGCCTGCAGGCCGGCACGAACCCGCGTGACCGTGGAATGATGGTCGGCCCCCTGGACGTTGATGGCGCGCCTGAACCCGCGTTCCCACTTCGTGACATGATACGCCACGTCCGGCACGAAATACGTGTACTCCCCGCCCTTCCCGGCGGAGCGCTTCATGACGCGATCCTGATCATCCCCGAAGTCGGTGGTGCGCAGCCAGAGCGCACCGTCCTTCTCGTAGGTATGCCCGCTCGCGACGAGTGTGGCGACCGTGGTCTCGACCTTGCCGTCGGTGTAGAGCGAGCTCTCGAGATAGTAGCAGTCGAAGACCACACCGAACGCCTTCAGGTCCAGATCCTGCTCGGCTCGCAGCGCCGCCACCGCGAAGCGGCGGATGCCGCCGGTGTCGCTGATCGCGACATCATCGGCGTGCTGCGCGCGGTAGGCGGCGGCGATCTCACGGATGTACTCGCCGTGATATCCGTTCTCCGGGAACTCGGCGGCCACGCCGGCCTGCTCCTGCGCGCGCAGCTGGACGCTCGTCTGCAGGGTGTTGATCTGCCCGCCGCCATCGTTGTAGTAGAACTCGCGACTGACGGTCCATCCGGTCCACTCGAGCATGGTGCCGATCGCATCGCCGAGCGCAGCCTGACGACCGTGGCCCACGTGCAGCGGCCCGGTGGGATTGGCCGAGACGAATTCAACGACGACCGGTGCCGCCGCACCGGTGTCGGCACGCCCGTATGCGTCACCATGGGCGATGATCTCGGGCAGGATTCGAGTCAGCGAGCCGGTGTCGACGCGGAAGTTGATGAATCCCGGACCGGCGATCTCCGCCGCGCTGACGCCGACGGCATCGAGCTGCATCGCGGCAATCAGCTGCGTGGCGACATCGCGCGGCGACTGCTTGAGTGGACGCGCCAGGAGCATGGCTGCATTCGTGGACCACTCACCGAACTCCGGATCACGCGGGCGTTCGACCACTGCCGCAAAGTCTGCCGGTGCACCGAGGGCAACGGCCGCGCGAGCAATCTCTGACCGCAGTGACTCTGGCGAGCTCACGAGCCGGCCGGACCGCTGCCTGACGACTTCGGTTCGGATTTGGGAGCGGGCGTGGACTTCCCTTCGCTGGACGACGAGTTGGAGGCAGCCGGTTTTGCACCCGCGTCACTCTTCGAGGTGCCAGCGTCCGACTTGGGCGCAGCCGGTTCGGCCTTGGCCCCACCGGACTCCGTGGGTGAGCCTGCGGCCCCCGACGCGCCCTTGTTCGCCTCGCCCTGCGTGCGGTGCGCGTTGCGCCCGTAGTCGGTGAGGTAGAACCCCGACCCCTTGAACAGGAGACCGGCGCCGCCCGAGATGATACGGACCGCCGTTCCCTCGCCCGTCGGGTTGGGAATCTCGTTCGGGACTTCGGAGATCTTGAAGCTCTTTTCGATGATCGTGCCGTCAGGGAGACGGAACTCGTACGTTGGCATGATTCCGGCACCTATTGAAGACGACAGCCGTCCAAGTTAGCCGTGCGGGAGAAGGCATTCAACAGCGGCCCCCTCCGTACCGGCGTCTCGCGCACGAATCGACGCACTCGTGTGTACATATCGGGTGTACCTCGAGCGACCCGCGAGGGGCGTGACAACGGCGCCTCGGTGTAGCCGACGAGGCCCTGCACGGACGCTCACGCCATCATGGCACTGACCCGATTTCACGAGAGACTCATGACCGTTCCCGCTACGAACGACCGCGATGCGGCCGCCACCGAAACACCTGTCGCAACGCAGCTGGCCTCGTTCGGTGCCGGCTGCTTCTGGGGGGTCGAGCAGATCCTCTCGCGCCTGCCGGGCGTGACCGGCACCGCGGTGGGGTACATGGGCGGCGCTGTGGAGCGCCCGACGTACGAGCAGGTCTGCCGCGGCAACACCGAGCATGCCGAGATCGTGCAGGTCAGCTTCGACCCGGCGCGCATCACGTACGAGGCCCTGATCGACGTGTTCTGGCACCTCCATGATCCGACGCAGGTGGACCGTCAGGGCCCGGACGTGGGTCGGCAGTACCGCAGTGTGGTGTTCACGCACGATGACGCGCAGGCGGCCGCTGCACATGCCACGAAGGACGCCATCGACGCGAGCGGGAAGTTGCGCCGACAGGTGGCGACCGAGATCAAGCCGGCCGCGACCTTCTGGAAGGGCGAGGCATACCACCAGCAGTACTTCGACCGGCGCGGGGTGGACGGCTGCCACCTCTATCCAGCCTGGTGATGCGCTGGCGACGGCCTCACGTGGGGCGGTAGCTGCCCCAGATGGAGGCGAAGGTATCGGAAATCTCGCCGACACTGGCACGCGCCCGCACGGCATCGATGATCAGCGGCATGAGTGCCGCGCGGGCGTGATCGGCTTCGTCTGCCACATACAGTTCGGCAGCGTCACGAATGGCGGACAGGGCCGCCGCCAGCACCTCCGGATTACGCGACGCCTTCACCTGCGTCAGCTGCGAGACCTGCCCGCGCTCCAGCGCCGAAAAATCGGGTGCGGCGATGACCGGCGGGTCCTTGCCGTCACCGAACCGGTTCACGCCGACGATGACCGTGTCGCCCGCCTCGATGCGGAGCTGGTATTCGTAGGCCGAGCGCGCAATCTCGTCCTGAAAGAATCCCTTGCCGATGGCGTTCGCACTGCCGCCGAGCGATTCCACCTGCTCCATCAGCGCGAGGGCCCGTGTCTCGAGGTCGGTCGTGAGTGCCTCCACGTAATAGCTGCCGGCGAGCGGGTCCACCGTTTGCGCAACGCCGCTCTCGAAGGCCACGATCTGCTGCGTGCGCAGTGCGAGCGTGGCAGCTTCGGCCGTCGGCAAGGCCAGCGCTTCGTCATACCCGTTCGTGTGCAGTGACTGCGTGCCACCCAGTGCTGCGGCGAGCGCCTGCACCGTCACGCGCACGACATTGTTCAGCGGCTGCTGCGCGGTGAGCGTGACGCCGCCGGTCTGCGTGTGGAACCGCAGGCGACAGCTCGCGTCGGCAGCACCGAAGCGCTCGCGCATGAGGTGCGCATAGATGCGGCGCGCCGCACGAAACTTCGCGACCTCCTCGAACAGGTCGTTGTGGCAGGCGAAGAAGAACGACAGGCGCGGCGCAAACTCGTCGACGGCCAGGCCGGCGGCAATCGCGCGCTGCACGTACTCGACGGTGTTCGCGAACGTGAACGCCAGTTCCTGCACTGCGGTCGCACCGGCTTCGCGAATGTGGTAACCGCTGATGGAGATCGGATTCCAGTTCGGTACGTCGAGGGCACAGAAGCGGAACGTCTCGGCGACCAGCGCGAGTGACGGCACCGGCGGATACACGTAGGTCCCACGCGCGATGTACTCCTTGAGGATGTCGTTCTGGATCGTCCCGCTGAGTGCCGAGCGACTGATTCCCCGCTCCTCCGCGACGACGATGTACATCGCCAGCAGCGTGCTCGCGGTGGCATTGATGGTCATCGAGGTGGACACCTTGTCGAGCGGGATGCCGTCGAAAAGCGTGTGCATGTCCTCGACGGTATCGATCGCCACGCCGACGCGACCGACTTCGCCGAGCGCACGCGGCGCATCCGAATCGATGCCCATCTGCGTCGGCAGGTCGAATGCCACGGAGAGGCCCGTCTGTCCGGCCTCGAGCAACATCTTGTATCGCGTATTGGACTCGGCGGCGGTCCCGAACCCCGCATACTGCCGCATGGTCCAGAGGCGCCCGCGATACATGCTCGGCTGCACACCGCGCGTGTACGGAAACTGCCCCGGCTCGCCGAGCTCACCGCCGGCCGCGTCCTCGGCTCGATACACAGGCTTGATCTCGAGCCCGGACGGCGATGTCTTCACATCAGCCGCACGGGGCGTCGATGCGGCAGCACTCACGCCGTGACCTCGACCGGCCGGAGCATTTCGATCGCGGTCAGCACGTCACCCTTGCTGCCGAGGTACAGTGGCGTGCGCTGATGCAGTTCGGTCGGTTGCACATCGAGGATGCGGATCCGTCCGTCGGACCCGGCGCCACCGGCCTGCTCGCAGATGAAGGCGAGCGGGTTCGCCTCATACAGCAGGCGCAGCTTGCCGCGCGGTGACATGCTGTTCGCCGGATACACGAACACACCGCCAGCGAGCAGGTTGCGATGAAAGTCGGCGACGAGCGAGCCGACATAGCGCACGTTGTGCGCCTGCTGCAGACCATCGAGGCCGCGGTACCGGCGCATCAGCGCCTTCACCTGCTCATCCCATTACTGCTCGTACGAATCGTTCACCGAGAGGAACTTGCCCGTGTGCGGCGTGCGGATGTTCGGGTGCGACAACAGGAATTCGCCGATGGACGGATCCAGCGTGAAGCCATGCACGCCCTGGCCGGTGGAATAGACCATCATCGTGCTCGACCCATAGATGATGTAGCCTGCGGCCACCTGGCGACGCCCGGGCTGGAGAAAATCCTCGAGCTCACCGTCGCGGCCGTTGGTGATCTTGCGCACGACGGAAAAGATCGTGCCGACCGGCACGTTCACGTCGATGTTGCTGGACCCGTCGAGCGGATCGAACATCAGGCAGTACTTGCCCGTGCGGAACCGGTCGGGGATCGGGATGATGTCCGGCTCCTCCTCCGATGCCATCGCGCAGAGGCGCCCACCATGGTCCATCGCCTTGATCATGATGTCGTTCGAGAGCACGTCGAGCTTCTGTTGCGTCTCCCCCTGCACGTTCTCGTTCTCGGTCGCGCCGATGATGTCGACCAGACCCGCCATGCGGACCTTGTTCGAGATCATCTTCGCGGCCAGCGCGATGTCGTAGAGGATGCCGGAGAGCTCACCGCTCGCCTCGGGATAGAGCCGCTCCTGCTCGATGATGAAGCGCTCGATGGTGACGACAGAAACGGGGGTGTGGTTGACCACGGTCACGCGCCCGGAGTTGAGATGGTTGGCCGATGACGATGAAAGCGCGTGGCGGCCCAGGCGTCGGCGTCCGCTTCGAAACGGTTGCTCGCATACCCGCGCGTCAGCGATTCCCAGAGGTACAAAAACGGAAACACCTTCGAGCTCGCGAACTGCTCGACATGACGATGCTCGTGCAACAGTAACGCCGGTTCCCACGCCACGCCCGGGGCGAGGAACACGGTATTCCAGAGCGTGATGCCCTGCACCGTGGCGATGCCGAGGCACCAGCCGCCGACGCGGGGAGGCAACCCGCCGCGCCGCCAGCGGACTGTGGTCAGTTCCGGCCACCGCTCCGCCAGGTCGGCAGGCAGCATCGCGCCTTCCCCGATCAGGGGACGGACGAACCGGGTGCGGACCCAAGTGCCGAAGCGGGAAACGGTAGACTCCACTGACGCGCGGCCGTGCTGATGGTAAGGATGCGGCCGTCCGTGCTGATGACGGCCGTGCCAACCCGGTCGGTTCGCACGACTGTAATCTGTCGCCGTGCAAGCGCCTGCATCACCTCCGGGGACGGGTGACCATACCGATTGCGCCTGCCGACAGACACGAGGGCGAGCTGTGGCGCGACGGCGTCGAGGAACGCGGCGCCGGTGCTGGTCCTGCTGCCATGGTGGGCAATTTTGAGAACATCAGCGCGCAGCAGG
>Ga0105048_10010658_pt1 | contig 14553 bp, 10 predicted proteins | sample MAT05_FD_78382 | JGI IMG/M metagenome (GOLD analysis project Ga0105048, IMG submission 78382) | Freshwater microbial communities from Lake Fryxell liftoff mats and glacier meltwater in Antarctica - MAT-05 | ecosystem: Environmental > Aquatic > Freshwater > Ice > Liftoff microbial mat | place...
GCGGGCTTCGCCCGCACCCCATAGTCGTGGATCGCTCCGCGATCCAGCGTTGGATCGCGGAGCGATCCACGACTATGAAACATGCGCGCACCGTGCGCTTAAAAAACAGAGTAAGACTCTAAAAGGGTTCCACAATGCTGGTCTGTGTTCCTGCCGTGGAAACCTGGGGCGTTGCCCCAAGCAGACTTGCCGAGGCCCGTTGGGCCGAAGCACAGTGGTTTAACGCCGCAAGCAGGCTCAACTCCCCCCAGAGTCCGCCATTTCTAAGTCGCGCACTTCATTTGTCGATGAACCCCAGAATCAACGGATCTGGCACCATTGTCAGGGTGCGAGCCCAATTTTATGCCCGGACCGGAGGTGGCGAGGTGTAGCCGGATTCGTCAGAATTCGGAGCCGGGCCATAATTCAAACCGAAGTCTCACGACATGCTGTTCGCCGAGTGCAATCGAAATGATCGGCAGAGTTTAGCGGGTTCCCCGACACGGCAAAGTCTCCGAAAAGATCCGGGGCGAATGGTGGAATCTTAAGGCAGACAGTACCTCGCTCTCGGTTATGCGCTATCTTTGAGAGGACATTGATTTATCGACTCCGGACGGACTAAGCGTGCCATGGCAAAGGGCTCAGGAACAGGGCGAAAAAAAACAGCGAAAGCTGCAGCCTCACCACTGCTGGTGCCGCCAGCTGCAAAACTCCGGGTGACGTCATGGTTCTTTCGTCCGCGGCAATTGATGATCACGGCAGCCGTGGCGCTGCTGGCAATCATGCTTCCAGTCCTTGCGCGCAGGATGCCGAAGCTGCATGATCGTCCGGAGTACAGAATCGGGGCAGAGCAGGTGTCGATCTCAACTCCACCGAGCTGGATTCCACCGGATCTTACACAGCAGGTATTTGCCCGTGCTGGCCTGGAAAAGAATCAATCGCTCCTGGATGCGACGCTGAGTGAGCGAGTTGCGGCTGCGTTCCATACTCACCCATGGATTCAGGAAGTCCGCAGCGTCCGCAAGACATACCCGGCCAGAATCCACGTGGATGTGGTTTATCGAGAGCCCGTGGCGATGATCAAATGTGTTGACGGTTATTATCCGATCGATCGCCACAGCATCCTGCTGCCTGCCAGAGATTTTTCCGTCGCCGACATCGAGAGATATCCGGTGATCGAACGTGTGGCGAGTGTGCCGATGGGCAAGCTCGGCGAATCCTGGGGCGACCCGGCTGTCAGCGGCGCGGCCGAGCTTGCTGCCACACTGAATGCGAAGCGTGAAGGCAAAGATTCATGGTGGAGTGAACTGGAATTGACGGCCATTCTGATGCCGCGGCGAGTCGCATTGATCGAAGACGCAGACGAACTGGAGTATGAACTGCGAACCAAAGGCGGCTCCGAAATCCTCTGGGGCCGGGGCCCGAGTTCACGACATCCTGGGGAGCTTGCAGTCGCTCAGAAACTGCAGCGGCTCAGCGAATACCAGCGCGATTACGGCGGATTCGATGATGCTCACGGCCCGTACCAGATCGACATCCGCCCCTGGCAGGGCATCGATCGGGGAATTCTCGCAAGAGAAGTCCGTGAGACGACGATGCGATAAAAATGCACGTCAATCTCGTTTTTGTACCGGCAAGCTGACGCATGCCGCTCGCCAATTCTCTCACTCATGACCGTCCGGAGTATAACGACTTCGGCTACAGGATATGGTTACTGAACCAAGCCTTTTGTCAGCTGCAAAAACGCGGTTTCGAGGTTGACTTCTTCTTCACGAAACAATGTGACGGAAAATCTGGCGTTGACGAGTTCTGTCGGAATGACACTGTAATCTTCCACGGTCGGCTTCAAGGTCAGTTCCAGCATATTGTCCTTCCTGATCGTGACCAATTCGGTACAGTCCAGTTGTTCCAGCAGCTTTGCGGCATCCTCGTGGCGTTCTCTGACGCGAATGTTCAGCAGGATTCGCTGTCGTGCCTTCCGCATGACTTCCGCCACGTTGCCATCAACGATCATGTGACCCTTTTCAATCATGCCGACGCGGGTACACACATCCGCAAGTTCCGGCAGAATATGACTGCTGACGATGATCGTTTTTTTCATTTCGCCAAGGCGTTTGAGCAGATTACGGATTTCAATCCTCGCACGAGGGTCAAGGCCGCTTGCAGGTTCGTCCAACAGCAGGACCTGTGGATCATGCAGGAGCGTTCGGGCCAGGCCGATGCGTTGCGTTTGACCGCGAGAGAGCTCATTGACCATCGCGTCCCGCTTGAACGACATGTCCACGAGTTCAAGTTTCTCTTCACAGACCTTGCGACGGGCCGGGCCTTTGATGCGATAGGCGGCGGCAAAGAATTCGAGGTATTCAACAACGGTCATGTCATCATACACGCCGAAAAAATCCGGCATGAACCCCACCAGACGGCGAATTTCTTCCTGATCCGTATAGATCGATTTTCCGCACACGTACGCCTCGCCGTGGTCTGGATTCAGAAGCGTCGCGATCATTCGCATGGTCGTGGTTTTTCCGGAACCGTTCGGCCCGATAAACCCGAAGACATCGCCGTCTTCCAGTTTCAGCGTGATGTCGTTTGCGGCGATCAGATTGCCGTAGCGCTTGGTGAGGTTTCGAGTTTCGATCATGAATTTGTTTTCAGTTCAGTTCAACGGAAGCCAGTGGTTCGGCCATAGGAGAATCAGCAGCTCCGCCGACGCGCATGACCGGGAGCAGCAGTCGGACAACTGTCTGCGATTCGGTCGGCATCACGGCGGTACCATTGACAATCATTTCAGACAGCGGCAAATCCAGTGTGCCCACGACAAGTACCGTATTCAGGTGAATCACGTCGCTCACGTCATCATGTCGCAAGGCATTGTTCTGTAGTTTTACAAATGTTTCGCCGCCGGGAACTTCGTACAGCGACACCATCGTCAGAATATCCAGCGGATTTGTACCCTGAGTGTTGTAAAAGGACTTGATCTGAATGTGATTCTGCGTCCCGAGAGATTTCGTCTTCGCGGAAGGTTCCGGCATTCGGAATCCCTTCAGGAATTCACGCAGGTCAGAAACTGCAACCGAATGGTTTTCACGCGACCACGGTTTGCCGGGTTCTATCACCAACGCATCAGCATTCGCTTTGGTTGACGGGCGATACACTCGGTTTCCAAACACGACGGCCCAGTTGCGAATCGGCGATGACAGGTGATGAGTGAATTCTCCTTCCAGGAGACCACTTGGCGGCACTCGTAGATGCGACTCCACAACCATTGATGTGGAAACATCGACCAGTGTTTCCGCCAGGAATGCTGAAGATCCATCAGTCAGCACAGGGACAGATGAAAATCCTGAATCCTGTCCGTTGAGTTGATCGCTGCGATGGCTCAACTGCCGTCCCAGAGCAACGCCGCCTTCCCGATACAATCCGCCGTAGACGTCTTCCGCTCGTCCATGCCAGGACACGGTCGTGCGTGATTCATCAATCGTTTGCTGGCCGACCGATTTCGCGATCGGCAACGGCTTTGAGGTGACAGAAATGTGGCCGGAATCGGCTGCGGAAACACTGTCCCACGAACGGACGCGGATCGTTTGCCTGAAATTGGGTTGAGCGACATCAAGCAGGTGAACCTGCCGAACGACCAAAGCTGCCTCACGTGTTCCAACCCACGCAACGGCCAGCGCACAGGTGGCTGCGATCAGAATCGGGAACGTCAGCCACGTCAGCTGCGGTTTCTTCACCAGTCGCACGACAAGCAGATAGTCCATGGGCCCGATCACCAGCAGGAACAGGACGATCAGCAGCATGACACTCCAGGTCGACCAGCGATCCACAGCAGGAACCGCATCGGACACGGCAGCCAGTTGCGTTGCCAGATCGGAAACGCCGGAACTGGAAATTCGTCCACTTCGGGAGGATCGATTTTCTGCCCGATCCAGGTGACTGCCAAAGATCAACATTTCATAGAACTGCGGCAATGACAGCCATTGATTGACGGGCTTCTCGTTCAGGTCAACCGCCGCCACTGTGATCATTCCCGCCCCATAACTCACACGCTGGACCAGCGGCCCGTTGATCGAATCGACAACCGACCATGCCTGATTTGATCGTAACTTCATGATCGCGACCGGCTTGCGATACGTCTGAAGTTGGCTGGAACCTGACACGAAATTCTGCAACGCCGACAGATCCTGACTGAACATCGGCGTCGGTTCAATTTGAAAAATCGGCTGCAGCCAGTTTCCGAGAGTGGATTGCAGCAAATGTGGCAGGTTGACACCACAACTGACAATCAAGTGTCCCCCGGATGTCACCCATTCTTCAACAGCCAGCCGTTGCAAATCCGACAACTGATAGCCATCGACGAGCAACAGATAATCGACGCTGTCCAGCCCGCGACGCGACGGCGGCAAATCGTCGATGGATTTCAGTGACATCACGGCCAGGGTCTCTCTGGTAGATTCGCTGGCAGCTAGTTCATTCGCCAGAGATGCCACACCTTCCGGGATGCCAATCGTCGCCAGACTGATCGGGCCATGCCGCATCAGTTTCAGATTTGATTGGACTGGTTCGGTATCCGCAGGGGTGTCCGGGATGGAGAAATCCAGTTTCGGTTTCGGTTTCAGATCAGGAACTTTTTGACAGTGGACGACGTGTTCCCACAGGACGTTGTCATTGTCGCCAAGCAAACGAACGATAATGGTCCCGTCGAGGCGACCAGTCATAAAGACGGAGGCGAGCACGATCTTTCCGGAACTGTCAGTGGTCGTGGTGACTACAATGTCTTCACACTGATCACCTCGCGCATCACTTGCAATGACGACCAACCTGATGTCGGAATCGCCCGGCAAAGCATCGGCTTCAATGCGGATTGGAATCCAGCACCCTACACGGCCCAGTCCGCCGAGTCCCAGGCGAAGCAGCGAAACGTTCACGCCACTGCCGGTTCCCTTTGCATCCGTCTGGTTGCTCTGCCCTGTTGCAAAATCACCAGCGCAAATCCGCACAAAACACGCAATTGTGCAGGCCAATGCCATCTGAATCATGGGTTTCGTGCGACCGTTTGTCGGCATTAAATGTCACAGCATCAAATTGGGGTCAGTGGATAGAAAAGCCACAGATTCCTACGTGATTGTGCCATAAAATGCGGGGACTGTTTTCAAAACGGCCATTTTCCAGAGGATTTTCCTGTTCACAGGGTTCGGAAACTGATTCTTCGGGAGGAATTCCATCTGTTCTCAAACCCCACTCAGGCATAAAAATGCCTCTGTCATGGATCGCCGCGTTTGAATAGTGAAGCAAGGTTACTAAGTTGTCCGGGGTTTCAGGGGTCTCACAAGGAAGTCAATCCAGCACAAAGGCACGCCGCAAGCTGTCCTCGACAAAGCTCCTGCGCCGGTTGCTGAGGCTGGCACTGGAGTATCGCGGTCCCTGCACGGCTGTGGTGCTCATGCAGATGACGTTGGTTGTACTGAGCCTGTCGACTCTGGGAATCACGGGCCTTGGGATCGACTACTTGTCTTCACAGGTTCTCAGGAATGCCGCGCCGCCCCAATGGCCACTGGGACTGCATCCGCCTGCTGCCTGGAGTCCGCTGCAGGTTATCACCGCGCTGTCCGGACTTATTCTGGTTGTGGCGATACTCACGGCAGCGCTGAAATATCTGGCAGCCATCGCGTCCAGCGCGCTGTCGCAGGAGGTTCTCGTTCGCATTCGCACCGACGTGTATTCAAAACTGCAACAACTGAGCTTTAACTTTTACGACGCAGGCGACAGCAGTTCTATTATCAATCGAGCGGCCGGTGACGCCAGCAATGTTCGCAGTTTTATCGACGGCGTGATCATCAAAGTCCTGACCATTTTGCTCACACTGACGATTTATCTTGTGTATATGCTGCAAATGCATGTCTGGCTGACTTTGTTCTGTCTGGCAACGACGCCGCTGCTGTGGGTAGGAGCAATCGTCTTTTCAAAGCTCGTGCAACCCGCCTACCGCCAGGCCAGTGAGCTGAGCGACGTGATGATTCGCACTCTGGTCGAGAATCTGCAGGGGATTCAGGTCGTCAAAGGGTTTGCCCGCGAATCCGAACAGGCCGCACGATTTCAGGAGGCGAACCACAACATTCGGGATCTCAAGGAAACTATTTTCTTCCGGATATCCACGTTTCAGCCCGGCATGGGATTACTGACTCAAATCAACATGCTGGTGCTGATCGGTTACGGCGGAACGCTCGTGATTCGTGGGGAACTGGCACTCGGAACCGGCTTGTTTGTGTTCGCAAATCTGCTCCACGAATTCGCCAATCAGGTTTCGCAGATCACCAATATTGCAAACAGTATTCAGACCAGTCTGGCCAGCGCTCAAAGAGTGTTCGAAGTGCTGGACGAGCCGATTCAGATTGTGACGGCAGCCGATGCACAACGCCTGGAGCGAGTCTCTGAATCGATTGAACTGGAGGACGTCTCATTTGGATATCAACCGGATCGCATCATACTTCACGATGTTTCGCTGAGAATTCAGGCGGGTGAATGCATTGGAATCACCGGCCCCACCGGATCCGGCAAGACAACTTTGCTGAGCCTGTTGAAGCGATTCTACGATGTGCGTTCCGGGAGCATCTGCCTTGATGGTGTGGATGTCCGGAAACTGAATCTTGACGACGTACGGCGTGCGATGGGTATCGTGTTTCAGGACAGTTTTCTGTTCAGTAACACCATCGCGGCGAATATTGCATTTGGAATTCCTGACGCCACGCCGGAACAGATTGCTGCTGCCGCGAAGATCGCCGCAGCGGATGAATTCATCTGCGAACTGCCCGATCAGTATGAATCCATGGTCGGTGAACATGGAGCGAATCTGTCCGGTGGCCAACGACAGCGACTGGCACTCGCGCGGGCGATTGTGACAAATCCATCCATTCTGCTGCTCGACGACGCCACAGCATCAGTCGATCCGGAAACTGAATACGAAATCCGCGAAGCCATTGTTGCGGCCATGCATGATCGAACCACGATCGTGGTGTCCAACCGCCTGAGCACACTCAGCCAGACCGATCGCATCGTCGTACTTCAGGACGGCACAATCAGCGCCGTGGGGACGCACGAAGAGTTGCTCGAGTCCTGCGACTGGTATGGGGAACTCGCGGAACTCCAGGGCCTTTCGGGAGGACGAGTCACCGGAATGGTCGTAAATTGTGGCAAACACGAAACCATAAAATAGTGCTTTGTCAGAATTACTTACGAATAGGGGTTGATCATGTAGGCCGGACCAAGCGCAGCGCTGTTCCGGCAATTGCCAGACACCTGCCGGAACTGCGCTTCGCCTGGTGCGGCCTACCCCAACATGCAGCATTGACGTCACACAAACCCGATTTACAGAATTCCATTCAAACCATGTCCCGCGTTGCCTCATTTCGACAATCCATCACACGGCACATTGAGCGTGAAGACGAGCCGCGTCAAAAACCGCTCGACTTCAGGCTCATTGCGCGACTGATGGATGCGACGCGTCCCTACGGCAACAAACGATTCTGGCTGCTGGTTTCAGTCGTGATCCGGGCGGTCCAGTTGCCTGCCCTCACATGGTTTATTGCCGCTTTGATTCGAGGCCCGATCGCCGACAAGGATTCGGCTGGCGTGATTCACGGCGCAATCGGCTTCGCTGTTCTGGCACTTTCGACACAGTTCGTGATGCACTACCGACAGCGGCTGGCGCTCGAACTGGGTGAGGCTGTTGTCACGGACCTGCGGAATCAGTTATTTCGACACATGCAACGCATGCCCATGCGGTGGTTCCACACGAATCGGATCGGTCGAGTCATCAGTCGCATGACCTCCGACGTGGAAGACATCCGCATCGGCGTGCAGGAAGTCTTTTATGTCACACTCGTGCAGTTTATTCAGATGGGAATCGCGGCGGCAGCGATGATCTGGTACGACTGGTCGCTGTTCCTCATCGTGCTGGGACTGGCACCTGTGATCTGGGCGATCAACCGGCACTTCCACCGCCGATTGAGCAACGCGCTGCGCAATATGCGGGAATCATTCAGTCGTGTCACAGCCACGCTTGTCGAATCTGTTGTGGGCATTCGTGTTACGCAGGGCTTCGTTCGGCAGCAGGAAAATGCCCGCATCTTTGAGGAACTTTCGCTGGATCATTCTCGCTATAACAGCAAGGTGCTGAAGACGCATGGCAAGTTTCTGCCGCTCCTGGAACTCAACAGTCAGATCTTCATGGCCGTTCTGCTGCTGGTGGGCGGTTATCGAGTTCTCACACCCGGACACACGACCGAAATCGGAGATCTCGTTGGGTTCTTCTTTATGGCCAACCTGTTTTTTTCACCGATCTCAATTCTTGGCAATCAGTACAACCAGGCCATGACGGCGATGGCCGGAGCTGAGCGACTCTACCGCCTGCTGGATACGGAGCCTGAATGGGTTGACCCGCCGAATGCATTGCAGTTGAACACAATTCGCGGCGATGTGGAATTCCGGGATGTCACGTTTGGATACGAGGCCGATCGTCCGGTGCTGCATCAGATTTCGTTCAAGGCGAAACCCGGTGAAGTGATCGCATTGGTCGGGCACACCGGCAGTGGGAAATCGTCGATCATTAATCTGGTGTGTCGCTTCTACCTGGCGGATTCGGGGCAGGTGCTGATTGATGGGCACGAGATCCGGAACATCGCCGGTCATGCTCTGCATCGTCGCATGGGGATTGTTCAGCAGCAGAATTTTCTGTTCAGCGGCACGGTCGCGGACAACATCCGATTCTCCAGACCGGAAGCGTCGGACGCTGATCTCATCAATGTGCTGCGGAAGCTGGACTGCGAAGATCTGCTGACCGCACTGCCGGAAGGACTACTGACTCGGGTCGGCGAAGGCGGAGCCGCCGTGAGTTCCGGGCAACGGCAACTCATCTGTTTTGCACGTGCCATGCTCGCGGACCCGGCAATCCTGGTTCTGGACGAAGCGACCAGCAGCATCGACAGTGCCACGGAATCGCGTCTGCAAAGCGCACTGGAAGTACTGCTCCACGGGCGCACGGCATTCGTCGTCGCTCATCGCCTCAGCACCATCCGCAACGCCGATCAGGTCATCGTGCTCGACCACGGCAGAATCGTCGAACGCGGAACGCACGACGAATTGATCACCCACGACGGCATCTACGCCGGGCTGTACGAACGCTTCGCACAACATTAAGGGCTGATTTCCGCGTTCATTGAAACCATTGTTTCACCTTTGATCCCAGGACCTACGAAATCCGTAATAATCACCGGCGTCAATTCTGGACCATTCGAGCAGTGAGTAACCCGATGAAGATACGCCCCGTCTTCAGCGTACTGATCCTTGCATTCTCGGCGTTCAGTTACTACCGCATGATCGGGGTGAATTTCTCGACTGGCACCATATCAACTGTCTCTGGTGCCACAAGTACCGATTTCGTCAGTATATATGTCTTCGATGGACAGTGCCTTTTCTGCCGATATTACGATTCGCCGACGGAGCAGGAGTTTGAGTTCGCCACGATCGACACTGACGAATCGTCCTACTGGAACGGCTTTTTTCTTAGGCTCCCTTATCAACACCGCTTTCTCTGTTTTGCTCACACCACGCCAATCGGGTTCCATGGGGGAAAGGCGTCAATCTACCTAGCGCCGCTCTGGAGCTTTCTGTTCCTTCCGATGATGTGGATGTGTGGCGTCTATCTGTTCAGACTTCGCGGATTCATTCAGGCAAGGCGTGCTGAAGAAAATCAAAGGTGTCAGGTCTCACTTAATTGAGACCTGACCCTTTTTAGCTTCCCTCAGTTTCCGACCGCGTCAGTTGTGCTGCATTTCTGCGTAAGCTAAACATATCCAATTCTTGACTTCAGGGCCATCTGGAGCCTGGGACTGGAAACGCCAAGCTTCTACACGCCTTAGTACTGGGTCGAGTACACGCAGGTCTGCAGGTTCCTTGCAGCAGAATGCCAACTCACAGTCCGCGAGCTAGACATGGCTCTCTGGCCATACTCTCGCGAGCATCAGCCGAGCGATGCCTGACTTTTAAGGCTTTGACTTCGCGAGCGCGGACGGAGAGCGCGGACGGAGAGCGCGGAGTGACGACGGAGGTTGAGCTGAATGGGCTGGTGGCGGTCCGAGTCATTCGAGCCGAAGCTCAAGGCATTCGTTCAAGAAGCGCGGTGGAGTTGCAGCGGCTGGTTCCAGATGGGAAACGCAATTCGCAGGTGTCGGTGTTTGAGTGATTTCATGTAGGTCCTTTCTGCCGGAAAGGATTTTTCAAAGCGCCGCAGGGCAAACCGTCAGCGGGACGTCACAGGGCGAAACAAAAAGCGGTGCCGTGATCGCCGGCGACATGATTTTGAAGCGGAAACGCATCTGGTCGCAGGTCGCAGCGACGCTGCGAAGTCCTTTCCGGCAGAAAGGACCTACTTCAGCGCGCACGTTCCATCGACACGGGTCACTGCGTGTTTTTGAACTGGCCGACGGTGCAAGAGTGCGGCAGACACGGAGGGCTGACGCCCAGCCGCCCGCCTTGCGTGTTTTCATGCGCATCGTCGGTTGTCCAGGAAGAGCGGAAAAAGGGATTACCGCCGAGTGGAGTTTTTCGCTCAGGCGCGCGATTTACTGCCTGGCTTGCAGATCCTGTTGCCGGGTGCGATCATGGTTAGTGTCGATTCAGACTTCTTACGAATCCGGCGACGCCACAGTCGAAGCCGCAGGGTTGAACATGACGAACACTCAGGAACCAGTCGATGGAACATTCACAGTCGATGTCGAAGACTACTTTCAAGTCTCTGCCTTCGCATCCGTCATCAAGCCGGGTGACTGGGATCAATACGACTGCCGAGTTGAAAACAGCACACGGCAGATTCTGGAAATTGCGGCGAAGCAGTCTACGCTCGGAACATTTTTTATCCTCGGCTGGGTGGCCGAACGATATCCGGACCTGGTGACAGAAATTCGCTCGGCGGGCCACGAAATCGGCTGTCACAGTCAATGGCATCGACTGGTCTATGACCTTGGACCGACCGGTTTTCGCGCGGATCTGATACAGTCCCGCGATGTGCTGCAGAATATTCTGGGCGAACCCGTTCGCCTTTATCGGGCACCGAGTTTCTCGATCACATTGCGGTCACTGTGGGCGCTGGATATCCTGGTGGAGGAAGGTTTCGAGACGGATTCCAGCATCTACCCGACGCGGCATGATCGCTACGGAATTCCTGGGTCGCCGAAGAGTCCGTACGTGATTCAGACTTCGAGCGGTCCGATTCGCGAGTTCCCTGGCATGACGGGCACAGTCGCTGGCATGACAGTGCCCGTGGGCGGCGGTGGATATCTGCGATTGTCTCCGTGGCGGTTAACGGCGCGACTGTTGCGACAGATTCGCTCCGCAGGCAGACCGCTCAACGTGTATCTGCATCCCTGGGAAGTTGACGTCGATCAGCCCCGCATTGCAGCTTCGTTGAAATCTCGATTCCGACATTACCAGAATCTGTCCACGACTGCCCCGAAACTCGCGCGAATGCTGAGCCAGTTTCGACTCACCACGATGACGGCGGTACTGGATCAGAACCTGGCGGCAGCAACCTCCCCGGCAGCATTCACCCCGGCGACAGGCACCACACGCGGTCGCCACTTCCCTCACTGGACCCACTGAGACATGACCGGGCGAATTCTGTATGTGACTCATCGAGTCCCCTTTCCGCCGGATCGCGGCGATCGAATTCGAACGTGGAACGTGCTCAAGTTTCTCGCCGGCCGTACTGCCGTTGATCTGGCGTGTCTTGCCGATGAGCCAGCTTCCGAGGACACGTTGCAGGAACTTCGGAGAGTCACGAATCAACTGGCCGTAATTCCACATTCCGGTCGTGGACGCTACGTGCGCGGGGCGCTTTCGATGCTGCGCGGCCGGACCATGACTGAGGGCCTGTTTGATTCGCCTGCCTTGAAATCCGTGCTTCGTGCGTGGAGCAGTCAGACAACGTATGATGCGATTCTGGCGTCGTCGTCGGGAGTTGCCCATTATCTGTTTCCACCGTGCGTCAGTGCCGACACGACGCGCTGGGTCGATCTGATCGACGTGGATAGTCAGAAGTGGCTGGATTATGCCAGAGCCGCACGTTTTCCCATGTCACTGGTTTATCGCACCGAAGGACGGCGACTGCGAAACGTCGAATGTCGTCTGGCGGCTACCTGCGATCGGCTGTTGGTTGTGAGCGAGGCGGAGCGCGATTTGTTTCGTGCGTTTTGTCCGACAGATCGTATTGCTGCGGTGAGCAACGGCGTTGACTATGCCTACTTTGCACCGCAGCCGGGCACTGCGGCTGAAGCTCATTCCTGCGTGTTTGTGGGTGTGATGAATTACAAGCCAAACGTTGATGCTGCGATCTGGTTCGCGCAGAATGTGTGGCCGCAGATTCGTCAGCGTTACTCGGACGCAAGGTTCTATGTTGTGGGTAAGTCGCCGACGCCGGAAGTTCGGGCCTTGCAGGCAGTCGATGGCATTGAAGTGACGGGTTCCGTTCCCGATGTGCGCCCATGGCTGATGCGTGCGACATGTGCCGTGGTGCCACTGCAAATCGCCCGCGGCGTGCAGAATAAGGTGCTGGAAGCAATGGCGTGTGGCCGACCGGTAATCTGTTCTCCCGAACCATTAAAGGGGCTCACTGCTGAGGCCGGTGTTCATTTGCTCAGAGCAGACTCAGCCGTCGAATGGGTCACAGCGCTGAGAGCTGTATTCGACGACAGGCAGATGCAGCAAGATCTCGGTGCCGCTGCCGCGAGGTGGGTGCAGCGGCATCACTCTTGGAACTCGGCCCTTGCGATGCTGAAGGAACTTTAGGATCGCTCGAGAAATAACTGGCGCTTTTGGGTCGTCGGACAAGAATGTCCAACTTGCTGAAATCGCAGGCGATCCACGTACGTCGGCCCTCCTGCAGTGACCTCGTCACAGCCGTCAGAATCGTTTTGAAAGCGGCATTCGATGCCGGTAGCTGAGCGTTCCCGGCAAAAAGTGCCGGTTGATACGAATGGGGCAAACTGCACATGATCGTGACGGCGATACAACTCAAAGAGGAAATAGAGTTTCGGCATATGAGGCGTTTGGTATCGCCTGTGCCGACGAGGGCCCATTCATCAACAATCCGGCACGACCGCGAGTCTGCCACCTACTTCGTGGAGGACGATCCTTGAACGGTTCAACAACAATTCGACGTCATGCAAATTCCGAAATCTTTGGATACCGCAGCTTCATCTGGATCTGTATGGTGATGTCCCTCGCGGTTGTGTTCTTCGGAATGCAACTCATGATGGTCGGCCCATTGAAAGGGCGGCTCGACGGCATTCAGGCCCGGCTGGATGAATCTGAAGGGAACATGAAGAAACTGGTTGCCGGACGGGACTCCGTCTGGAAGACCAACGTGCTGCTCACGAGCATTGAAGAGCAGGCCAGCCAGGTGCAGAAAGTTCAGAAGAGTCTGGTCGATATTCAGAATCTTCGCAGCAGTATTCTGCGTGAAGCGGAATCCTCATCTGTCGCTATGACCGCACTGGATCGCATGTCAGCAGTTCAGGATCGGCTGGTCGCTGGTGAGCAGCAGACGCTGCAGGCGTCCGCTCAGATCACGAAACTTGACGAGTTGTTCGCAACGATTAATGAGGGCAGCGAAAATACTGAAGTCGCCAACAACTCAGTGGACGGCATTGTGGCGTTGCAGAATCGCGTCATCGCGGCATCCAACAACCAGGAACAGGCCAGTGAAGGGATCTCAAACCTCGCCGACCTGACCCAGCGCATAGTCGCTCAGTCGGAAGAACTGAAGATCGCATCAGCGCGATTTGACGAATTCGTCGGCCTCGCGAATTCGATTCAGATTTCCGCTGTCAATCTGGAATCTGCAAAGACGACTGTTGCAGACATGAATACGCTGCAGGATCAACTGGTTGCATCCAGTGAAAAGCTGCCTGTCGCTCAGGACAACGCCCGCATACTCCTTGCGATGAACGATACGCTGACCAGCGATAGTCTGAAGCTTGAAGCGTCCGGTCGGAATCTGGAATCGCTGATCGCGATGGGGACGTCGTTGAGCACTCAATCACAGCAGGTGGCTGAAGCCATCCAGAACCTTGAGATCATGGACGACTTCCGCACGGAACTGGCGGCTCACGTCAAATCCCTGGAAGGAGTTCGCCGCACGATGATGGAGATCGCGATGATGGAATCAACGCTGAGCCGAGTTGCTCAGGTTGTGGAACCTCTGACTCAGATCGGGAATCTGCGACGGTTGTCGGATGACGAAGTGCGGGAAGCCGCTCGCGTGATTCTTGATCGCCGGGTCACTCGGTTCTCACAGGCGGATTCACAGCTTGAAACCGGAGCTGTCAGCAGCGACGCAGGAGTGACAACAACGCCGAACAGCACCGACGAAGAGTCTGTACCGCTTCCACCGGAAGCTCGTTAGAGTCTTACTCTGTTTTTTAAGCGCACGGTGCGCGCATGTTTCATAGTCGTGGATCGCTCCGCGATCCAACGCTGGATCGCGGAGCGATCCACGACTATGGGGTGCGGGCGGAGCCC
>Ga0105048_10010660_pt1 | contig 14552 bp, 7 predicted proteins | sample MAT05_FD_78382 | JGI IMG/M metagenome (GOLD analysis project Ga0105048, IMG submission 78382) | Freshwater microbial communities from Lake Fryxell liftoff mats and glacier meltwater in Antarctica - MAT-05 | ecosystem: Environmental > Aquatic > Freshwater > Ice > Liftoff microbial mat | place...
CTCGACGCTCACTTCTTCGCCCTTCTCCATGCCGTAAAAGAAAAGGGGCGTCGGCAAAACGCTCAGGTCGGAATATCGCGCCTCGGCGAGCGCGAATTCGGGAAAGACTTTCGGGTAGAGAACGTAGGAGATCACGTCCGTTTCACTCGCGGGGCGGGTGAGTTTCGATTCGAGTTCCAGCCGAGCCTTGGCGAAATCTGTCGGGGGGAGCAACGCACCGGGGCGGTCGGCGAGAGGCTTGCGGCCGCGGAGGATGCGGGCCTGGAGCAGTGCCGGGAATCCGCCCGGTGGCTGGCCGAGCTTCCCCTCGAAGAACTCGACTACCGATTCGGGGAACGCGACCTCGCGCTTCGGATCGACGACCTCGGCCGGGGTCAGGTTGTTGACGAGCATGAACAGCGCCATGTCGCCGACGACCTTCGACGTGGGCGTCACCTTCACGATGTCGCCGAACAGCTTGTTCACCTCGGCGTACGTCCGGCCGACCTCGTGCCAGCGGTCGCCCACGCCCAAAGATTGCGCCTGCTGGTACAGATTCGCGTACTGGCCGCCGGGCATCTCGTGCAGATAGACCTCGGCCGAACTCGCCCGCTGGCCCGTCTCGAACGCGGAATAATGGGTGCGAACGCCTTCCCAGTAGTTCGCGGTTTCCTGGAGAGCGTCGAAGGCGAGGCCGGTGTCACGGGGCGTGAACCGCAGCGCCTCGGTGAGGGCGTTCAGGCTCGGCTGGGCGGTGTTCCCGGCGAGCGGGGCGAAGGCGCAATCGACGACATCGACCCCCTCCCCCGCCGCCAAGACGTAAGCCGCGATCTGCCCGCCGGCCGAGTCGTGGGTGTGGAAGTGGAGCGGGACGCCGACCTCGGCGCGGAGCGCCCGTACTAGCGTCTGGGCGGCGTACGGCTTGAGCAGGCCGGCCATGTCCTTGATCGCCAGCACGTGCGTGCCCATCTTCTCCAGGCTCTTCGCCAGCTCGACGAAGTACTTCAGCGAATACTTGTCGCGCTTCGGGTCGAGAACGTCGCCGGTGTAGCAAATCGCCGCTTCGCAGATCGCGTCAGTCTTAAGGACCGCGTCGATCCCGACGCGCAAGTTCGGGAGCCAGTTGTTCGCGTCGAACACCCGAAAGATGTCCATACCGTGCGCCGCCGAGAGCCGCACGAACTCGTCCACCACGTTGTCCGGGTAGTTCGAGTAGCCGACCGCGTTGGCCGCCCGGAGCAGCATTTGGAACAGGACGTTCGGGATCGCCTCGCGGAGTTGACCGAGGCGATCCCAGGGCGACTCCTTGAGGAACCGCATGCTCGTGTCGAACGTCGCCCCGCCCCACATTTCCAGCGAGAACAAGTCGGCGTGCGCCCGGGCGTAGCGTGGGGCGATGCGGAGCATGTCGTAGGTCCGCATCCGCGTCGCAAGTAACGACTGGTGGGCGTCGCGCATCGTCGTGTCGGTCACGAGCAGGCGCTCCTGCTCGCGGACCCAAGCGGCGAACTTGGCCGCGCCGAGTTCCTTGAAGCGGTCGCGGGTGCCCTTTGGCATCTCCGTCGGCTTGCTGAGCAATGGGTGTGGAGCGGCCGGGACCGCGGCGAGGGACGTGGGACGGCCGCGGTCCTTGATTTCCGGGTGGCCGTTGACGATCACCTCGGCGACGTAGGAGAGCAATTTCGTAGCCCGGTCGCGGCGGGCGGGCAGGTTGAACAGGTCGGGCGTTTCGTCGAGGAACCGTGTCGTTACGGTGCCGGCCAGGAACTCCGGGTGCGTGATGAGGTTCAGCAAGAACGGAATGTTCGTCTTCACCCCGCGGACGCGAAACTCTTGAAGGCAGCGCTCCATCCGGGTCGCCGCGTCCTCGAACCGGATGCCGCTGGCCGTCACCTTGACGAGTAGCGAGTCGTAGAAGGGCGTGATGACCGCCCCGGGGTTGGCGGTCCCGGCGTCGAGCCGCACGCCCGGCCCGCCGCTCGACCGATAGGCGGTCAGGCGACCGTAGTCGGGCACGAACCCGTTGGCCGGGTCTTCGGTCGTGACCCGGCACTGGATCGCGTACCCGCGGGTAGAGATCGCCACCTGTTCCAGACCGACTCCCGGGTCGGCGAGCCGCCGCCCGCCCGCGATCAACAGCTGCGACCGCACGATGTCGAACCCGGTGACGGCCTCCGTGACGGTGTGTTCGACCTGGATGCGCGGGTTCACTTCGATGAAGTAGATGGCCTTCGCGTCCGTGTCGTATAAGAATTCGACGGTGGCGGCGTTGTCGATGCCGACTGCACGGCCGACCGCGACCGCGGCGTCGAGGATCGTCTGGCGGACGCCGGCGGGCAGGTTCGGGGCCGGGGCAAGTTCGACGACCTTTTGGTGCCGCCGCTGAATCGAGCAGTCGCGCTCGTACAGATGGACCAAACCGCCGTGGCGGTCGCCGATCAGTTGCACCTCGATGTGCTTTGCCCGCTCGACGAACTTTTCGAGGAACACGTCGGGGATGCCGAACGCGGTCTCGGCCTCGCGCCGGGCCGACTCGACGGCCTCGGCAAGTTTGTCGGCTGTGCGGACGACCCGCATCCCCCGCCCGCCACCCCCCATCGACGCCTTGACGATGACCGGATACCCGAGTTGTCCCGCCAGTACCTGGGCTTCGTCGATTTCCACGACCGGGGCGTCGCTGCCCGAAAGCACGGGGACGCCGGCCTGCCGGGCGATGCGCCGCGCCGCCACCTTGTCGCCGAGTTGGTCGAGGATTTCCGGTCGGGGGCCGACGAACGTGATCCCGGCCGCGCCGCACGCCCGCGCGAACTCGGCGTTCTCGGAAAGGAAGCCGTACCCCGGGTGGATCGCATCGACGCCCACGTCCTTCGCCTGGGCGACGATGCCGGGGATATCGAGGTACGCCCGGATCGGCTCGCCCGGCTTGCCGACCCGATACGCCTCGTCCGCTTTAAATCGGTGCAAGGCGAAGCGGTCTTCGTGCGAGTAGATTGCGACCGTTCGGATGCCTAACTCGTGCGCCGAGCGGAACACGCGAATGGCGATTTCACTGCGGTTGGCAACGAGCAGTTTACGGAAGGGGCGGGACGGCGAATCCGACATGTCCGGCACGACCTCGGGGTTGGGGCGTTCGCCGAATAGATATGAAATTCCCGCGAGCATGCACAGTGACGGTCGGCACGTCGCGGACAGGACTGGGCAACCGGCTTCCCCTGATACAAAAGCTCCTTCCGACTGGAAGGGGCTTCGCGGGGTATCGGGATCGCGTGCGCTTACGGCCCGACGACCTTCGCCGCCACCGGGATCACGACGCTCGGTTGATCCTTGTTGTCGGTCACGACTTCCAGGTTGCGGGCGAAGCCCCCGACCAGTTTCGGGTTGGCCGACAGCGTGATGACGTGGACCGGCTTCGCCTCCTGGCTCTCGACCTTGATGTCGAGTTGCTCGTCGCCGCCCTTCACTTCGAGAATCCGAAACGGCTTCTCGCTCCTCAGCGTAATCTGCTTCTCGGTCGCATTCCCGAGCGCCACGTTGCCGAACTGCACTGCGTCGGGGCTGATGGCGAAGACTGTCGTGACGTTGACCGTAACCGGGATGCGAAGGGACGCGACCGCCGGGTTCGACGTTTTCAGGAAGATGTCGGAGGTCCAGTTCCCGGCCGGGCAGTCCTTGTCCAGTGTCGCCGTCACCTCATAGGTTACGGTGCTGCCGCTGCGCGACTCCAGTTTGTGATCGGCCTTAACAAACCCGCCATTGCTCGTGCTTTCGGAAATCGCCCAGTTCGGGTCGCTCGTGAACGTCACCTTCGTGCTGACCTTGCCGCCCTGCCCCTTCTTCAACGTCCCGAGGGCGAGCGTGTCCGGCGACATCATCAGGTCGTCGCGGCAGACGGTCTGTACCCGCAGTGACACTTCCTCGTGGTTCGGTGTCAGGAAGGGGACGTAGACGATCACCGACTTGGTGACGTTCGGCGTCGGGATGCGGCGGGTGTCCATGTAGGCGACGACTGCGGCCGTCTCCCCTGGCGCGACTTGATTCCGACTCACCGCGGCCGACGTGCAACCGCACGACACCCGCGGCTGGCCGAGGGTGAGCGTGTTCTGTGTGGTGTTCGTGAACCGGAAATAGTGGATGAGGACCGGCCCACGCGGGGTCGTCCCGAAATCCTTGACCTTCTCCGGGAACAGGTCGGCCGACCCTGCCAACGCCGATCCGACGCCGGCGAATAAACCAGCAACGGCGAGCGAAATCCTAAACATGCCTCGTCTCCCCCAGGTGCCGGTCGGTCGTCATTTCCCCCGAAAGACGCCGCGACCGTGTCATTAAATATCTATCAGACGCGACCCCGACCCCACACTACGAGTTTGCCAGTCGCGCCGGTGGGTAGCAGGTCGGGTCAGCGCCCACATCGTTACGACTTGCTCGGTCGGAAACCCCGGCACACTCCGTATTCGCACCCGCCGTACTCCGTTCACTAGGCCCGGGCCAACACCGCGACGAAAACCTTCGTTGCCCCCGCTTCTCGTAACACTCGGGCCGCTTCGCTCACCGTACTGCCAGTAGTCATCACGTCGTCCACGACCAAGACCGTTCGGCCGACGAAATTTGCGCGGCGACCGACGCGAAACGCACCACGAACGTTTTGCCGGCGGGCCGTTGCTGAGGGTTGCGCGTGTTGCACGGCCGGTTTGAGGCGTCGCAATCCGGCAGCTCGAAACTCGACCCCGAGTGCGACCGCGATTTCACGCCCGATGCTCTCGGCTTGATTGTACCCACGATTCCACCGCCCGCGCCAGTGGAGCGGCACCGGCACCACCACGTCTGCACCGCACTGTTTCAGGGCCACGTTCGCAGACTCCGCGAATGTGCGGCCGAGCATTTCTGCCACCGGCTCGCCCGATGCATGCTTTGTTCGGAGAATGCCGTCGCGCAATCGGGCATGGTAACTGGAAAGTCGAATTGCCCGTTCGAACCCGAACGAACGTCCTTTGCAAGCCGGACAACCGTGCGCCGTGTCGGTGTGAGGTCCAACGGAAGCGGTACATTTGGGGCAAACCTCGGAAGAATCTTCCGTAATTCCTCGGTGGCACATGTAGCACAGTCCGTGCCGGAAGGTTGCGTCCTCGGTTTCAGGTTCGTCGCAGATCAGGCACGCATTGGGGTACAACAACTGGGAGACGCCGCGAACAAAATCCGTGATGACACGAGGGACCACGACTCGTACTTTCGGAGGATGGATAACGGACCGAACACAAGCGTAACCGCTCGATCGAACCGCCGCAATACGTTGACCGCGTGGAAGAGGTGTCCGTTTCACGCGGAACGGCGTTCGGCACCCTCGGTTCCGATGACCGCGACGGGAATGCTCACGACGAAGCGGGTGGGGCCGTCGATCGTCGGCACGAACTGCACGTCGGCACCGTTCTGGCGGGCAAATTGCCATGCGGTCGGCAGGCCCAACCCCCGGCCCCGACCGGCGGCACGTCCGCAGTAGAACGGATCGAAGGCGTGTTCGACGGCTCCAGGCTCCAGTCCCGGTCCGCTATCTTCGACCACGAAACGAGCTAGCTTCCCGGCCGTTTCACACCCGAGCCGCACCCAACCGCCCTTCACAGCCGCCTCGACGCCGTTGCGGACCAATGCGGCGACGACGTGGCGCAGTTGCACGAAGTCGGCGTCGAGCCAAACGTCGGCGGGCGCGCTCGCCAGTTCGAGCGTCACCCCACGTTCGGCCGCCACCGGGTCGAGGTCGTTGCGCACGGCCGTCATCAGTTCGACCGCCGCGAACCGCCCGGGGGCGGGTTTAACAGGGCGTGCGAACTGCATCAGGTCGCGGAGGATGCCGGCGATCCGCTGCGTCTGGCGGACGATCGAGCGGAGCGTCTCGCCACGGTCGGCGTCCTGTTCGGTGCGGATCAACCGCTGGGCGTTGCCGGAAATCACGGCGAGGGGATTGTTGATCTCGTGACCCGCGCCGGCCGCGAGTTCCGCCAACGCTTCCAGCTTGGCGTCGCGGAGGCGCGTACCTACCGTCCCCGCGGGTTCAGCCAGTTGTTCGTACAACTCGTCGATTCGGTCTTCGAGACGCAGTACGAGAGACGCGCCGTTCCGCCGCCGGGCAACGGCCGTGGCACGGAGGAGATTACGTAGGAGCGGGACGTTGTGGGGGTTTTGATCGAGGTCGGATGGCGCGAGTGGCGTCTCTTTATCCGTCGTCCGGCACAAGCGGCCGAGATCGGCCGAACTCATGCCGAGGTGGGAAAGTAGTTCTCCGCGGTCGGCGGTCCGGGTCAAGCCGAGCGACGTACCGCACTCCTCGGCCCACGAAACGGCCAACTGCACGACGGCGAAAACATCGGGTTCGGAGACGACCCGGCGGGCAGTGCGGAAGGGCAGGTTCAGGTTGCCGAGAATCGTCGCGGCCCACAGTGGCAGTCGCCAGCGGGTCGCAAGTCGGCGGGCGATTGTATCGTGGTCGATCGCCCAGAATTGCCGCTGAACAGCGGATGAGTCCTCGACGAAGGCTGGATCGAAGAGCGGTCGGCGGGCGGCGGGCGGATCGACTACCGCCACAGCATACCAGCCCACGGGAGCAATTTGTGCCAGCGCCGCTGCACCGTCTGCAAACCGCCTGCCGGTATGAGAGGCGATCCGGGCGGCGAACTGGGCGGCTACACGTCCCACGGTTGTCGCGGGAGTGAGAGGTGGAACGCACGCCCCGGGGGTCATGTCGAGAAAGGTTGCGGCAGCTTCGAGGATGACGGGTGAGAGGAAGCGGTCGCCGGAAAACGAGAAAGATTCGGGCGCGGCGGCGGCCGATTGGGTGCGGAGTAGGAGCGCGGTGAGTGCGGCGTCGTTCGCCGCGAGGTGGGGCACGTCGACCGGCCGTTCGGCCAGGGCGACGAGACTGTCCGTGTTCGGGCAGAGCCACGGCAGATCGACCGCGCTCCGGCCCGCCGCCTTCCCTGGCACGACTCACTCCCGGGTAGCGAAACGCGGCGTCGGGAAGCGTCCCTGGGAACGAACCGGAGGAAAAGCGGCAACTTTTCCGTCCGGCGATTCCGTGATCCGCGTCCCTCGACCGCGAGTCTCGTTCACGCCAGCGCCGACGACTCGATGTCGAGTTGGACGCACATCTTCTCGATGAGTACGTCCACGTCGAACGGCTTGCCGACGAAATCGTCGGCCCCGGCGAGCTTCAACTCCTGAATCTTGTCGTCCTCGATCATCCCGCTGATGCAGATGATCCGCACGTCTTCCATCGCCGCGTCGGCGCGGACCCGGTGGCAGACTTCCTTCCCGTTGATGTCCGGGAGCATCACGTCGAGGATGATGAGGTCCGGGCGGTAGTCCTTGACCATCATCCCGGCGTCGAACCCGTTCGACGCGATCCGCACCTCGAACCGGCCGTCCTCCTGGAGGGCCTTGTGCATGGTGTCGACCAGTTCCGGGTCGTCGTCTACCAGCAGCACCTTGCGCTTGCCGCTCTCGAGCGCGTCCGTCGGGATGTTGTTGTCCTTCATGAACTTGTACAACGCTTCCCGCGGGATCCGCCGGAACTTCGAGCCGGGGACGCGGAACCCCTTGAGCTGCCCGTTGTCGAAACAACGGATGATGGTTTGTTGGCTGACCTTGCAGATTTTGGCCGCCTCGCCCGTCGTGAACACCGTCTTCATACGCACACCCACCTTGCCGGCTCCTGCCGATTCGCATGAAGGGAGGTCCGCGCGGCCGTCTGACCGAGCCGGCGTCGGACCGGAAACCGTCCGTGAATCGCTGCTACCGGTTCCCTGGTCCGATCCGGGGGTGCGAACCCCGCGGGCGGTACAGGTGGAGAAGGTGGTCGGATCGTCCACGACCGGGCAATTCCAGACGGGGAGAGATGGTAATTCTACCACCTCGACCCATCATACCCGGGAGGTTGATCGGCTGGAACGAACCGTCTCGCGCGGGCACAGGAAGCCCGTACACGAGACGAATCGTGTCCCACACGACCGCAGCCTCTCGCCCGACCCGTCGAAACGCGACGGGTATGGCATTTTCGCCGACCGACGAACCTTTACCAGTTTTCCTAAAGCAGCACCCTTGCCGACTCGGTCGTACCTTTCATCGGCTACTCAGTCCGCGCAGGATACTCCATTTGGCCATTTTCCCGATCCGGAAAATGGCCAACACGAGAATCGTCCGCAGATCGGGGTGGCCGGTGGGTCGTCGCCCGTGCCGGGTGCATGACCGTTAGAGAACTCCGGTCACGGCTGTTACGTCTACACCGCCGCACCGAACGCCGGCCGGGTGCCCTGTCCCCTCGCGGGCGGTGCCAGTTACCCGGCCCCCCCGTCGCGGGCAAACCCCGCATACCGACTCATTCCAGATAAAACAACAGCACTGCTAAGTCGGCCGGGGTGATGCCACTCACCCGGCCCGCCTGTCCCACGCTGGCCGGCCGCACCCGCGTCAACTTCTCGCGGGCTTCGTGGCGGAGTTGGGGGACGGCGGTGTAATCGAACGCGGCGGGGATGCGCCGGTCCTCCATTCGCCGGAACCGCGCCACCTCCGCCGCCTGCCGGTCGATGTACCCGCTGTACTTCGCCTCCAAAACCACCTGCTCCACCACGTCGGGCCGGGCGTCCCAGCCGCGCAGCGCCGGGTGTCGGTCGCACACGTCGGCCCAGTTTACCTCGGTACGCCGCAGCCAGGTATCGAGGCCGTCGCCGTCGCTACGGATCGCCTTCAAGATCGTTTGAAGCTGCGCGATCCCCGACTCCTTCCGTTCGTACCGTTCCCACGCCGTCTGCGACACCGACCCGACCCGCCGGCCCAGCGGGGTGAGCCGGCGGTCGGCGTTGTCGTGGCGGAGGAGGAGGCGGTACTCGGCCCGCGACGTGAACATCCGGTACGGCTCGTCCACGCCCTTCGTGACGAGGTCGTCGATCAGCACGCCGATGTACGCCCGGCCGCGGTCGAGAACGAGAGGCGCTTCGCCCTTGAGCTTCAGCGCGGCGTTGAGGCCGGCCATTAACCCCTGGGCGGCTGCCTCCTCATACCCCGTCGTGCCGTTGATCTGGCCGGCGAAGTAAAGGCCGGCGACCGGCTTGGTTTCGAGCGTCGGGTGGAGTTGGGTAGGCGGGGCGTAGTCGTACTCGACCGCGTACCCCCAGCGCATCACCTCGGCACGTTCGAGGCCGGGGATGAGCCGGAGCATCGCCTGCTGCACGTCCTTCGGCAAGCTGGTGCTGATACCGTTGCAGTAATACTCCCGCGTATTCAGCCCCTCGGGTTCGAGGAAAATGAGGTGCGAATCCTTGTCGGCGAAGCGAACGACTTTGTCCTCGATGCTCGGGCAGTAGCGCGGCCCGCGGCCGGCGATCTGCCCGGAGTACATCGGGGCGCGGTCGAGGTTCGCCCGGATCAGGTCGTGGACCGCGGCGGTCGTGTGCGTCGAGTGGCAGATCACCTGCGGGACGGCGACTGCGTCCGTCGCGAAGCTGAATGGCCGCGGCGGGTCGTCGCCGGGTTGCGGCTCGCACTTGGTGAAATCGATGGTCCGGCCGTTGAGCCGGCACGGGGTGCCCGTCTTGAAGCGGGCCAGCTCGAACCCGGCGCTCGCCAGGCTGCCGCTCATCGCCTCCGCCGAGTCGTCGCCCGCCCGGCCGCCCCTCGTTTTCGCCTCCCCGGTGTGCATGATCGCCTTGAGGAACGTGCCGGTCGTCAGCACGACGGCGCGGGCGTAATACGTCGTCTCCCCCCGGGCCACGACGCCGACCACGCGACGGGTCGCGGGCGGCGCGGCGTCGGCGGCGGGTTCGAGCAGCAGCGACTCGACGAGTTCCTGGCGTAGTGTCAGGTTCTCCTGCTCCTCGACCCAACGCTTCATCGTGAACTGGTAGAGTTTCTTGTCGCACTGGGCGCGGGGCGAGTGCATCGCCGGCCCCTTTGAGGCGTTGAGCATCCGGAACTGGATGCCGCTCGCGTCGACGCACCGGCCCATGACCCCGCCGAGGGCGTCGATCTCGCGGACGATCTGCCCCTTCGCCACCCCACCGACGGCCGGGTTGCAACTCATCTGGGCGACGGCGTCGGCGTTCATCGTGAGCAGGCACGTTCTCAACCCGAGCCGCGCCGCGGCCGTCGCCGCCTCGACCCCGGCGTGCCCGGCCCCGACCACCACTACGTCGAACCGATACGACAGATCCACGGTGGACCTCATTGAGGGTAACTCTCACGACCATGATACTGCCTGCGTACCCCTCGCGGGCGGTGCGGCAGGTGGATATGACAACCCCCACGGCCCCCCGGTTCCCGGAGTACCGAAATGGTCCTGCTCGCCGCCGCCCGCGAAGGCTTTCAGACGATCGACGCTGACCCGGCCTTGAAGGACAAGGCGCTGGCCAACCTCGCGGCGTGGCTCACCCACCCCGACTTCGCCGCCTACCGGCCGCAACTCGAACGGTTGGTGCAGACGGCGAAGTGGTCGGTGCTGGTCGATTCGTTCTACCAGGTGATGCCGTTCGGCACCGGCGGGCGGCGCGGGGCGGTCGGGGTCGGGCCGAACCGCATGAATCCCTGGACCCTCGGGGCGAGCGTCCAGGGACACTGCGAGTACCTGCGGCAGCGGTTCCCCGGCGTCGCCCCGGTGCGCGTCGTCCTCGCGTTCGACGTGCGCCAGTTCGAGGACCGCCGCGGCGTCTACGCCCGCGATCTATCGAACCCGGTCCTGCACATGAGCAGCCGCGACTTCTGCCAGTACGCCGCCGGGGTGTACGCGGCCAACGGCGTCCACGCCCACGTCCTCCCGCCGGACAGCAAGCGGTACGTGCCGACCCCGGAGCTGTCTTTCACCATCCGCTACCTGGGTGCGCACGGCGGGCTGAACATGACGGCCAGCCACAACCCGCCGGACGACAACGGGAGCAAGTTCTACGACGAGCGCGGGGCGCAGCCCGTCCCGCCCGACGACCAGTTGATGAGCGAACTCGTCGAGCAGGTGACGACGATCAAACACCTCGCCTGGGCCGACGCGGTGCGGGGCGGGAAGGTCCAGTTCCTCGACGACGCCCCGCACCGGGCGTACATCGACTTGTGCCGCAAGCAGAGCCTCATCCCGCCGCCGAAGTTCGACGAGTTCCGCGTCGTCTACACCCCGCTCCACGGGTGCGGCGGGTTCTGCGCCGGCGAGACGCTCGAAGCGCAGGGGTTCCGCCCGATCGCGGTGCCCGAGCAGGCGACGCCCGACGGCCAGTTCCCGAACGTCACCAAGACGCCGAACCCGGAAGTGCCCGAGTGCATGGACCGGGCCGAGGCGAAGGCCCGCGAGACGCAGGCGGACCTCGTGATCGCCACCGACCCGGACGCCGACCGCCTCGGCGGCCTCGCCTGCCGCTCGCCCGACGGCAAGGGCGACTACCGCTTCATTAGCGGCAACGAGATCGCGGCCCTGCTCACGCACTTCAAGCTCAGCCAACTCGCCCGGCAGGGGTCGCTCCCGGCGAATCCGATCGTCGTTACCACGGAAGTCACCACGGGGCAGATCACCCGTATCGGCCGGCAGTACGGGGCGCAGGTCGTCAACGACCTGCTCGTCGGGTTCAAGTACCACGCCGACGTACTCTGGCAGCTCGAATCGACCGGGCAGTACGGCGACGTGCGCGGCACCCCCGACGATTTTGTCATTGGCAGCGAGGAGAGCCACGGCATCCTGGCGACCGCCGCCATCCGCGACAAGGACTCGGCGTGTGCCGCCCTCCTGCTGGCGGAGGCAGCCCTGTTGCAGAAGCGGCAGGGGCGCACGCTCGTCGATTACCTCGACGACCTGAGCCGGCAGTTCGGCTACTACCGCAACGAGGTGCTGAATATCGTCATGACCGGCCTCGAAGGGAAGCAGAACATGACGCGGATGCTCGACGCCCTGCGGCAGACGCCGCCGCAGGAGATCGCCGGTCTTGCAGTCATAGCCTTTGAAGACCTGCGCGACGAGGCCGGGCGGATGGGGCCGTTCAAGGGCGAGACGGACCGCGCCGCCCGGAATTTCCTGATCTTCCGCATGAACGGGGCGGCGGGGGTGAAGGCGAAGGTGTCGCTGCGGCCGAGCGGGACCGAGCCGAAGGCGAAGGCGTACATCGAGGTCTGTTCCGACCCCCGGCCGACCACGACGACCGACGCCGTCTGGGAAGCGACCTGCGCCGCGGTGGACGCCCAGGTTCAGCAACTGGCGACGGACTTTCTCGGCAAGGCACTGGCGACGGTCGGCCAGACGGCCACGCCGGGGGCGGACAAACTCAGCCGGTAGTGTTGCGGCGATTAGAGTATCTTGCACATTGGGACGGTTCGGGCGGTCGTGGCAAGTGCTAGAAAACAAGCAAGGCGTTCAAGGCGATCAAGGCGTGCGCCTATCAGAAGTGAGCGCCTTGAAACGGTAAGAATGTCTACTCCGCTCGCCTCAAAAAGCGCGACAATGGCGGGCTTCTCACCGCTTTCTCAGAACTCGGCGCTGCCGGGGGTGCGGGGGAACGGGATCACGTCGCGGATGTTGGCCATCCCGCTGAGGAATAGAATGGTCCGCTCCAGCCCGAGGCCGAACCCGGCGTGCGGAACGGTGCCGTAACGACGCAGGTCGAGGTACCAGTTGTACCCTTCCGGGTTTAGTCCCTGCTCGCGCATGCGGCCTTCCAGTACATCAAGACGCTCCTCGCGCTGGCTGCCGCCGATGATCTCGCCGACGCCCGGCACCAGCACGTCCATCGCCCGGACGGTCTTGCCGTCGTCGTTCACCCGCATGTAGAACGGCTTCAGCGTCCGCGGGTAGTCGTACAGGATCACCGGGCTTTTGAAGTGCTGCTCGGTCAGGAAGCGCTCGTGTTCCGATTGCAGGTCGGTCCCCCACGACACCGGGAACTCCCACGTCTTGCCGGTCTTTTGGAGGATGTCCACCGCCTCGGTGTACGACACGCGCAGGAACGGGTTGGTCAGCACGTTTTCGAGGCGCGTGAAGACCTCCTTGTCCACGCGCTCGGCGAAGAATTTCATGTCCTCCGGGCACTTCTCCAGCGCGTCGCGGATGATCCGCTTCAGGAACGCTTCGGCGAGCGCCATGTTGTCGGTCAGGTCGAAGAAGGCCATCTCCGGCTCGACCATCCAGAACTCGGCGAGGTGGCGCGGGGTGTTCGAGTTCTCGGCCCGGAACGTCGGGCCGAAGGTATAAACCTTCCCGAGGGCGCACGCGAACGTCTCGACCTGGAGTTGCCCGCTAACGGTCAGGTACGCCGGCTTGTGGAAGAAGTCCTTCGCGTAATCGACCTTCCCGCCGGTCTTCGGCGGGGCGTCGGGGTCGAGGGTGGTGACGCGGAAGAGCGCCCCCGCCCCCTCGCAGTCGCTCGCGGTCACGATCGGCGTGTGGACGTAGAGGAAGCCCTGCTCGTCGAAGAAGTCGTGGATCGTCTTCGACACGCGGTGGCGGAGGCGGGCGATCGCGCCGAACGTGTTCGTCCGCGGGCGGAGGTGGGCGATGGTGCGGAGGAACTCGAACGTGTGGCCCTTCTTCTGGAGCGGGTAGGTCTCGGCGTCGGCGTCGCCCAAAAGTTCGACACGGCTGGCGTGAATCTCAGTCGCCTGTCCCTTCGCCGGCGACGCCTTGACCTCGCCGTCGACGGCGACGCTCGCCCCGGTGTGCAGGTGCTTGACGACCGCCTCGTAGTTCGGCAGGTCGCCGGGGGCGACGACCTGGACGTTCCCCTGGCACGACCCGTCGTTCAGCTCGATGAAGCTGAACCCGCCCTTCGAGTCGCGCCGGGTGCGGACCCACGCTTGCAGGCGCACCTGCCGGCCGACGGCTTCGGGCTTGCGGGCGTCGGCGACGGTGATCGTGTCCATGAATGCGACTCCGAATAAGAGGATTCACCACAGAGTCACAGGGCAGGCACGTGGGTATTACGCAGTTGGGAGACGCACTTGTGGGTTTTCAGCCCCGGAGGGGGCTGACGGAGTGTAGCCAGGGGTGGAGCGCAGCGCAACCCCTGGCGGGCGACGCGGGTCAACGGTGGGCGACGCGGACCAACGACGGGCCGATGCCCACCAACGGCGGCCGATGCGCACTGAGGTAGAGGGTAGTCACCCATTTCGCAGGGTAGACACCCATTTCGCCTCGGCCCCCAGGGGTTGCGCTCGAAGACTCGCTCCACCCCTGGCTACGTTCCCACGCCCCTCCGGGGCTAAAACCAAGCGACTGGCGCAGCGTCCTAACTGGTTTTCCTCTCTGTGCCCTCTGTGACTCTGTGGTTAACTCTCTGATTCTACTTCCCCTTCTTCTCGATCTTCGCCCACGTATCCCGCAGCGTCACGGCCCGGTTGAACACCAACTTCCCCGGCGTCGTGTCCCGGTCCACGCAGAAGTAGCCGAGCCGCTCGAACTGGAACGTATTCCCAGCCACCGCCGACGCCAACGCCGGTTCGAGCTTGCACCCGGTTAGCACGTCGAGCGACTTCGGGTTCAGGTTGTCGAGGTAGGTCTGGCCCTCCGGCACGTCGTCGGGGTCGGACTTGAGGAACAGGTGGTCGTACAGGCGCACCTCGGCATCGAC
>Ga0105048_10010661_pt1 | contig 14552 bp, 15 predicted proteins | sample MAT05_FD_78382 | JGI IMG/M metagenome (GOLD analysis project Ga0105048, IMG submission 78382) | Freshwater microbial communities from Lake Fryxell liftoff mats and glacier meltwater in Antarctica - MAT-05 | ecosystem: Environmental > Aquatic > Freshwater > Ice > Liftoff microbial mat | place...
TCCCCAACCTTCGCCGGTATAATTAAATTCTTTGATGAGTTGAAATGCCATGTTGTAAACAAAACAGGATTGATTTTGCCAAGAGATTTGATAAATAGTGTCATTCAAAATTGTGATCCCTTCTCCAAAAACATTTGATTGTAAACTGTGTGAACGTAAGTGCGTACCAGTCATTAAATCCACTTCAGCTAAAACTGATTGTCCATTTTGTCCTGTTCCTTCATAGAGCTTGCCTTTGTAGAATTCTAGTCCTTGTGTGTATGATGCAACATTGTGCGGCAATGCTTTTATTTTTTTTGCTGTTTTTTGCACAGGAACAATGTCTGAGAAAAAAACAATTGTTCGTGTGTCGCCATGAGTTTCTCCTTTTTCATCTTGATACGATGCGTAGATTTTTACAAAACCAACACGACTGTTTTTTGAATTTATTTTGATCGATTGATTTTCGATTTTTAAATCGGTTTGATAAAGCGTATCGTTGACAAAAATTTCTAGGTTTTTTACTTTTGATGGGTCACTGATTTCTAGTTTTACATCAACAATATCGCCTATTGTAAATTGTGCGTCGTTAGCGGGACTTGTTATTTTTAAAGGTGGTGCTGGGTGAGTTAGTATGTCTGGATCGATTTCAGTTTCGCCGGAGCAGGCTGCTATGATGAATGCGATTGCAAAAAAAGGAATTATTTTATTCATACTATTTTTATTCGAATTATGATTTTCTATGATACAAAGTTCTTCTTCATTTTTACGTTCTGTTCTTTTTTCTTGACACTTCAACTTCGCTCAGTGCAAGTAAAAAAGAACCATCCGTCAGCTGACGGACAAGAGCCGCAAAAAGCGCCTGCGATTCTACTCTCAAATGCTAAGTTCGGCCAGGTGATCTCCGATTACATTTTTTCTTTAATAATTTAAATCTCTTTCAGAGCTTCCCTGTCTCTCTAAGCATTTGCTTCGTCCAATCTTGTCACATTTTGATGCCCAAATAACGTCCACTGAAATAATAAAGTTTTTCCTTTCTTATAACAAATTTTAATCAACTAAAAATTAGAGATCATTTCCATTAAGACTTCTTTTTTTCTTGTTGAAACAGGGACCTTTGTTCCATCTTTCATTACTATTACACCATCTGATTTTAAAAATTCCTTGATGAAACTTGTGTTGATTAAATGCGATTGGTGCACGCGAATAAAGTTGTGACCAGAGAGTAAATTGTCAAATTCTTTTAATGTTTTTGTTACTAATAATTTTGTTCCGTCCGTGAAATAGAACATGGTGTAGTTAATGTTTGATTCGCATCGCAAAATTTCTTCTACGTTTACGATGTGAATTTTTTGCAACGTGTTAAGCGCAATGCGTTTTGTTTTTACAAAATTTTCTTTTAACAAATCAATTCGCTCCGCTGGCTTGTCTTGCCCTTCTACTCTGCTTACGGCATCCATTAATTCGTCCGGATCAATTGGTTTCAACAAATAATCAACTGCTGCAAATTTGAATGCCTTTACAGCATACTCATCACTCGCAGTTGTGAAAATTAATTTAAAATTTACCTCACCTAAAATCTCTAACAAATCAAAACCAGAACCATCTTTCATTTGAATATCAAGAAAAACTAAATCTGGTTTTATTTCTTTTATCAACTTTGCTCCAGTTACAACACCTTCGGCACTTCCAACCACTTCAATGTTGACACAATAGTTTTCCAAGTCAGCTTTTAAAACCGCAATTGCTTCAGGAATATCGTCAATAATTACAGCTCTAATCATACTAACGTTTTTAGTTTATTAAAATCAATTTCGTTGTGTGATGCATGAAAAATGCTAGCTCCATTTTTCAACAATAAAATTTGTGGTGATTCGTGACGAATATTAAATTTTTTCGCCAACTCATCCGATACATTTCTGTGATTTAAAATATCTAAATAATAAGGTGCAATTCCAACTGATGTTTCCCAATACAATTCCAACCTGTTCTTTGCCATTCCCGAAATTGAGCAACGTGTGCTATGCTTTAAAATAAGCACAGGTGTTGTGTGTGAAAGTTCAATTAATTCATTCAACTGACTGACCTCTGAAAGATCATTCCAAATCAATTGTGATTTATTTTTTGATGATGAAAAAAATCCCATTAATAATCCGATTTAAATTGTTCTAAAAAACGAATATCGTTTTCCGAGTATAAACGCAAATCTGTTACCCTATATTTCAATTGCGCAATTCTTTCAATACCCATTCCAAATGCAAAACCCGAATAAACTGTTGGATCAATTCCGCTTGCTTTTAATACATCTGGGTCAACCATTCCGCAGCCTAAAATTTCTAACCAACCTGTATATTTACAAACGTTGCATCCTTTTGCGTTGCAGAGTGTACATGACACGTCCACCTCAGCACTTGGCTCCGTAAAAGGAAAATATGAAGGACGCATTCTGATTGTTGCGTTTTCACCAAACATCTCTTTTGCAAAATAAAGTAAGGTCTGTTTTAAATCTGCAAACGAAACATCTTTGTCAATATACAATCCCTCAACTTGATGAAAGAAACAATGTGCTCGTGCAGAAATTGCTTCGTTTCTATAAACTCTTCCGGGAGAAATTGTACGAATAGGGGGCTTTGAATTTTCCATGACACGAACTTGCACAGATGATGTGTGAGTGCGCAAAGCCATTTCGGTTTTAGGGTCTTTTCCATCTCCTTTTGAAATGAAAAAAGTATCCTGCATATCACGCGCCGGATGATCGGGCGGGAAATTAAGAGCAGAAAAATTGTGCCAATCATCTTCTATTTCTGGCCCTTCAGAAACAGTGTAACCAATGCGATTAAAAATTTCTTCTATTTCATTTTTTACAATTGCTAGTGGATGGCGTGCCCCCAATTCATTCACTTCACCGGGTCGTGTTAAATCTAAAGAAGACGATTCTTTCTTTTCAGTACCTTTTAAATTTTCTGAAGCATTAGTAAATTTTTCTTCGGCCGCATTTTTAACTTGATTAATGAGTTGGCCAAATTCTTTTTTTGATTCGTTTGGAACCGATTTTAACAATTCATATAAATCTTTTATAACACTTTTTGAACCTAAAAATTTAATCCGATAAGCTTCCAACTCCTCTTTATTTGCAACGGGTGTAGCAGTGATTGATGCGTTAATTTCTTCTATCTTATTTTTTAATTCCATTGCAATAGGTGTAACTTTTTTAGTACTTAAATTGTTTTAGGATTTAAGTAGCCCAATAACGGTGAAGCGAAATTATGAAAAAAAGAGGAGTAAACTTGGGGATATTGTTTCTTTTAACAGCGATGTTATCTCTCACATTCAATTCTTGTTACAAAGAAAATCCAACACTTGCGCGAATTTTAGTAGTGGATGAAAATGGTGAGACATGCTTAAATGCAAAAGTGCGCTTATATCCTACGCCAACTATTCCGCCGCCTCATGGAGCAATTGTGATTGATGATGTTCTTTATACAGATGCCGATGGTTATGTGATATTTGATTATACAGAAGCTTTTAAATCTGGCCAAGCAGGATTTGCCGTTTTAAATATTGAAGTTTATAATTCAGATGAAAGCCAATACGGTGAGGGAATTATAAAGATTGAAGAAGAAAAAATGAATGATGAAACGGTTGTTATTCAACCATAATTAAGGCATTTTTAAAGAAAACAGACAACTTATTGTACAACTGACACGTATATAAGTTAGCAAAGACGCAACAATTCGAGAAAAAAATCTTATTTTTGCTTGCATTAGAAGTATAAACGAAAATTCTAAATACACTACAAAATGAACAAATTAATAGCCAAAGCCGGAATCATTTTCCTTTTCGTAGGATTTGTTTCAATCGTGTCTTGTCGTAAAGAAAGTGATACAATTGCGCGTATCCGAGTTGTTGATACTTCAGGAGCTCCCTTTCCTGGAGCCATGGTACGTTTGTATCCAACACCAACTATTTTACAGCATGGTCAAATTATCATTGATGACACTTTATTCACAGATGTTGATGGATATTGCATTTTTGATTATACAAATATGTACAATTTAGGTCAAGCAGGTTTCGCTGTACTAGACATAGAAGTAAGAAGTGGAGACACACTTTACGGAGAAGGCATCATTAAAATTGTAGAAGAAGTAACATCAGAAGAGACGGTTATTATTCAGCCGTAGATTCATTTTTTAAAAATAATTTTAATCCCGCTGACACTTGTGTTGGCGGGATTTTTTTTGGTTCTCAATTGACCCCACAGTCCATCAACATTTCTATTAAAATTTTCGTCCTCCTCGGACAGCTCCCAAACCATTTCATAATTTATTGACAACTCAACTTTTGGTCATAAAATATCTGGTAGAAAGGATGAAACAATGATGAAAAGAAATTTTATTTTCAACTAAAAATCTTTATTACATTTGCCCTATGCAAAAAATGAACAACACTTATTATTACTATTATCTGAGCTCGCCTGTTCGGAATGGTAATATATTGTTCATAGTCTAAGAAACTTAATCACACATTATATAAAAGCCCATTCCTTTCGGAATGGGCTTTTTTTATGCCTTTAAATAAAAAAAAGTAAAATGAAAACAAGACCAACAAAACAGATTTACAGCAATTATACGAACCAAGATTTACTAGTATGGAAAACCTTATTCGGTCGACAATTAGAAATCTTGAAACCAATCGTTTCGTCGGAATATTTAAAAGCGCTGGAAGAAGTACAATTTTCTTCTGAAAAAATTCCTGACTTTAATGAAGTTGGAGAATTACTAAAGCCCCTTACTGGATGGAGCTTGCAGGTAGTCCCGCACATTAGTCCTCCAAAAGAATTTTTTGAATCTCTTTCTCGGAAAAAATTTACCTCTACGTGTTGGTTAAGAACAATGGAACAATTAGACTATTTAGAAGAACCGGATATGTTTCATGATGTGTTTGGCCATGTGCCCTTATTGAGTAATAAAAATTATGTCGATTTTTTTAAAGGCATCAGCGACATTGCACTAAAGCACATTAACAATGAAAGAGCAATTGAATTACTTGGAAAAATTTATTGGTTCACGATTGAGTTTGGATTAATCAAAGAACAAAATGACATCAAAATTTATGGAGCAGGCATCATTTCCTCAAAAGGAGAAACTGAATTTTGTCTTTCTAAGATGGCCATTCACTTAGACTTTGATATTCAAACCATTTTTGACACCGATTATCGAACAGATATTATTCAGGCGCGATATTTTGTGATTGAATCCTTTGAACAGCTTTATAATTCGTTACCTCAGCTAGAACGCTTACTAAAAGAGGAGCTTGAAAAAGAGCCTGTAATTCGCTGATGAATGGCGTTTCATGGTTAAATAGTTTATGCATTACTTTAAACATTTTGACAGGGCCTCGACGGTCTTTGGCTATTCCGCATCTAGCAATTTCATCGCGGGATGACGGACAGACATAGGGTGGAGAAAAAAGCTTCTTGGATGGGGTTTGTTTTGATAAATGTAATTAATTCAGATGTACATTGCAAGATTGTAAATTGCTTGCTGTTTATTATTTTTGAAGTTCTGGTTTTACCCCTCAGTCCTTAAACATTTTCTTAAATTATTTTCAGTTTTCGTTGACAGCTCACCTGCATATATTCTTAAAATTGAAAATCCCGTGTCATCCTGAACTTGTTTCAGGAGACCCGGGATTTTGCCATGAAAAAATCTACTATTTGTATCGTGCTTACCTATGCAAATTGTAGCTTCTTTTTGAGTCGATGACTCAGTGTTTAAAAATGGAATGACGCTCCAAACGTAAGAGGGTAAGCCGTTTCAGACTTTCCGTATTCGTAAAGTGATAGTACGTTGTAGTTGGCAAACAATCCAAAATCGCGGAAACCAATTCTTGCAGTGGCGCATACTTGAAAGGCATTTGTATTGTATCTCCCTTTTTCTTTGTGATCATTTTCACCGCCAAAAACGTCGTATTTGTATTTTACTTTTGAGCCTATTCTTATTCCTCCAATTACACCAAAAGAGACGTGAAAATTCTTGTCTTCATTTTTTGATGTGTTGATTTGAAACAATACTGGAATGTTGAAATAATTAAGACGCAATTGGTTTTTGTTGAAACCGTTTGATAAAGTTGAATCATACATTCCCCAAGTAGAATCAGCATTTGAGGCCAATCGTAAATGATTGTCTTTAAAACCGTAACGACTATTTGTGAAACCTAATCCTGTTACAATTCCAAAATAATCTTTCACAATTTTTATACGTTGCTCAAAAATATTAAAGCTGTACGACATTGATTGTGCTGGATCAATTTGCAAATGACTTGAATTGAATGAAGGTTGAAACGAACCATTCATCAACATGTTTACGCCCACTTCAAAGCCCGACCAATAGGTAAGGTCAGCATTATCGCTGTAGTCTTCCCAATCTTCATCTGTCATGTTTTCCATATCTTTTGCTGGAATTGTATCATGATTAATGATGATAAATTCCATTCCGGCAACTGAAAATCGTGTAGTATCTCCTGCTGTTTTTTCTTCTTCTTGCGCTATCAAAAATCCACTTGATAAAATCGCAACTAGTGTAAAAATCTTTTTCATTTTTATATTTTTTTTAGTTCTTGACTTATTTTTAAAAGGAGTCCTTCTCCGCCCGCTGGCGTATCAGGATGACAAAAATTGAGGCCGTAAAAATTTTCGTTTCTCCTTTAGTTTAATGTAGGACGGGCTTGTGTTTTAAAAGTTACAGGTGAGGCAAAAAAAATTTATTCTTTTTTTTAAACGCTTGTGTTGTATAAAAATATTGTGGAATTTTCCCACTGATTTTCACGGAAAAGAATCACGGATTTGCGCTAATTCGATAAACGCTATGCGAACGCCATCTGAGAAAATCTGTAGGAAAAAAACTACCATTATTTTTTTCTTTCAAACTCAAAACTTCCAAGTTTAAAATGGTAACCCACATATTCGTTTGACGCCAAATCTTTGTCGCGCGAAAAAGCGATTTCACGATTTGTAACATTGCTCGCAAAATCAGTAATTAATTTATAAGGTTGTTCAGATTTTGTTGTGTTTGTTGCAACATCATCCTCATCAACTTGAGGCAATAGAACATTGTTGGCGGGTAAACTATCTTGACTATTATTTACAATATAATTATTCTCTTCATCTTGCGGAGCGAAATAAATTTTTGTTGTGTCTTGTTTTTTATCGTCTATTTTTAGTTGATTCTCTTCTTTAAAAGAAATTAAATTATCGGGTGAATTTTGATTGAATTGAATTTTTTCTTTTCTTTCATCCACCGAATTTATATTAGCAATATTTGTAGATTGATTTGAATCAAAAACAACATTTTCATCGCGATTTAAATCAGGAATAATTGGCAAGGTAATTTTTCCAATAGTTGTGGAATAAGCCATGTTATTGCCTTTTGACAGATTTGTTGAATTAACTCCGCCACTAAAATTATTGATTGCTACACTTATTAGAATAATACTAACTGCAGCAATTGATGCAAATCTCACGTAAAGCGGAATTATAATTCCGGCTGCAACTTTTAATCCTTTTTTATCAGCATAAATTTCTTTGCGATTGGGTTGAAGAATTGTTGCGTAATAAGTTGCAAAAGTTTTTTCCAGCTTGTGTTTTATTACAAATTCTTGTAGCTCTTTTTCTTTTGATGAAATTAAATTTCCTTCAACCGATTCGATCATCCATACATCAACAGTATTAAGGGTAAGTAATGAATCATCAATTACTTTTAAAGACGCTTTATTATCAAAAGCATTTTTTTCGGGCGATAAAATAACATCACCAAAATCACCTTCCATATTGTGGTCCATTCGGACAAACTCAGCTTTAAATTCAGGATTTTCAGCTAAAAAAACAAACAAATCATGTTGTTGATCAGCAGATAAATTTCCCTCGATATAATCAAGAAAAAAAGCTTCGTAATTATTTTTATTTATTTTTTCCATTAGTTCTCTAACACTGCTTCTACACTCACTAATATTTCTTTCAGTTTGGTGCGGGCTCTAAAAATATACACCTTTACCTGGCTCTCTGTCAAATTTGTAATCTCGCCTATTTCGGCATAATCATATCCTTCGTAATCGCGCAACAGAATAACTGTTTTTTGAATTTCGGGAAGTTGATTCAACGCCTCGTGTAAGGTTTTTTGCAAGTCCATATTCTTAATTGGCGACTCACTTTCGTATTTATCAATTTTACTTACGTCGTCTTTGTATTTTTCTTTTCGCAACAAATCAATCAAGGTATGATGAGCTGCTGTGAAGAGGTATGATTTTATTTTTTCTGCCGCAACATCTTCATGCTTTAGCCAAACTTTAGCAAAAGTTTCTTGTACAACATCTTTTGCGGCATCCACATTTTTGACATGCTTAAGCACAAACCGATAAATATTATCGGCGAATTGATCTACTGCTGTATTGAACTCTTTTGCTGTCATTCTTTGTATTGATAGTGTGACGCAGCACATCTATCAAAAGTTACACCTAATTTTCTTATTATTGCTTTTTCTCTGTGATTCTCTGTGTCTCAATGCTTTGTTTTCACTCAAAATTTTTACCACGGAGACACGGAGAGCATAGAGATACAGGGAGTTTATTTATTTAATGACAAATTTAATTGGTACAATGTAATATCCGTCAAAGTTTTCGCTGCCTGAAATTAATTGTGTGGCCGACATTTCTTTTACCACATTTAATGCGGATTCATTTAAACTTGTTGAAACTCCTTTTGCCAATTCTACATTTTGAATTTGACCTGTTTCAGAAATTGTAAATGAAATATACACTGTTCCTTCTTCCTTATTGTTTGCTGCGGATACTGGATATACTGTATTGTTCATCAACCATTCATGCATTTTTGTTTTTGCATTTGCCAAAGGTTTTACGCCATCGTTTGCAAAAGATGTTGCTGTGAGCAACAATCCTAAGCCTAAAATTCTTGTACTGAGTTTAATCGAAGTGAAATTTTTCATAATTTTAATTTATTAGTCCGAAGCGAAAAATTAATTTCAATTTTTCTGCTTTGGATTCGTTTTTTTATCTTCAATGACAATTCGACGGCCTGCAGAAATGTGTTTGAAGGGGTTAATTTGATGGTAGGACGGAATGAAGATTTGATTTGTTACAGGAGGCAATTATTTTTTTTGTGAATGCCTGATTTTGTTGAAAACTCCATAAGAATTGATTTACCTAAACTTTCTTTTCGTTGTACCTTTGCCCCATGCTCAGCATCGATCCAAAATCAATTCCAGTCCCGCAACTCCATGCCTATTTATTGGGAGCCATTGGTCCGCGGCCAATTGCGTTTGCAAGTACGGTTGATGAAAACGGGAATCCGAATTTGGCGCCGTTTAGTTTTTTTAATGTGTTTAGTGCCAATCCACCTATTTTAATTTTTTCGCCTGCTCGGGCGGGAAGAACAAATACAACAAAAGACACTTACAACAATGTAAAAAAAGTGGCGGAAGTAGTGATTAATGTTGTTAGTTACGACATGGTTCATCAGGTTTCTCTTGCAAGTTCGCCTTATGCCCCTGGTGTAGATGAATTTGAAAAAGCAGGTTTTACAAAACTAAAATCAGATACTATAAAACCATTTCGGGTTGCTGAATCTCCTGTGCAATTTGAGTGTGTGGTAAATCAAGTTATAGAGTTAGGAAAAGAAGGCGGTGCAGGAAATTTAATAATTTGTGAGGTAAAAAAAATTCACATCAACGAAAATGTTTTAAACGCTGATGGAAAAATAGATCAACACAAAATAGATTTAGTTTCTAGAATGGGTGGCAACTGGTATTGCCGATCAGATAAAAATTCAATGTTTGAAATTGCAAAACCGATAACCACTTGTGGAATTGGAATGGATAAGCTTCCGCAAGATATTTTAAATTCAAAAATCTTTTCGAAAAACGATTTAGGTCAATTGGCCGGTATAGAAGAGTTACCAAACGAAACCGATGTTAATGAATACAAATTGCTTGAGTTAAGCGAATTATTCGTTTCTTTGGAAAACAACCAGAACGAATTGGAGTTGCAACTACACGAACGAGCAAAACAATTATTAAAAGAAAATAAACTAACAGATGCATGGTTGACGCTGTTAGCATTTAACAACAATTAAATAACAACAACCTCTACTCCGTCTTCGACTTCGCTCAGACATCGAATAACGAAAAAGAGGGAAAACAAAAACCAAATTTATGTATACATTAAAAGGAGAATTAAAAGTAATCAGTCCAGTTGTTCAGGTTTCTGATTCATTCAAAAAAAGAGAGTTTGTGGTGATTGATGCTTCGGGTTAATACGCTCAAACAATTCAATTTCAAGCAGTGCAAGATCGTTGCGAATTGTTGGATAAATTTAAAGCTGGCGACAATGTTGAAGTTACTTTCTTTTTAAGAGGAAGAGAATGGACTAATCCTAAAGATGGTGTGGTAAAATTCTTCAACTCATTGGATGCTTGGAAAGTTGAATCTGCAGGTGCAGGAACAGACAAAGTAACAACCGCAAATAACGCTGAAACCTTTGTTGCTGAAGGCGATGATGATTTGCCGTTTTAATAAACCCCCGCTTCGACTTCACTCAGATTTCGTTGGCAGAATTTAAGTAGTTGGCTGCGCTCAGCGTGTACAATGGATATTAAGAGTTTATAGAAAAAATCCCGATTCACTTAAATGATTCGGGATTTTTTTTGATGACTAATTACAAAAATTTCAACTGATATTTTAATCCGCCGTTGCTTTCAAAGGTCAGCTTACCATCCATTTGATCAGTTAACATCACAATTAATTGCATGCCTAAACTTTCTGTTTTTGTAATATCAAAACCTTTTTTTAGTCCGGCGCCGTTATCTGAATAATTGATGATGCACCAGCCTTCTTCGTTCGTTACCGCTTCTATTTTTATTTTTCCTTTTTTGTTTTTGAATGCGTGTTTAAGCGAGTTGCTCATCATTTCATTCATAATTAAACCAAGGGGAATCATTTGGTCAATTTCAAAAAATATTTCTTCATCAATATTTAGTTCTAATTCTATTTCGTGATTAGGAGGAGCGTAAGAAATGAAAAGACTAGTTGACAAAAAATCGGTATATTCTTTTAGTTGCGTAAAAACAAAATCTTTTGTGCTATATAACATTTCGTGCACAAGCGCCATTGCACTTATTCTGTTTTGACTATCGCGCACAAGCGCTAACAAGCGCTCATTATCTTCATTGATGGTTTGCAGATTAAGCATACTAATAATAATCTGCATATTGTTTTTAACGCGGTGATGCAATTCTTTTAAAAGCTGCTCTTTTTCTTTTAGCGAAATAACATTACCTCTTAACTCTTCGCCCAGCATATTAACTCCTGCGGCAATTGCTGTGAGTGTGTCTCCTTTATCATCAATCGGTATTTTGTGCGAAAAATCTAAACGTGCAAATGCCATAATGGTATTCACAATATCTTCGGAACGCTTATCGTTTTTCATTGTAGTGTTGGACTTTTTGTTTTTTTGCACCAATCAATTGCTTTCTCTTCTTTGGTAAATAGTTTTACCGGCACTCTAGGTTCATTTAATCCCATAAAAAAATTACCGATAATTTTACTTAAGGGAGAATCAACTAAAATTGCAAAAGCATAAACACGAGATTCGCGACCACGCATTGAAAAAAAATCACGCGCTTCTTTTGTAATCGATTTTATTTGACGGGTATCAATTACAATAGGATAATTTGCTGGCCCAACCAATGCGTTTACTACTTTAGAATTCTCATGAGCATCTTCTAAAACAACTTCTGAGCCTGGTTTTACTTGAGTTCGTGCAATACCGTCTTCACCCATCCAGGTATAGTAAGTGCGCAATTCTGATACACCTTTAATTGGTCGATCCATTGGGATAAAAATACCTATTTTTTTGTTCCAACCAAACAGCTTAAAATACTATCGTAAGATTTCTCATATATTTGTTTCATTATCTTGTAATTAATTCTGAACCCGTGAATTTAATTGATCGCATATCTGCATTAAAAATTAACGCAAAGCTCACCATTGCTTTTTTTGTTATTGCTTTTTCATCTATCACTATCATCGGATTTTTATCCTATTTTCAAGGAAAACGTTCACTCGAATTAGAATCATTCAATCGACTTACCGCAGTGCGAGAAATGAAAGCAACACAAATTGAAGATTATTTTGAGCAAATCGGAAATCAAATTGTCACCTTTTCTGAAGACCACACCATTATTGAAGCCATGCGTGATTTTAAACAAGGCTTTGATACCATTGAGCAAGAACTTAATTATTCAGAAAGTGATTTACAGAGTATGAATTTTAGACTCACTAAATATTATGAGTCAGAATTTTTACCCCGTTTAAAAAGAAATCTAGATGCAAATCCAACAATCAACGACTATTTGCCCGCCGGTATCAACGAAAAAATTCTGCAAGATTTATACATTGCTTCAAACGAAAATGACGTTGGAAGCAAACATTATTTGCACCATGCGCCAGACCACAGCACTTATAGTACGGCACATAAAATTTATCATCCACTTATTCGAAGCTACCTTGAAAAATTTGAATACTACGACATTTTTTTGGTAGATGATGAAACTGGAAATGTTGTGTATTCTGTTTTTAAAGAGGTTGATTTTGGAACATCATTATTAACCGGACCTTATGCAAAAACAAATTTAGCTGAAGCGTTTCGCCTTTCGATTGTGGCAACCGAAAGTGACTTTATTAAGTTGGTAGATTTTGAATCTTATCACCCTTCGTATAATGCTCCTGCAGCGTTTATCGCCTCACCTATTGTTGACGATACCGGCGATAAATTGGGTGTGTTAATTTTTCAAATGCCTATCAAGCGCATCAATGATATCATGACTAATCGGCACGAATGGGAAAATGTTGGTTTAGGAAAAAGCGGCGAAACATATATTGTTGCCGAAGATTTTACACTTAGAAATCAATCTCGCTTTTTTATTGAAGATCAAGAAAATTATTTTAAAATGATAACCGAAATTGGCACGCCAGAATCAACCATTGCAAAAATTCGTAATTTTGAAAGTACAATTGGTTTACAAGAAGTGAAAACCGCTGGAACCATTGCTGCTATTGAAGGAAAGACCGATGCAAAAATTTTTGATGACTACCGTGGTATATCTGTTTTATCATCTTTCAAGCCGCTACAAATTCAAGATATGCATTGGGTTATCATGAGTGAAATTGATACAGATGAGGCATTCTCGCATGTATATGATTTAAGAAAAAACATCATTATCGTTTTTATCGGATTATTAATTTCTATCATTTTTGCATCCATCATTATTTCAAAAAAAATCACCAAACCAATAAAACAACTAACCGAAAAAGCACAAGAATTAGCCGGTGGAAACTTAGATGTGCATATTGATGTTGTTGGCAAAGATGAAATTGGAATGCTTTCTCAAAGCTTTAATGATATGCAACATTCCATTAAAAAATTAGTGGAAGATTTAAAAGACATTAACCACAATTTGGAAGACAAAGTAATTGAGCGAACGCAAGAAATCAATCATCAAAAAGAAATGGTGGAAGAAAAAAATCGAGAGATTGTTGATTCCATCAATTATGCGTTACGATTGCAACAGGCCATTATTCCACCTATTAATAAAATCAAAGAACAGTTTCCAGATAGTTTTGTTTTGTTTAAACCGAAAGACATTGTAAGTGGTGATTTTTATTGGATGGATGTGAAAGAAAATACAGTTTCGATTGCTGCTGCGGATTGCACTGGGCATGGTGTTCCAGGTGCATTAGTGAGTGTTGTTGGTGCAAATAGTTTAAACAGATGCGTAAAAGAATTTGGGCTTAAAAAACCATCTTCCATACTTGATAAATTGCGCGAATTAATTATTGAGACTTTTGAAATGTCTAACCATGAAGTGAAAGATGGGATGGATATTTCATTCATCCAATTTGATTCTGAAAAAAAGAAAGCGCAATGGTCCGGTGCAAATAATCCACTGTGGATTTTGCGAAATGATGGAAATGAAATTGAAGAAATAAAAGCAGATAAACAACCTATTGGAAAATTTGAACATGCCAAGTCATTTACCAATCATGAAATTGATGTTTTTCCAGGTGATACTCTTTATTTATTTACAGACGGTTTTGCCGATCAGTTTGGTGGAGAAAAAGGAAAAAAATTAAAAGCATCTGTCATGCGCGAACTCTTCATTTCAATGAAAGATGTGCCAATGGAAACGCAGAAAATTAAAATCAATCAAGCGTTTGAAGATTGGAAAAATGTGTTGGAACAAGTAGATGATGTTTGTGTGATTGGGATTAGAGTTTAATTATTATAAGTAGCAAACGCATTTATTTCTCACTCTTTTCTTCTTATTCATTTTTTTTACAATTTAGAAAAATTCAATTTCCATTGGAGTTTCAATAAATATTTAACTATATTTACGATTGTCTCTCTTTATCAGACACTATGAAATTAAACGATTTACTCTTACTTTCTGCTTGTTGTTTTAATCTGTTTTCATTTGCTCAACCTGCAAATAATAATTGTGCAAA
>Ga0105048_10010662_pt1 | contig 14552 bp, 12 predicted proteins | sample MAT05_FD_78382 | JGI IMG/M metagenome (GOLD analysis project Ga0105048, IMG submission 78382) | Freshwater microbial communities from Lake Fryxell liftoff mats and glacier meltwater in Antarctica - MAT-05 | ecosystem: Environmental > Aquatic > Freshwater > Ice > Liftoff microbial mat | place...
GCCAGCCGCGACGCCAGCATTGTCTTCCCCGACCCCGGCGGACCCACCAGCAACACATTGTGCCCGCCCGCCGCTGCCACTTCGCACGCCCTTTTGGCGGTAGTCTGCCCGCGGACATCGGCAAAATCGGGGATATCGTCAAGGCTCTCGGCATCCGCCGCCGGATGCTCGGCGGAAAAGCCGTCCGGCGCGCGCAGAGCCGCCACCGCTTCCGCCAAATGACGGACACCCAACACGTGAAGTCCCTCCACAACGGCCGCCTCCGGCGCGTTTTCCTTCGGAAGGACGAGGTACCGCAGTCCGTTCCGGCGCGCGCACACGGCCATCGAAAGTGCCCCGCGCACCGGCCGCAGCGTACCATCGAGCGACAACTCGCCGGTGAACGCATGATGATCGCTCGCTTTCAACGCGCCCGTCGCTCCCAAAATGCCCAACGCCATCGGCAGATCGAACCCCGCCCCTTCCTTGCGCACGTTCGCCGGCGCTAAGTTGATCGTCACCGCCTTCGCCGGATACCCGAACCCGGAGTTCATGAGCGCGGACTTAATACGTTCGCGGCTCTCCCGCACAGCCATATCGGGCATCCCGACAGTTATGAAATCCCGCGCGGATCCCGATTGGTAGAGATCCACCTCGACATCGATGAGATGCGCGTCAATACCAAATACCGCCGTCGTCCGGGTTCGGAAAAGCCCCATATAGAGGAGTGGTCCGAAACTCGGATTATTCTCACTCCACTCGAAACGAATATCTGTTTTCCGACTGCTGCCCGCCCACGACATCACGGATCCGCAGCAAAATCGTATAATCCCCAGGGGCTAAGTCCTTGGTAAGTTGCAGACTCAACGTTCCGGTAACATAGCGGCGCGGGTAGAAACTCTTGCCCGACTCATTGGCCGCCTCTTCCTGGCGGAACAGGCTCTCTCCGTTGGCGCGAAACACCTCCAAGCCATAGCTTACTTGAAATGCATTTCCATCGCCCAAGCGGTACCCGGCAATCTCAAAACGTCCCCAAACTGTATCCCCTTGCGCGTAGGACGGCACAGTCAACGCCGCCGTGGAATCCTCCGACCGCAGAAAGCGAAATCGCAGCGGCTGGAGTTTATCGACGCCCGCAAGATTCAACCCGCGGATCCGGAACGGGACAACCAGCGCCGCCTTTCCCCCTCCCACGTGGTCCGTCGCAGTGAGGCGCATCTCCGCGGTCCCAAGAGGAATCCCTTGCGGCATCACCAATTCCACCCGCACGCGGGGACGCCACTTCTTGTCCTCCGGCGCCAGACCGGCCTTCACATCGCCCCGCTGCATCGCCGTCAGCGGCACTCCGGCCCCATCGAAGGCCTGACACTCCCAGGAAAGATTGATCTTCAGGTCTTCGTCGCCTTCCGGCTTAAACCCGGCGATATCAAAACTCAGAAAAATCGAGTCGCCGGCGCCGAAAGCATAACCACCCGGAACCGAGGGGCCCCCGTCAAATGACGCCGCAAGCGGCTGCACAATCGCCAACTGCCCCGTGGCGGCCATGGAGGTGAGCAGCAGAACAACGAAAATTGCGCCATGTTGACGCATTTGGATCAGACCCCGGGCGAGCCCGGCGCAGGTGGGGGCGGAGCCAACGACGCGGGAATTTCGATGTAAGCGACCTTTTCGTCGTCCGCATTCGAATTGTCGATTACTTCCAGCTTGTAGGCGCCCACCGGAACGTCGAAATAAACGAATCCGTCCTCCGTCAGCGCCGGCTGCATTCGCCGCAGCATCCCCAGCCACCGGGGATTACCATCCAGCTCCGACACTTCCGGGATTTCGTTTCCGGTAGCGTCGATAAGGCGCAGGAGGGGCAAGGTAGCCTCTTGTGCTCCGCTATTGGTAACAGACAGGCGAAGGTGCAGAATTCGGTTCTTCGGCGGTTGCTTCGAGCCTAATACCTCGGCTTTCCATTCGGCTTCAATCACCTGATAAAACAACTTCCCAACTTGCACTTTCTGACCGATCGGGAAGGTCATCACCGGCGGCTTCGCCGAGTTGCAAGACGACAAAAACATAAGGCCCGCGCACATGGCGGCGAACAAAAATCCGGCTCTGGACAGCATCATTTAAACAAGTTCCTAACTCGGATGGAATTGAAGTTATTATGATTAGCTTACGGCTACAAATGCAAATATATCTTCGCGTCTCCCTCGCTGTCACCCTGGTATTCTTCGCTTCGCACACGTTATTCGCTCAGCGGGTACCGGCGAAGCATCCGGTCAGTGGACGTGTCATCGCGCCGGTGATGTCCGCCGCCGGCGCCGACTGGCTTGAACGCACCGAACGAGAAAGCGAAGAGAGTCCAACCAGGGCAGTGGCTCTGCTCGGGCTAAAGCCCGGGATGACGGTTTGCGATCTGGGCGCTGGAACCGGTTATTATGCCGTCCGCATGGCCCGTCTCGTAGGTCCTGAAGGCCGGGTATACGCCGTGGATATTCAGCCTCGGATGTTGGAGTTGCTGGACAAACGGTTGGCCTCGGCGGGCATCAAGAATGTTCTACCAACCCTGGGCGCCGAATCGGAGACGAATCTGCCGCCGGGTTCGCAGGATATGATCGTCCTCGTGGATGTCTATCACGAGTTTTCCAAACCGCAGGAGATGCTGCGGTCGATCAAAACGGCGTTGAAGGATACCGGGCGGCTTGTCCTCTTGGAGTTTCGCAAGGAGGACCGGAGTGTCCCCATCCGCCTGGAACATAAGATGAGCCTGGCCGAGGTAAAGGCGGAGTTGGAACCGGAAGGATTTCAGATCGAGAAGGTGCTGGACACCCTTCCATGGCAACACCTGATCTTCCTGCGGAAAAAGTAGGCAATGGGTAAAGGCCGGCTAACCGCATCGGAACTCCTGCGTCACCGCGACCGGGCGACGGAAGTCGAGGTGCTGCAGATGACAGCGTCTACCGCCATCAGCCACGCGACTTATTTCCTGCAAAACTCCTTCACACCGGATGGCCGGACACTGCTTTTCATTTCCAATCGCGCCGCCGGGTGGCAGTTGTTCGCAATCACGCCATTCCCCGGCGGCCCGATCCGGCAACTCACCGCGGACGCCGCCATCCACCCGTTCTCCCCGGCCATTCATCCTAACGGCGGCGAGGTGCTCTTCGTCCGCGGCGCGTCCATCTGGCGGCTCGATCTGAAAACGCTGAAAGAGACTCGCGTGATTGACTTCGGCGATGGCTCCATGGGCGAACCCTCGCTTGACGCGTCCGGCGAATGGATTGTCGCCGCCATCAGGAAGGACGGCCAATCCGGGCTCGCCGTCGGCCGCGCCGATGGCCGCGATTGGCACGTCATACCCTATGGGCGAACGGTCATCCATCCGCAATTCCATCCGATCGAATCCGAATGGCTGGAATTCGCCGGCGATCCTGCGCCACGCATGCACCGTGTCCGTCGCGATGGAACCGGAATGGAGTGCCTTTACGAACACGCCAACGACGAATTTGTCGTCCACGAAACATTTCTGGGCGGCACCGGAAATCTCGTTTACACGGTCTGGCCAAGCGCCCTGCGAACTATGGATTGGCGGACCCGCGAACACCGTACGATCTGTGCGTTCAACGCCTGGCACATCACGCCAAACCGCGACGCGACAAAGATACTCTGCGATACGAATCATCCCGATCGAGGCATTTTTCTGATTGATGTGCCTACGGGAAGTAGAACGCAAATCTGCCTTTCCGAGGCATCCGGCCGCGGTAGCCAGTGGACCACCAGCCACTACGCCCTAGCCGCCGATTTCGCCGCCGCCCGCAACGAAGCCGCTGCCGAAAAACCACTCAGTTGGATGGAGGCAGGCGCCGACACCGTCTACGGTCCTCAGTGGACGCACCCCCACCCCTCCTTTTCACGCGATGAACGCAGCATTGTCTTCGCCAGCGACCGCACCGGAACCACGCAAGTCTACGTCGCGAAAATCCCCGATTAGAGGATGCCGCGAATTGCCTCCATCTCCTGATCGAAGGTCTTCAGAATCCGTTCGCACTTGTCACCCAGACCGCACGCCTGCAGAATCGGAGCCGGATCCGTCGTCTCGCGGTTATCCGCAACCGCGGTAATCGCCATCGCGTTGACCGTAAAATCGGCGAGTTGCAGCGCGCGGCTGAGTGCCGTCAATCCCGGCGCCGTCGCGTCGGCATCGGGGTCATGGTGGTATCGCGCCGCCACCTGCACCGGGATCGGAAGTTTCCAGTTCTCCAACACTTTTTGGGACAACTCGGCATGCGAAAAGCCAAGCTGCGCGATCTCAATCGCGTACAGTTCACCGCGCGTACTCTTGGCCTCCGCAATCACGGCGGCATATTCGTCCGGAACTCCTACCGCCAGCAACAGTTTGCCCACATCGTGCAACAGTCCCGCCACAAAGGCCCCCTCCGCATACTCCACCGCCATGTACTGCACGATCAAATCGGACATGTTCGCCGTCGCCACCGCGTGCAGATTGAACTGTTTGGTGGACCAACCCGCCGGCAGTTTCAACTGCGACATCATGTTGCAAACCGACAGGCCCAAAACAATATTCCGCAGCCGGTTCGTACCCAGAATGGTGATCGCGTGTCGAACGCTCGACACGGTTCCCATCCGCCCGTACGCGGCCGAGTTCACCATTCGCATCACGTTGCCCGTGAGAACGGTGTCTTTTTCAATCCAGTCGGCCAACTGGGTGACCATGACATCGTCCTTGGCCAGGCTGGCAAGTAGTTTCGTGAGAACCGGGCTGAAGGGCGGCATCTTTCCGATTCCTTCCAGGGCTTTGTCGCGCAATAGGCTGGGTGCAGTGATGGAGGACATACTCTCTTCTCTCTTCGGCCGCTCCCGAGAAAGTCTTACACTGTGAAGGTGAACCTCGAGATTGATCCGGAATCAGGGCCGGACGCCGCTCCCCCGCCCCCGCCGGTCGTCGTTTCGCCTGCCATTGAGGTTCGCGACCTTCGGAAGTATTACGGAGACAAAGCGGCCGTCGATGGCCTCTCGCTCCGCGTCCCCCGTGGCTGTTTTTTCGGGTTTCTCGGCCCCAACGGCGCCGGCAAAACCACTACCATCCGCATGCTGATGGGCGTCAACACCCCCACCTCCGGAGACATCGAAATTCTTGGTCTCCGCATGCCCGAACAGGGTGTCGCCATCAAACGCCAGATCGGTCTCGTCCCCGAGGACACGCTCCTCTTCGACCACCTCACCGCGCACGAATACATGGAATTCACGGGCCGCATCTACGGTCTCCCCGCCGCCATGACTCGGGAGCGGATGAAGGAACTCCTCGCCCTCTTTGAAATGGACGGCCAGGGCCGCAAACTAATCGGCGAATACTCCAAAGGCATGCGCAAACGCGTCGCCATGGCCGCCGCACTGCTCCACCGCCCCCAACTCTTCCTGATGGACGAACCGTTTGAAGGCGTGGACGCCGTCGGCGCGCGTCTGATGAAGGATATTCTCCTCGACCTGGTAGGCAAGGGCGCGACGATTTTTCTCACCTCTCACGTTCTCGAAGTCGTCGAACGGCTATGCGACCGGGTGGCGATCATCAGTCACGGCCGCCTCGTAATCGACGAACCCATGTCCAATTTGCGAGGCGGCACGGAGTCGCTCGAGGAGATCTTCGTCCGTGTCGTCGGCGGGTCGCGGCCCACCGAAAATCTGGAGTGGCTCTAGTGGAATCGCTCGCGCCGCTGCGGGCCATCGTCTGGGCCCAATCCCGCACTTCCCGCAACTTTTTTCTTCGCGCCAATAAGGGCGGCCTCGCCTTCAAATGGCTGACCGGCCTGCTCTGGTACGGCGTCTGGCTGCTTGGCGCCGCCGGGGCTGGATTCCTGGTCAGCGGGCGCATTCCCATGAATATCGTCGATCGGGCGCTGCCCGGCGCGCTATTCCTGGTCTTCTTTTTCTGGCAGCTTTTCCCCATCATCCTCGCCTCGCAGGGAGCTTTCCTTGATATGCGAAAACTGCTGGTGTACCCCATTCCCGATAGCCAGCTTTTCCTCCTCGAAACGGTGCTCCGGGTCACCACCGCCATCGAGATGATCCTGGTCTGCATGGGGCTGATTGTGGGTCTCCTGCTCAACCCGGAGGTCCCCGTCTGGAGCCCCCTGCCGATTCTCTTGTTCATCACGATGAATCTGCTCCTGGCTACCGGCATTAAGTCGCTGCTCGAGCGTCTGTTCAAGAAAAAAGGCGTCCGTGAATTGATGATGGTAGTCTTCCTGGGACTCATACTCGTGCCCCAGTTCTTCGCCGCCGGCCTCCAGCCGGGTGCAGCGCCTCAGTTCCGTTTTTTGCAGCGCTTCGCCGCCGTGCTCCAGTACATGCCCTGGTCGGCGGCATCCGGTCTGGCCTTGGGGAAAATAACCGGCGGGGCCCTGGCCAGCCTCATCGCTTGCGCCGCATTAGCGTTCGTCTTCGCCCGGCGGCAGTTCGCCCGTTCGCTGCTGTTGGACGAGGACTCCGGCAGCGCCGCCGCGAACCCGGTCAATACCGGCGAAACCTGGTTTGACCGCGTCTCCCGCTGGCCTTCGCTATTCCTGCTCGACCCCGTCGCCGTACTGGTCGAAAAAGACATTCGAACCCTCACCCGCGCCCCGCGATTCCGCCTGATCTTCCTCATGGCGAGTACATTTGGCGCGGTCCTCTGGCTTCCTCAAGTGATGAGAAGCAAGGACGGTTGGATGGCGCAAAACTATGTGACCATGGCCACACTCTACTGCATGCTGGTGCTCGGCGAGGTGCTCTATTGGAACGTGTTCGGGTTTGAGCGCGCCAGTTCGCAGCATTGGTTCGTTACCCCGGTTCGCTTCGGCGCCGTCTTGCGCGCGAAAAATCTGGTAGCCGTATTGTTTACGCTGCTCGCCATGATTCTCCTCGCCACAATTGCCTCCGTCCTGCCGGTCGGCGTCGGCATTCCCCAATTCCTCGACGCGCTCGCCGCGGCTGCGGTTTTTCTGGTATGCGTCATGGCCGCCGGGAACTTAACCAGCGTCTATATGCCTCGGCCGATTGACGCCTCGCAAGCCTGGCGCAACAAAAGCAGTAAAATCCAGTTCCTCCTGCCATTCGCGTATCCCCTGCTGACGATCCCGGTCGCTCTTGCCCATATGGCACGCTGGGCTTCGGGCAGCTACTGGGCCTATCACGGCGTTCTGGCCGTGGCGTTTTTGATCGCACTGTGTTTCTATACCGTTGCGACGGAGACCGCCGAGGAAGTGGCGGAGGTTCGTAAAGAAAAAATAGTGGCGGCGCTGTCGTATCAGGATGGTCCGGTGTCTATTACCACTTGAACGAGTCGGCGGTATCCCCCTTGGAAATCTGGTGGAGCGGATTGCTCGGGGTTTGGTTGTCATCAGGCAACTGGCAAGCGAATGGAAAAGCCATCGCGCGTGGCTAATCCCTCCTCTTATTTTGTGCGCCGTCCCCATGACATTCGGTGATTCGGCTTTGGGCGTGGAGCATACTCGCGCTCGGAACTTCGCCGGAGTGCGCCTCGTCGTCAAACCGGCGCGAAGGCTTTTGCTCTCCGCACAGAATCGTGCCCCGCGCACAGGCACTTTCCAGCGATTCGGCAAACGCTGGTCAGAGTCTGTCGCTAATACTTCGTCTGAAACAACGCATCCATCCGCCGCCCCTTCGGTCGTGGCGGCTCCTCTCCGCTCAGCAAAATCTCCAACCGCGGCGCCACCGTCTCCATCGAATTCGCATGTGTCACAATCAGAAACTTGCCGGCCATGGCGCCGTCATAAATCAACTGCGCAATCTCCTCCGCCGGTACGCCACGATCGACGAATCCTTGGAACGCCTCCGCAAAGTCTCCCGTTAATCCCGACGCCAATTTAGACTGCGTAAAGGACGGTACCGCTACCGAAACCCCAATCTCGGAACCCGCCGCTCGCAACTCATGCAACAGCGTCTCCGCCAACGACAACAACGCCGCCTTCGAAGAGCAATAATCGGTCGAGAACGGCATCGGGATCAACGCTGCCATCGACGCCGTGAACACCACCCGCCCCGTATGTCCCGCCGCCAGCCACCCGGGAATCAGGATTTGCAACGCCCGCCTCGGTGCATGAAAATTCACCCGCCAAACGTCTTCGTTGCTCGTCGCCCACGCCGGCCCCGGCTGTCCAATAATTCCCGCATTCAGGAACACCAAATCGAACAAATCGTAGGGGACTTCGGAGGCGTCGGCCACGGTTATCCCAGGCCCCGCTGAAAGGTCGAGCGCCGTCACCGCATAGCCCTCGGCAATCAACAAATCAACCAGCGCCGCGCCAATTCCGCTCGCCCCGCCAGTCACCAGCGCCTTTTTCAAACAATCTCCTTGATCACTTCGCCATGCACCTCGGTCAATCGTTCCCTCCGGCCCAAATGCAGGTAGCTCAGCCCGTCCTGCGTCAAGCCCAACTGGTGCAGCATCGTGGTGTGAATGTCGCGAAAATGCATCGGCCGCTCAATCGCCCGCAGACCAATCGCATCGGTGGCGCCGACAATCTGCCCGCCCTTAATTCCGCCGCCCGCCATCCACATCGAGAAGCCCAGATTGTGATGGTCGCGGCCTTTATTTCCTTGCGATTCCGGCGACCGTCCGAATTCCCCGCCCCACAATACGAGCGTCGAATCCAGCAAACCGCGCCGCTTCAAATCCTTGATCAACGCCGTCACCGGCTGATCCGTCTGCAAGGCCAGCCGCAGATGATTTTCTTCGATGTCTCCATGCGCGTCCCACTGCATATTCCCCGGCCCGCCACCGCTGACAACGCAAGTGAACCGAACTCCGCGCTCCACCAGACGACGGGCCAGCAAGCAGCGCCGCCCATAGTCGTCAGTCTCTTTCTTCCCGATCCCATATAACGTCTTGGTCTCGTCGGTTTCCTTGGAAATGTCAAACGCTTCGGGCGCTTCGGTCTGCATCCGGAAGGCCAGATCGTAGGCCGCGATTCGCGCTTCCATCTCGGCATCGCCGGGCTTCATCGACGCCTCGTTCGCGCTCCGCAGGAAGTCCAACGTCTCTTTCCGCTGACTCGAAGTTGTCCCGGCCGGCAGATCCAAATTCAATACCGGCTTCGCCCCGCTGCGGAGCATCGTCGGCTGATAAACGGCAGGCAAAAATCCCTGCATGTACATCGGCTGGCCCGCCTCCAGCGCGCCCTTCGGATCCGGCAGTACACAATAAGCCGGCAGCGATTCGCTCTCCGATCCCAACCCGTACGTCACCCACGAACCCATATTCGGAAAGCCCGGCAAAATGCGCCCCGTCATCAATTGATACTGCGCCGCCGAGTGCACCACCATATCGCCATGGCACCCGCGCAATACCGCCATCTCATCCACAATCGACGACATGTGCGGGAACAGATCGGAGACGTCAATCCCACTCTTCCCATACTTCTGAAACGTACGCTTGGACCCCAACAGCGTGGCGTTCGGAGCGACGAACTGATACTTCGCCTCGCCAAACTCCGCCGGCCGCTTCTGCCCGTTCAACTTGTTAAGCAGCGGCTTGGGATCGAATGTCTCCACTTGGCTCGGTCCCCCGGCCATGAAGAGGAAGATGACCGATTTCGCCTTCGCCGGAATGTGCGGCGGCTTCGGCGCCAGCGGATTCTTCACCGCCGCCTGTGCCTCTAAACTCGCCAGGGCCAGCGCACCGAATCCGCAGAAGGCGTCGGCCACAAATTCCCGCCGGTTGCGTGTAGGCCGGATATGTTCAGTCATGACAGTTACTCCACGTACGCGAAACTATTCAAGTTCAACACGGCCAGCGCGAACTCGCGCAATGGCCTCCGCCCGCTCAGGAACTGCGCGGATAACGCCAACTCCTTGGCGTTCGGCGCGCGCCCGGCCGCGAGTTCCCAGGCCCGCTCGGCTATGCGCTTCGGATCCGCTCCCGCCTCTTTCGTCAACCGCGCCGCGAACGCCTCCGCCATCTCCGTCGCAAACTCGCCATTCGTCAGTTCCAGTGCCTGCGGGGCATGCGTGCTCGATTCCCGCCGCGCGCAGGAGATCTGCAAATCCGGCGCGTCAAAGGCGTCCATCATCGGCAGCCTCAAATTGCGCTTGGCGATCAAATAGACGCTACGCCGGTAGTGCTCGCTCTTCTCCGACGCTACCCACTGGCTAGGTTTGTACAGCAGATTCGTCAACTCTTTATCCACCGGCACCATCACGCTCTGCCCGCCCAATTTCAAATTCAAGCGCCCCGCCACCGCCAGCAGCGAGTCGCGCATCTCCTCCGCCTCCAGGCGGCGGCGCTCCCAATGCCACAGCAGCTTGTTCTCAGGATCCTTCGCCGAGGCCTCCGCAAAGGAAGGCGAGTTGTAGGACTGCTTCCAAGTACTCGAAGTCAGCATCAATTTGTGCATCGGCTTCATCTTCCAGCCGCCCGCGACGAACTGATTCGCCAGCCAATCCAAAAGCTCCGGATTCGTCGGCCGCAGCCCCATCTTGCCGAAATCATTCGGTGTAGCGACAAGCCCGCGCCCGAACGACCAGTGCCACAGGCGATTCGCCATCACCCGCGCCGTCAGCGGATTCTCTGGATCCACGACCCATTCCGCCAGTTTCGTCCGCGGATTCTCCGGCAGTGTCGCCCTCTCCGGCGTTCCTTCCGGCAGCAGCACTCCTAACGGCCTCGCTCCAACTTTGTCTTTCGGCCGCGTATACTCGCCCCGCTCCAAAAGGTGGATCGGCGTCGCGCGTTTGAAGTCGTTCTCCACGCTGAACAGCACCGGCAGCGGCGCCGGTAATTGATCGGTGGCATCTTCCAACTGCCTTTCCAACGCCGTCAACTCTTCGCCTTCCTTGCCCTTCATCGCTTGGCGCAACTTACGCATCTGCGCTTCAGTGGACTTGGCCTTCTCCTTCCAGGCGGCCTGTTCCTGTTCGGAGGAAAGCTGAATATCTTTCTCGTGGGTCGCCGCGAAATAAGACTGAATCCGGTAGTAATCGGACTGCCGGAAAGCGTCAAACTTGTGGTCATGGCAGCGGGCGCAGCCGATCGTCACTCCTAAAAATGCCGCCCCGACGATGTTCGTCATCTCGGTCAGAACTTCCGACCGGCTACTGGCGACTTCCTGATTTCCGGCATTCTTCCGTAATGGCCCCATCCGCTGCAAGCCGCTCGCGACGCGCAGCCCTTCGCTCTTCGAGTCCAATTCGTCGCCGGCCAACTGCTCCATCACAAACCGGTCGTACGGCTTATCTTCGTTCAGCGATTGCACGACATAGTCGCGGTACCGCCATGCGCCATTTCGATGTGTATCGTATTCAAACCCGTCAGTCTCCGAATAGCGGACCACGTCCAGCCAGTGTTGCGCCCACCGCTCTCCGTACTGCGGTGAGGCCAAATAGCCGTCAACTACTTTGTCCCAGGCATTTGCCGATTTATCGTTGACGAACGCCCGAATCGCCTCGGGCGTCGGCGGCAGGCCGCGAAGAGTGAACGACGCCCGGCGAATCAGCGTCTTTCGGTCCGCTTCTGGAGCCGGCCGCAAACTTTCCTTCTGCAGGCGCGCCAATACGAACGCATCAATCGGCGTCTTAACCCATGCCTTATCGGCAGCCGTCGTAAAAGCCGGAATGTCCGGCGTCTGGCGCTTCTGAAAAGACCAGTGCCGCCGCTCAACCGCCGTGTACGTTCCGAGAGGCGCGGTCGTCTCGGCGATCAACTGGGCAGTGACGACAAACGAGAGGAAAATCGCAATCGACGGAGACTTCATGGTTTGACCGTGATTATATAGGATCATGCTTTGGAATTCTATGGGTAAGAAAGTATCTTGGATCCTCGCGGCGGCCGTCGTGCTCGCCGCGGCTCCGCCGGATCCGGCGGCGTTACAGCGCATCCCCAAACGGATGCAGGAACTGGTCGATCAAGGAGTGCTCTCCGGCGCGGTCACCCTCGTCCAGCGTCACGGAACGGTGGCGAGCCTCGAAGCGGTTGGATGGGCGGATATCGAAGCCAAAAAGCCAATGCGCCCCGACACCATTTTCCAGGTCATGTCCATGACGAAGCCGTTCGTTGGAACCGCCATCATGATGCTCGCCGATGAGGGACGGCTCAGCCTCAACGAACCCGTCGAAAAACACATTCCCGAATTCCGCGGACAAATGGTCGTAGCCGGCAAGAACGCCGATGGCTCGATGCTCATCAAGAAGCCCGTCCGCCCTATCACCATCTTCGACCTCATGACCCATACCTCCGGCATGAGCTATCTGCCGCCGGCCGGTATTGGCGAGTTGAATACAAACATGGACCGCACGCTCGCCGACGCCGTGCTCCTCTATTCCCAAATGCCGCTCGAATTCGAGCCCGGCAGCAAGTGGCAATATTCGAATCTCGGCATCGCCATCCTCGGCCGCATCATCGAAGTGCGCTCCGGCATGTCGTTCGAGAAGTTCCTCGAAGCGCGCATCTTCCAGCCGCTGGGCATGAAAGACAGCCACTTTTTCCTCCCGCCGGATAAACACGCCCGCCTGGCCGCTATCTACAAAAAAGGGCCGGCCGGCCTCGTTAAAGCCGGGAATGAAACCCTAGGTGGCTATGCCTTGAACTTCCGCAAAGGCGCCAAATATCCAGCGCCCGAATGGGGCCTCTACACGACCGCCCAGGACCTGGCGGCTTTCTACCAGATGCTCCTCAGCGGCGGCAAGAAGCTCATCTCCAAATCCGCCATCGACACCATGACCCGCAAACAGACCGGCGACCTCCGCGCCGGCCACATGCCCCACACCGCTTTCGGCCTGACCTGGGAAGTCATCGAAGATCCGCGCGGCGAAATCGCCTATTTATCCACCGGAACTTTCGGCCACGGCGGCGCCTTCGGCACGCACGGCTGGGTGGACCGGAAAAAGGACATGGTCGGCGTGTTCCTGGTCCAAATGACGGGCATGGATACCGGGCCGAAGTTCGGCTTCATGCAAATGGCGAACGCCGCGATCGTTGATTAACGAGGAATTGACAACTTCCTTACAACTCGCCGAACGTTTCCCCGTAAGATCCTGGTATGAAGCGTTTACATGCACTTGTGCTCCTCTTTTCCGGGCTCAGCCTCGTCGCCCAGCCCGCGCCCGTAGTCGTCGGGGCCGCAGGCCCCGACGCGGCCGCGATTCGCGGCGCGGTTAGCGCCTTTCAGAATACTCTTGGGCCTTTGAACGCTCCCGGACCGTCCGGCGACCCGAATGGACGCCGGGAAATCAATTGGGACGCGGTTCCGGCGGCTTTTTCGTCGCCAAACAACCTTCCGCCGGACTTTTTCAACAAGAATTCGGTGCGGGGTGCGGTTTTTTCGTTCGATAGTCCGGCGTGGGCCGGGTTCCAAGTGAGCGGCAATGCCGCCGACGGAGCCCCCAGATTCGAGAATTTGTATGCGGGAAATGCATCAATTTTCACTGTTTTTAGCGCAGAAAAGCTGTTTTCCAGCGTCGGAACGCACGATTATAACGTCGATTTTCACGTTCCTGGTACACAAACGAAGGGCAAAGTGACCGGATTCGGTGTCGTCTTCGCTAATGTTTCGCTCCCCTTCACGACGTCCATCGAGGTCTTTAATGGGGACGGATTATTATTAGGACGCTATTTCGCACCTGTTGCTGCGAAAGGATTATCGTTTATCGGGGTCGCTTTTCAGAACAAGATGATCACGAGGGTGAGAATTGTGCCGGGGAATGCGGTCCTGGGGACGGCGGACGATCCGGCCAACGGGCGGAATGTCGTGGTCGTTGATGACTTCATCTACGGCGAACCCACCAGCGACTGCGTCGCCCAGTAGACACCTTTCGGCGTAGCTGGGAGCTTTCCGGTAACGGGCCCTCAAAAAGGGCCTTCGGGCGTCGTGCCCGTTCCTACAAAAGTGCGGCGAAGATGGATCACCCATCGGCTCGTTTGGAGGGAAGAACCGCGGTCACAGGAGAGGATTAACGCTCCGGCCAGCGCGCGCCGTACAGCCCCTCTTCTTCAATGGAATCGCCGCAATTTTTGCAGTGAATTATGTTGATAGAAGGGGCATGGTTGTCGACGCCGGGCCCTTGCTTGAATTCCACGCAGTCCTCAGGCGGGTAGCGCTCGCGAATGGCGTCCTGCCAGAGGATACAGCGGACTTCCACGCGCTTTTCGCCGATGTGCTCCATGTGTAGTTTCTCGGCTCGCATTACGGATTCCAACGGTCGCAAATGTTCGCAGAGAACGAGTTTGCGGGGAAACTCAAGATAATCGATCCGCTCATTGGAATACGGAATGCCGCGGCTGACGGAATCAATGTACTGCGTTTTGTTGCGATGGGGCGGTCCATTCTGCAGCTCCTCAATGCGCGCGTTTATCCTTGCCCGAACGTCCGGCGAGGGCATGTAGGGGGCAACGGGGCGCGCACCCGTTGGAGCCGGCGTGATGTCCGGGAGCTTGAAGATGAAATAGATGGCTGGCCCCAGTACGGGAATCAGCCAGAACATCGATGCTTCCAGATAAGCCACGCTGCCGATGGCGGCGAAGATATAAATCACCGCTCCAAAAACAACGAGGAGGCGGATAAACACGCTAGCCC
>Ga0105048_10010663_pt1 | contig 14550 bp, 12 predicted proteins | sample MAT05_FD_78382 | JGI IMG/M metagenome (GOLD analysis project Ga0105048, IMG submission 78382) | Freshwater microbial communities from Lake Fryxell liftoff mats and glacier meltwater in Antarctica - MAT-05 | ecosystem: Environmental > Aquatic > Freshwater > Ice > Liftoff microbial mat | place...
CCGGCGTGATTCGTGCGGGCGGCCGGCTCGGATATTTAACTTGCGTGGTCCCGCCCGCCGGCAGGACGTTGGGATCGACACCGCTCAACCACGTCGGGCCGGACGAGGCGACGACGTCCGCCGCCGGCTTGCGCGAACTGCGAACGACCGGGGTGTTCTCGAACGGCGAGACGGGCGCGTCGCCGATCGCGCCGCGGGCCACGGACGGCAGCGCGGGGATCGGCGGGAGGAGGGCGGCGGCGCGGGTGGCCGGCGACTGCTGGGCCGCCGCCGGGGTCGCCAGAGCCGCCGCGACCGACGCCCCCGTGAGGCCGAGAAGGAGGGTGCGCAGGGCGGCGTGCCGCGTGCTGAACTTCGACCGCAAGACGTCCATGTCCCGGCTCCTCTTGTCGTCCGATTCGGCACCCGACGACTACTTCCGCGGCGTCGCCGGGCGATTGTTCCCGACCCCGCCCAAACCGGGCCGCATCCCCCGGCCGGCCGACCCCGGGAAGTACCCGAGTGTGTTCCCGAACACGACCGGGTGGCCGGCCGGCGGGAGGACGTTCGCCCCCGCCCCCGTTTCCGGGTCGGGCAGGTTGAACGGGTCCGGGCCGGTGGCGAGTTGCGGGAAGAACGCCCCCCGGTTCCCGCCCCCCGCGAAGTTCGCCGCCCCGGCGGTGCCCGCGTTCCCGGCCCCGCCGACCGTGCCCGGCCGCACCCCGTAGTAGTAGTTCGCGGCCGGGTTCGATCCGCGGAGCATGTTCAGGTACGGGCTGAGCGGCTGCGTCTGCGGGTTGTAAATGTTGGGCATGAAGTTCCCCGGGTTCTGGGGCACGCCCGCCCCGCCCCCCGACTGGGTGTAGGGGTTGTTCGGGAACTGGGCGGCCGCCGCCGCCGCCAGCCCCAGCACGCACCCCGCCGATCCGAGTAGTTTCGCCCGCATGACTGACGCGCTCCGTGACCGGGACGGCCGCTCCCCACCGCCCGGCACCGCGCCCCGCCGCGCCGGACGCTGGATTGTACCCCGCGGCCGGGGTCACTGCCCGAAGTTGTTGTTCCCGAAGCCGACGTTCCCCTTGATCTGGTTCACCGTGTTCGCCCCGAGCAGCGTTACTCCGAAGATTCGCTCGATCGGGCTGAGAATGCGGGCCAGGGCAGTGTCGATGGCGACGAGGCGCTGGGCCTTCACGTAAATCCGGTCGCCCGGCATGACCTGGTAGTTCGTGACGGTGACGCCGTGCTGGGTGATGCCGACCCAATCGACCGGCAGGATCTGCCACGGCTGGTTCGGGTACGGGCAGCGGCGGGCGACCCAGATGTTCCGCTTGCTGGCGACGGCGTGCAGCCCGTTCACGTTCGCCAGGGCGTCGAGGACGGTCTCGCTCCCGGTGACCGGGAACGGGTAGACCTGCTCCCCGGCCCCGCCGCCGTCGAGGATGACGTAGTACCGCTTGCTGTTGTACGCCAGCACGTCCACGATCACGACCACGTTCTCGGGCTTGGTCCCGAGGCGGCGCAGGGTGTCCGACCGGACGAGGTGCTGGCGGATGGCGTCGGCCGCCTGCTCCAGGTTCAGCCCGGCGATCATGACCGACCCCCAGTAGCCGATCCCGACGGTGCCGTCGATGCGCACCTGGAACGGCCCGCTCACCGCCTGGACGGGGAGGCGGTCGGTCTGGGTCTTCTTCGTCTTCGTCTCCGGGTCTTCCACCTCGCTCCGGATGATGACCTCAATGAGCAGGTTGTCCGGGGCTTCGATGACGTAAGGCGGGAGGACGATCTTCTTGAGTTCCCGGGGGGCCGCGTCCTCCGGGGGGACCATGATCGGAACGTTCCCGCCCCCGGCGTATTGGCCCGGCCCGACCATCGGCGACTGGGTGTGGAAGCACCCCACGCCCCCGAGGAGGGTCGTCGCCACCGCCAGAGTTCCGGCCCACCGGCGTCCGCACCGCGCGCCCCGCATGGTGCTCCCCCCTTGCCCGCCCACCCGGGCCGCACGCCCCCGCGGGACGCACCGGCACCGGCCGAAAAGCCGTCATCGCTGCTAGTATCGGCGCGGCCGGAACCGGGACGTGACGATTTCGCGGAAAAGTGCCGCGATTCGATCAAGGGGGGCGGGTTGGGTCAGGTGGTGAGTAGCCGGGCGAGGTTGAAGTACGCGACGAGGGCGATCACGTCGGCGCAGGTGAGGGCGATGGGGCCGGCGGCGAGTTGCGGGTCGCGGTGCATGAGGCGGAGGACGTAGGGGACCGCCAGCCCCGCGACCGCCGCCCCCGTCACCCCGATGCCGATTCCCCCGGCCAATACCCAGAAGAGTACCGGCAACCCCTTCCACGCGGCCGCGATCCCGGCCACGAGCAACCCGGTGGCGAGGCCGAGGAACAACCCGGTCGTGCCCTCGTAGCGGACGCGGCGGGCGAGTTCGCCCCACGTCGGGGCGGTCCCCCGAAGACCGTCCAGGGCCAGCGTCACCGACTGAATCGCCACGCTCTCGGAGAGCGCCAGCACGACCGGAATGAAGAGTGCGAGGACCGCGTGATTCCAGGTCAATTGGACGTGGTAGACTTCGACCAAAATCGCCGCGAGTGTCCCCCCGGCGACGTTGCACAAGAGCCACGGGAAGCGGCCGCGGAAGGCCCGCAGCGGCCGCGTCTGCTGGGTCTTGGTGAGCCGCACGCCGATCAGCTGGAACAGGTCTTCGCGGCCGGCCCCGGGAGCCGTCTCGCCGGTCTCGGCGAGTTCCTCGGTGTACAGCTCCACGTCCACTACCCCGACCAAGCGCCGGCCGGCCTCGACCACCGGGAACGCGAGTAGGCGGTGCAGGGTGAAGAACTCGCACGCCTCCAGCACGGTCGCCTCGGCCGGAATGGCGATGACCTCGCGGATCATAATGTCGCGGACCGGCGCGTCGGCCGGGCTGAGCAGCAGCCGCCGCGTCGGGACGACCCCGTGCAGCCGCATCTGGTCGTCCACGACGTAGAAGTAGATGATCCGCCCCGGCGGGGGGAACCGCCGCATGTGGTCGAGCGCCTCCCCGACCGTCCACTCCGGGTAGAGGGTGGTGAAGTCGCGGCGGACGTGGTTGGCGACCGGCTCGTTCAGCACGGCGTCGGGCAGGTGGCTCGGCATGCGCTTCCGGGGGGCGAGTTGGGATGAAGGGTTCGGAGGAGAAGGGGTGAGGGGGTGAGCGGGTGAAGCGGTGAGTTGTCTGCTCACCCCTTCACCCGCTCACCCCCTCACCCCTTCACTCTTGGATCAAGACGGCGGCCCCGTCGGTCAGCGCGCCGAGGTTGCCGACGACGACGCGCTCGGTGCCGGCGAACGGCAGCCAGTCGCCGGCCGTGTGGCTCGCCCGGCGGCGGCCGAGCACCTGCACGCTCGGGCCTTCCGACCGGCCCACGCGGACCCGGTACTTGACCGCCTTGTCCTCCTCCACCAAGTAGGCGTAGTGCGTCTCGTCGGCGGGGAGGACGCACGCCGCCGGCAGGACGGTCGCGTCGGCGGCCGCGGCGTCGAAGCGGACGACGGCGTACATCCCGGGCTGCAACGCGCGGGCCTCGTTCGGCAGGTCGATCTCGGTCCGCAGGGTGCGCGTCTCGGGCTGGACGACGCCGGCGGTGCGGGCGATCGTGCCGGCGAACTCCTCGTTCCCGAGGGCCGGCACCCGCACCGCAGCCTTCGCCCCCGCCCGCGCCTGCGCCGCCGACGCCTCGGGCACGTCCACGAACACCCGCACCACGTCGAGGCGGGCGACGACGAACAGCGGCGGCCCCGCAGTCCCCGTCGGCGGCTGGACGAAGTGGCGGGTGTGGACGCGGCGGTCGGTCACGACGCCGTCGAACGGGGCGGTGACGCGCAGGTAGCCGACGCGGGCCTCGACCTCCTTGACGGCGGCGGCGGCGACGCGGACCCGGGCGTCGGCGGTCAGGATGTCGGCGTCCACCTTGTCGCGGCGGGCCTGCCGCTCGGCGACGGCGGCGGTCGCCGACCCGACCCGCGCCACGGCCTCGGCCCGCGCCGCCTCGGCCGCTTGGTACTGCTTGCCCACGACCGCCCGGCTCTGGGCGTCGATCACCTTGCGGCTCACGAGGTCGTCCGACTGGGCGAGTTCGGTCTTCCAGCGGTCGGCGTCGGCCGCGGCCTTCGTGACGCCCGCCTCGGCCTCCTTCGCCATCGCCCGGGCCGCCGCGAGCTGGGCGTCGGTGACGGCGAGGTCTTTGCGCACCTGCTCGCGCTCGGCCTTCGCCTGGTCCTCCGCGGCCCGCTTCTGGGCGGCCTCCTCGACCAGTTCGGGGATGTCCAGCGTGGCGAGGAGTTGGTCCTTCTTCACGACGCTGCCGATGTCGATGACGGCGTCCGCCCGGCCCTGCTGCCGGGCGTGCGGGTCCGGGGCGATCTCGCGGACGTAGCCGGCGAGCTTGGCGGCGACGGGCGTGACCTCGAACGCGGTCAGCGTGCCCGGCTGCTCGACCGTCCAGTGCAGCGCCTGGCGCACCGGCTTGACGACCTTCACCGCGGTCGGGCCGGTCGCGGGCGCACCGACCGCCGGGCCGGACGCGGCGGGCTTGCCGCACCCGGCGGGCGGGCAGGCGACGGACAGTGCGACGAGCCAGCGGCGGACCGACATGGTACGGCCTCGGGCGACGAAACGGCGACCGCCTCAGTCTACCACCCGCGCGGCCGGCCGCCCGCAAACTTGATTCCGCCGCCCGCCGGTGGTACCGTACCCGGTGCCGCGACCGCTCCCCGCACCGAGTCTCCCGACACCGGCCCGCCATGCCGCTCAGTCTCGAGCAGTACGTCGAACGCCTCGACGACCGCACGGATTTGCCGTGGCCGGCCGCCCCGCGGATCGACGCGCCGAAGGCGAAGCCGCACCTCACGCGGCTGCCGGTCAAGGCGGTCATGTGGACCGTGTACGGCACCCTCGTGGCCGTCCCGCAGGGGGAACTGCTGCACGAACACCCGACCGACTTCGTGATGGAGAACGCGCTGGAGAAGACGATCAAGGAGTTCAAAATGTGGAACTCCATGAGCCGCAAGCCGGGGAAGCCGTCCGAGTACATGCGCGAGCTGTACACGCGGGCGCTGAGTACGCTGCGAATCACCGGCGGGGGCGAGGCGGCGAGCGAGCGGGTGTGGGACGACATCGTCAAGAAGTTGCAGCAGAAGGAGTACACGTTCGACGCCGTCACCTACGGCCCGCTCCCCGAGTACGTTAAGAAGATCGCCTACTTCTTCCACGCGAGCTTGCAGGGGGCCGGGCCGTACCCCGGGGCGGCCGCGACGATCCGGGCCGCGGCCGACGCCGGCAAGACGCAAGGATTGCTCGCCGACGGCCAGTGCTTCACCGTCGGGCAACTCCAGCACTGTTTACGCAAGGACGACCCCGGCTTCGACGCGGCAATCTTCCCCGTTTCGCTGCGCCTGATTTCCGCCGAGCGCAAGGCGAAGAAGCCGGCCGACGCCTTCTTCAAGGCGGCGGTGCAGGCACTCGGCGAGCGCGGCATCGGGCCGGGAGAGGCGGTCCACGTCGGGTCGAGCCTGGCCCGCGACATCGGGCCGGCGAAGAAGCACGGGTTCCGCACCGCGCTGTTCGCCGGCGACAAGAATTCCCTGGCCGCGACCGGCGACCAGCTCAAAGACCCGGCCTTCCGCCCGGACGTGCTGTTGACCGAACTCCCGCAACTGCTAGAAGTGATCGGCTGAGAGCCGCGCCCCGCCCCGGGCGGGCCGACCCGGGTGGCCGCAGGAGGGCCGCATGGCCGCGGACGCGCTAGACCTCGACGTGACCCGCCTCGACCTGTCCCGGCCGATCGCCGGGATCGACGACATCCGGGCCGTCAACCCGCACCGCTTCGAGATGGAGATGATCACGGCGATCGTCCTCCTCGACCCGGCCCGGAAGCTGATTGTCGGGTACAAAGACCTGACGGCCGACGACTTCTGGGTCCGCGGGCACATGCCGGGGTTCCCGCTGCTGCCCGGCGTGCTGATGAGCGAGGCGGCGGCCCAGCTGTGCTGCTACTACACCGTCACCCAGAAGGTGTGCGACCCCGGGGTGCTGATGGGCCTCGGCGGGATCGAGGAGACGCGCTTCCTCCGCCCCGTCCGCCCCGGCGACCGGCTGGTGATGGTCGGCCGGGGGCTGAAGGTCCACCGCCGCCTCACGCGGTTCCGCACGATCGGGTACGTTCGCGGCGAGAAGGTGTTCGAGACGACCGTGATCGGGGTGCCGATCGGCAAGTGGGAGGAGTTGAAGGGTGCGTAAGCCGCGGCGGTTGTCCCCCGAAGAACTGGCCCCGTATGTGTGGGAGCTTCGCGCCGCGGGACAGGTGACAGGGGACGGGGGACAGTCGGAAAATACCGAATCGGATTGTGCCTCGCCTCCTGCCTCCTGGCTCCTGCCTCCTATCCCACTGGATTGGACCGGCCTGTTCGGGAACGCGAACCCGGTCGAGGTCGAGGTCGGGATGGGCAAGGGGCTGTTCCTGCTCACCCAGGCGGTGGCGCGGCCGGGGGTGAACTTCTTCGGGATCGAGGTCGTCCGCAAGTACCAGCTCTACGCCGCCACCCGATACGCGATCCGCGGCCTGCCCAACGTCAAGACCGCCTGCGCCGACGCGAAGGCGGTGCTGCGGGACTGCGTCCCGGCCGCGAGCGTGGCGGCGGTCCACGTCCTGTTCCCGGACCCGTGGTGGAAGAAGCGGCACAAGAAGCGGCGGGTGTTCACCCCCGAGTTCGCCGCCGACGCCGCCCGGGCGCTCGCGGCCGGCGGGCGGTTGCACATCGCGTCCGATGTCGAAGAGTACTTCGGGGTGATGACCGGGATCGTGCGGGCGATGCCGGCGTTCCGCGAGTTGGCGTCCGAGACGGACCGCGACCCAGTCGAGGTCGCGGGGTATCAGACGAACTTCGAGCGGAAGGCCCGCATCAAGGGCACGCCAGTGGGCCGCGCCGCCTACGAGCGCACGGCGGAAGCCGTCACCGTCGCGCCCGACCCCGCGGACGCGGCGTGATCCTTTTACCCCTACACGGTCCGGCTGGTTGTGTCTGATCTGGCTTTTGCTTGTGGCACGGGTCTCTGACCCGTGTGGCCTGCACGGGTCAGAGACCCGTGCCACAAGCAAAAACGGACTCGACCAAACGGAACGCGTACCAGGACCGCGAGCGATGCGGCTGTCGGTCGCCCTCTGCGCGTTCAACGGCGAGCGGTTCCTACCGGACCAGCTCGACGGCATCCGCACCCAATCCCGCCCGCCGGACGAACTCGTCGTCTGCGACGACGCTTCGGCCGACGGCACGGCCGACATCGTCCGGCGGTTCGCGGCGACCGCCCCGTTCCCGGTGCGATTGTTCGTGAACGAGGCGACCCTCGGCTCCACGGCCAATTTTGCGGCGGCGATTCACCTCTGCACGGGCGACACGATCGCGCTCGCCGACCAGGACGACATCTGGCTCCCGCATAAACTCGCCACGATGGAACGGGCGCTCGCCGACGCGCCGGCGGCGGGGTTCGCGTTCAGCGACGCGGAGGTCGTGGACGAGAGCCTCGCGCCGGCCGGGTACGGGTTGTGGGAGGCGATTCGTTTCGGCCGGCGCGAGCAAGTCCGGTTCCGCCGCGGCGGGGCGTTCGCGGGTTTGCTCCGGCGGCACCGGGTGACGGGGGCGACGATGGCGTTCCGGGCGGAATATCGTCCGCTCGTCCTGCCGATCCCGCCGGGTTGGGTTCACGACGCCTGGATCGCGTTGCTGATCGCCGCAGTCGCCCCTTGCGTGGTCGTTTCCGAACGGTTGATCCGCTACCGCCAGCACGCGGCACAACAGCACGGCGGAAAGAAACGGGGGTGGCGCGAGTGGCTCGAAGCGGCGCGCCGGTCGGACCGCGAGAAATTCGCGGCCGTCGCCGCCCGGTCCACCGAGGCCCGCGACCGACTCCAGGGCGTAGCCGGCGTTCCGCCCGACTTCTCGGTTCGTCTCGAAGAGAAGGTGCGTCACTCCGGGGAGCGGGTGGCGATGCGCGAACCGGGCGCGTGGCGGCTACCGCGCGTGCTGCGCGAACTCGGGCGCGGGCGGTATCACCGGTATTCGCGGGGGTGGGCGGCCGTCGCCCAGGATGTGTTTCTCGGCTGAGGCACACGCACCGACGCAAAAAAACGCACGGGAGGCCCGTTCCGGCCCCCCGCACGCTTAGACCTTCAACCGTTCGACTCAGTCGTTCGGCTTCGGGGTCTCGACCTTCGGCTTCGGGGTCTCGACCTTCGGCTTCGGGGTCTCGACCGTCTTCGGCATCATGTCCGGGGTGGTCGGCGTGCTCGGGACGACGATCCCGCCGCCCACACAGCCGGCGCTGGGCCCGTAGACCGGGGTGCCGGCGTGACCGCCGTTGCAGCCGGCGTAGCCGCCGTTGTAGCCGGCGTTGCCGCCGTGGCAGCTGTAGGCCGGCATGCCATGGCAGCTACCGCCGTCGCAGCCGTTGCTCTTCTTGTGCTTGCCGAACAGCCCGCCGCCGCTGCGCATGCCGAGGAAGCCGCCCTTGCCGCCACCGCAGCACCCGCTGTCGGCCACCACGGCCCCGGTGCAGCCGGCCCCGTCACAGCCGCCCTTGTGCTTCCCGAACGCGGCCGTGTCGCCCGCCGGAACCATCGCCGCCATCAAAACCATGCTGTACATCGTGATCGACCTCCCCGAGTTCCCTGAAACGAACCGTCCGCCCGCCGAGACGAACGTAACCTTCCACCTACCGGGTCGTTAGAACCGGTTGTGAGGGTGGTCCCGAAGAAGCCGTCGTGTTCCCCGCCCGTCGGGGTAACTCGCACGGCGTCACCGGGTTGTGTTGTGGATAGTAAGCCGGGCTAGATGGGCCGTCAACGGTAAACTAGGTGGTTTAGAAAACTCCGCTCCGGGTGCGAGGCCGCGTAACTAGACTCGCACCGCCGTCTTCGTTATTTCAGTTAACCTCTCCGCCCTCTAGTGAACCTCGGCCGAAAGATGACGAGTTCGCCGGAGTCGGTTCGCGTCCTCCGGATGCCGGAGACGCGAGCGAATGTGACAGTCGCGCCGAAACGTCGGAACCTTCCGGCCCTGCGCCCGGCGGCGCGGCACGGCGGCCAACGTCGCCCTCGTTCGGGGGTTATTCCCTTCGTCGGCCGGCCGGGGCCGGCTATGTTACACCGGCCCGTTCGAGCCACCGGCCGCCGCCCGTCACCGAGAGCTGTCGTCATGGACCGGGACGCCGTGTTGCCCCCGCCGCCGTTCGATGTCGTTCCCCCCGTCCGCTGGGAAACCGCGCGTCAAGTCGGCCTCGCCGGGGCGGGTTTGGCCGGCCTCGCCGCCGCGCTCGGACTGGTCGCCACGCTCATTCCCGACGGCGGGCCGTGGGTACTCAGCACCGCCCGCCTGGTGTTGGTGTTCCTCGGGGCGGTCACGGCCGGCCTCGCCGTCTCATTCCGGCCGGACCGCACGGAAACCTGGGCGATCGGGGCGACGACCGCGGCGCTGGCGATCGGCGGCACCCCGGCTCACTGGGACTCGTTCCGGATGCTGTTCGTGATCCTCACCGGGATCGGGGTCGCCCGGCTGGTCCTCACCGTGCTACCGCCGGGGTGGCGGGTCGGGGCGGTGTCGGCGGTCATCGTGTTCCACTTCGCCGGCATCTTCCTGGCGACCGTGTCGCCGTCGCCGACGCCGTGGCTCGTCGAGCAGGTCTACCACCGCGTCTACAGCCAGTACCTGCAATTCATTTACATGCGCAACGCCTATCACTTCTACTCGCCCGAACCCGGGCCGGCGTCGCTCCTCGCCTGCCTCCTCGAAACGCGGCTCGACGGCGAGACCGAGACGACGGCCGACGGGCGGGTGCGGCAGAAGTACGCGAAGAAGTGGATCGTCCTGCCGAAGCGCCCGGCCGACATCCGCGACCCGCTCGGGCTGACGTACTACCGGCGGCTCTCGCTCACCGATCAGGTGTCGCGCGGGGTGCCCGACCTGATGAACGCGGCGACGTTCGAGAAGTCGGAAATTCAGAACCGCCGCGGCCAGTCCGGGTTCCCGTACAGTCCGAACGAACTCCCCGTCTTTCAGTACCGCCTGCCGACCCCGGAGGTCAGCCGCTTCCTGCTGCCGTCCTACGCCGAACACTTGATCCTCGAAAACACCGCGGACGCCGCGACCGCCGCCCGGACGACGTTGCGCATCTACCGCCTCGAACACAAGACGCTCGGGGTGCAGGAGTTCACCGGGGTCGGCAACCCGGGCCGCAAGCCGACCGACCCGTACCACCCGACCACCTACCGGCCGTACTTCCTCGGCGAGTTCGACGCCCTCGGCCGGCTCGTGGACCCGAAGGCCGAGATGCTGTACTGGCTGGTCCCGGTCATCGCCCGGCAGCCGGGGGCGACGGCGACCGGCGACGCGGGGAAGGACTACGACGACCACATGTCGGTACACGCCGGGTTCCCGTTCGATTGGAGGCAGCTCCGATGAGCACGACGCTCCCCCACGCGGACCGCGCATTCCCCCAGCGGTGGAAGGACTTCTGGTTCGCCCCGCGCGACCCGACCACGCTCGGGTTCATCCGGGTCGTGACCGGGCTGCTGATCCTCTACACCCACCTCGCCTACAGCCTCGACCTGCGGGCGTTCTTCGGCAAGCACGGGTGGTACGGGGCGGCCTACGCCGACCGCGAGCGGCACGAGTACCCGCTCAACATCGGGTCGTTCTGGAACTGGACCGAGGCCGACCCGCCGCCGCGGGCACCCGAGTTCCCGCACCGCCGCCAGGCCGTGATGGGGTTCATCCGCGCCCTGCCGGAAAAGGCGACCGACCGCGCCCGCGACCTCGCGTATCTCGACCGCCTCAGCCGCGAGGACGGCGGCCGCATCGAGGGCGGGCTGGCGGCCCTCATCCGCCTCGTCGAGGCGTCCGAGGCCGACCGCGCGTTGTCGCTCGACGGGCTGGCGAAGGGCAAGCAGAAGTACATCTACGCGCAGAACGGGAGGAAGGAGTACGCCGACGACGAACCCGTCGGCCGCGCCGGGGTAGTGAAGCTCTACCCGGACTTCTTCTTCACACTCCCGCCCGCCGAGCGCGAATCGACCGCCAACGACCTGCGGGCGCTGCTCGCGGCCCTGCCGCGGACCGAAACCGACGCCGTGTACGTCGTCGCGCACCTGATCGAGTTGCTCTCCAGCTCGCCGCAGTCGTTCGCGTCGTTCGTCAAGTACCTCGTCACGCTGCCGGACGACGCGGCGGAGCGGGCGAAGTTGATCGACTACCTCGACTACTGGAACACCGACCCGCGCAAGCTCTACCGCCACGGGCACACGCTCGTCTCCGTCTGGTTCCACGTCACCGACCCGACGCAGATGGCGCTGATCCACGCCTTCGGGCTGCTCGTCATTGCGCTCTTCACCGTCGGGTTCTGCACCCGCGTTACATCCGTCCTGACTTGGCTGGTCGTCGTCGGGTACATCCACCGGACGAACCAGATCCTGTTCGGCATGGACACGATGATGAACATCCTCCTCGTGTACCTGATGGTCGGGAACAGCGGGGCGGCGCTGTCGGTGGACCGGCTGATCGCCCGCTACCGGGCGGTGCGGGCGAGCCTGCGGCGCTCGGGCACGATCGACGCCCCGACCCGGGCGTTCCTGGCCACCGCCCCGCCGTCGGCCGGGGCGAACCTGGGCATCCGTTTGATCCAAGTACACTTCTGCTTCATCTACCTCGCCGCGGGGCTGGCCAAGTTGAAGGGGCAGGCGTGGTGGAGCGGGTTCGCCTTCTGGGACGTGATGGTGAACCCAGAATTCACCCTCATGCGCTACCACTGGTTCGAGGACGTGGTGCGGGCGGCGGCGTCGTTCAAGCCGCTCTACTACGCCGTGTGCGCGTTCGGGGTGTGGTTCACCTGGGGGCTGGAAATCACCCTGCCGTTTCTCGTCTGGACCCGCCTGCGGCCGCTGATGATCTGGATGGCGGTGCTGCTCCACGCCGGCATCGGCGTACTGATGGGCCTGAACCTATTCGAGCTGCTGATGATGGTGATGCTCCTCGTCTTCTTCCCGACGGGGGTGATCCGCGACCGGCTGCGCGGCGGGCCGGGCCTGCCCAAGCTGGCGTTCGGGTTCGACCCCGCCGACCCGCGGCAGGCGCGGGCGGCGGCGGCGGTCGCGGCGGCCGACGTGGACGGGCAGGTGACGTTCGAGGCGGGGAAGGGGGTCGAGAGCGTGCCGACCCCCGCCGCCCTGTTCGACAACCTGCGGCTGCTGCGGTTCGTGCGACTGGTGCGGTTCGTCCCCGGCGTGTCGGGCTTGGTCGGGCGGTTGGTGTCGCCTACACCGGCCGCGCCAAAGGTCGGCGGGGGCGGTCCCAAACTGCCCGCCAATGTTAGCTGAGTGAAAGGCAACCTAACCACCCAACCCCCTTCCCTAAGAGGGAAGGGGTAGCAGGAGGGCTGTCTGCTTCCGTCTCCCCCTTCCCTCTTAGGGAAGGGGGTAGAGGGGTTAGGTTCTTCGGCCAGCCAAACCCTAGAAAACAAGCAAGGCGATCAAAGCGATCACCTATCGGATTTGATCGCCTTGCACGGGCGGAAATGTCTACTTCGCCTGCCCCCCGTCCGCGCGACAATGGCCAATTTCCTACCGCCCGCTCGCCTCGGGCGGGCCTTTCCCCTCAAGCCGCGCATCCGCTACGGCCGATTCATTCGACGGAACGAGACCCGCTACCGGGGACGCCCGCGGCCCGCCGTTGCGACGGCGCAAGCCGGGGGACCGGGGCGGGCCGCGAAGGGAGGCGAGACCGTGCGACGGCGGGGGGCCGTACTGCTGGCAATCGGGGTGGCCGCCGTCCTGGCGCTCGCCGCCCCACCCGCCACCCCGCAGGACGCGGGCGGGGCCGCCCCGTACTTCTGGCCGCACCGCACCTTCTACATCCCCGTCAACGTCGCCCGCATCAATCAGGGCGAGAGCAAGCCGTCCGACCTACAACTCTACTCGTCGCTCAACCGCGGCCCGTGGCAGGCCGGCAAGAAGTTCCCCCTCAACGGCCTGCAAGACCTTGGCGACGGCAAGAAGGGGTTCCAGTTCACGTCCGACAAGGACGGCGAGTACGAGTTCAGCGTGCGGTACTTCTACGCCGACGGGGCGAGCAGCCCGGCGAAGGTGGACGAACTCAGTCCGATGCTCGGCGTGGTGATCGACACCACCCCGCCGACGGTGCGGCTGGTAGCCGTCGGCAGCGGCGTCGAGTGGGACGCGAAGGACGACAACCTCGACACCCGCAACGTCACGTTACAGTGCAAGTTCCCCCACTGGACCGAGTGGAAGCCGATCACCGACCGGCAATTCAAAACGACCGACGGGTACGCCTGGAAGATGCAGCCCGGCCAAGTGCTGGAGGTCCGCGTCCTCTCCAAGGATAAGGCCGGGAACGAGGGCTTCTCGCCGGTCGTGCGCGTCCCCGGCGACGCCGCCGTGACCGGGTTCCCGAAGCCGGTGGCCGTCGGCGGCGGGCCGGAGTGGATCGGCAACGGCGGGGGCGGCGCGCCGCGCGACCCGCTCCCGGCCGCACCCGGCGGTGCGAACACCCCGCAGGCACGCATCCAGTACGTCAACGGCAAGGACATCACCGTCGATTACACGATCCAGCGGATCGGCCGGTCCGGGATCAAGGCCGCCCGCCTGTTCGTCCTCCACGACAACGACTCGGCCGGTTGGAAAGCGGAGGGCGAGTTCCCGGTCAAGCTCCAGCCGGCCGACAAGGAACAAACGCTCCAGCTGAAGTACGCCGCGAAGGACGAGGGGGTGTACGGGTTCTACGTCGCCCCCGAGAGCGGGGCCGGGGTGAAGGCCGACCCGCCGCGGAAGGACGACCCGCCGATGATGTACGTCGTGGTGGACTTAAAAGACCCGTATGTGAAGATCACCGGCGTCCGGGTCGCCCCCGGCGGGGTGCGCGGGCCGGTCGTCGAGATCAACTGGGAGGCGGCCGACCAGAACCTGATGGAGAATGCGGTCAGCCTCGAATACTCGCTGGACAAGAACGCGGTCCAGTGGAACGAGATCAAGTACCGGCTCGACAACAACCTGACCAAGACCACCGGCCGGTACGTCTGGGAGGTGCCGGACACGGAATTGTGGAAGTTCTACGTCCGCATCCGGGCGGTGGACAAGTCGGCGAACACGGGTAAGTACCTGTGGCCGGACGAGGTGATCGTCGATCTGGAGAAGCCGGCGGCGGGGATCACCGGCGTCCGCGGGGGCAGCAACGCCGGCGCGGGTACCCCGTCGCCGCGCCCGACGCCCAGCCCCAGCTCGGCCCCGAGTAGCCTGCCGACGCCGCCCGTCAGCCTGCCCGACGGCGGGCCGAAGCTGCCCGCGCTGCCCGAAGCGCCGCCCTAATAGGCAACCTAACCCCCTAGCACTACAGCGCAACCCTGATCCGTCGTGGTCTGCCCTCCTACGGGAGGGAATCCGATGACGGACGCGGACTTCGCGGGGGTCGGGCCGGGGTTTGCCGCGTACCTGCGGGGGTTCCGCCGCCACGCCGGGTTGACCCCCACCGCCCGGC
>Ga0105048_10010664_pt1 | contig 14550 bp, 8 predicted proteins | sample MAT05_FD_78382 | JGI IMG/M metagenome (GOLD analysis project Ga0105048, IMG submission 78382) | Freshwater microbial communities from Lake Fryxell liftoff mats and glacier meltwater in Antarctica - MAT-05 | ecosystem: Environmental > Aquatic > Freshwater > Ice > Liftoff microbial mat | place...
AAATAAAAGATGAAGTCCATCGAATAAATAAAAGATTATGTCCATCGAATAAATAAAAGATGAAGTCCATCGAATAAATAAAAGATGACGTCCATCGGATAAATAATGGATTATGTCCATCGGATAAATAATAGATGAAGTCCATCGAATACAAAATAGATGAAGTCCATCGAATACAAAATAGATGAAGTCCATTGATGATCGGATCTGGGCCGCCGTCACACTTCTAATTCCCGAACAAGAAACGCACCATCAAACCGCCACGTGTTGTTGTAATTGGGAATGATGTTGACACATACGGAATACTCTGACGTCTATCGTAGAATAAACGGAAGGTGAGTGTCTGGCTATAGATATAATCAATGGATGGAGAAATAGTGATCACTTTTTGTCCGCGGGTTGCTTTCGATTCATGTTGGTCGAGTCTGTTAATGGAAGTGAAGTCATCTCTCAATCCGACATCCGCTTTCACATTAATATCGCTACGTTTTTTATCGATCCCAAAATACTTGATAGGGATACGAACCTGTTTCAAACGGATACCGCCACCGATCATGATTTCTTTACTGTTTGTTTCGCTTAATTGATAATCGACCAAACTCATACTAAGGATACGCGCTTTTTTATATTCGACCCGTAAATTCAAGGAGTTTTTGAAGGTCGCATCGATTCCGATAAGTGGTCCGAAATTTTCGGTGATCGTCATATTTGGAACGGAGAAATAAGGTACATAATTATGGGACACAGAATCAATGAAGGAAGGGAACCCTAAGGCATAGACATCTCGATAGAGAAGGGATGATGTAAAGCTGTTCATAGACAGGCTTCCTGAATAAGAATGGGTCAGGGTGAAACTCTGGAAAATATTTTTGAATAATTTCGTTCTTGAGAGTCCGTTATAATTGAGTCTCCAGTTTGGCATTGGAAGAATATTCTTGAACGGATTAGATTTAATATTTTCATTGTTTGAGTTCACCAGCGGTATACGGGAAGGATCCTTTCCTGTGTATGCCGAAAGGAAGGCCGGGATCAACACATCCTGCGAATACCGGGTGTATCCTTTCTTGAAATCTTCATCTTCGGGTGCCTGGGCATTTCCTGTGTATGGGTTTACAAGTCCGAGTCTTTCGGAGATTACTTTCCTGTTATTTTCAAAATCATAGAAGGCACTTGTGAGGTTATCACTTCCGCGTTTTTGGAAAATGGTATTCAATGCAATATAGGAGATGCTGAATCCACCGGTTTCGTAAGGATTCAAATGGATATAATCATTACTGCCACCGACTGTATCTTTAAATAACTCTGAATGTGCTTTATTAAATGTCTTGGTCAATGTTAGGTCAAGTTTCACATCTTGCAAAGGCTCAAGGTTCGCTGTGATATTCATTGATTGTGTGTATTGCTGCTGGAATTGCGCGCTAAACAAAGAGTCGCGGGTAAGTACATTATCTTTTCCTTTTGCTTCTAACCACAAACGATCAGGTTGATAGCCAAAGGAAAAAGCGCCAGGATTATAGCCATTTCCTGGATTCATACCTAATATTTTAGTACTGTCCATATAACCGGGAAGTAAGGTGCCCTGATTTTCGTTATATGTCAGGCTCATTCGCTTGACCATCATCACTAATCTACCTGCAACTCGCAATGCTGTAGGAGGAACAAATTCTTTCTTTTTCTTTTTGGGTGCAGGTTTTTTTCCTTTCACAACCGGCTGCGATCCTTTCTTAACCGAATCTTTTGCCGATATTTTTGAGCCGCCTTTTGTGATTAACATGTTCTTCAGTCCTTTTCCGGTTTCCTGAGTCCGCCCATCTTCCTTGCTTTCTTTTTGATCCTCTTTGCTATCTTCTTTTAGAGGAGAATCCGTTTTTTGGTCATTACGTCCACGGTTCGTTCCTTGCACAAGATCACGTCCTCCGCCTTTGGTATCACCACGTCCACCGCCATTATCATTACCGGTATTCGAATCACTTTTTTTATCATTTGCGCCTTTAACAGGTGATGGTCCTTTAGGCGCCTTTCCTTTTGGCCCATTGATGACACGGAGAATCTTGACTTTATTATACAATTTGGAAAAATCAAGTTCGCCGTTCAATTGTTTATTCTGTGTATTGCCAATGGTATTACCTAGGTTTTTTGCAAGTAAGGAAGAACTGGTCCAATTATATGTGGCTCCATAACTTCCGCGTACCGTTGTCCAGTCGAGTATCGGCAACTTAGAAGTAGGTGCTGTATAGTTTGCGTTGAGTGTTTGCTGGTAGCCTGTGTTTCGTCCCAGTCTACCAACATTATTCCAGAAGGTATCTTTCTTTTCTTTCGTATCTAATCGGCCATATGGCTCATCGACACGTGAATTATTATTGGCGCCAAAGTCGAACGATAAGGCCTTGGTAAGATCCCAACGAAGATTATAGCTTCTCAACCACGTAAAGAATTTATAATAATTTGGTTCGATAGGGTAGGCCCCTTCATCGATATTTCGGACTTGTGTTTCACCGATTGTTCTGCTAATATTATTTCTGAAAGAGAAATTGGTTGGTATAATATTGAAGTTGAAATCGCGTATCAGTGCGAGATATTTAATCTTCTGAGGAATTACCTTTTTGAACGGTTCGATTGGTTTTGACTTTGTGGAGAAGGTGTACCCAATGCTGGCGAGATGCTCATCTAAATCATCTTTTTCCAGCAAGGCATTGTGTTTTTTGGTTTGCGTAAATGAATAGCTGAAATCAAAATTCTGGAGATCCCAAAGCTGGCGTTTTTTATCTTTCAAGGGTGCAATTCTTACATTCTGGAAGTTCAGACTTTTGATTGCTGTAAAGTCCTGTGCTGCTTTCTTAACAGAATCCTTATCCTTGCCACTGTAATTTTTCACCTTGTCGGCGAACTTAATGTCAAGGTCGTACGGATCATACACGGGATTGCTGACTGTTTGGGAATAACCCGCAAAGACCGGCAAGGTAACTCCCCAGTTCTTAGGTGTGAATTTTCCGGCATTGATATTGGCAGAAACATCAAACTGTGAATAGTTTTCCCTGGCGCGTTCGTTGACACGTTGATCAATATCTCCATATCCTGCTGTATGCATACTGCCACTTAATTTCACTGTTCCTAAGTCTGCCAACTGTAGATCTACTTTTCCTAGAGCGGCATAACCACCTGATTCATCTAGGTTTGAAAGACGCAATTCATTGAACCAGACTTCACCGCATTTCTTGCCGCCATCATCTGTCAGATCGTTCGCTGTTTTCTGTGGATTCAAGACACCTAGCATCGCCATCTTCACATCCCCCAGGTTTGGATTCCCGACAATCTTGATGTAGTTCCCCAGGTTATCCTGTACCACATAAGGAACTGCATAAGAAAGACCACTACGATTACGATCTGATTTTGCTGCAACAAGAGCCGCGAAGTCAAGGACCATCCTGTTGGTTTCAGGCCAGATAATTTCCGGATCTCTTGAGCCGGCCGGCGTTACTTTCAAAGGAATTTCGTATTCATAATAATTGCTTACAAAATCACTTCCCAATCGAATGAAGGCTCTCATATCGCCATCCCTCAAAGGCGTATTTCCATCTACACCTTCTGCATGAATAAACATCTTCATTTCTTTGAATTGTCGAAGATCCATACCAAGCGATTTGAATACACCTTTTGCATTTCCGTCTTCAAGTCCGCAAACCTGTAGGGCAAGCGATTGCTCATTCTGCAATGCATTTTGTCCGTTGGAAACCTGAAACTGCTGACGCTGAACGCCGGGAGGTGACACATAAGGAACCGGCAAACGACTGCTGTTCTCTTCCACGCTCACCGAATATAAATTAAACAGAGTCGAATTATCATCTTCATCGGGAACTAATTCCCCTGGATTTTTAAGTGAGAAATTATAACGACGCCATGTATTTCTTCCAAGTTCTAAACGGGCAAAACGAAGGAAGGTAGTATCTTCAAATCCGTTCAAAAACATCCTCATAAACCGGATAGATTTAAAATCAGGAATTGAACCGATACGATCTGTAAAATCCCTGATCGGAATTTTGAATTGATACCACGTTTCGTTGCGGGAAGAATTATTAGCTAATTTAACAGTTGAGATCTGCTTATTGACAATAAAGTTTGTGCCCACCTGCATATTTGGTTTCATGTCGATGCGGTACTGGAAATACTGTTCATTTTCATTCAGGGTATTATCGCGGTTGATATCTTCAGACTCAGGAACATTGGTGAATGCGTTTGAGAATTGCGAGTTATTATCTGTAATCGGAGAGTTTCCCTGAGGGTTGTTGAATTTTGAATAACGTTTGAAGATTGACGCGTTTTCGTTATCATAATCGCCTCCACGGAAGTGATGATAATCATCGTTTGCAGGATCGCCCAAGGCAGATGTATAAGCTCCTGAAGTAACCCCGAAGTTTGTATTTAACTCATCGAGATACGATTTAAATTCTGTACTTTCTTCTGCGTTATTCATCCCGTCGTAACCAACATCTTGTACTGCCCTTGCATCCGGATTATTGTCAAAGGCCGGTGTGATCTGTTGTTGGAATTTCGGAATAAAAGACCATTTGGTTTTTTCGATTTTATTGGCAGACTGCGGATAAGGCAATCCATTCTCAAAGAATTTTCTTGAATCTTTCAGGATGTCTTCCGAGATATTTCCCAGATTGATATAGAATTCACCACCGTTACTGGTCGGTTTATTGATGAAGGGGTCCATTACCCAGAACTCAATAAATTCTACATTGGAAGTTTCAAAATCACTGAAATCAATCGGACGCATGATACCTCCCCAACGCTTTGTGGGATTAAGTAATTCGCCGTCTGTTGTGATATTGGTGGCGTCAAAATTATAAGGTCCACGTTGTGTCGGGTAAAAACCAACATCAAAAGTTGACAGATTTCCCTGCAAGGCTGTATACGATCGAAGCGGAAAAACATCTTGTTGCTGAACAAGATGCACATACGGGTTAGAAAGCTGAGCTGTATCGTTCTTTAAGTTCTCAGGCATACAATTCTGTTTCGGATCCACCATGCACGGATCAAGGTTATACCAAGTGATCTTTGCGCGGTTCTTTCCGTAATTCAGATTATTAACAAGCGTTGCTTCAGGAAAAAGGATATTACCAAAACGATCTTTTGCATCCTGTGGCGCACTTGAAATGCTCCAGCTTGTTACAGGGAATTTAAGATCATAACCACTGCGGGTTCCTTCAAAGTCATCGATAAAAATATTGCCTTCACCGCTGGCATCATCGATAAAACGGCTATGACCTGGAATAATCTTGGCGGCTTCTCCACTCGCAACCAACAAAGAAGGTGCTGTGGTAGAGACAATTGGCAGACGATCAATAAATCGTGTAAGTCGTGGAATATCTTTCTGGTAATTCGCATCCAATCCAAGTACGGTATTCTTAATCGGGTCTTCTCCGAAAGAGACTTTATTGAAATAGGGGCGTTCAGATAATCTCAGCATCGTAGCTCCAATATTGATATTATCATTGACAAAATAATCAAGCCTTGTTCCTACAAAATTTTGTTGCATCGCCCCGAAGTTTGCATTGTTTTCATAAGACACATTGATAGGAATCCCTGAACTTAAAATACCCATATTGATGATCCGTAATTTCCCGATACCATAATCGATAGTGAAATCCTGGTTCTCGATCAGTTTTTGTCCACCGGCAAATACAGAAACAGAGCCTTGCGGTATATTAAATCCACCAAGATATATCTCTGATGAGTTGGCAGATTTGAATGTTCCCTTTAAGAGGAAACGATTGAACTGCGGAAACTGTATAGCAACATTCTTTGTGGAATCATATAATAAATTATACAGATACTTTTTTTCAAGCTGGGTATTTCCTCCAAACATAGGTTTCAGATCTTCACCAAAAGGTTCAAGCACAGGAAAGATCACTTTCCCTAATTGCGAGTTGATCGTAATTCCTTCGACATAATCAAAACGGCCATCGGGTTGCGGATCTCCCTGATTATTCAGTCTATCAAGATTCAATAGAGAGATCAAAGGGATTCCTGCTTTAGGTCCTTCAGGTAAATAACGTTTTTCCCCGCCTCCCGGATCAAGGTAAAAAATATTCAAAATAAAATCTTGCTGGCTGATTCCGCTTCCACCTAATGAATACACATTTTTCATCATCAGATCCCATATAGGAACAGTCGGATCTGGTGATGTAGATTTCAGCATTTTTAGATAAAGTACTTTCGGATTGGTACTATCCGGTGGAAGGCTTTGTGCAAATTCACCTACCTGATGAACTTTGCCATTATTGGTATACTCATAGGCAACACCTAATACGTCATCAGGTTGTAATTGAATATTAACGGCAATAAATCCTAATTGAGGATTGAAGGAATATTCCGTAGGGTTTAGTTTTCTGGCAAATGTTTTTTCAAAATCCACACGGCCTTTTAATCCTAAGCCCAGAAGTGCATTTACGACTGTTCCGATATCCCTTGATCCAGAAGCTTGTAAAACCTGCGTATATAGGGTGTTTGACGTATTGTCAGATTCACCATTGTTTGGTTTGTAGAAATCAGTGCGATAGGGTTCACCTTCACCCAGATCCTGAAGTGCTACAATATCTCTTGCATTTTCGGTGGTGCCATTTCTGTTGGTAACCCAGACTTCCACACGATTGATATTATTCAGCGATTGAATGATAGGAAAGTTCCTAAGCGCGTTATTATAATTCTTCCTGAAACTATGCCCAATCAGGAAATACCGGAAATCATCATACTGGTCGCAGGAGATAGAAAATGTCTGTGTTTGAGCGCCGCCTTTGACAGAGAAACTTTCTTTTCTAGAACGTTGTTGGGATACCACTGAATTGACCATCAAACGGCCGAATTGTAATTGAGTTTTTAACCCGAACAAGGATTGAACACCCTGTATCAAAGAAGTTTTTAACGGAAAACTGATATAACCCGCTTCAATTTTTTTAATGATATCATCATCCTTCCCTACATATTCAAGTTTCAATTGGTTTTCAAAATCAAAGGTGGCTTTTGTGTTATAGTTGAAATTCATTTTCATCTTCTCACCAATCTTCGCCATCATATTGATATTCATATTCATATCAAAATCAAAAATTCCATATTTTTGAGCGCTTTGTACAAGGGTAGGGTTCTTAACATTTTGCCAGTTTCCTCCAAAGAAGAGATCTACATTTCCCTGGGGCTTTACTTCTATGGTGCTTCCGCCGAAAATGCGATCTACCAAGGCATTTCCTAAATTCACTTTTGGCACTACGCCACCTTTCTTGGAAATCTGACTGATCGTATTCGCTCTCTTTTTAAAATAGGCCTCCTCATCTTTCCCCGACTGATACTTCATGAATTCTTCATAGGTCATGTAGGAAGAAGGTCTGTAATAAGATTGTCCAACTTTTTCTTCGATGGTATACTCCTGTGTTAGAGGATCGTATTCGACATTGGTCTTAATATTAGAAGGATCATTCAGATCAAAGGCCGAATTGGGATCTTCATTGATTTTATCGGCATGACGGTCTTCGATCGGATATTTCAAGGTATCACCTTTTTCGGTTTCAGGAGAATCCACCATGGGTACTTCATAATTCTCATATTGGAATGGACGCGCTGTACTTGCCAGGAGGCCTAAAAAGGTGACCGCAGCGATCAATACAAATTGTATGCTATGTTTGAGTATATGATTCAAATTCGATTAAATGTTTTTCAGGGCTAACTTTATCAGGTTCTCCAGCGTTAGATCAGATTCTTGTTTTGTTGTTTTCTGTATAGCGTTAAAAGCGGCGTTGCGGGCTATGCCCAAACTGACCAAGGCATTTAACGCATCATTCTCTAAATTATTGTGCGAGGAAGGTTCCAAATTTAAACCGCCCTTTGTTTTAAGTATTTTGTCTTTTAATTCAAGTATCAGGCGCTTCGCCGATTTCGGGCCTATCCCTTTAATACTTCCCAGCGCTACTTCATTCTCAGTAAGGATGGCCTGACTGATTTCCTCAGGTTTCATACTCGAAAGCATCATACGGGCAGTAGAAGTTCCGACGCCGCTGACAGATATCAATTGAAGGAAAAGATTGCGCTCTTCTTCATCAAAAAAACCATACAAGGTATGAGAATCCTCTTTGATATGAAGGTAGGTGAGTAAACGCCCTTTTTCTGTTTGCTGAATACGTGAATAAGTAAACAAACTGATATTGACTTCGTAGCCAATACCGTTCACATCCATCCACACATAAGCAGGCGTTTTTACAACGTACGTTCCGTTCAGATACACTATCATAGAAAGGAAACAAATATAGTATTTTTTACGATTTGGGGTTAGAAATTATATACCCTCTTTCGAAGCGGTTCCAGCAGCGTTTCGCATCATTTTTTCGGCCTCCCAGAATTGAAAATAATTGTGCCATTGAAGTGGGTATTTCCTGATCATCACCTCCATCTTCCGGGTATAATCGTCTGCTATCTCAGGGATACCCGCACGGCCATTTGAATAGATCTTTCCGGGAGATGCATAATAATGATAATGTTTCAAACCTTCCTTCATTGCAAAGACAAAAGAAACTGGTACCTTGAAAGTGGTTGCCAACACAAACGGGCCAATCGGGAATAACGCTTTTTCTCCCAGTAGCATAGCCTCGATGGTCTTATTCCCTTCTATATAACGATCTGCATGTATACATACAAACTCATTACGTTGTAATGCCGCACTAATCTCGTAAATATGTGAGATATCTTCCTTTATTACGATTACATTAAAACTACGTTCCCGAACTGAATTGAGGTAATCCTTAATCTTCTCGTGCTCTCCGTCGAACATAACGATATTGATTGTAGTTTTCATCCGTTTTAGCAAATGACCCGCGCCCTCCCAATTACCCAAATGGGCACTTATCAGCAAGCCACCTTTGCCTTGTGCTGCAATATCATCAAGATGTTTTCCACCATCATGATTAATCGTAAAAGGAGATGGAACATTACTCATTAGTACGACCTTATCTATAATAGAACGACCCAAATAATTGAAATTGGCGTAAATCGCAAGTCTAGCTTTTACGAACGAATAGCCTAGACGATCATGAAAATAATAGAGAAGGGATTTTCCGGCCTTACCGGGAACAAAAAAATAATAAAGTGTTACCAGTCGAAGTAATGCGTAGGCAGGAAAAATGCCTGTTGTCTTAATAAGGACAATAAATATTTTGTATCCTGATTTGTTACCCCGAGAAGCACCCCATGATGCCATTATGCGACCATTTTATTTTCCATTTGTCTAGCCACATAGGAATAAAAATCCTCCATTGTAACCATTTGTTGAAAATCTTCAGGTTTTACTTTAAATCCGAAATTGCTTTCAATGCTGACAACAAGGTCCACATAATCAAGACTATCGAGATCTAACGTTTCTTTCAGGTTTGCATCCGGTGTGATCGAGGATACAGGTACTTCAAAATCTTCCTGAAGGAAGTGGTTAATAGTTGAAATTATTTGTTCTTTGTCCATGAATTAAGAATTATTCCAGTCTTTAATAACGAGTGAAGAGTTGGTGCCTCCAAACCCAAAGGAATTCGACAAATATATATTAAATTTCTTTTCCAGCGTAGTGGTGACAATTTTTAGTTTAGCGCTATCCTCATCAGGGTTTTCAAAATTCAGATTGGGGGCCATAAATCCATTTTTCATCATAAGAGTAGAGTAGACCACTTCGCTTGCACCAGCCATCCAGCACTCGTGTCCGGTCATTCCTTTCGTTGAACTTACGTAAGGCATGTCATTTCCGAAAACCTCATAAATTGCCTTGGCCTCACTGGCATCACCGGCCGGGGTGGAGGTGGCATGTGCATTTAAATACCCGATATCAGCGGCGTTCAATTCCGCATCTTTCAAGGCACGTTTTAAAGAACGGGCAGGACCATCTACACTAGGGTTTGAAATATGAGCACCATTACTAGAGAAGCCATAACCGATCACTTCGGCGAGGATTGTGGCACCTCTTCGCTTTGCACTTTCAAGGCTTTCGAGGATCACAGTAGCGGCTCCTCCACTGGGTACTAATCCATCCCTGTCCCTGTCAAAAGGGCGGGAAGCTTTATCGGGTTCGTTCTCTTTCGTGGAGAAGGCTCCAAGTGCATCGAAGTTGGGCATGGAGTATATATTCGTTTCCTGTCCTCCGCCGCAAACAATCATTTCCTGCAAGCCATTCTTTATAAACATGTATCCCAATCCTATTGAATGTGAACCACTTGCACAGGCTGCACTCAATGTAAGGTTTATACCTTTTAACTTAAAAATGGTTGAAAGATTCATATTGATGGTAGAGTTAAGAACCTGGAAAACAGATGCCGATCCAACCAGTGTCGTATCCTTTTTTTCTCTTATTTTATCGATCCCTTGTATAACAGCTTCTGCACAACTGTCATTTCCAAAGATGATACCCACTTCGTTTTTCTCGAAATAGTCTTCATCCACACCGGCTACTTGCATAGCTTCTTTGGTAGATACATAGGCATACTCGGCATGTTCGGGCATCATGATACGGGCTCTCCGGTCGAGCAGATGTTTAAGATTCGGCCGTTCTACGAAACCGGTTAACCCGCTTCGATACCCAAATTCTTTTCTTTCTGGCGACAGGATTATCCCGCTTTTTCCTTCATAAAGTGATTTGCGAACCTCCTCCAGATTCTTTCCGATACTGGAATAAATACCCATTCCTGTTATAACTACTCTGTTTTCCATTTCAATGCGAAAGATAAGAACGTTTTTATAAATAGGAAAGAAAAAGACAGATTCGTGTTGAAGGAGATACCCTGAATGCTAACGGTGAGAACTGCCGCAGACTTTTGGAAGAAGAGGGAAAGCTTGCAGCGTTCTTTCGAGGTTGCCACCGATGTCATACAATTAACGTATATGTAATAGCCCATGAGGCATGAACTAAACATCTACAGGCCCGCGGAAGCAGCGGGAGCATAATACCATATTTATTTGGACTAAAATGAAAATGTTATTGGTATAACAGATTGCACAGATACATGTCGGGGTGATTGAAATTGTCATGAGATCCAATTATGTTTTGTGGCGCTGATCTGCGAAACTTGTCTGTAGACTTATCTGTCTCAAACAGGCAAACAGGTCTCACTAATCTGTAGCTATATTTTGATCGTTGTTTCTCAGTTATTGGCGAGGTTGTTCATTGCGGCGTGTATTTGCGGCAACGATAGTAGAGGAAAGCCCGGAGTGAACACGAAGTGTGAGCGAGGACTTGGAGCGGATAGCGTGTCTGCCGCCCAAAATTTCTTACAAAGAAGTGTGTAGCCTGTCTGATAGGAAGAATTTTTCGTATACAAGAATGATTGGTAGAAGACGGCACGCAAGTATATATACTATGCTTGGAGGTGGTGTTTCTATAAACTTCAATTAAACCTTAACGCATTTTCGAATAATAATCATAAATAACTACTTTTGCACCCTTATGCAAATACAGGTATTAAAATCGAAGATTCACAGAGTAAAGGTAACGCAGGCCGACTTGAACTATATCGGGAGTGTCACGATCGATCAACGACTTATGGAAGCCGCCAACCTGATTGAGAATGAGAAAGTGCAGATTGTGAATGTCAATAACGGTGAACGTATCGAAACCTATGTGATCAAAGGAAAACGGGGAAGCGGAACGATTTGTTTGAATGGCCCCGCAGCCCGCAGAGTGGAACTGGGCGATATTGTGATCATTCTCTCCTATGCGCTCATGGATTTTGAAGAAGCAAAGAAATTTAAACCTACCATTATTTTCCCTTCAGACAAGAATAAGATATAATTCAACCTATTTATGCAAAAAAAAATCATCAACCTTATAACCTATGTTCTTACGTTTGGGTTGTGTGCATTTTTGATATGGTTTTCGCTAAAGGATCTGCAGCCGGAGGATATTGAAAAGATAAAATTCTCTGTCAGCAAGGCGCGTTTTATTTTATTGATCCCCATCCTGATCATGGGTATGCTTAGTCATTGGAGCCGTGCTGTTCGATGGAAATATCTAATGGAGCCTTTAGATATGAAGCCTTCGACATTGAATACTTTCTTTGCAGTGATGATCGGCTACCTCGCTAATATGTTCCTCCCGCGTTTGGGAGAAGTGATTAAATGTACCGTACTGGCGCGATATGAGAAATTGCCTGCGGACAAACTGATTGGTACCATTATTACCGAACGGGCATTTGATATCCTATGCCTCTTGCTGATCTTTGTGATTACGATTGTGGTGCAGGTAGATCTTGCGAGCGAATATCTGGTGACGCTCATGGATAAGTTCAATTCTGTGAAAGGAGGAGGGAATGGGAAAATCATTTTGGGCGTGATTGTTCTTATAGCTGTCATTCTTTATGTATTGAGAAAACGAATTGGGAACACGAAGGTCATGATGAAGGTAAAAGGTGTTTTGTCGAATATCATCAGCGGTATTATGAGTTTCAGGCATATGAAGAACAAAAAGGGGTTTGTATTTCATACTGTGTTGATCTGGTCGCTTTATTTCGGGATGATCGTACTTGGTTTTAAGAGTATTGAAGAAACAAGTATGTTGGGTTATAAGACCGGCTTATCTGTTCTTTCATTTGGAAGTATTGGGATGATAGCAACCCCTGGAGGAATGGGCGCCTATACGCTACTTGTCAACGAGATCGTATCGCTGTATGGTATCGAAAAGGCCATGAGCCTTGCCATTAGCTGGATTATTTGGCTGGTGCCTTCATTAATCATTTTATTGGGCGGCAGTATTTCATTACTGCTGATCCCGATAGTAAACAACAAGAAAAAAGATGTTATCTAAATTAGAAATTATACAGAAAAAGATCTACGAGATCGAAGACTTGTCGCGGCTTGTGAACCAATGGCATATGCTATCGAAGAAAGTGGTGTTTACCAATGGTTGCTTTGATATTATGCATCGCGGACATAATACGTATTTATTACAAGCGGCAGAATTGGGGAATAAACTGGTGGTGGGACTGAATTCGGATGAATCTGTTCGTAATCTAAAAGGGCCTAAACGTCCAGTTGTAGATCAATATTCTCGGGCGTTTAATCTGGCGATGCATACCTATATAGATGCTGTTATTTTGTTTGATGAAGAAACCCCGATCAATTTAATTCAACGTTTAAAACCTGAAGTGCTTGTAAAAGGTGGAGATTATACCTTTGAAACAATCGTGGGTGCACAGGAAGTAGTGGATTATGGCGGAAAGGTAGAGATCATTCCTTTTCTTACGGGTTATTCTACGAGTGCGATTATCGAGAAGCTGGTGAAATGACGATGGACCATCGACAATGGACCGTGGTCGATGGCCGCATCAATGAAAGAAAATATATCCAATAGCTATCGCCGCAATAACCCCGATAAAATCTGCCATTAAACCGGCCCATACAGCATAGCGTATTCGTTTAATTCCGACAGACCCAAAGTAAAGCGCAATAATATAAAAGGTAGTATCGGCACTTCCCTGAAAGATACTGGCCATTTTACCTACAAAGGAATCGGGGCCCAGCGCGGGATTGCTGTAGATGTCAAGCAATAAACCTCTGGCGCCACTTCCACTGAAGGGTTTCATAATTGCGACGGGAAGGGCATCCACAAAATCTGTATTCATACCTGTACGGGAAATAATAAATTTCATCGCATCTACTACATACGCTAACGCACCACTATCGCGAAACACACGAATGGCAACAAGCATGGCAACGAGATAGGGAAGTATTTTTAACACCACATCAAAGCCTTCTTTGGCGCCATCAATAAAATTATCAAAGACATTATTCTTTTTCCAGACACCACCGAGTATGATGGCGACCACGATTGCAAGAAGAATGAGATTGCCCGAAACTTTAGAAACGATCTCTTTACTTTCATTCGGTAATTGCTGAATGACGGCCAGGATACCCAGCACTGCCAGTAATAATCCACCGATCCAACTCAGCAACACGGCATCAAACTTAAGTCGTTGTTTAATGCCTACAATAAGGATACTCGCAATCGTGGCAATAACTGTAGCCAATACACAAGGAACAAAAATAGAAGCGGGTTCTGCAGATTTCGCTGCGACACGATAACTAATAATAGATAATGGAATTAAGGTAAGTCCGGAGGTATGCATCACCAGGAACATGATCTGAGAATTCGTTGCTGTTCCTTTCTCAGGGCTTAGTTCTTCAAGACTGCTCATAGCTTTCAAACCAAAAGGAGTAGCCGCATTATCAAGTCCCAGCATATTCGCGCTGAAGTTCATGACCATCTCGCCCATGGCAGGATGTTTATCCGGAATCTCAGGGAAGAGACGTTTTAAGAAGGGATTGAGAATTCTTGCCAGGAAATTAATAGCACCGGCCTTCTCTGCGATCTTCATGATACCCAGAAAAAAGATCATGGTGCCGGCCAATGGAAGGCCCACACTCACCACAGAATCTTTTGCTGCCGTGAACATTCCTTCCACCATCGTATTAAAGATCTCGGTATCGCCAAGGAAAATTAATTTACACAGGGCAATAAGAAACCCGACG
>Ga0105048_10010665_pt1 | contig 14550 bp, 15 predicted proteins | sample MAT05_FD_78382 | JGI IMG/M metagenome (GOLD analysis project Ga0105048, IMG submission 78382) | Freshwater microbial communities from Lake Fryxell liftoff mats and glacier meltwater in Antarctica - MAT-05 | ecosystem: Environmental > Aquatic > Freshwater > Ice > Liftoff microbial mat | place...
CCCCCGGTCCCTGGGCCGACGAGCCGGTGTCGATGCGGTGGTTGCTGTTCCACGTGGTCGAGGAGTACGCCCGTCACAACGGCCACGCCGACCTACTTCGCGAGCGAATCGACCGCAGCTCGGGATGGTGAGCCAAAGCCTTCGTGTAAGCTTGGCTCCCCGTTCACGGGCGCATAGCTCAGTTGGTAGAGCGCTTCCCTTACAAGGAAGTGGTCGGGGGTTCGAGTCCCTCTGCGCCCACTCTTGTTGTCGAATCGACTACAGCTGGAGCGATAGACGCCGATCCAGCGGCAATGCGATGGTTGCGACCGACGCGGTTGACGTCTCAACTCCGAGTGGTACCGTATCTTGTACGACTCCGAAGGGACGTACGATGGCCATCACTGCGAGCGAAGCACGCAAGAACCTGTTCCCCCTGATCGAGCAGGTCAACGAAGATCGCACCCCTGTCGAGATCACTTCCAAGCGCGGTGATGCGGTGCTCATCGGCATCGAGGACTACCGGGCTCTCGAGGAGACGGCCTACCTCCTGCGGTCGCCCGCCAACGTCCGGCGGCTCCTCGAGAGCCTCGAGCAGTCCCGTGAAGGCAAGGTTCAGCAGCACGAACTCGACCGATGAGGTTCGTCTTCACGCCCCATGGGTGGGAGGACTACACGTTCTGGCAGGCGACGGACCGGGCAACGTTGAAGCGCATCAATCGCCTGCTCGATGACGTTGCCCGTGATCCCTTCGCTGGGATCGGGAAGCCCGAGCAACTCCGTCACGCACTCGCCGGAGCGTGGTCGCGTCGCATCGATGAGGAACACCGACTCGTGTACCTCGTTGAAGGGGACGACATCGTGATCCTGCAGGCTCGCTATCACTATGGCTGACTGGCGATCTGACGCGGCGGGCCCCGATACATCTGCGCTCGACGACCTCGTTGCACGGGTCATCGCCTCGGGTGCGGTCTCCGAGGTGCGTCGAGCGCGTGTGGTGACCGACGGCTTGCAGCACGTCGTGGTGGTTCTCGACGAGGATCTCGTGGCGCGGTTCCCTCGTAACGATCAAGCGATCGAGTCGCTTCGCGGCGAAGCCGGGTTGCTGATGCATCTCGCCGAGCAGGTGACGGCTCCGCTTCTGGTCCCGGTGCACGTGGAGGAATCGTTCACTCTGCATCGAATGCTGCTCGCATCAACTTAGGCGGCCGGTCAGGACACGATTGGCGATCACCACAGGTATGAAGGGGTATCGGTCACTATGCGTGAGGCTTCCTTACCTTCTGTGACCAGCCCCTTACAAGGAAGTGGTCGGGGGTTCGAGTCCCTCTGCGCCCACTCGTCGTTGTGGATTTCACAATGGGGGAGCCCTTCTCAGCGATGTCCAGCAACAACACACCGTCTCAGAGATGCAGTGTCGTGACGGGAAGGTTCGCAGCGGCAGCCAGTCGCAGATCGGCCGTGCGAGGCAAACACTGGAGTGCCTCAGCCAGAGCGACGTAGGACGCGTCGGAAAGGGTGACGTGGGCGCAGCGGATGTCATTGCTGTCGAGCTCCGCCGTGTTCCACGCGTCTGCCTGCGGGCTCGTGCGGAGTACGAAGCTCTCGCCGGCCTGGCTGCGGGTCGCGGAACAAGTGCACGCCGACGCGATCGATCTGTGAGAGGCGACCGGGACCGTCTGCTCGACATGATCGAGATGTGTGATCTGCTGATCCGGCATGCATCGGATCGCGTAGCTTTGGCCACCGATCCGGTCATCCAGGCTGCATAGCAGCGGTGGATCGAGGTTCTCGGCGAGGCCGCTTCATATGTCTCGGACGAGACGAAGACGACCCATCCTGAGATTCCGTGGCGCGACATCATCGGCACCCGAGTCATCCTCGCTCACGCGTACTTCCACATCGGTCAGGACATCATCGGTCAGGTGATCGACCGCGATGTTCCGGCTCTCAGGATCCAGTTGGTGGCGGCAGCCGGTGCCGTGAGTGGCGACTGAGCCCGAACAGGTCGACGGTCACGTTCGGATTGCTCTGGATCCCACTTGGTTCCCAGTATGCGGCGACGGTCGAGTGGTGGACACTGTGGGCCAGCATGATGCCTGCGGCCCTCAAGACGAGCGACATACTCGACAGGCCGGTGGCGGTGAGTGACGCCGGGCTGATCAACAAGCTCGCATCACTGCGTCACGAGGTCGAGCGGTTGTCGAGTCGGCTCAACGAGTTCCTCGGACAAGCCTCCAAGCCAACCGTTGCGAAGAGGGCGCTGGCAAAGAAGGCACCTGGTGTCAAGAAGGCTGCGACGACGAAGTCGACTGCCCACACGACGCCGGCGAGATCACACCTCGCCGCATAACGCAATCTTGCCGACGGTTCAGAGGGGCGACAACTGCGGCCGAGTTGCCGCCCCGCCCGGTATCGACCACGAGGTGCAGTTGAGCATCGAGCTGGGTGAGCAAACCCGAACGGCAGCCGATGTTTGAGCCCAGTCGGCAGGTGGGTAAGGCTGTGCATGGCCATCAGTGAGGAGCAAATGACACCGTCGGCGTTCACGGCTCGTCAGATTCAAGCCGCGTGGGCCGTCCACGCCTTTACTGCGCTCGGCGTAATCGTCGGTTATGTCGGTCTGAACTCAGTGATCGAGGGGCACGCCCGAGCGGCAATCCTATGGCTTGTCGCCGCGCTCGTCCTCGACGGCGTCGACGGGCCACTCGCCCGAAAGCTGGACGTGCGCAATCGCATTCCCACCCTCGACGGCAACTCACTCGACCTGATCATCGACTATTTCACTTGCACCATCGTGCCGGTCGCGTTTCTCTACCGGTTCGACATCCTCCCTGACAACACCGTCGGTCCGGTCGGTTTCACGATGCTGTTCGTCGGCGCACTGTGGATGGCACGTACCGATCAGGAAACCAAGGACGGCTGGTTCAACGGCTTCCCGGCAGAGTTCAACATGATCATCCCGACGCTTTTTCTCATAGGGGCCAGCCCTTGGATCAACCTCGTCGTTTGTGCCCTCTTCTGCGTACTGACTCTCTCACGAGTCCAGTTCGCCCATCCTGTGTCCGTCCGGGAGAACCGAATCATCTCGCTGCCGATGATCATCCTGTGGCTTGCGGCGATGGTCACATTGGCGATCGCCCAACACGACATCCCGGCCGTTCGGATCGTGCTGATCGCAGCCCCGATGTGGACCGTCGCCCAAGTCGTTCACCGCTACGCCACCCGCCCCGACAAAACTCGTCCGTTGTGGCGCCGAATGTCCTAGACCATTTGGCCGCGGCCTCGAGTGGCGTCGTCGACACACCGTTCGTTCAGTGGTCGTTGTGTTTGAACACCGGCAGACACTGCACTATTGCGTCGGTCTGTTCCCTGAGCTTTTCGAGCAAGCCCTTCTCGCGCCAATGACCCTCCTCGGTGACACCGACGACGATGCGGTCAATTCCGTGATCTAGCAAATAGGTCTCGATGGCCTGTAGCGGCCCGTCGCGCGACACCAACCCGACGGGATGGGCGCCGAGGGACTCCACGTGCGCAGTGACCGACCGCAGCCGTTCGCTCGCGTGTTGCCACGGCGCGTCGTCGTCGGTCGCCATGCTCAGTCGGCTGCCCAGTGACGGCGCGAGCAGGTGCACTTCTTCAGCGTCGAGCACGGCCCGTTCCACCCAGGCTGGGACGTCCGTCTCCGGCGAGTCGAAGGTGTCGTCGATCACGACGAGGATCCGTTCAGCTGTCATGGAACTCAACCGTACCCGCGGAGCGGCGGCTTCCCCTGCGGATTCCGGTGGGACCCGGATGAACATCAGCCGGGTGGAGGTGGCCAGGGCACCACGTTGGTGCCCTGGCAATCGCTTCGCGGCGGTTGCCCATGCGACACGCTGCGTCTCCCTCGCGAACTGGCCTCATTGCATTCGCCGTCGCGAACGATGATCAGGAATTGGTCATCCTTGCCGCTGTCTCAGGCGTCGCCCAACGACGCGAGGAAGGCGGCGAGTTCATCGGGGGCGATTCGGCTGACCTCTTTGTCGTTGGGGAAGCTGCCGCTGAGCACGTCGGCTCGAAACGCCATCAGCGCACGTACTCGCTCGTCTGCGATCTGACGTTGCAGCTCGGCAACATTGCCGTACGCGCGGGCATGGCGCGGGGTGCGAGGGCTCTCCCCGCAGACGTCGTTGCTGAACAGGAACATCACGTCGGCGTCTGGCCCTGAGCCGAGCGAGATCGTTGCCATGCCGGTGCGACGGTGGATCTCGGCCATCACGGGGGCGGGGATCAGCTCGCACTCCACGGCGAACGCGCCGGCGACCTCGAGCTCTTGGAACTGACGCCACAGATCGCTTGCCTCGGCCGCCGTGTTGCCGACGGCTCTGACGCCGCCGTACTGCGACGATCGCTTTGGTACGAACCCGAGATGGCCCATCACCGGCACGCCCTCGGATACGAGTAGGCGAACCGCATCGAGGCGTCGGGCTGTGATCACTGCATCGGCGCCTTCATGTAGTGCCCGAAACGCCGTGGCCAGGAGGTCGTCGAGTGTGACGGCGCCACCGAAATCGACGGCGGCAGTGACGAAGAGTCGTGACGAGCCGCGACGGACATCAGCGACGGCATCGGCCAGGCAGACGGCCATCTCGATGCCTGCCGTCTCGGCCGCGATGGCCTCCTCTGCGGAGCCGGCAGTCACTTGCGTCAATCGGCGACTGGAACCCTTCAGCCCTGTGATTGCTGCAACGGTGACCGTGCGATCGGCGTCTTGCCCGTTGAAGTCGAGTATGCGTGTCATGACCTCGCGACGCTACCTGCTGTCGAAATGGCACTCACTCTGCCACTAGTTCGTGCGAACACCCCGGGAGAGGCTGGAGGCGCCACCAGCTCAACAGTGGCAACTGTGGTGCAAGACGAACTGGAGATCACGCACACGCTGCCCGGGTGAGATGAGACACTTTTGCGATAAGTGTCTCGCGGGAAGGTTCTGACAGAATCATCCGACGACTTCTGACGAGGGGATGGTCCATGAGCCACGACGCGAAAACGGGTGCGCCGATCACGGCGCCGGTGCTTGATTGGGCAACGGACTACGACATCTTCGACGCAGGGTACGTCGCCGACCCGTTCGGCATTTGGGACGAGCTACGCGCCGCGTGCCCGATGGCGCACACCGACCGCTGGGGCGGCTCGTGGCTGCCTACCCGTTACGCCGACGTGTATGCGATTGCGCACGATGTGGAGAAGTTCCCCTCCGGCAACGGCATCAGCGTGGTGCCGATCATTCTGCCCGAGACCGGTGCCGACGGCGGTGACCAGCAGGCGCCGGTGCTCACTGCAGGCGTGCCGCCGATCAGCGCCGATGGTGAGCTGCACAGCTGGACCCGCCGGCTGATCCTGCCGACGATGAGCCCAGCGCGTGTCGCTGAGTACGAGGTCTACACCCGTGAGCTGTGCAGGCGTCTCGTCGACGACATCGTCACCCGCGGCGAGGGCGATGCTGCCGCCGAGTACGCCCAGCAGATCCCTGTGCGCGTGATCGGCCACATCCTCGGCGTGCCCGAGGAGATGTCGCCGCTGTTCACCGAATGGGTACGCGACATTCTCGAGTTCGCGCACGACCCCGAGCGCCGGCGCCGTGGCGTGATGGGCATGATCGGGTTCGTGCAGCAGGCGATCGCCGAGCGCCGGGCCGATCCGAAGGATGACTTCATCACCGAACTGCTGGCATCGGAACACAACGGCGAGCCGATCACCGACCCGGTCGTGATGGGGATGTGCGCGCTGCTGCTGATCGCCGGCATCGACACCACCTGGTCATCCATCGGCTCGACGATGTGGCACCTGGCGACACACCCGGAGGATCGAGCCCGCCTCGTCGCGGAGCCGGAGCTGATGCCCACGGCCATCGAAGAATTCCTGCGTGCGTACGCCCCCGTGACAATGGCACGCCGCCTCATCGAGGACAAGGACCACAACGGCTGCCCGATGAAGGCCGGCGAGCGCGTGCTGATGAACTTCCCGGCCGCCAATCGCGACCCGGAGGTCTTCCCCGACGCCGACAAGGTGATCCTCGATCGCGAGCAGAATCGTCACCTTGCGTTCGGCGCCGGCATTCATCGCTGTGCTGGCTCGAACCTGGCCCGCATGGAGCTGCGTGTCGCAGTGGAGGAGTGGCTGGCCCGCATCCCCGAGTTCGAGGTGGTCGAGGGCGCGACCGTGACCTGGGCAGGCGGTCAGGTGCGCGGCCCACGCTCGGTCCCCGTGCGGGTGGCCTAGGTCGTCATGGCTGAGCTCACCGCCCGCAAAGTGAGGTTCGAGTTCCCTGACGAGCTCGATGACGTGTTTCCCGGTGCCAATATCGTCGACGAGACCTACCTCGTTGCCTTCTCGCTGATGATGCCCTACCTCGAGCCGTACCTCATCAGGACCTTTCGTGCGGCTGCAGAACGGATCACCGATCCGGTGCTGGCCGCTGACGTGCGCGTGTTCATCGCGCAGGAGGCGCAGCACTTTCAGAACCATCGCCGTGTGAACGAGATGATCAAGGGTCAGCTCGGTACTGCCGCGGCGGCCGAGGTGCAGCTGATCGAAGATCGAGTGGACGGCGAGTACCGCCGGTTCACGACGAAGCGGTCCCAGCGTTTCAACTTGGTGTACGCCGAGGGTTTCGAAGCGATGACGTGCGCAATGGCGATGACCTTCTTCGAACGAGTCGGGGCCGGCAAAGGACTGGGCAGCGACGGTCGCTTCGGTGCATGGCAGCAACTGTGGGCCTGGCATGCAGCCGAGGAGATCGAGCACCGCACCGTAGCTTTCGACGTGTACGAGCACTTTCACGGCGGATGGGTGTATCGGTTACTCGGTTCGCTGCGAGCGCAGTGGCACTTCCATCGGGCCGTGGACAGGTTCCAGCGGGTCCTCCTCGCCTCGCGGGGTGCACCGAGCCGACCGCAGGTTCCCGGTTGGTTACGCGATGGCAAGCAGCGGTATCTGCGTACGTTCAAGCCCGGCTACAACCCGCGTTCGCTCGTGGTGGACCCGCTCGTTGCGATGGTGCTGGCTCCCTACACCCCTCCCGAGGTTGACTGAGCTTGGCGCAGGGTGCGGAGCCCAGCGCTCGATCAGCCGGCCAGATACTCGGCGAGGCGCCGTTCGGCGTCGTCGCCGAAGAGGATTCGCGAGACTTCGTCGAGACCCGACGAGTGGCGGATCACTTCGTCGCTGACCACCTGCTCGATCTTCGAGCGGCGGCGCATGAAGTCCTCCAGCTTGGTGATCATCTCCGTGCTGGCTGCGAGATGCAGCTCGACGCGTAGATAGTCGGCGTTCTCCATGATGTCCTCGCCCATGCGCGGGTCGTCGCGAATTGCCTCCAGCATCGAGAACGCACGTCGTCCGTAACGGCGCCACAGCCTGTCGCTGAGCGGCTCGACATCGGGCTTCGTGCGCAACGCGTCGATCTTCATCAGCCGGGCCTGGCGGTAGAACTCGGCGCGGGTGGCCTTTGCCGGCTCGCCGTACCAGTTCTTCAGATCGTTCTCCAGCGGCACACCCAACGACTCGACCGCCTCCGCGACTTCTTCGCCGATGTTGAGACAGTCGGTCAGCTTGCCTCCGAAAATGGTCACCAAGCGTGCCCGGCGATCGGTCTCGACCGCGTGCTTGCGACTCAGTGACGTCCAGTCGACATCGCGCTGGTCAGCGCCGCCGGCATTGACCACCAGCGGCCGCACCCCGCAACGCTCCGCAATCACATCGGCGATGGTGAGTGGCTTGTCGAGAGTGAGCCGCTGATTGATCTGCTCCAGCAGGAACGTGCGGTCCTCGTCGGTGACCTCGGTGAACGGCTCGTCGATGCGCGTATCGGTGGTGCCGATGACTGACCGTGACCCCATCGGGATCACATAGAAGAGCCGCTGGGTGTCGTCGAAGAAGGCCAGAACACGCTGGTGCTCGTCGGTGGTCAGCCGCGGCACGACGAGGTGGATTCCCTTCGAGTAGACGATGCGGTGGTCGGTCCTGGCACCCCAGCCACGGTTCAGCTCATCCACGAACGGCCCGGCCGCGTTGACCAAGACTTTCGCCGAGGTGGTGAACTCCTCACCGGAATCAACGTCGCGCAGCTTGGCGACCCACCGGTCGCCATCACGCTCGGCGGAGACCAGCTCGATGTAGTTCGCAGCCGTGGCGCCGGCATCCATCGCCGAACGCACGAACGAGAAGACGAAGCGAGAATCATTGTCGATGAGGTACGCATCGCGGTACTCGATACCGCCGCGGACCAAGGTGGTGTCGATGACGGGCTCTTCCTCGCGGATCTTCTCCTTGCTCAGCAGCCGCGGATGGCGAGTGCCGAACTGGCCGATGATCCAGTACCCGAAGGCGCCGAGAGCGGCGAACCACGGAGGGAACGGCGACCCCTTGTCGAGGCTGGCCAGGAAGCTGATCTCTTTGATGTTGTCCGGGTAGGCCTTCATCAACCGGTTGCGCGAGCGACACAGTTTGAAGACCAGCAACAGCTCGTAGTTCTCGAGGTACTTGAAACCACCCCACACCAGATTGGACGATTCCTGGCTGGTGAAGTGGCCGAAGTCGCCACGGTCGATCAGTGCTACCGACGCACCGCGACCAGCAAGTGCGGCCGAGGTCACCGCACCATTGATGCCGCCGCCGACCACCAATACGTCGAAGAATCCGTCGCGCAGAGTTTCAATGTGGGTTCGCCGGGAAGCCATGCCTTCATCTTGGCCGCAAGTTGCGGGAACACCTACCCCGAGCTCGATGGAACTGAAGGTGCGAATGGAGGGAACGCGACGCGGCTACTGCACACTGACGAGATGCCCGACATCCGCCTTCGCCCTGTCGTGCGCGATGACCTGTCGTGGATGGTCGCAATGGCGGCAGACCGAGACGCAGTTGGCAAACACAACTGGTCCGGCCCCCCCGACCCTGACGAACTGCTCGGCCGCCTCCACCACCAGTTCCAGTGCGACGGTTTCATCGACCCTCGCGGCGGGCGGTTGGTCGTCGAGGTCGACGGTGAGCCCGTCGGCGATGTCTCGTGGCGGCCCGAGCAGTGGGGGCCGTCCGAGGGGAGTGCCTGCCCCGCCATCGGCATCGCCCTGTTGCCCGAGTTTCGTGGTCGCGGCGTGGGCACGATCGCCCAGCGCCTTCTGGTCGACCATCTGTTCCGAGAGTACGGCGTGCATCGCGTTCAGAGCGATACCGCGATCGACAACCCTGCCGAGCAGCGCGCGCTGGAAAAGGCCGGCTTCACGCGTGAGGGCGTGGTGCGCCACGCCGAGCTACGCGACGGCCAGTACCACGACCACGTGCTGTACGGCATCCTTCGCGACGAGTGGTTGGCGGCCAAGGTCGAGTAGGTGGTACGTGGTGGGTCCATGGATGCGGTACCGATGTCAGAGGTGGTCGAAGCCTGTCGTCATGGGTGAATGCTCTCGCCCGAAATCTGGACCTCGCTGGAACAACTGCCCACGTGGGTTGGGTATTGTCTCGCAGTGAGTCGCCACAAGGACGGTTCAGGAGTAGAGGTACAGCAATGACCATCGGGACCGTAAAGTTCTTCGATGCCCAGAAGGGCTTCGGATTCATCTCTCGGGAGGACGGTGACGACGTGTTCGTCCACTTCTCCAACATCGACGGCGCGGGTTACCGCTCGCTCGAAGAGGGCCAGAGCGTCGAGTTCGAAATCGGCCAGGGCCGCAAGGGCGACGAAGCCCTGAAGGTTCGCCCCGTCTGACTCGGGCGTTCGTCGTGGGGTGCTAGCCCCGGCGCCATAACTGCAACGGCGTGAGGTCGCGTGGCCCTGTGAAGGGCAATGAGACCTCGTCGCCGTGTCTGCCCGCCGACTGATACGCGGCGGCGACGACCTGCAGCACGTGTCGCCCGAACGCTGCGCTCATGATCGGCTCGCGCCGAGCGGCCAGATCGTCGACGAAGGCGCGCAATTGTTCGCTGTACCCCAGCTGCTCCAACATTGGTATCTGGCCGATTGCAGTGGGCAGCGCAACCTCGTCGCCGTTCAGTTCCAACAGCTGCACCGGCAACAGCTCTGCGCGCACGACGCCGGTCGCCCCGGCGACCTGCGCATCCCACTGTGCCTCCGGGCCTGCCTGCCAGCTGGACTCGACATGGGCGACGAGCCCGGATCGGAAACGTAGCCAGACGTCTGCGTGCTCGTCGCTGTCGTGGGCCTCGGCGCCACGAAGCTGCGCTGACACCGCGATCGGCGAACCTTCGCCAGCGGCATTGGCCACGAGGAGAGCGATGGACAGCGGGTGCACACCGAGGTCGAAGAGCGCGCCACCGCCCCACTCGTCGGTGGTGAACGCACCCCACGTCGGCAGGCCCTGCAGGGCCCGAACTTCGAGATGGGTCAGCGCACCGACGTGCCGTGTCAGCGCGACCATCCTCTGGACGATCGGTGCGTATGCCAAGTTCTCCGCATACAGCAGCCGGCCGCCATGACGTGCCGCTGCAGCAACCAGCTGATCGGCTTCATCCAGCGTTCGGCACAGCGGCTTCTCCAGCAGCACAGCAGCGCCGCCTTCCAGGATTCGAAGAGCGTCGGCGGCGTGGCACTGCGGGGGAGTGGCGACCACCACGATGTCGGCACTTCCAGGAAGGTCCGCATACGAGACGGCTTTTGAGCCGAAGCGCTCGGCGACAGTGGTGGCACGTTCGATGGAACGTGATGCGACGGCGCTGAGCTCGAAGCCGAGCTGGCGGGTGGCGGCCGCGTGCGCCATCGCAACCCAACCAGCGCCATACAGCGCGACCCGCGTCACCTCACTTGCCGGCGAGCGCCGCGACGACAGGTGCGAACTTGTCGACGTCTTCGGCACCGACGATCACGTACGAGAAACCCCAACGCTCACGACGCTCGAGTAGACGCTCGATCAGCTCGGCGGGCGAACCGATGAGCGCGAACGGCGAGCTGAGCAACATCGAGGTGTCGACGCCGAGCATGCCCGCCAACCGATCGCGCGCGCCTGCCCCATCGTCGGTGACGTTGACAAGGAATGCGCGGATGTTCATCTCGATGTCGTCCAACCGATCACCGGCCGCAGCGCGGACGATCCCGATCTTCTCGTCGACTGCGTTCTCGGTCATGTGCTCGAACGCTTCCGGACCGACGACACCTGTATGCATGCTGGGGTTGATGCCGACGATGTCGGCCTCGCGGGCAGCGATGCCCAACACGCGTTTGCCGCCGCCACCGATGAGCACGGGCATCTTCGCCTGCATCGGCTTGGGCAGACCGTCGTAGCCGGTGATGGTGTAGTGCGTGCCGGTGTGGGAGAAGGCACCGGGCTGCATGCACTGTTTGATGATGCTGAGACCCTCCAGGAAGCGATCGATGCGCACGCCGGGGGTGTCGTACGGAATGCCGAGCTGCTCGTAGTCACTGATCATCCAGCCGGCGCCCAGACCGATCTCCACGCGACCGTCGCTGAGCAGGTCCATCGTTGCCAGTTCCTTGGCCAGGACGACCGGGTGTTTGTAGTCGTTGTCGAACACGAGCGCGCAGACGCGCAGGTCCGTGGTGGCATCCGCGGCGGTCATCATCGCCGGTACCGGCGCGAACTGGTCGCCGAAGTGGTCGGGCATGGTGAGCACGGAATAGCCACTGCCTTCACTGCGCTGGGCCAGCGAGACCCACTCGGTGCGCGTGGTGGCGTTGGAAGCTTGGATGCCGAAGCGGAAGGGGCGAAGCGTCATGCGACGCACGGTAGCAACTGAGGTGACCCCCACCGCTGCCGCGCCACAAGTAGCGTGGCGGTGTCGTGCACCGCTTGGCCTGGCCCCTCCGATTCGTCGCCATCATCTTGGCCGGCGCCCTGTTGACCACGGGCGTCGTGCTTGCAGTTGCCCCGCGGCTGTGGCTGGTTGCCAACGCACACGAACAGATGCCCGTGGAGCTGCCCGAGTTCCAGCCGCTGTCGCAGCGGACACTGGTGTACGACAACGCGAACAATGTGATCGCCGTGTACGAACGCGAGAACAGCCAGCCGATCCAGCTCGATCAGGTGCCGGTGCCGGTCATCGACGCACTCCTTGCGGTGGAGGACAACGAGTACTACTCCCATCACGGCGTCAACCTCCGTGGGTTCTTCCGAGCACTGCTGTCGAACTTTGCGAGTGATGCGCCGACCCAGGGTGCCAGCACCATCACTCAACAGGTCGTGAAGAACGAGTTCCTGGCCGGGCTGCCCCGCGACGGCCGCTACAAGGCGTTGCAGGCGCACTACGCGACCATGCTGGAGAAGAAGCTCACCAAGGACGAAATCCTCGAGCGTTACCTCAACACGGTGTATTTCGGGAACAATGCGTACGGCCTGCAGGCTGCGGCAGAGGTGTACTTCGGCAAGGATGTCGGCTCGCTCACGATGGTCGAGGGCGGCTTCCTCGCCGGTCTGGTGCGGTCGCCGTCGGGTTATGACCCCATCCGCAACCTCGAGCAGTCGCACCGTCGGTTCGTGCAGGTGGTGGATCGACTCGAGGCGGTGGGGTTGGTCACCGATGCGGAGGGCGCCGACCTCATGGAGAACTGGCCGATACCGGAACGGGTGCGCACCATCGCCACTCTCACGACGGTGCCCACGTACTACTCGCTTGCACTGCGCGACTATCTGCTCACCAAGTCGACGATCCTCGGCGCGACAGAGCAAGAACGTGCGACGCTGCTCTACCGCGGTGGCCTGCGCATTCACACGACGCTCGATCCGGTCCTGCAGGTTCAGGCCGAGCAGGCCCGCAACATCCTGCCCGGGAACAGTGTTGGATTCGATGCCGCGGTGATCAGCCTCGACACGGTCAGCGGCGCCGTGCGCTCGATGGTTGGTGGGCGCGGTTTGCGCCCTGATGTGCCGGGCGGCGAGGTGAACATGACGCTGGTGCCGCGCCAAACCGGCAGCAGTATCAAGGCGTTCATCCTCGCCGCGGCGTTCGAAGCGGGCGCGCAGACCAATGACATCATCAACGGCACGGCACCGTGTGCCGTCCCCGACGAAGGCGACAAGGTGCTGGTCATCAAGGGCGGCGGTATCGAGATCGGCCCGCTCAACGGTCGTAACGTGTGGTCGTCGACGGACTGCGGGTTCGTGCGACTCGGCTACTCGGTGGGGCTGCACCGCATCGTCGACTCCGTCTACCGGATGGCGCATTCGGTGTACTTCTACCAGGGCCAACCGACCGAGGATCATGAGCCGTTCCTGCCGATCGGGGCGACGGCCACGGGCAACAACGCGATGTCGCCGCTGGACATGGCCGCAGGCATGCAGACCATCACCAACCAAGGCTTGCACCATGACCCGTACTACGTCGAGTTCATCGAGCGGCCTGACGGCACCCGCTACTACTCCCACTTCGATCCGGGCGTGCAAGTGCTCGATCCCAACGTTGCGAACGAGACTGTTCTCACGCTCAAGGGTGTCCTTCGCTCGGGCACCGGGGCGCGCAACCTGCGCAATTTCTCGCGACCCGCCGCCGGAAAGACCGGGACGCAGTTCGAGAACACCAATGCCTGGTTCGTCGGCGGCACACCGCAGATCACGACCGCGGTATGGGTCGGTGACCCCAACGGCTACACGCCGATGAACAGGATCCCCGAGTTCGCAGCCGAGATGGGTCGCAACGGCAAGGTCCAGGGCGCCGACTATCCGTCGCGCATCTGGGGTGCCTACATGGAGGCCGCGCACTTCGGCCTTCCCGTGGTGGATTGGCCGGCACCGACCGCCAACCCGCGCAAGGCCGCACGGCTCTACTGGCCCGGCGAAGAGTGCCTCGCCAAGGTGGTCAGCGGCACGCTGCCACCCACCGGCCCAGCCGCGACGGCCACGACCTCCGCCACGGATGCGCCCAGCACTCTGCCTGGCGACCCACCGCCGCCGGAGGCCACTGTAGCCAGGGCTGTGATTCAGCAGATTCCGAGCGGTACCAATGTGCCGCTCGACGTTCTCGACCCCCGCGCCCCGATGCCGTCCATCGACACCCGGACATATGTGTACCCCTGTGCGTTCCCGCCGGCCAACGTTGTGGTAAGGAAGGGCAAATGAACGCCCCAGCCTTTCTCGCCCTCCAAGACATCGACACTGCGCTCGATGTCATCACCCACAAACGGCCGCGGCTTCCCGAGGTGATCGCACATCAAGAAGCCACAGCAGCGCTCACCGAGCTGCACAGCCGTATGGCTGAGGCGCAGCGCAGCATCGATGCCGCGCTTGCGTCCATCGAAACCGCCGAACATGCCGCAGCCGAGTTGACCAAGAAGCGCACGCGTCTCGAAGCGCAGCTGAAGACCGTCATCGCTCCGCGCGAGGCGGAGGCACTGATGCACGAGATCGAGACCATCAACGGTCACCGTGGCGAACTCGACGATATGGAACTGGCCGCGCTGGAGGTGCAAGCGGAGGGCGAGTCCACGTTGTTGCAGCTCTCGGAGTCGCTTCCGACACATGAGGTGGTCGTCGCTGCCGCGCAGGCCGAACTCGATGCGGTACATGCTGCTGTCGACGCCGAGGTTGCCGACCTTCGCCAGCAGCGAGCTGGGGTCGTCGAGGG
>Ga0105048_10010666_pt1 | contig 14550 bp, 13 predicted proteins | sample MAT05_FD_78382 | JGI IMG/M metagenome (GOLD analysis project Ga0105048, IMG submission 78382) | Freshwater microbial communities from Lake Fryxell liftoff mats and glacier meltwater in Antarctica - MAT-05 | ecosystem: Environmental > Aquatic > Freshwater > Ice > Liftoff microbial mat | place...
CTGGATGAGCGCCGCGTCGTTCATCTCGATGGCCGGCCTGATCAGCAACATGGGCTACGGCGGCGGCCTGTTCCTGATGGGCTGGACCGGCGGCTACGTGCTGCTGGCCATGCTGCTGGCGCCCTACCTGCGCAAGTTCGGCAAGTTCACGGTGCCGCAGTTCATCGGCGACCGTTTCTACAGCAAGAGCGCGTCCACCGTGGCCGTCGTTTGCTTGTTGACGGCCTCCATCACCTACATCATCGGCCAGATGACGGGGGTGGGCGTGGCCTTCAGCCGTTTCCTGGGCGTGAGCAGTGAAGTCGGCATCTACGTCGGCATGGGCATCGTGTTCCTGTACGCGGTGTTCGGCGGCATGAAGGGCATCACGTACACCCAGGTGGCGCAGTACATCGTGCTGATCCTGGCCTACACCGTGCCGGCGGTCTTCATCAGCCTGCAGCTCACCGGCACCTTCCTGCCGCAGATGGGCTTGAGTGCCGACATGGTGGGCAGCGATGTGTCGATGCTGGCCAAGCTGGACCAGGTCGTCACCGACCTCGGCTTCGGTCAGTACACGACGACCACGGCCGGCAGCACGCTGAACATGTTCATGTACACGCTGTCGCTGATGATCGGCACGGCGGGCTTGCCCCACGTGATCATGCGATTCTTCACCGTGCCTTCGGTCAAGGACGCACGTTCGTCCGCCGGCTGGGCGCTGGTCTTCATTGCCATCCTGTACACCACGGCCCCGGCCGTGGCCGCGATGGCCAAGCTGAACCTGCACGGCACGGTGAACACCGCCGTGATGGCCGGCGGCGACCTCTACGCCACTGAAGCCAGCATCAAGGCCGATGAGCGTCCGGACTGGATGAAGCGCTGGGAAAAGACCGGCCTGCTGAAGTTCGAGGACAAGAACGGCGACGGCCGCATCCAGTACTACAACGACAAGACCAAGGACGCCGCTGCAGCAGCCAAGGCCGAGGCGGCTGGCTGGAAGGGCAACGAGCTGACGGTCAACGCCGACATCATCGTGCTGGCCAACCCCGAAATCGCGCTGTTGCCCAACTGGGTGATTGCGCTGGTGGCGGCGGGTGGTCTGGCGGCGGCGCTGTCCACTGCCGCCGGCCTGCTGATGGCGATATCGGCCGCGGTGTCTCACGACCTGATCAAGAACGTCTTCGTGCCCGACATCAGCGAGAAGAACGAACTGCTGGCCGGAAAGATCGCCATGGCCGCGGCCATTGTGGTCGCGGGGTGGCTGGGTCTGAACCCGCCCGGTTTCGCAGCCGGTACCGTGGCGCTGGCTTTCGGCATCGCGGCGAGTTCGCTGTTCCCGGTCATCATGATGGGCATCTTCAGCACCAAGATGAACAAGGAAGGCGCCATCGCCGGCATGCTGGCGGGTTTGTTCGTGACGCTGTTCTACGTGTTTGCGCACAAGGGCATCTTCTTCGTCAAGGGCACCGACTTCCTGCCCATGATCGGCGGCGCCAACAGCTTCTTCGGCATCACGCCGGAAGCCTTCGGTGCGGTCGGCGCGATGGTCAACTTTGCGGTCGCCTTCGCGGTGTTCAAGATGACGAAGGCAGCGCCCTCGCACATCCAGGCCATGGTCGAAGCCGTGCGCATTCCGCGCGGCTCCAAGGCGGTGGACGGCGCGCACTGAACTTGCGATGACCCATGGGTTCGGCCGCAAGGCCGAACCGCCGTACCCGGCTTGGCCGGGTTGCGCTACAACACCGGGGCCCCAGCCGCACTTCGCGGGTGGGGCCCTGCCTTTTCAAGGAGCCCGCCGTGGCCTTCGACTTCAGCGTGGCGTTGACCTGGATCCTGTTTCTGGCCGTGTTCCCGCTCGGTTTTTTCTGGCTGCGCCGGGCCTGGCGCATCTTGTTCAAGGGCGACTTTTCCGAGGTGGCCCTCAGAAGGGGCGAGCCACCCGCCGTTCCGGCCCGCTGGGCGCCGTGGGCCGGCGTGCTGAACCTGACCGCAGGCGGCATGGCCGTGGTCGTGGTGCTGATGGTGCTGGTGTGGCAGGTCGAGTACAGCACCTGGAGCGCCGTGGCCGGCAGCACCATCTGGTGCAAGCTGATGCTGGATTTCGCCCTGGCCAGGCAGGCGCACGGCAAAGCCCGCGGCAAGGCAGCCGCCAAGCCCGGGGCCTGAGGCTGGGGGCGGTCTGATGATGTTCCGGCCCCATGACTGACCGATGAACAAGCCCGACCCCGGCGCACGGCGCGTGTTGTTCACGCTGGGGCTGGCGGTGCTGGCCGCACTGCTGCTGTGGCTGGCGCTGGCCCTGGCGTTGCTGCATGCAGCCAGCCCGGGCGCGGGTGTGGTGTCGGGTGGGGTGTCGGGTGTTCTGGCCGCTGTCCTGTCGGCGGGCTGGCCGGCTTGGGCCCTGGTGCTGGTGGGGGCCTGGTTGGTGGCCGCGCTGGCTTCAGCGGCGTTGTTGCCGCTGTGGCGCCGCCATGTGGCCGCAGCCGCCTGCCTGCATGAGCAGGCGCAAGCGCTGCTGCAAGCCGACGGCCGCGCGGTGGCCCCGGCCGGCGCCAGCAGGCCGCTGCAGGGCCTGGCTGACACCCTGAGCAGCCTGGTGCTGCAAAGGCGCGCTTCCCGCGAAGACGTCGCCAGGCAGGCGCAGCAGGCGCAGCACCAACTGTCCGATGAGAGGGCGCGGCTGGCGGCCTTGCTGGCCGAGTTGAACCAGAGCGTCGTGGTGTGCAACCGCGACGGTCGCATCCTGCTCTACAACCACCGCGCCCGGCTGCAGTTCAAGGCGCTGTCGCAGGCGCCCGCTGCCGCTGGCGGTGCCGAGCTCATCGGGCTGGGCCGTTCCATCTATGCAGCGCTGGACCGTGAGCAACTGAGCCAGGCCTTGCAAAGCATCGAGTTGCGGCTGGAGCGCGGTGCCGCCCACCCGGCGGCCGAGTTCGTCGTTTGCACCCGGCTCGGGCAGCGGTTGCGCGTGCACATGGCGCCCGTGCGCCAGCTGGCGCCTGTTTCAGCACCCGGGCCAGCACCCGGGACAGCACCCGGGCCGGCGCCAGCGCCTGTGCACGACGCAGAGCCTCGGGCCGCGGCGCACGAACCCGCAGTCGCCCTGGGCGGCTTTGTGCTGATGCTCAACAACATCACCCGCGACCACGACCGCCGCGAGGCACAAGCACGCACCCTGGCCGACCTGGTGCAGGGCCAGCGCGAAGGCCTCGAACGAGTGCACCAGGCGGTGCAGCGGCTGGACGCGGACTTTTCCGATTCGCCGGCGCGGGCCCGCTGGCAAGCCGACATGCACCAGCTCTTGCAGCAGATGCAGGCACGCCTGCCGGCCAGTGCAGCGCACGGGGACACCCCAGACCCCTCCAGCGCAGGGACGATGTCCGAATCGAGCCTGGATGGCGATGACGGCCCTGCCGAGCTGCCGGAAACCCCCTCACCTGCTGGCCGCGCAGGCAGTGCAACTCCGCGCCCCTGGGCCTTGACGCCCCAGGACAGCCGCCCCGAGTACTACGACTTCGATCTCTTCAGCGCCAGCGAAAGCCGCACCGCGCTGGACGACCGGCTGCTGACCGAACTGGACTACACCGTCTTCGATACCGAGACCACCGGCCTGAACCCGACGGAGGGCGACCAGATCATCCAGCTGGGGGCGGTGCGCGTCGTGCGCGGGCGCGTGCTGCGGCAGGAATGCTTCGATCAATTGGTCGACCCTGGCCGACCGATACCGGCTGCCGGGCTGCCCATTCACGGCATCAGCGACGCGATGGTGCGCGGCCAGCCCGCTGTGGCCGCCGTGCTGCCGGCTTTTCACGCCTTCGTGGGCGACACCGTGCTGGTGGCGCACAACGCCGCCTTTGACATGCGCTTTCTGCAGTTGCAGGAAGCACGCACCCAGTTGCGCTTCGACCAACCCGTGCTCGACACCCTGCTGCTGTCGGCGGCGGTGCACCCGCAGCAAGACTCGCACCGGCTGGATGCCATTGCCGAGCGCCTGGGCGTGCCGGTGGTGGGCCGCCACCAGGCCTTGGGCGACGCGCTGGTCACGGCCGAGGTGCTGGTGAGGCTGCTGCCGCTGCTGGCGGCCCAGGGCATTTGCACCTTGGGCCAGGCGCGCGCGGCGGCGCAACAAACTTGGTACGCGCGCCTGAAGTACTGAAAGCCGCTGGCGCCCCTTCAGCGGCCTTCAGCCGCCCTCAGCGGTAGCGCTGCACCAGCACCGCCTGCAGCGTCTGCACCACCCCGAATGCTTGCTTGAGCTGATCACGCTCGAAGTGCCCCAGTTCGCTGATGCTCAGCATGTTGTCGGCCGGCTGCTCGCGTTCCATCTGCAGCGCCTGGTGGCGCAGGCGCAGCCGGCCCATGAATTCCAGCGCGTCGCTCAGGTCCCGAGCGCCCTGCGCGCTGATTTCGCCCTGGCCGGCGGCCACGCGCAGCCGCTCGTGGGTGCCCACGGCCGCGTGGCCACCAGCCAGGGCGTACACGCGGGCCAAGTCCACGATGGGCACGATGCCGCCGTGTTTCAGGTCGACGGCGTCGCGATGGCCGCCACTGGCCTGCGTGCTGATGCCGCCGAACAGCGACAAAGGCGGACGGTGCATCAGTGCGTTGTTGGCCATGAAGGACAGGAAGATGCTGTTGCCGCGGGTGCGCTTCAGCACCTGCTGGCGCACTGTTTCCAGCAACGCGGCGTTGCCGTGTATGCAGCGCAGGTCGAAGAACACGCAGGTCAGCATCAGCGCCTTGGGTTCTGGCTTGCGGGTCCAATCGTCGAAGTAGGCCAGCCATTGGCGCTGTGGCTGGCGCCAGGCATCGGTGCGGGCCATCATTTCGCCGGGGCAATAGACATAGCCGCAGGCGTCGAGGCCGTCGTTGACAAAGCCCGCCAGGCGCTTGAAGTAGTCGCCGTGGCGGCTGGGCTCATAGGCATCGTCCAGCACCAGGCAGTTGTCCTGGTCGCTCTTCGCCGTTTGCTCGGCGCGCGCCTGCGAGCCGGCCGCCACCCAGGCGTAGGGCACCGGCGGCGCGCCGAACTGGACCTCGCCCAGATGCAGCAGGCGCTGGGTCAAGGCATCGGTCATGGCGGTGACGAGTTCGCCGGTGCGCTGCGCGCTGGTGCCGGCAGCGGCCAGGCGGCGCTGCATCTGGCGCACCTGCGCCGCCACCGCTGCCAGGGCTGGCACGCTGTCCTGCCGATGCACCGCGCCGGCCAGCGACACGGCCGACTGGCCGTGGTGCTGCGTCACGTCGGTGGCGGTGATCATGCCCACCGGCCGGCCGGCCTCGAGCACCGGCATGTGGTGCACGTTGTGGCGCGCCATCAGCAGCAGCGCATCGAAGGCCGGGGCATCGATGTCCACCGTCATCGGCATCGGCGTGGCAATGGTCGACACCGGCTGCGCGGGGTCGACACCCGCGGCCAGCACGCGGGTGCGCAGGTCGCGGTCGGTGACCAGGCCGACCAGCCTTTCGCCCTGCGCGCTTGCCTGCACCAGCAGCAGCGACGACACGCGCTGCTGGCTCATCAACTGCGCGGCCTCGGCTATCGACAGCGAAGGTGCTGCAGTGACGGCAGCACGCTTCAGCAGTTGTCGCAGCGGCGTGCGCAGCAGGGTTTCGTGCGGGTCGTCGCCCAGGCTCACCGCTGCGGCGGCCATTGCCGGGTGCGGCGGGTCCATGGGCTTCTCGCTCTCAGGCAGTTCTTGGGTCATTTTGCGAAGGAGCTTCCGGTCGGTTGCAAGAGCCACGCATGCCGCACTGCGGTTGGCGTGGGGGTGGGTTGGATGTCGGCGTGAGTGTCGGCTTGAACTTCGGCGTGGATGACGGCGAGCCAGGCATGGCCAATCCTGGCGCTACCGCAGATTGCCCGTGTGGCCCAGCGAATAGCGGCCCGGCTGCGGCCACACCGTGAGGCCGTGCGGCTCGGCGCCGACCTTGATGCGCGCCACGTCGCCATTGGCAGTGTCGAAGCGGTAGACCACGTCGTCGTAGCGCGCCGCCAGCCACAGGTACTTGCCGTCGGCGCTGACGTTGCCCATGTCGGGGCTGCCCCCGCCGGGCACCGGCCAGCGCTCCACGGCCTTCTCGGTGGCAAAGTCGATCACCACCACGCCGCCATTGCCTTTGCGCTTGCCGTGCACCTTGTGCGAGCCGCGGTTGGCCACGTACAGCCGCTTGCCGTCGCGGCTGGGGTAGAGGCCGTGCGCCCCGATCCCGGTGGGGATGAAGCCCACCTTCTGGAAGCTGGCGCCGTCGACGATGTGCACGCCGTCGGCATGCATGTCGGCGACGAAGAAGCGCTTGCCGTCGGGCGACGCGCGGATGTCCTGCGGCATGCCCTTGGTGGCGGTGCAGATCTCGGTCAGTCCCGGCTCCCAGACACTGGCCGTCGCCGTGCTGGCGGCTCCCGGCACGTCCTTGAAGCGCACCGGCGGCATGCTCAGCAGCAGGTAGCCCAGCACCTTGCGCTCGACGAGGTCGATCTTCACGAGCGCACCCGAGAATTCGCAGGTGAAGATCACGAAGCGCCCGTCGATCGCGAAATCGGCATGGTTGATGCCGGGGCAGCCCGGCGTCTCGATGCTGTACTGCAGCGCCATCGTTGTCGGGTCGCGGAAGTCGAGCCGCTTGCGCGCTTCGGCCACCACGATGGCCGACTTGCCGTCGGGCGTGTAGTACATGTTGTACGGGTCGTCGACCGGAATCGCAGCGCCCGGCTTGCCGGTCTTGGGGTCGATCGGGGTCAGGCTGCCGTCGGTGCGCCCCTCGGCATTGTTGGTGACCCACAGCACCGACAGGTTCCACGAAGGCACGATGTGCTGCGGCCCGATGCCGACCTTGAAGCGGTCGACCACCTTCATCGCCTGCGGGTCGATCACATAGACATCGTTGGAGCGCAGGTTGGGCACGTAGATGCGCTGCAGGTCGCCGGCGATGGCCGGGCTGATGCGGCCGGCGCCGGTCTCGCTGTAGAGGTTGCGGCCGTCGGGAACTGGCGGCATGCCCGCAAGCGCGGGCGCGATCAGGACCGGAGCGGTGGCAGCGAAAGCCGGTGCTGCAGCCGGCGCGGCCTGCGCTCGCAGCATCAGCGAGGCGCCACCGGCAAGGGCGAACAGGGTCGCCAGAGTCAGGGTGGTGCGCAGAGGTTTTTTCATTTCGGGCCGGATCTGGAGAAACTGCGGAAGCTGGAAAAATGGACCGCGGATGTGGGCTCAACGCCGCTGGCGGTCGGCGAGGACGGCGGCCACCGTCACATCGACGATGTGGTCGAGGCCCGGCTGGCCCATCGCGGCGGTGGCGCGGCGCGGGTCGCCGGCGACACCGCTGCCGGCGGCGGGCGCCAGCGCCAGCGCCAGCGCCTTCGGCCGCACCAGCGCCGGGTCGGCCGCCAGCGCCAGCGCGGTGTCTGCGAGCCCGGCATGGGTGCCGATCTCTGACGTGGCATGACCCTCGCTGCGGAGGCGCGCGTCGAAGTCGGCCGAAGCCGCGCGGTAGTACTCGGGCAAGGCATGCGCCCTGCATGGCGCGCGGGCGCCGGCCACGAGCTTCGTCGTGCGGTTGAGCGTGGCAGCGGCGCGGTCGAGGCTCGCGCGGTAGCCGCCGTGGTCGCCCAGGAAGTACACCTCGCACAGGCCGTGCCGGCGCAGGCTTTGCACCGCGGCCACCAGCGTGGCTTCGAAGACGGGCTCGGGGATCGAGATCGTTCCGGCCCAGCGCATGTGCTGGGTGGGCGGGTCGATGCGGCCCTCGGGCACATAGGCGAGCACCGGCGCCACCATCGCGTCGCCCAGACGCGCGGCAATGCGCCCGGCCAGCACCCGCACCCGCACGTTGTGCTTGCCCAGCACCAGGTGCGCGCCGTTCTGCTCGGTGCCACCGACGGGGATCAGCAGCGTGGTGGCGCCGGCGGCGATGCGGTCGCGCAACTCGGTCGAAGTCAGCTCCTCGAGTTGCACCGAGGCGCCGGCATGTGCAGCCGCGCTGGCGGCAACGAGGGCGGTCAGCAAGAGGCCGCGACGCGCGGATTCCTTAGCCCGAAGCGCCACCGAACAACAGCTTCCAGCCAGCCAGCGTCGACCGTGCGCCACATGCAAGAAGGCGTCCTTCTGGCAGTTCGGCGTGCCGCCGGGAAGGCGCAGATTCATCTGCAGGATGTTGCCAGAGTCCGGCGCGCCGAAGACCCCGTGATGCGGGTCGACCGTGCCGTTTGTGCGACTGCCGTGAACGGTGACTCGCCCATCAACAGCCGTTTGCCATTCACGCCGCCTCTGGCGAATAGCCGGCCCGTTTGATGGCGTCGCTGAGTTGCCGCGCGTTGGCGTTGCTGGGTTCGATCTCGACCGTGAATGTGGCCAGGTCGACCCGGACCAGAGCCGCACGGTCGACGGCCTTCAGGGCCCGGGTCACCGCGCCGGCACAGCGGGAAGTCGTCATGTCGCTGACCAGGAAAGCGATCATGGGAGCCTCCCCGCCGTGCGCAGGCGCGAACGCAGGCTCTCGATTTCGGCCAGCAAATCCATCACGAGCGCCGCGCCCGAGAGGGGCAGTTCGAGGTCGCGCGTCAGGCGCAATGCCGTGCGTGCGCGCGGCAGCGCGTCACCGCTGAACTGCCAGTCAGCGGGGCTGTCCGCGCTGTAGCGGCCGGCCCCTGCCGCCCCGCTGGACATGGTCGGCGCTATCAAGCCTTCGCCGACCATCGCTTGCAGCTGCGCGGCATCGGCCCCGCTGGCACGGCACAAGGCCGTGAAGGTGAAGAAGACATGCTCTTCGACGACGACGCCGGACAGTGCGGTGTGTTGTGGTTCATCCATGGTGTGTTCGATCCTCGTCTTCGATCCGTGCCTTCAACCGTTCAACGACGCGCGCGGTTCATGGTCGGCAAAGGCCTGCGCCAGCGCCTGGTAGGCTGCCCGCTGGGCCTCGGTCGCTGCCGCGGGCAACACGATGAACAACACCGCGTACAAGTCGCCAGGCGGGTTGCCCGGCAGGCCCTTGCCCTTCAGCCGCAGCTTGCGGCCCTGCGAAGAACCGGCAGGCACGCCCAGCTGCACGGGGCCTTCTGGCGTGGGCGCGGTGACGGTGGCGCCGAGCGCGGCCTCCCACGGCGAGACCGGCAGGTCGAAGATCACGTCGCGCCCGTTCAGGCGGTACAGCGGGTGCGGCAGGAACTGGATCTCGAGGTACAGATCACCGGCGGCAGCCCCGCCATGGCCCGGCGCGCCCTGCGCTGCCAGCCGCAGGTGCTGGCCTTCGCGCACGCCCTTCGGGATCGTCACTTCGAGCTGGCGCTCCTGCAGCATCAGGCGCCCTTGCCCGTCTTCGACCGGCATGCGCAGCGTCATCGTGCGCCGCGCGCCCTGGTACGAGTCCAGCAAATCGATGCTGACCTTGGCGTGGTGGTCGCCGCCCTGTTCCGGCCGGGCGCTGCCGCCGCCGCGCCGCATGTCTTCACGACCCCGACCAGGGCCTCCGGGGCCCCCACGAGGCCCGCCCCCGCGCCCGAACAGCGATTCGAAGAAGTCGCTGAAGTCGGCATCGGGGCTGCCCGCCCTGCCGTCGCCACCACGGCCGCTGAATTCGAAGCCGCTGTCCCATCCGGGCGGCGGCTCGAAAGGCTGCCCGCTGGCTTGGCGCCGTGCGATGTCGTCGTAGGCGGCACGCCGTTCGGGGTCGATCAGCGCTTCATGGGCCTCGGCCACGTTCTTGAAGCGGGCTTCGGCGTTGGGCTCCTTGCTGACATCGGGGTGGTACTTGCGCGCCAGCTTGCGGTAGGCGCGCTTCACCTCGTCTTGCGTCGCTGTGCGCTCGACACCCAGCGTGGCGTAGTAGTCCTTGAATTCCATGGTCACCCTGGCGCGCTCGGTTGCACTTCGACATCAGACGGCGCGAGCGGATTCGAGGTTCGATCGGCCTGTCGGCTGTCCGTGTCAGTCATTCATCTTGGCCCAGTGCCCTGCCCCAGACGGTGCGGCAGCGCACTGAGCGACCCGGGCAGCAGCGCGGCCACCCGGCAGAAAAAGAGTCGCGTTCAGGGTTCGACCGCGCACAGACGGCCCCGCTCGCTGCGTTGATGCTTATCCACGCCACCGCAGCGTCGATTCGGCGCAACCTCGGGGCTGAAGATGGAACAGAGGAAAGACAGCGGAAGAACAGCGGAAGAACAGCGGAAATAGCAGCGGAAATAGCAGCGGAAATAGCAGCGGAAAAACAGGTAAAAGACAGGGGAAGGTCATGACCATCACGACACATCGCGCACGCATCACGGGCCCAGTCTCTTATCGGGCTGGCACGGGGCGCAAGCAAAACATTCCGATCGGGCCCTGCATGGTGGAAAGCATGGGCGGTCGGTCGATCGAAATCGTCTGGGGTGCACGCGGCCAGAGTTCGGTCGCGCTGCCCGTCGAAGAGATCGAGGCCGCCCGGGAACATGGGCATCTCGTGCTGCTGGACTGAGAGCGCCTCAGTCAGCAACCACGGCCGTGGTCATGCCGTCGGCGTGGCTCAAGCGCAGCCGGCCACCGCGCGACTCCAGCAGCCGGTGAAGGATGGCCAGGCCCAGCCCGTCACCGCCACTGCGTTCGCCCTTGCCGAATTCAGTGCCAGCCCCCGGCGGCAAGGCCGGGCCCGGGTTGCGGACGACGAGTGCGCCGCCCTCGAATGCCAGCTGCACCCGGCCGCCCACTGCGCCATGGGCGAAGGCATTGCCCAGCAGGCTGGCAATGGCCAGATGCAGCACCGGCGCGGGCAGCTCGAGCCGGTCGTGGCGCTGCAGTTGGATGTCCAGCGTCATCGTCTGCCGATCGAGCCAGGCCGCGTGCGCCAGCACCCACTGTTCGACCAGCGGCAACAGCGCCACCGGTTCTGCAGCCTTGACCGCCATCGCAGCTTGCTGGGCATGGTCTTCCCGCGCCAGCAACAGCAGCGTGGCCACGGTCTGCTCCATCAGCAGCGTGGCCGCATGCAGGGCTGCCAGCGTGTGCTGCATGGGTGCGGTGGCAGCTGGCGCAGCATCGGCAGCAGTCTCGGCCTGCAGCCTTTCGATGCTGAGCCGCAGCACCGCCAACGGGGTGCGCAGCTCGTGGCTGGCGTCACGCGTGAAGGCCTGCTCGCGTTCGATGAAGGCCTGCGTGCGGACGAGCAAGGCGTCGAAGGCGCGCGCGACGTCGCCGATCTCGTTCTCACCGAGGCCAGCGCCCAGCCCACCGGCCACGGCCACGGGCAGCCGCTGCGGCGAGGCCTGGGCCACGCGCAAGGCCAGCGTCTCCAGGGGCGCCGTCACGCGCCGCGCCAGCCACCAGCCCAGCAGCAGCGCCAAGGCCACCATCAACAACCCCCAGCCGACCAGCCAGCGCAGCAGCTCGGCGCGCATCGGCCGCACGATGAGTTGCTGGCTCACCTCGGCCACCAGCCAGGGCGGCGCGCCGGCTGCCTGCAGCGCCAGCAGGTGGTAGTGGCGGCCCTCGTCGCCAGCCGCCTCACGGCGCCGCGGCTCTTCGGCCAGCACACGCGCCAGGTCGGGCGGCAGACTGGCCACGGAGGGGTGCAAGGTGATGAACTGGCTGCCGGTGGCGCCGTATTGCCCAAATGCTGCGAGGTGCGCGCGCTGCCCCTGCGCTTCCTGCTGCAGCAGGCGTTCAAGAAAACGGTCTTCGACGGTGTAGACGAAGGCCATCGCGAACAGGCCGAACAGGGCCGTCACCGCCAGCGTGAAAACGGCCAGGGCCAGCATCCAGCGCCGATGCAGACGCTGCTTCATCGGACGGTCTCGCTGGCACTGCCATCGGCGGCGGGCGTGTCGTCGCGCAAGCGAAAGCCCATGCCGTGCACCGTCTCAAGCATCGCGGTGGCATACGGCTTGTCCAGTTGCTGGCGCAGCTGATAGAGGTGGGTGCGCAGCGGGTCAGATTCGGGTGGGTCATCGTCCCACAGCCGCCTGATCAATTCACTGCGCGTCAGCGCCCGCGGCCAGGCTTCGGCCAGCGCCTGCAACACTGCGAAGGCCGTCGGCGGCAACAGCAGGCGCTGGCCATGACGCCAGGCTTCGCGCGAACGGCGGTCCAATGCCAATGAGCCGATGTGCAGCCTGAAGTCGAGCCCGGCGCCGGCGCGACGAGACAGCGCCAGCACACGCACCAGCAACTCTTCGCTGGCGAAGGGCTTGATCAGGTAGTCGTCGGCGCCGGCCGCGAAACCTTCCAGCTTGTCGGGCAAGGTGTCGCGCGCGGTGAGCATCAGCACCGGAACCGGCTGCGCGGCGCGTTCGCGCAACTGCCGGCACAGCGCCAGGCCTGACAGGCCGGGCAGACCGAGGTCGAGCACCAGCACGTCGGGCGGCGACTGCAGGGCGCTGGTCAGCCCCAGCCGGCCGTCGCCGGCCTCGGTGACGCGGTGCCCCGCCGAGCGCAGCAGCGCCGCGATCTGCTCTCGCAGCGGGGCATGGTCCTCGACGACCAGCACGCTCAGCGCGGGGGCGGGTGTGTGCTTCACGGCTGGGTGACGGGCTGGCTGGGTAGGTGGATGGTCGGGCTGCCGGGTGCGTGCAGACGCGGCGGGTGGCAGGGCACACCCCGCCTGGATGTCGAAGTGTTCCACGCGATGGCGCCCAGCCCCGCAGCGCGGAACTCAGAGCCCGGCCAGCGCCTTCGTGGCGTCCGCATCGCCGGGCTTGGCGGCGAGTACCAGTTGCAGCAGATCGCGCGCCCGCGCCTTGTTGCCCTGCCCCGCCTGGGCCTGCGCCAGTTCGAAGCGAAAGCGCGGGTTGCTGAAGTGCGGGGCGGCCAGCTCCATCACCGAGATGGCCTGACGCCGCGCGGCGTCGTCCGGTGCCGCGCCATGCTGATAGAAACCGAGCATGGCGATCAGGTCCGTCTTGTAGCGCTTCGGGTCGGCCGCCAGCAGGGCCTGCGCCGCAGCTTGCTCGCCGGCCAGCATCCACTGCACGACTTGCATGCTGGCCTCTTCACGCAGCACCTTTCGGGGCACCGGCGTGCGGCCCAGCGCTCGCACCACGGCCTCGGCCGCCAGGGTGGTGGAGAACGGGTTCTGGCCCGTGATCAGGCGGTCGTCGACCACCAGCTTGGGCATCATCAAGGGCGCCTCTTCCCACTGCGCGTTTTGCGCGCGCATGCGCTGTTCCAGCCAGAACGGGTACTCTTTTGCCCAGCGCTTGCCGAAGGCGCTTTCTTCTTCGTCGGTGAAGCCCGTCATGCGGCGCCCGGCCACCAAGGGCTGCCCATCGGGGCGTTTCACCTCGGCAAGGGCTGCGGGGCCATGGCACACGGCTGCCAGCACACCGCCCTGTGCGTGGTGTGCGCCGAGCAGGCGCGTCAGTGCGGCATCGCGCGGCAGGTCGAACATCGCGCCCTTGCCGCCGACGATGAAGATGGCCGCGTGCTCGCCCGGCTGCACATCCTGCGTGCGGCGCGTCGCGGCCAGCGCAGCGGCAGCCCGCGTGTCTGCCTTCATCGCCTGAATGTGGTCGTCTTCTGCCTTGTAGTTGTCGGCGAGCACCGCGCCGCCAGTGGGGCTGGCGACATCCACCTGCAACCCGTTGGCGCGCATCACCAGCCAGGCCAGCGCGAATTCGTCCATCTCGAAACCCGGGCGGACGGGCTTGCCACTGGCGTCGTGGCGCCCTTCGCTGCTGACGACCAGCAGCACCCTGGGTGCTGCGGCAGCAGCCATCGGCGGCGCGGCGCTGGCTGGCGATTGGGCCTGCGCGGCGCCTTGACAGGCCAGCAAAGCCGCTGCCATCGCGACAGCGGCAAATCGGACATGGGTGAAGAAAGCGGGTCTTAGGTTCATGGCAGTCTTCCTAGCGCGTTTCATATTGAACACGAAATGAAGACTAGTGACCCCGAATCAATTTCTCTTCAAGATCGAAGCTGTTCGCGCGGTCGGCGCGCAGTCAGCGCGCGCCCTCTGTCACCAACCTGTCGATCCAGGCCCGCCCTTGAACGGTCCGACAAGTTCAGGCGTGACCCAGCCACCATAGAAGCCGCCGGGTTGCGGTGTGACAGGTGCGCCACCGACGCTGCACTGCAAGCCTGTGGCGTAGAAGGCCACGCAGTCAGCGATGGCCTCGGCCCCGGCCAACGGCTGCGGGTAGCTCCAGGCTATGCCGTCGAGCCGCCGTTCCTCGAGCACCAGCGACCAGTATCTCGCCGGGCCTTTCCATTCGCAGAACGAGCCGCCGCCCGCGGGCACCAGCAGGCTGCGGTCGACATCGGCCCAGGGCAAATAGAACGAGGGCGGGTGGGATGTCTCCAGCAGGCGAATGGAATTGCGCGTGCGCGCAAGAATGATGCCGTTCCAGGCGACGATGACTTCGCGAACGTCGGGCATCAGTGCCGGTGGACGCGGAAAATCCCAGACCGACTCCTGGCCTGGGCTCGGCGTTGCCGCGAATGGCGGTCGCTCGTCGCCTCGCCAACGCCAGTGGCTGCGGGCGCGCTGCAACCAGGCAGGCGTGGGGCTGTCGCTGCTCATGTCGAGAACATTGCGACAGCCGCTGCGCGGCGGATCATCGGCGCTTGGCGGTCTCCAGCGCACGTTCGGTGGCGTCTGACTCCC
>Ga0105048_10010669_pt1 | contig 14547 bp, 10 predicted proteins | sample MAT05_FD_78382 | JGI IMG/M metagenome (GOLD analysis project Ga0105048, IMG submission 78382) | Freshwater microbial communities from Lake Fryxell liftoff mats and glacier meltwater in Antarctica - MAT-05 | ecosystem: Environmental > Aquatic > Freshwater > Ice > Liftoff microbial mat | place...
GGCGCATCCTTCTCGAGAAAATCATCGATCTTTTCAGATATATCAAATACAATTGCGATAGAAATGATTAAAGCCATGGCAAAGAAAAAAGTGCCTAGGAACTTCACTACAATATAACGATCGATGATTTTTATTTTCACTTTACAAAGATAGAATTAAAGATTAGAGTCGGCGACTCACTTTTTTTACCATTTCATCTTTCCAGGATATGAAATCTCCTTCCAGAATATGCTTCCGCGCTTCGCCTACTAACCAGAGGTAAAAACCTAAGTTATGGAGCGTAGCAATTTGTGCAGAAAGCATTTCACGGGAAATGTGTAAGTGACGTAAATACGCTTTCGAGTAGGTTCTATCTACATAGCCGGTACCCTCATCCTCCAGCGGACTCAAATCATTCTTCCACTTTTCATTTTTTATATTGATGATTCCGTTTTTGGTAAACAGCATTCCGTTTCGCGCATTACGGGTAGGCATCACGCAATCGAACATATCCACACCGCGAGCAATTCCTTCGAGGATGTTTGCAGGAGTACCTACGCCCATGAGATAACGAGGTTTTTCTTTAGGAAGTATATCCGTTACCAAATCAGTGAGGGCATACATATCTTCGATGGGTTCACCTACAGACAATCCGCCGATGGCATTTCCGATGCGATCCATTGAGCTAATAAACTCTGCACTTTGTTTTCGAAGCGTAGGATAAGTACTGCCTTGCACAATGGGAAATAAAGATTGTTTGTAACCATACAAAGGCGGATTCGCATCCATATGTTTGCAACAACGCTCGAGCCAGCGATGTGTTAATTCCATCGAACGTTTAGCAGCTTTTTCTTCACAAGGGTAGGGGGTACATTCATCAAAAGCCATGATGATATCACCGCCGATACTACGTTGAATATCGATGGCACGTTCGGGAGTAAATAAATGTTTGGAGCCGTCGATATGCGAAGTAAATTGTACGCCTTCTTCTTTTATTTTACGAATCTCACTTAAAGAAAAAACTTGGTAGCCGCCACTGTCGGTGAGGATGGGCCCGTCCCAATTCATGAATCCGTGCAAACCACCTGCTTGCTCGAGTAACTCAGTGCCCGGACGTAAATAAAGATGATAGGTATTTCCCAAAATTATTTGTGCTTTAACATCCTCTTTCAATTCCCGTTGATGCACACCTTTCACTGTACCTGCAGTACCTACCGGCATAAAAATAGGTGTGAGAATTTTACCATGTGCTGTTTCAATTTCGCCGGCACGAGCTTTCGATTTTGAGTCGGTATGTAACAGAGTAAACTTTTCCATTTCTTATAATTCAACAATTATTTTACATCGTGCATCAAATCACGAATGGCCACGGATGCACAGGTGGCGCCAAAGGTTGCTGGTAGATAAGACATCGTTCCGTAGGCCGATTTTTTGAAACGTGATCCATCAGTCATCATCAAAGATTCTTTAATCACTGCCTCTGTCGAGAACACTGCTTTTACGCCACTACGAATTCCGAGTTGAGCTAATCTTTTTCTTACGTACTGCGCAAAGGGACAAATGCGCGTATTGCCAATATCATCTACTAATAGTTTTGTTGGATCTACTTTTCCGCCGGCGCCCATGCTACTCACAATTCTTTTCTTGTGCTTTAATGCAGATGCGATCACGATCGTTTTAGGAGTGATGGAATCAATGGCTTCTACCACATAATCGAATGGTTGGGACATCAATTCATCGATTACTTCCGGCATCAAAAAAGAACGAATCACATTTATTTTCAATTCCGGATTAATCGCTTTCAATCGTTCTTCCATGATCAAAGCTTTAGATTGTCCGATCGTAGTTGCTAATGCCGGTAATTGCCGATTAATATTACTCGCATCCACATCATCACCATCTACAATTGTCATGGTTCCTACGCCGGAGCGTGCTATGAATTCGGCAGCGAAAGATCCTACGCCTCCCAAGCCAATCACGAGTACATGGGCTTCCTCCAAACGATCCAATGCATTCTTTCCTGTTATCAATTGGGTTCTCGATAGCCACTTACGTTCCTGCATATCCGAATACTTTTTTAAATAGATTAAATACTTGCAATTTCAACTCTTCAACATGCACCTTCCTGATTTTAGCAGCAGCTTCATAGAGTAATTTCATGTCTTTGACTTTATCATCATTTTCCAGAAAAAATTTGTAGTTAGGAATTTCTTGTAATACTTGAGCCGATTGCCAATCTTCCTTCATCACATCAACACCAAAAGATAAAATTATATTTTGCTCGAGAAAAGATTGAGCAACGTTAAAATTTTTATTAAAACCATGCAAAATCCAATATTGTTTCGGTCGAAATTTCTTCTTCCAGTCGATGATTTCAGCATGTGTACGAACGGCGTGAATGATCAATGGTTTTTGCAAAATTTCAGAGAGTGAAATCATCATTTCAAAAGCTTGTTCCTGCAGCGGCATTGGCGTATCACAAACGCGATCCAAGCCCGACTCACCAATGGCTACAATATTTTTATTTGCTGCCATTTTCTTCACCACATCAATATCATCTTCCAAAGTATCGGCTTTAATAAACCAAGGATGTAATCCAACGGAATACATTCCGGAATCATAGAGCGCATTGGCTTGAATCTTCAACAAATCAATTTGACGAATACTTAAAACTCCCTCTTGATTTACGCCATGAGTATGTAAATTGATCCAGCTAGACATTCTTTTGATCCTGATAAAAACGTTCAATCAATAATTCATTACGATAAATATTTTTCAAAGTCCATTCCTTGCGGATCAAATCTTTTTCAGATGCGTTCAATCGCCAGGAACGCGAATCGTCTTTACGAATACGATGCGACAATTCCTGAAGAACAATAGCAGCTGCAACGGAAATATTTAAACTCTCGGTAAATCCACTCATCGGAATTTTTACAAAAACATCTGCTTCCGATTTTACTACTTCAGAAATTCCAATGTTTTCCTGTCCCATCACAATCGCAATGGGAGTACTGAGGTCTAAATCGTGAATGGAGATGTTTTCCTCGTGCAGTGAAGTGGCTACGATGCGATAGCCTTTTTCTTTTAGCGAACGCATGCAGTCTAAAGATTTTGATTCTTGCTCTTTATAGCGAAAAACACTCAACCATTTATGTGAGCCTTGCAAAACCTTTTTAGCAGCTTTGAAGCGCGATTCATTTTCAATCACATGAACATCTTGAATTCCGAAACATTCACAGGTACGAATTACCGCATTGGCATTGTGTGCATCCACAATATTTTCTAAAACACAAGTCAGGTAACGGGTACGATCATTCAAAACCTGTTCAAAACGATCTTTCCGACCATCTGAAATAAAACCTTGAAGATAAGCGAGAAGGGCAGGGCTAAGCTCTTGCGGATCCGTTTTTTTCACCCGGCAAAGATCAAAAAAAAACGCGTGCACAGAGTATAAATCTTTGGGGAATTCCAATCACAAGAAGCCTAAAAGCTGAATCAATGACAAAGTTTGACTGAACATCTTCCGAAAAACAGTGCTTTTTCCTATTACCTAATTAACATTACGTAAATTAGGTAATAATATACTGTGATTTACACATCGGAAAAACTATGACAAAATTTGAAAAAAGCCCTTCAATAAAATGAACTTCGATATTACCTCAAATACATTACGGAAATTGCGTAATATTGTAACATGGAACAAAACCTCAATCCCTTTCCGGTCATCAGTTATCAGGGTCCGGAAAATTTTTGCGATCGCGAAGCAGAATGTGATCGTTTAATTGAAGCCATTCGTAACGGACGCAATACAACGTTGACGGCACTACGAAGAATGGGAAAAACGGGATTGATACAACATGTGTTTCATCAAATCGGCAATAAGAAAGGGTTAAAAACATTTTATATTGATATTTATCCTACCCAATCGCAAGCTGATCTCATAAAATATTTAGCCAAATACACACTCGGAAAACTCGACAGCAACCACATCAAACTCATGCGTGAGTTAAGCAATTTCTTCACTCATTTGCGTCCTGTAATTCAATACGATGCTGTTACCGGAGCACCCGCCATTGAATTCACTTTGGACGCCAACTTCCAAGCAGAACATAGCCTCGATCAGATCTTTTCATACCTCGAACGCAGCGGACAAAACATCGTCATCGCGCTCGATGAATTTCAGCAAATCACCGAGTACAAAGAAAAAAATACAGAAGCCTTATTACGCACCTTTGTACAACGCGCAAAGAACATTCGCTTCATCTTTTCGGGTTCTCATAGCAGCATTTTGCAAGCTATGTTTCGCGATCATGGCCGGCCCTTTTATCAGAGTACCGACATCATGCAACTAGGACCCATCGAACATGAAAAATACGCCGAATTTATTCTCGAAAAATTCACACTAGCAAAACGAAAAATTTCACAAGAAAGCATCGATCGCATCCTTGATTTTTGCCGACATCATACTTATTATGTACAATTAATTTGCAACCGACTCTACGCACGCAACATCAAACAACCCGATGAGTTTTACATTGAAAGATTGTTTCAAGAAATATTACAAGAGAATAAATCCGTTTATTTCAACTACCGAAAACTACTCACCACTAACCAATGGAATTTACTGCAAGGCATCGCCAAAGAAAAAGGCGCCAAGCAAGTCATGAGTGGCGAGTTCACCAAGAAATACGACCTCGGCACGCCCAGCTCAGTACAAACTGCATTAGCCGCCTTACAAGAAAAAGAAATGATTTTTGAAGAGGAGGGATTGTGGTATGTTTATGATGTGTTTTTGAGTAGATGGATGGAGGAGTGATTATTTTAATTCAGAATTCAGAATTAGGAATTAGGAATTAGGAATTCAGAATTGGGTAAACTGCGCTAGTCAACCTATTATAGGCTATTCACCGCAAGCCTCAAACTGCTAGAAGCTTCAAGCCGCAAGTTGGCTGTAAGCAATTATTGGCTGTGAATACAAAAGCTATTTTGAAAAAAATAAAATTTGACAACAATATAAAAGAGGATATGAATAAGCTAAAAGCAAATGAAAATACGAGAAGCTACAATAGATGATATAGATGAATACATGGCAGTAAGAATGGCTGTTTAAGAAAATGTATTAAATAATCCTGAGTTGGTTACACGCAAGGATAATATTGAATATTTGACCCTCTTTGGAAAAGGTTGTGTATGTGAAGCTAGCAATCGTATTGTAGGATTTGCAATTGTAGGCTTAACTCAACGTAATATTTGGTCCTGATTTGTCCATCCGGAATATGAAAAAAAGGGGATAGGGAGAAACTTGCAATTTATAATGCTTGACTGGTATTTCAAACAAACAAATCCCGGTGTTTGGTTAGGCACTTCTCCAAATATGCGGGCTGAAATATTTTATAGGAAATCAGGTTGGACAGAAATGGGAACTCACGGAAAAGGAGAAATAAAATTTGAAATGACTTACGAGAACTGGACTAAAATTATAGTTGAACAAAACAAATAAAATCAGACCACTAAATGAAATTAGAAGCGGTCTTGAAACTGCACGTAATCGGACAAATTGCTTGTTTACAGTTAAGGTTTGCAGCTACCAGAAGGGAGTGCCTATTATCACAATTCGATAAAATACGGATGAAAAACTAAACATTTATTAGCCATTAAACTATCTTTGAAACAGAAAACTTCGCCTTTGGATTAGCTGCTGTTGTGCGTTCGTCCTTATCCTCCCACATAGCTATTTTTTCTAATTTGTTGCGCGAAATTATCCTAGAATTGAAATACATGGAGTATTGTGAATGTCAGTGCTATTTTTTTGCTTTGCTTTCAAAGGGATGTTATGTTTTTGTTTTTGTCTGTTCGTTCAAATTTACAAAGTTTAATGTTGGCCGGGTCCTTGATAGATTGACTCACAATATACGCTTGGCAAAACACCCGCCGCTGTTTTAAGATAAAAAAAATCAAATTTATTAGATTTAATGTGATCAACTGATTTTTTAAAGTAATTAATTTGTTTAGTTGCACGCTATATGGTAAGTTTATACTCGCGTAAGTGGCGGGATTGTTTGGCAAGACGGTAAACAAGATCGGTCAAGCTTGAATGACAGTGTAAATTTTATATAGACAAACATAAATTATAAATTTTAACTTTAATTTTTTATCCCATGCAATTATCAGAACAGGTTACTTATCTTTTTTTACTCGCACTGCCAGTAGCCTGCATTGCTTGGCCGGTAACACATGAAGAATTATTTAAGGAGCCAAGAGATTTCTGTGTGCAAAAATCTAAATCAAGCAAAACAATATTAAAACGCAAATTCTATTATGTATTTACCAGCGAATATTGTTTCTGCCATTAAGTTGTCATTGCCTTTTTAATTCTTACTCGGTACCATTTGTTGTTTGCTGATTGGAGGGGTTACCTCATTGGAGGGTTTGCACTTGTATGGATTGCTAATCTTTACATGAGTATATTTGGCTTTTTAAGGGTTGGAATGAAGAAAGAAAAGATGGATGCAGATATTGAGGAATTGAAGTAGAATGAAATAAAGAAAAAAGTTGAATAAAAATTTTGAAATCATCAACTTTATAGAAAGAGTACAATGAATACCAAACAAATCTTTTGCTTTCTTTTGTGAGAATTGTGTTTTGCAAGAGAACTGCAATTAACAAGTAGTAAGTGTTCGGGTATGAATAAGCTGCAAGCCTCAGCTGCAAGCCTCAAGCTTCAAGAAAGCTCTAGCTTGCAACTTAAGAATAGCTTTAGGATTGTAGCCAAATGAAAGCTTAGTCCATAAGAATTCAATCAATATGAAAAATTACATTTTAAAACCCTAATATAATCTAATTGATTTTGAATAACATAGAATTTTTGTCAATATTTTGACTATTAAAAATTTCAATTTCACTACTTTCGAGGCTCTGAAAATATTTGATTGATTTTACTGGTAAATGGCAATCGCACACAGTATCCCAATCTATAAGATATTTCCAATTTATTATTGTCTATTTCATAATGAATTGATTTGAATTCAAAAATGAAATTTATGCCTATGAGTTCAATTAATTTAAATATATTAAAACCCTTAAAAACTAATGAAAAAAATTACTTTATCACTATTCATTACCGCATGTTTATTCGTTCAGGCCAATGGTCAGTCAGGAGTAAACAGCAACCCGTCGAACCTTAGCCGAAGCGGTAAAGGCGATGCATCAGCATCCACAAACAATTCAAATACTTTTGTTAACAAAGGTAAAACTGCTTCATTTAGCAGCAATCAGGTATTAGAAAAGAGAGGCGGAGTTCCTGCAGTGGCGGTGGCTTACACTGATGATTTCAGTTTACCAAATGACACAAACGGCTTAAAGGCTCGTGGATATTTACCTTATTATCGTGGTGCTGGTCCTCAAGGAACTACGGCATCTTGGTATCAAGGTAGTCTTGCCAATTGGGGTGATTACAACTCCGGTACTGCTGATTACGTATCCTCAAACTATAACAGCGTAACCGGCACAAATAATATTAGTAACTGGCTTGTTTTACCTGCATTAAACGTAAGTGCTGGTGATTTCATTTCATTTTATTCTCGTTCCCCATTAGGTTCAACTTACCCGGATTCTATTCGTGTGTTGTATTCTGCTGCAGGTGATTCAACGCCTGAAGGATTAACTTGGGTTGAATTAGGAAGATTTGTAGTAGATACTGCAGGCGTATGGGATCAAGCACTTTATTCTGTATCAACAGCGGGTGCAACTGCACGATTTGCAATTAATTATTCAGTGGTAAATGGTGGACCTCTTGGATTAACAAGTGATATAATTGGTATTGACCAGTTGGATGTATTTACTCCACAAACTTCAGATATGCAAGCTTTGAGTGTTAGTAGATTGAACAGCACCTATTCAATTATTCCAATCAGTCAAGTGAGTCCAATTTCTTTAAGTGGTGTTGTTAAAAACAATGGTATCAGTGCAGCTACAGGTGGTACTGCTTTATTGGAAATATACGATACACTTTCATTAGCTGTTATTTTTACAGAAACCGTTAATCTTCCTAATTTGGCTCCTGGAGCTTCTGCTACCTTAAATGCAACTAATTCTTATTCTCCAGCTGCCGCTGCAGTATTGAGAGGAAGAATCACTGTTGCTTATCCTGGTGATGGTAATGCTGCGAATGACATCGCAACCAGTGGCAGAACAGAATATTCTGATTCTACATTTGCTCGCGACAATGGAAATTCTACAGGTTCTTTAGGAATTGGTGCAGGTCCTGCTGATGGTATTGTTGGACAGAACTTCGAAATTGCAGCTGCTTCCACATTAAGGTCTGTAAGTTTCAAAATCATGGATACATTTAGCCCTAATCCAGCTGGTACTCCTGTTTATGCTACCATCCATGCTCAAACTATCGGTTCAGAGCCTAGCCCAATAATTCTTGCTACTACTGATAGTGTTATCATTTTGCCGGGTGGAATTGCTACCGGTGGCGAATGGTTTACTGTCATGCTTGATGCTGGTGCACTAAACTTAACTTCTGGATTATACTTTGTTGGCGTTCATGAAGTAGATTCTACCTTGTCTTTAGGAACTTCAACTGATATAGTAACTCCTGGTACTGTTTGGGTGAGTTGGAATGCAATTCCTACACCTCCAGCTGTTAATGGATGGGCAACTGCTGATGACTTCGGATTTACAATCGCATACAATCTCCGTATTAACTTAGGTACTGCTTCTTCTGTATCTGAAATCGAAGCTAATTCAAATGTGATTTCACTTTATCCTTCTCCAACATCTTCTGAATTAAACATTCAATTGAACAAGGATGTGAAGAATGCAAAAGTTGATATGTACAATTCAATTGGTGCATTGGTTAAAACAATTAACAATGTAACTACTTCTGCTAAGGTAGATGTTTCGAATTTCGCATCAGGAATTTACACATTGATGGTTACTGCCGATGGAAAATCTTACTCTAAGAGATTCTCTGTTGCGTCTAAGTAATATCTTTTGTTTCATCTTCATTGGATGGAATTAAATAATAAAAAAAGCCCCCATTTTTTTGGGGGCTTTTTTTTTGAGCTGTGAATTATGAGCTGTGAGTTGAACACAGCATACAATAAGCAGCTAATATTTTAGAGTATGAATTATGAAGTTTGGTGATCAGTGATTGGAGATTTTTTTTATTGGGCACAGCGAAAATCATAATTAATCATAACCAATCAGCGGCTAATAATATCTTGTTTAATGCTGTAGCACTAATGAATTCAAATCTTCTAGAATCGAACATCCTTCAAAATCCAGAATTGGTAAAAAGAACTATTAGCTTGTAGCCAGAGGCTTAAAAAAAGATACCCGCTCCAAATCACATGTTCCGACGATACTGTCCACCGACTTCAAACAAAGAAGAAGTGATTTGTCCGAGGGAGCAGTACTTGGCGGCTTCCATCATAGTGTCGAACATGTTTTCATTGCGAATGGCCGAGACTTGCAAGTTGCGTAAGAGTTCCTTGGTCTTGTCTGCATTTTTTTCATGCAAACTTTTTAGCATCGTGATTTGATATTCTTTTTCTTCTTCTGTTGCGCGAATTACTTCCTTAGGCATAACAGTAGGAGAACCTTTGCTACTTAAAAATGTATTGACACCAATGATGGGGAATTCTCCGGTATGTTTTAAGGTTTCGTAATAGAGCGATTCTTCTTGAATTTTTCCGCGTTGGTACATGGTTTCCATGCTTCCTAAAACGCCTCCGCGCTCGGTGATGCGATCGAATTCGGTCAATACTGCTTCTTCTACTAAATCAGTTAACTCTTCAATGATGAAGGAGCCTTGCAATGGATTTTCGTTTTTCGCTAAGCCCAATTCGCGATTGATGATGAGCTGTATGGCCATGGCTCTGCGCACACTTTCTTCGGTAGGAGTAGTGATGGCTTCATCGTAGGCATTGGTGTGAAGAGAATTGCAGTTGTCGTAAATCGCATACAATGCTTGCAGTGTGGTGCGAATATCGTTGAAGTCGATTTCTTGTGCATGTAAGGAACGGCCGGATGTTTGAATATGGTATTTCAACATCTGACTGCGCTCGTTGGCGTTGTATTTTAATTTCATGGCTTTGGCCCAGATGCGTCGTGCCACACGTCCTATTACGGCGTACTCCGGGTCAATGCCATTGCTGAAAAAGAAACTTAAGTTGGGCGCAAATTCGTTGATGTCCATGCCGCGACTCGCGTAATATTCCACATAGGTGAAACCATTAGCAAGCGTAAATGCCAATTGTGTGATGGGATTCGCACCGGCTTCTGCAATATGGTATCCGGAAATAGACACCGAATAAAAATTTCTGATTTTATTGCGGATGAAATAATCTTGCATATCGCCCATCAAACGCAATGCGAATTCAGTACTAAAAATACAGGTGTTCTGCGCCTGATCTTCTTTTAAAATATCGGCTTGTACTGTTCCGCGTACTTGTGCTAAGGTGTCTTGTTTAATTTTTTGGTACACATCTGCAGGCAATACCTGATCGCCTGTAAGGCCCAACAACATCAAACCTAATCCATCGTTTCCTTTTGGTAATTCGCCTTGATAGGAGGGCTGTGTTAAATTTTTTCTTTTGAAGATTTCAAGAATTTTCTCCTTCACCATTTCTTCTTGTCCGTGCTTGCGGATGTACAATTCGCATTGCTGATCGATGGCGGCATTCATAAAAAATCCAGTCAACATAGCAGCGGGACCGTTGATGGTCATACTCACCGATGTTTTTGGATCGGCGAGATTAAATCCTGAATACAATTTCTTTGCATCGTCCAAACAACAAATACTCACTCCTGAATTACCAATCTTTCCATAAATATCCGGACGATAATCGGGATCGTTGCCGTACAAGGTTACGGAGTCGAAAGCGGTACTTAAGCGATGCGCCGGCATTCCTAAAGACACATAATGGAAGCGACGATTCGTACGTTCGGGTCCGCCTTCACCTGCAAACATACGTGTAGGATCTTCTCCTTCGCGTTTGAATGGAAATACGCCGGCAGCAAATGGAAATTCACCGGGGAAATTTTCTTTCAACATCCATTTCAATTGATCTCCCCAAGCTTCATAAGTTGGCACAGAAATTTTTGGAATGCGAGAGTGGGAGAGCGATTCGTACCACGTTTGAATTTTGATTTCCTTATCGCGAACTTTAAAAATATAATAATCGTTTTTGTAAGATTGAATTTTAGTAGAAAAAGCTTTCAGCATTTTTTTATTTTGTCCGTCCAAACGCAATTCCCATTCTGCATACGCCGATTTCAAAGTTGAAATGGCGGCATCTTTTTCTTTGATATCTATCGAATTCAAAGCATCCATTGCTTGCTCGATACCAAATAATTTTTGTGCCACGGCAGATTGCTCGTTCACCCAATCGTTGTACTTTCTGTTATTCTCAGAAATTTCACTGAGGTAACGAATACGATGCGGAGGAATGATGTAAATCTTTTCACTCATCTCATCGCTACTCTTAAAAGTAGTTTGTAATGATGATGAAGTTTTGGTAGCTAACAAATCCATCACTTGCTTATACAGACGATTCATGCCCGGATCATTGAACTGCGAAGCAATGGTTCCATATACAGGCAAGGAATCATCATCGGCATCCCAGAGTTGATGATTGCGCTTGTATTGTTTCTTCACATCACGCAAAGCATCCAGTGCACCACGTTTGTCAAATTTATTGAGAGCAATCACATCTGCAAAATCGAGCATGTCAATTTTTTCTAATTGCGTAGCTGCTCCGTATTCCGGCGTCATCACGTACAATGACATGTTACTATGCTCGGTAATTTCAGTATCACTTTGTCCAATTCCCGAAGTCTCGAGAATGATCATATCAAATCCGGCAGCCTTCACCACATCCAAAGCTTCCTGAACATGTTTTGATAATGCCAAATTACTTTGACGTGTTGCTAAGGAACGCATGTACACACGATCGTTATTGATCGCATTCATTCGAATTCTATCGCCTAGCAATGCTCCACCTGTTTTTCTTTTTGATGGGTCGACGGAAACAATGGCGATTTTCTTGTCTTTAAAATCAATTAAAAAACGACGCACCAGTTCATCTACAAGGCTTGATTTTCCTGCTCCTCCGGTTCCTGTAATTCCGAGCACGGGCGCTTTAGAAGCATCAGCTGCTTTCTTAATTTCGGTATAATAATTTTTGAATTCATCCGGATTGTTTTCTGCAGCAGAAATCAATCTTGCAATCGCATAATGGTCCGTAGTTGAAATTCGCTTTACCTCGCCGTTTAAATTAAATCCGGTGGCAAAATCGCAGCGTTGCATCATGTCGTTGATCATTCCCTGCAAACCCATCGCACGACCATCATCGGGATGATAAATGCGTGTGATGCCGTAATCCTGCAATTCTTTAATCTCATCCGGCAAGATAGTACCACCACCGCCACCAAAAATTTTGATATGACTACAACCACGTTCCTTCAACAAATCGAACATGTATTTAAAATACTCCATGTGGCCACCTTGGTAGGAAGTCATAGCAATGGCATTCGCATCCTCTTGAATTGCGCAATTCACCACTTCATTCACACTGCGATCGTGACCAAGATGAATCACTTCGGCTCCGCTGCTTTGAATGATGCGACGCATGATATTGATAGAAGCATCGTGTCCATCAAAAAGGCTGGCTGCGGTAACGATTCGAATTTTATTCTTGGGGATATATGGAGTAGGGGATTGCATATTCTCAAATTAACACTGCAAATTTACGGTTTTTAGAGCTATGCTTGTAAATTTCAATTAGCAGAGAATCAAATTCTTAAATATGAATTGTTAAATTAGAATTATACTGAATCTAAACTTCGTCCGATAGCTATTGGACAGGCTCTGTGCAAGCAGATGGATACGGTTCTACCCTTCGTCCGATAGCTATCGGACTTCCTAGCGCTCCCTGCGGTTAAATGTCGAATTCATAATTCAAATATGGAATACTGATTTTTGTTGATTGTTCACACACGAAAAGTAGTCTGGTAATTTTCCTTGATTTACTTGATTGCTTTGTTACTTTAATAGTGCTCTGCTTGCCCAATGCCATCGTAAGTTTTACTGATAAGCAATTTTAACAATTAGGTGGTGCATTGCTTTAATGTTAGTAAATCAGAGTCAACTATGTTTCATTTTCACTACTTTTGCGCCTTCTAAGAAACAGAAAATATGAGCGTATTAGTTAATAAAGATTCGAAAGTGATTGTTCAGGGATTTACGGGTACGGAAGGGACTTTCCATGCTTCTCAAATGATTGAATACGGAACCAATGTAGTGGGTGGTGTTACTCCGGGAAAAGGTGGAAGTACTCATCTCGACAAGCCTGTTTTTAATACGGTGGCCGAAGCAGTGGCGATAGCAGGAGCGAATGTTTCTATCATTTTTGTTCCGCCGGCGTTTGCGGCAGATGCAATGATGGAAGCGGCCGAGGCTGGAATTAAGTTGATTGTTGCAATTACAGAAGGAATTCCTACCAAAGACATGATCAAGGTGAAAGAATATTTAAAAGATAAAGATTGCCGATTGATCGGTCCTAATTGTCCGGGTGTAATTACACCGGGAGAAGCAAAAGTAGGCATCATGCCGGGCTTCGTTTTTAAGCGCGGACCTATCGGCATCGTTTCTAAATCCGGAACTCTTACTTACGAAGCAGCCTATCAGGTGGCTAATGCCGGTTTAGGAGTAACTACTGCGATTGGAATTGGTGGCGATCCGATCATCGGAACTACCACGAAAGAAGCGGTAGAATTATTCATGAATGATCCGGAGACTAAAGGAATTGTGATGATTGGTGAGATTGGAGGAGGCTTGGAAGCAGAAGCTGCGCGTTGGATCAAAGCCACCGGAAATAAAAAGCCGGTTGTTGGTTTTATCGCCGGACAAACTGCACCTGCAGGACGCAGAATGGGTCATGCCGGAGCCATCGTTGGTGGAGCTGAAGATACAGCAGCAGCTAAGATGCAAATCATGAGAGATTGTGGAATTCACGTGGTGGATTCACCGGCAGATATTGGAAAAACAATGGCTGAAGTGATGGCCAAGGTAATGGCTTAAATAATTTGATTTTAAATAATATATAAAAATAATCAAATATGTAGGGGCGTATTGCAATGCGGGGCGCATTTCAATACGCCCCTACATATTTTACGCAATAGCGCCTATAAACCTCTGTGCTTTCCTCCATGCCTCTTTGCCTCCATGCCAAAATAATATTTTCTTAAATTTTTTGATTGATTTTTATTCCCCTTCCGCATTTAATTTTGTTCAGACAACATCGTTATACGATGAGTCTTAAGATCCCTTAGCTTTCTCTTCAATAGAGCCTAATGGAATACCATGTTCCTTGAGATGAACTAATATCATGGTTCTATATTGATGTTTTTGTTTGGAATAAATTAATTCCACCCTTAAAAACATCTTGGCAAAAAAAAGGGGAACCGAAGCTCCCCTATAATTGATAAGATTAAATAATTTTATTTGTCCAACAAAAATTGAATCCCTAATTGAAGTCCTCCAAAAGCACGATTCGA